>JAABUP010003240.1_pt1 | contig 29068 bp, 45 predicted proteins | sample 5559201 | NCBI WGS metagenome assembly JAABUP01 (sample SAMN10711887, study PRJNA513373) | rock metagenome | isolation source: Antarctica rocks | place: Antarctica | reverse complement strand
TGCTTTCCTTGAGCTAGGTACGTGCAGTCATAAGAATGAATCTATCCTGGACTTTGTCTCATGCTTCACCTATTTCTGGCTTCACTGGACCTTGTCACTCAATATTGCTGCTTACCAACCATGGTGCATATAGCAATATGCCAGAATGTTGGCAATTATTCTTCAAACATCAAACATTGTATCAATGTGCTAGGTCAGTGCATCTCACAGTCATGTTGTGTGTTTGCTAGGCTTCAGTTCGGAGTTTTGGTCCTCCATGGGAGCCATTCTTGCTGCCTGGCATAGATTTCTGCAATCATTCTCCAAATGCTGGCCTTCTATCCATGTAAGCCATGCCTCCTGTGCAAAGCCAAACCAGTCTCAGCCACACTCAGACCACGAGGTCCTGCAGCAAACATCAGTAGCATAATATGCGGTATTTTTCGTTTCTGCAGCTCAATGCAGCCCATGTTGTTCCATATGATGCTCTGCAGCACCTTTTGCCTGCCATCTTTCTTCTTAACGGTGCTGCATGATGCCACCTTCAGTCTTTGTGCCCATTCATGAACGCAGCTTGCTGCTATGTTGCAGGCCACAGCGTTCGCATCGGGGCGAGGAGAAGACTTGTGTCTATTCCATGTGGGACCATGCACCAAAAGCAGTTGCAGCTGGTGATGAGCTCTGCACCTCATACGAGTGTGGGTCGCTCCATCCGCTTCCACAAATGGCGTGCATACAGCGCTCTGAGGCTTTTCTGTTATCTGGTTTTGTGCCTTTTGAACATCTTCCAGCTCGCAGATCTAAAAAGGAGTAATTGCTTGCACCTGTCTGACCCAGTATGGGGGCGCTACTGGCCATCAATGCCAACACATGCAATTCAAGAACCTGTATGTTCCCGGTAATGACTTACATTGCTCTCACTCGCCTCAAATGATACGTTGGCTTCTAGAAACTTAAATTGGCCAGGTTCAGATTCCAATTTTTGAGATCTGAACCTGGTTTCAGTTGATGAGTGACTTGAATCCTGATAGCAGACAGTGCATATGATATGTTGCGTATCCATCTTGGTGAACGTTCGAGCCCTGTTCTGCACTGCATACGGTACTTTGAGGTTGTTAGCACCACAGGCTACACAGTTGCTAAGAGCTATGGAACATCAGTCACTGTGCTGTTTGTCTTAGTTTAATTTGAGCTTCTCGCACCCGCATGCCGCACTCACACTGCCTCTTGCACCCATTGAATGCGGCTGCGGTGCACGGGAAGATGTACATGTGGGGTGCGTGATGCCATGTGCAGGTGCGGAAGGCCGCAACTGTGAAAAGAAGTGGGTCGGTATCTGTACAAATTTTCCCACTGGGTTTCTTGGTGGCAGGCCAAAATTTGAGGTGTGGCCTCTTGGAGCTAGCAGGCTGACTCTGAATGCATGATGGATGTCACATTCTTGTATAAGCCATGCTTGCATGTAACGCAGCAGACACAAGATGCCTAACAACAACTAGCAGCCGCTGCAACAAATGCTGGCAAACCGTATTATGTCAAAGCATTGAACACTCCCAAAAAAGTGTACACAGGCGTCAATTCTGGCCATCCACATTAAGCTAGCTATTGCGCTATAGCCTGTGTCGACTAGTGTAAAAAGAGATTGGCAATTGCATCTGGATCCCTCAACTTTGACTTGTGCAAATTATGCAACCTGCCAGCATTGTTCATGAATGTCAGCTTGATAAGCCCAGGGATGATCCCGGGACACATGACTATGCTTGCAAGCAAACAATCAGGCTGCATGCACTTGCCAGCCAGGTTTTGCTTGAAAAGATTTGATGTCATGAACAAAGCATCTCATGAAGTAACGTACATCTGCATGACACACAGGAATACCTCATTTGTTGCAAGCCTTAGACTGATCCGGCTGTACACAGCTATCAATCACACTGCAATCTCAAGGCACTGCCGGCTTCAAACTGCCGTAAAACAAGCAAGCAAGGATGGACATGGGTCGTTGGACAACGACATCCAGGTAAACCTGGACCTGCCTTCATCACAAGGTATTCCTTGTGACTCCATTGTCTTTTGCAAGCAAATTTGGCCTAACAGCAATCACTTCTTGAAACACGCTCACACAGATCACAGCATATGAGAGGCAGCATGGGAACCAAATTGCATTCAAAGCACAGCCTTTCTCGTTGAGCTGTTGGTGAGATGGTGCTGTAATAATGCCTGCTTGTGTGTTCAAGTCATGAGGAAGCAAAAACCCTCAAGATTTTGACAAGGGTGGCCTACAATTAGAGTGCACAACATTGCAGGCAATTCTTTAACAAGGTTTGCCTCAGGCTGCCTGTAGTATCCAGTTTACACCCTTAAGATGTGCTACAGGCAGCAGTTTAACATGCCGAATGCTCTGACACTTGCATCTCTTAGTGGCAACAGCCAAAAGGAAGGCAAGTAGGACTTCCCATACTTGATGAGTAAAACTCCATCTCATGCACCATTGAGAATGCTCATCCAGCGCACTTCCAGCTGCAGCTGTCCATGCTTGGCTGCATCCAGCTGGTATGTGTTTTTGACAGTTTTCTTGTGAAGGACCTCTGCCAATGGAATTGCTACCAGGCCCTGCACAAAGTATTTGAGCATTTGTCCCTCTGCATACAAATGTGGATGCAGTATGGCAGGGCATCAAGCATGCAGTCTGTCTCTAAGAGTTGTGGCTGCTTGACTTCTGTCGAGCCGATACACCATGATGTTGTGACGGGCTGTACATTGTGCAGCCACAAGAAATCTGTCAAAAACGGATTCAAAATTTGCAGACAATGCCAAGGGCACAACTTTGGAGACATGAACAAAAGAATTTACAACAAGCAGTGCTGAGGACTGTACAGCGCAGTAGCCCTGATGGAATCTCAATTGCCCAAACAGAGGTTACATGCTCAGCTTTCACTGCACAGATGGCAGTGGCAGAGCATAGCACTTACCAAGCAATGATTTCTGAACTTGTAGTCCCACAGCTCAATGTCCAGTTTACCTCGGCCCTCGTTGATCTCATCTGCATCAGACAAAGACCTTTTCAGATGTGTGCGCTATGCACTTGATTATCTAAAGCGCGTGCTCTGTGTGCTGTCTAAGTAGGATGCCCGTCAACGCGCTTGCTCAGCTGTTGGCGTTGAACACGAAAGTTTTGTGTTTCCCCAGCAGGAAGGATTGTGCACTAAGGCACGCAGCATATGGCAGGCACAGCAATCTGCAGTGTCCACTGCTTGACTGCAACGCTGCTTGTGGTGGTTGACAAAAGCCTTGTAGAGCTGTGAAGCCGCCAATGCACTGAGGTTGTTGACCAGAAGACAAAGAGGAAAGGACAAGAGAAGATTACTCCACCCAAAAGAGTGGTTTCACTGTCTTAGACAACCCCAGGCGGCCATAATCGATCAAAGTCAGCAAGGTTGAACAAGAAAGCACATGCGAGTGCGATTAGCCCTGTCAAGGTTACAGATGGCACAGTCACAGGAATCAAGATGTGCGTCCCAAGACTAGACCTGATGCACTTTGTGCAAGGTGAGCAATGCATGCATGCATGGTTGTGCAGCGCGAGCTAAAACATGTCCCCAACGTAGAAGCGTGCTTTCACTGTCCCCAGGCGTTTCTGAGTTTAGGTTTCCACTGCAAAATGGACGTTTCTGAATTGAAATAGACGTTCTGGGATTGAAAAGAGCAATGGATGCATGCAGGCTTGTGCAGCATGAGCAATGGATGCATGCATGGTTGTGCAGGATAAGCAGTGGATGCACGCAGGGTTGAACAGCCAGTTGGCCCACCTGCCGCAAGAACAAACTCCAGAGTTTCATCAAAGGCCTGGTCATGGTTACGCCCCTTCACCATGTTGCTGTACTTCTTCTGGCTCCCCACCGTCACTTTGGCTGTCCTGCATGCCATGCCAAACATGTTGCTGACGCAGGGCTTTCACAATCGTACCAGCCTCTGGGACAGGGATAACGCCCCTGTCATGAGGCATGGGCTGCCCAATGGATTGCAAACAAGTAGCTATGGAGCCAGAAAAGTTCTTGGCACCACTGAGCCTCTGTCAGCTGAGCCTGTAGCTGCTCAACTGCAAGCAATTCTGACTAGGCTCACTGCAGTTGAGCAGCTACAGACAATTGCTTGCCACTCCACCCGGTGTTGACTAAGCTGCTGGAGATGCTGTTTGAACCATCGCTGCTGATGCTGTCACACAAAAGGCATGAACCTAATTCTCTTGCTCTGCTGTCTAGCACACAACAGGTGTTCAACTTTTCAACACAACATGCAGAGCCATGAGCAGCTGTTGCAGAGTGTTGAATTAACTGTGCGAAAAGAATCATGGAGCTTGTCCAAAATGCAATCAACAGGCATGCACACAGCCTGGTGTTGGACAGCACAGTGTCTGCAACAGCATCAAGCCTCACATGATGAAGAAGCATGCCGTTTTGACACAGTTCAATAGGAAGCTGAGCTGGAGCTCAATGACTCACAAAGTATGTGAGTTCTGAGATCTGAGCAGCATTGATGGCTTTGGTGAGGCACACTTCCCTGGTCCAGAGCACTGCAGCCTCCACTGAAGTAGTGACTGACAGCAACAACGAGACAGTGACAGACAGACGAAACGGAAAAACAGACAGTGATAGACAGTAACATCGCACTCACAGTCTGGTTGCCAGGAAGCCGCCTTTGTATTTGGGCTTCTCAGCGACATCAATGGCCTTGATGAGGTGCACGTACAGCACCCCGCCCTTCAGGACTTTGATGGCTTCTGAGTCGTTGGGGTCCACCTGATGACTGGACTGCCGCCCAGGCCTTCTGGCCCCTTCTATTGCTGCTCTCAGCTCTTCACTGCCGAAAGCGTGGTACGTCAGCTGCAGCATTACAGTTGTTGCTCAACACATGCGTGTACACAGTTGTTGTGCTGTCTGGACAAGAGCTCAAAGGTGTCGTGCTCTTTATGGCTGCCACAGCATCGGCCCTTGGCTGAGCGCACATGAACATGGTCAGACACAATGAGCAACACTATGAGCAATATGGTTGTACACATGGTAGACCACATGCTTGTACATAGTTGTTGTGCTGTGTGGACAAGATGTCAAAGCTGTCGTGAAGTGCTTGACATGGCGGCTGAACTGCCAAAGATGTGTGCGGCTGTGGCCCCTTGCTGAGCATACCCAAACAGGGCATGTCCTGCTAGCATCCTAGCTCAGAAGACAATGCAACAAAGCATTGCAGAGGCAGCATGAGGGGCATGCTTGACTGAGGTGGGGTTGTTTGCTGTAGATTACAACCTAGTTAGTTGGCTGAAGATGGAAAATCCTCCTCCTCCTCCTCTGGAATGGCCACAAGGAGGCAAGCAATGTGCAACCGACAGGTGAGCAGTACGGCCTGCTTTCACGCATGTCATGCTGGCAACAACTGCAGCTTCTGTGCATGATGCCAGGCACCTTAAATGCAGCTGCAGCTTGCTGGTGCAGGGCCATTCAGTGACACTCAAGTCGTCTCACCTTCATATGGACCTTGCAAGGTTTATTGATCCCCAGTTGACTGCCAATCTGTTCCAGCCTGTTGGCGCCTTCCTGCCGCAAGCCCTGAGCTATGGACTGCCGCCTCAAATTGTCCGGAGGTCTGTGCGTCTCTCTCTCTCGCCTGGGTGTCACCCCAAAGGGGGTTTTGGGTGAAGCCTGGTAGTCTTGTTCTCCTGGTTGGGGACTCATGCGCCCCCAGCGTACTTTTCCCACTGCGCAGCATGACAAGCTTTTCTGTCCATTGCACATGGCGTTGCTCCATCACATCTGCATGATTGCTGCCTTGCATTGGCTGGCAATCTTATATTGTCGCTGATCATGTATGGCTGATAAAATACAGCACAAAAACAGCCAGAGACTTGACAAACAGTAACCCCAGACTACACACAGGCGAACGACAATCAGCTCACAGAAACATGCTTGATAGCATGAGTCTGTCATGTGCAAAGCAACTGCTGTCTCTGTTTGCCAAGCAAAAGAAAAAGTAGCAGAGCAGTTGAACATCCCACGCAACATGTGTATGCAAGGAAGGGATGTCATTCACCATGTGACGCATGGCCATCAGCTTCATATCGGCTCTGCCTTGCATGCATGGGCCTGAAAGCATCTCTGCCAGGTTCCTGGTGCATCCCCTCATCTTGTAAGTCAGCATCCCTGTCATCCTGATCCATCCCATCATGCTGGAAGGCGCGGCCAGTCAGTTGTGCATCATGCCCAGCAGGCGAGCCCACCACAGCAGGATCTGAATTCCTTCGCTTGCGGTGCCGCTGTCTGGGCTCTCCTTGAAAGCTGCTGCTCGTTTTTGGCTTCTCATCTAGGTTTTCATGAAACTCGCTGTGATTCCGTATGTGCTTCTTGTGGTCAGAAGGTTCTAGCTCCACCCACATGTCTGTTTCTTGGCCAGGCACTAGATCAGCAATCGCCACTTTGAACCTGCATGACACAAGGCTTTCAGATCTTGATGACATCACTGCACAAGGCATGTCAGCAGCACAAACCTTGGTGCCGCATCTGAATGCTTATAGGCCAGGTTCGCAATCAGCGACGAGCGTGTGGAGCTGCACAGCAGCAGCAGGAATTCCATCAACATTCGTTCATGCTCGCGTCAAGCAGGTTTGCCCATGCCTTGGTCTGACCCCAGCTCAAAATAATAGACACGGAGCTTATACAGGGAAGCAGCAACAGAAGGTAATTTGGGGGTCCAGGCTTTTGACATTTAGAAGATATACCTGCCGATCTCGTCACTAGCAGAGAGCCTGTCCCAGTCCTTGAGCTCTCCATTCAAGTACTGTTGGCCCGGCACATGAACCAGGAATCTGAAGTCCTCGTTCCACTCAGGGCTGGTTGTGTTGTGCCTGACCTGACTCTTCATCTTGCGGCCATGCCTGGTGTACAGTCTGCAGGACCAGCATCCCAACATCATCCACAGCATGGTAGCGTAAGCCAGGCATATACAACAGCCTGATTTTCGGCTGAGGTCACAGTAACACAAGGTCAGCACAATGCATGTCTGCAAAAGCTTGGTCGGCTGTAGCGCCAGGAGCTCATAGACACCATGCTCTGCTGCCACGGTCATTATGTCAACCATGCTGGCACTCATACGTGTAGGAGTTTGAAATGCTTGCTGAAGTAGTGCTGCTGACATGCTGCATGATGGATGTACATCATGTCACATGTGGGTGTGCAGATATGCGTGAGTGCAGCACATTTGTCAAGCACATTCATCAAGCACACACGTCAAGCATGTTTGTTGAGCACATTCATCAAGCACACGTGCCAAGCAAGTTGCTTACATGACAAAAGGGTCACTTCGCATGAGGCGGAACCAGTCCATGCGAGGCACATTGTTGGCTTCGATGAGTCGCACAAACAGCATGCCCTCGGGCCTCCCTGCCCAGTCCTTATCAGTCTGTACCACAGCAACACAATCCATTGGTGATAGTGTCGGTCCTGATTACTGCTGTCAACTAGAAACACCTATGTCAAAGGCAGATGCTGTGTTTGTGACCTGTTGCTATGCCTGAGGGACACATACAGCTCACGTGTTTGAGAATCTAGCTGTTGTTATGCGCCATGACACATATAGCCCAAGGAGGCAGCATTGTCAAACCTTACTATATTCTTGAAGGCTGTTTCAGCACAAGCATTCTCAATGCATAAACAACGATACTACAACAGTCCAACTGCATCTCATGAATGATATCGATATTATGATGATTATTATTATTCCAACAACAATCATGGTAATGATGACGATGACAACAATGACAATATGATGATGACAGTCAACAAACAACATTAACAACAACCATTGACAATGACAACAATTTTCAGAATCCATCTTGCAGTGGTTGTAGTGCAAGTCACAGAACATGTTCTGTGCCACAGCAGCAATGGGTCACCTCTAAAGTTGGGTCGTACAAGAACTTGACTGGCACCGTCAGTCGCTCTGGCAGCACATACGGCCGCAGCACCCGTGTCTCAATGAACCAGTTGATCCACTTCTCCACCCCAGGCAGGAAAGTGATGTCACCGCCATACACATTGATGTTGAAGCTGAAAGAGGGCATCTCAACCAATGAAATCTGCAGCAAGTTTGCGTTGCGGTGTGAAGGGTTGATGCACATCACAGCTTGAGAGGCACTTTGCATACTGCAGATGTCATATGTGTCGGGTACAGTGAGCCACTACAAAGCATGGACACAGCATAGCTCAGGATTCTGCATTTGTGTACATGATGCAGCAGACGTGTGCGTGTGTCCGTAAGTCTAACCCGCACAACAACCACTGCAAAGCGTGTCGGCAACACCATGCGTGGCATGAATGGACTTTTGTCAACTTGACTGCCTTCTATGCCTTCACGTGTATGGCACTAGACACTGACATAAAGTCAGGTACAGTCAAGAGAAGCAAAGGCATGCTGGTTGTTGAGCCCTGTCAAAGCTATTGCCCTGCTACGTCAAGGACTTGCTGCAGAAGCATCCCATTAACAAGCACCAGACTACTTGTTACCTGTAAGGCTGCAGCCAGTTGGGTCTCATCAAAGACAGGCTGCACAGCAAGGCGCAGCCGCCCATCGGCAATGATGTCTTCAACAGCCACCTGCCAACACAGCACGCTCAGTGATCAAAAGGACAGCACACTCGGAATCGTTTTCTGTGCTTGCCATGCTCCCTGAAACAGGGGGCTGTGTCATGGAAACTCCTACGTATGGCCCATTGCCGATACGTGAGCATGCTTTTCCCATTCAAGGTGCAGCGAGCTCAGTTGCATGCAGCTGTGGCCTGTGCAGTAACCACCAGAGTTCATGCAGCCATATGAGACAGAAATGCACTGCTACAACCAGCGCGATGACACAGCTCAAGTAGACGGGCCAACAGGCCAAGGCTGGTAGACAGGCCAAGGCAGGTAGACACTCCAATATAGCTTAGATGTGAAAAGGGTTAGTTGATGGCAGGGTCAAGTCCCACAAGGCAGGTAAACAGCAGGATGCAGAGCACATTATAATTGACATTTATAGGTAAAATCATATGACGCCTATATGATACAGAATTATGTGATTGTCATAAAAAGGATATCTTTGAGGAGTCCATCGTGGAAAGAACAAACAGGTAAACAGCAGGCTGCAGCGCACCTTACATCTGAATAGGGAGGAGGCCCAGGTGGCAATGGTGTGGGGGCTGTACTTGCCCCAGGTTGGGGGCAGGGGCTGCATCAGCATCTCCATCTGCTGCTTCCCCGCCCAGTGGAAGTTGTACTCCATTACCACCTGCGCCCAAAATGATGGTAGTTACAGAAATAAAATACAAATAATGAATAACATAATTATTAATACAACAATGATAAAATTAATGATGATGATAATAATCATGATGACAATGATGATGATGATGATGATGATGATGATGATGATGATGATGGTGATGGTGATAATGGTAATGACAATGACAATGACAATGACAATGACAATGATAATAACAATGATAATGATGATAACAATGATAGTAGCGCTTTCCAGCCTCATGATGAGCTAGGTCCGTGCAGGTGATGGTAGTAAGAGATCTACTTTGATCATCAGCTATGCAAACAGGACTTGCTGCAACTTTGTGAGGAGGCAATGGTTCTGAAAACAAAGCAGAGGGGTGGGATGGGTGGCAGGGGCAGGGGAAAGGCTGGATGCCTGTTGTCAGGTCTGCCCTTTCTCACTGGCAGCTGCAGTGAGTATCTTGCAGCTTGGTTGTTTAGCTTAGAAAAAGATGTCAGAAATGGGAGAATCTCATCGAAAAAACTTTGAAAGGGTTTTCATATATAAGCCAGGCAGGAATATGTGAGCCCAAGGACCAATAGTATATGGGTTATAAGCCGTGGCATGCCTGCTGCCTAACTATGCATAACTGTTCTGCCAGGCAGCACTGCTTAATGCTGTTAGACAGGGCAGAGGGGCAAATCCACCTGATCATCAGGGCCAATGTTTTTGTAGATTTTGACAGCATCCACTCGCGGAGGCACATCACCAAAGGTGCACCTTGAATGCACCACAGAGGTCTTTAGAATACATTGGTGATATGTAGACACAGACATGTCTGTCACAAGGTGCATGGTGAGCACAATGCATACAGGCTACAATGCCAAAGACGCACACAAAATGCACAAGCCAGCGTCAGCAATGTTGACACAAGATCATGACAAGTTTGGACCACTCAGCACATCGCAGCAGCAGCAGTAGCAGGAGCAGGAGCAGCAGCAGCAGCGCAGAGCAGTGAGAACATGCAGCAGAATTTTGAATAGCAGGGTTGCCACAAATCGCGGACTCACTTCTGCATCTCTACTTGGTATACCCAGCTAGGTTTACTCTGCTGAATGAGCGGATCTGCAAACTCATGGAAGCGCTGCGTGGCTACTGCATTGATACGAGGCCACATCTGACCTGCATGCATTTAACATGTCAACTGTCAGCATCATCTGTGATGTGCTGTGTGATTAGCTGACTTTGGGATGAAAACACCCTAATGTTGGCCGTCTTGATCTGGCATACTTTCAGCATGCAACAACATGCTGTTGGAACATGACTTGTGCATAAAGCAGGGATGCGCGCCAGGAAAGAGGACCACTTTTCATTTCCAGCAAGACACGTGTAGAGGCTGACCTATGACGTCATTGACCCACTGTACACGCTGGAAATCAGGGTAATTGACCCAGGCAGGAATGTGTTTGCCACCAAGTAATCTGTGCAGATCCTCGTTGCTCATGTCGTCTATGACTTGCGCGCTGCGCTGCTGTTGGACATACCACCAGCGCTCTCCAAACTGTTTCCACAAGACCCATCCAGCTGCAGCCAAGCAAATTCCCAGCAGCAGGGCCCCTTGGAGCAAGTACCAGAAATATCTGAACCATGACACTGGTTGTGATGCTGGTTGGGCGGCCATGCCTGGTGGACCATTTTGAGCATGGGCCTGTGTCCAGCTATCAACCTGCAAGTAAGACCAACCTGCATGACGTAAGTAATGCCTGAGTGGGAGAACCTCTGACGCGCTAATGTCAAGTCCAGTCAAGAGACTTGCCTGCTGCTGAAGGTGGACAACATGTCGATAGATGTCGGTCAGCACAGAGTCATGCGCCGATGGAAGGTCAGCAACTGCTGTTTCGGAAGTTGGCATTCTGTGTCGAGCCTTGCCACCAGGGAGCTGCGTCCCTCTACTCGTCTGTGAACCGAGTTGTGCCCTGTGCTTCTATTTACTGACAGCTTCGCACAAAGCGCTGCGTCGGGTGCACGCGGCACGCAGAACAGGAGTGCGCTGGAAGGCCGTTTGACGGTCAACTGCTTTCAATTGACGCTGCCGGTATGCAGATCATCTGCAGCAGATGCACAAGTCGAGGAAGAAGATGTCAGTGATGCGATCAGGCAACGCACAGCGTCGGTCCGTCAGTGGTCAAATTAGCCCCAACGACCTTGAAAGCACGATGAGCATTTGGACGTGGTTGAATTTGCTATCAATGATGCTTGCAAGCATTGGCAGGAGGCTATGCAAGAGAACCCATTCATGTTGACTTATGGCCAGCATCCATAGAACTTCTTGAGCCTGCAACCTCCCTCTCATGTGCCTGCTGCAGTTGAGTTTACTGAAAACATGCAATTTGGCACTGAGGGCGCTGTCCAATGCCTGGAGCGTGCACAGCAGAGGCAGAAGGCCTATGCTGGTAAGGGACGCCATGATGTCACCTATGAGGTTGGTGACCAGCTTCTCCTGAACACTAAGAATGTGCGATGGAAAGGCCCTGGCACCCCAAACTAATGCCTGAAGGCTAGCTAGACTCCAATTGAGATGGATGGGTCCATATAAGCTGTTAGAAACAGTTGGTCCTGTTGCTTACCTCCTAGATTTGCCTGCATCTGTGAAGATGCACCCCGTGTTTCATGTACCACTGTTACAGCCCTGGCGTGATGATGATCGCTTGCACCCGCCTCCACCTAGGATCTTTCCAATCTCTTTAAAGCTTGGTCATCGGATTCATACCACTAAGAATCTCTTTGAAGCTTGGAACACGTGTACGTGTACGTGCTACGTGTTGGCGACACGCAGAACGGCTAAACGAGGTGATTGTTTTTGCGCAAGAACGGAATTCGAGTCGATATGAGGGCAGCAACTTTCAACAAGGCCCTGCCGGCCTTGGCTGAGGTGCCCTTTGACATCCCTCATGTTCAGAACCTCGTTGTGGGCGCTGGTCCCGCTGGGTATGCCGTGGTCAGCAGTCTGCTTGACGCAGGAAGCCAGCCTATTGCTTGGGTCGACCCGGAATTTCGCTCCGGCCGTCTTGCTTCGTACCTAGATGTCCCAAGCAACACAAAGGTCAAGCTTTTTGAGAAGTTCGCAACGACACCATCATGTGTGTCAAAAGGAGCAGAGACAGCAGTTGAAGGCTTTAAGGTGAACGGCAATAACAGTGTCTGTGCAATGAATAGTTATCATGTTGACACAAAACTTCTGCAGAATCAAGATCCAGAGAAGGGATGCCAGCTGGCTGCAGCACAGTCCATGGTGGTGAAATTGTCTGAGTCTCTTCACCAACACCACGCAGACCAGGTAAGCACCGTGTGTTCATTATTGTGCAGCTTCTGCTGTAAAGCTACAGCTTCATGGAAAATTTGTTATCCCCTGCCGCGTACCTTTGGAAAACCCTTACTAGAGTGTCTGTGGTATGCTGCACGAGTGCAAACATATTTGTTCACCTGGGTTAGGTCAAAGGCCGGCGAGGGGTGATCAGCAGCCTTGCCCTGAACAATGGCATCTGGGACATCAACCAGGGTCTGCTGACAGCAGATAGGGTACTTTTGGCGACTGGTTCGCATCCCAGAGATGACCAGCTATATCCAGGGCTGACTAACGTGCCACTAGATGATGCACTAATTCCCTCTAAACTCTCAGGTACAGCATGTGGCTGTATGCAAGACACAAATGCCACGAACAGAAGATACAGACGAGCTTGATTCAGATTCCTAGCTCACTTGCGCCAGCCTCCCTGATGTTGGCATGAAGTGATTACTGTGATGAGTTCAAGCTTAAGGTTCAGCATTATTGCAGCTGGTGCATGTCAGGCCGTTCCAAGTCATGCTGCTATGTCTGCTTTACAGCACACAAGTCCTGCAGATCGCAACCTGGCACATCACCAGCAGCAGTCTATACAACTTGTGCAAGTCAAGCCCTTGTCAAGAGGTCATTGTGTGGCACACAGAACCCAGCATCTCCCAATACGAATCATTTTTTGAGTGTCCTTTGCATGCTTGAATTGCTGCAGCATCTGCACAAGTAGCAGCACGAGTCGTGGCTTTTGCAAGGTCAGCAACACAGAAGATACTCTCGAAACAGGATCCCCAATCTTCTGACACTCTGCATTGCCTGGACCCCTCTTTTCTTCAGGCAAGAGAGGGGTTTGCATACAGGCATAATGACAGTCCATTGAGGCTATAGACTGTTGTACAGGTCAAATCATGCCAGATGACACTGTTTGTGTGGTTGGCTCCTCACACTCGGCAATACTGGTCCTCACGAACCTCCTGGAAATGAAGAATGGCCCCCGCGTTGTGAATCTATACCGATCATCGCTGAAGTATGCCAAGTTCCGCGACGATGGCACAATCATTCTAGACAACACAGGCTTGAAGGTGATAATATTCTTGATGTTGCATCATGCTCGCTCTGTACTGCCTCATGACTGCAACCCAAAAGCCCAATAAGTTTGTGCTATGTTACTCTTGCGGTTCTGACGGCATGCAAGCCTGCCCTGTATGAGCTTGGAGGCTTTTCGCATCCATTGAGATCTGCACTGTGTGAGTGAAGTGGTTGCTTTGGAGATGTTTACCGCAAAAATGATCTGCTGCCTGATTGTGTCAACTCACCAAGCCATCGCCAAGGGTTGCAGCTTTCTCTTCAACACGACAGGATTGCGGCAGCGCTCCTGTGTGCGCAGAGCAGCTGCACTGGCGTCCTGTGTCAAACAGTACATCATGTGGAAAGATTGCTGCATTTGTGACAGCTCACTGCCTGTATGCGACGACCCGAAGGGAGGATACATGTCTCATGAACGTGTTGGTGACCTAGCTTTGCTTCTGCTTTGCTTCTGCAGGGGAGTGCAGCAGATTGGGCCAGGGAGAAAGTGGACAGCGGGCAGCTCGAAAGAATGGGAAAGCTGCGTCGCATTGACACAACAAAGCATGATCCTGCAGAAGCACTCAAGACATGCACAAAGCTGGTCACCGCAGTTGGCTTTGAGCGTAATGCATTGCCAAAGATAACAGTCAACGGCAAGCAGCTGCAGGATATACAACATGATAAGCACACTGGCACCATAATACCAGATAAGCTGTTTGGGTTTGGCATAGCTTTTCCAGAAGAGGTCACTGATGCAGAGTTTGGACACAAAGAAGCAAGTGTTGGGCTTTGGAAGTTCATGCGCTTTGCACGGAGGGTGTTGCAGAGTCAATAGCTGCATTACGACATCCATGTATGAGTCCAGATGCTTGCAGTTCTTTTATTTTGGTGAATTGTCACAGCTGCAGAACTACATGAAGCCATCTGCACAGTCATGTGGTACTATGTGCAAAATGAGACTCATGTGCCCAGTTTGGTCAGTTGTTGAGTATGTCATGTGTACCCTGGTGCATTTGTGTTGTGCAGTAGTTCACAATCCAGGAGGGCAAGCCTGATTCTAAGTTGGTGAATTGAGATTTTGAGTAGGAAATGATGTACACCCATATACAGCACACATGTGCTGCAACCATATTGTAGTCCTCGATATTAGTTATAAATACACAGCAATACTGCAACTAATTTAACGTCACGCATAGACACGTTTGCAGTTTGGCCATGGCCTTAGTAAGAAGTTGTTGATCTTATGGATCTTGCAAGCAACAATATTGAATTAATTGTAGAGCGTTGCAGCCCAAATAGTTCTGATGCAACTGCACTCAATTGGAACTGTTCATGGCCAGGTCAGACGCTGCTTAGCTGATTGTATGTTGTAACATGACATGCAATGATTTAAACACGTGTCATTCTTTGGTTTCCCACGTATAACGACGCAGAGCTCTCTTTAGACTTTCAGACTTTTGGCTGGCCAAAAGTTTGCCATTTTCTTCTTCCTGTTCTTCAGCTGCTTGGCCGCCAGAATAGTTAGTAGCAGCACAGTTAGTAATATGTCACGTGCTGAGTAATCTCGAAATTGACGGAAGTTGCGTTGTGCTCTGGCGTCGAGCACCCACAGATGCACAGCACCAATGGATGTTTGCTCGTGTCGTCTGTTGACACCACGTCATATGCAACGGTTGACCATCAATGACAAGTTCGACACAAGACCCAGCGAAGGCTCGCTCCCAGGGGTAAATAAACTTGTACTCACCCACTGCAGCTGCTGGTTATGCACATACGTCTGGCCCGATCGACCAAGATCACGGCTGGTACGACTTGCTGCAGTCAGCATTGCCAACCCACGCGTTTTGCGTTTTGCGTGGCAGCCTGAAGTCGCGCTTATGCATACACATGCACGCAGGACGTGTGTTTAGCCACACATGTTGTTAATGCGACTCCACCTCTGTCACACCGGCTGAGCGTGGAAATCCTGCCCGGTATAGCTCGTGTCGGTCCTGAAATGCCCAATGACTCTAAGGTTTACTCGATTTGATGCTTCATATACAAGAAGCTGTGCAGAGGGGTGGCAGATGAACCTGCAGGGCACGGGCACCGTTGTCGCCGCCAGCATCTTGCACCTTGAGAAAGTGCCTCGACCCACACCACATCAGAAAGAACAAAGTGCATCATGCCAAGCGTTGCTCACTTCATCAACAATTTGGGGCTGGACAAGGCAGATGAGAGAACCCTCCTACAGCATGTGCAGGAGTGCCACCTACAGGGAGGCCCAAGCCTTGATGACAGATGCACAGAACGTGTCAGGTGGGAGCCATACCATGTGTGTTCTAGCCTGCAATCAGGTGATGCTGGAACTCATGGGACAGTTCTCTTCTGCTGGATTAACTATGCCAGGTTCTGCACATGTCCTCATGATCAGCTCAAGCTTCGTCAAGTCAGCAGCTAGGATTTTCCGCTCACATGAATGCGGCAATGCATCCTGTCCCATGTTCTGTGGCGCTGCACATTCCAGCAAAAAGCTTGCGGTCACAAACAACATTTGTTTGTTTGTATTCCTTGCTGTTTGCTTCAAACTTGAGAATCCCATACATAGAGCTATCTGAGACCCTGAAAAAGGTCAATCTCACTGAAATCTTGCTTGTAGGAAATACATGAAGCAGAACTCCTGCAATCACTTGTCATGGGATGCCTCTCTTAAGCTTGAGGAAGAGCTGGAAGCAGGTCCACCATCCTGCTCTTGACTATTATTTGTTTCATGTGTACTATGTGTGTCTCTACAAATGTATAAACACATTTGCAACACTGTGTGTTGAAAATGATATAGGACTTGGTACCCTTACAGGTTGAGTGTTTGATGTCACTAAACAGCTGTGGCCTTCACAACACTGGATCGCTATTGCAGCTGAAATTTCAGCTGATTCAACAAATGCTCCTGTCATGATTGTCTACCAGCAATTATAATTCTTGCCCTTTACTGTTTACTCTGTACCATTTGAATGGTTACACATCATACACAGCGCATTTGGCATTTGGACCAGCATGGACAGTGGCAATTGAATATTTGTGGTGCCTGATGACAAAGCTCAATACATTCAAGACAATATTGTTATAATGTTGTCTGCTACACCCAGACCCTTAGCAAATATTGCAGGCATGCTGATGTCTACTGTACCTGCCGTGATGTCTACTGTACCTGCTGTGGTGTCTGCTGTATCTGGCACGATGTCTACTGTACCTGTTGTGATGTCTACTGTACTTGCCGTGATGTCTGCTGTACCTGCTTTGACATTACTCCAGTACTCCACTACTTAACTACTCACTCAATGTGGAGTCTCCACAATGCCTTGCCTCTGCCTGCCAGGCCCATGATGTACATATGCTGCATGCGGCACAAGCTGAGTATGAGCACATGCTGCAGGTTTCAGCTCAAAGCAAGCCTACAAGATGGGCATCCCTGCCATTGGCATTGTGGCAGTGCTTGTAGCTAATGTCACATTTGTGGCTTGGGTGACGCCCCCAGGTATTCCTGTTCAGCATTAAAATAAGTAAAGTTGAAACAACAAAGTTTCGCTTTTTTTGATATCGCACCAACAAAGCTCCTGGCAGCTTGTATGCCTAATTGTACATCAAGCATTAAATTATTTTTCCTCTACATGTGGCACATGGTAGCATCATACTCAGCAACACACGTGGACGCTCAGGGACGTGCTGTTGTTGTGTGGTCATATATACGACCGCTTACAACAGATGCTGAGAGTGTGCATGTAATGCGGCTGATGGATACTTGAGTTGCTCTCATGTTGAAAGATTGCCTGTGTACAAGGCAAGGCAACGTTTTACATCTACTTCCTGGCAGGACATTCACTGATGAGGTGTTTGCACGCAGGTGGTTCCAGTCCTAGCTGGGCAGGCTGTGACTACCCCATCTTCACCAGTTTCCTCATCCTCGACGGAATAGCCTTCATGCTGTCGGTCGCTTCTGTCATCGTTGTGACAGCATTTCCTCTGATCCTAAACAGGACACCACATCAAGCTGCCTGGTGGGGTGGAGTGTTGCTGCTCTTGTCCATGATTGCCTTCATTGCAGCTTTTGTGTTGGCTGGCTTTGTGACTGTGAACTACCGAGCGCCTAATGCCAGCTGTGCAAGTCTGCACTGCGCCGATGGCGGCGTTCAATGCAGCACTTATGCAGTTTCTGTGAATGGCATAGGCATTTTCACGCTGAATCCAAATGTGGGCGTCTTGAACAATATGGGCAATACCAATTTGTCTCCCGTATGTGTTCAGTACAATGTCTCAGCTGCCACTTCTGACGCCATTACTACATTGTATCCAGGCAACCCTCAATGCCCAGGTACTACGGAGTATTCATCAGCTTCAGACTTCAGGAACTGCACTGACGTACAGAGTCTGTTGCAAAATGCACGATTCCAAAGGCAAGTGGTGTGCATGCCTCAATCCAGTTTCCCATCTGCGTTGCCCACTACAGATTCTGTTGGTCTGACAATTCCTATCAACAGCTCCCTGTTGGCGCCTTACACAAGCCTGACCAAGTTCTATGAAGCAAGTGATGATCACCGCATCACAGACCTGATCTCAACCCCAGGCAACCAGACTGACCTGTTGTCATATTACGATCTGGCTATAGTGTGCTATTCAACGTATAGTGAAGGTTCAGCTTTTGACACACTTTGTGACACGACTCTGGGGCTTAACCTGAGTGTCACAAAGACAGGCGAATACATGACTGAGGCCATTGCTGCGTCCAACGGTGCTACGATTTTTGGTGTTGACCTCTTTTCGAAGCAGGTGGCTACGTCAATTGAGGTGCTTAGTGCTTTCTTTGGTCTAGTGTTGGTGTTGATCATTGTGTACTTGATCAGGACCAAGCTCAAGCACTAGGTGATAGAACTTGCTTCCTGCTTTGACACTGCGTGTGTAGACAGCTTATGCAGATTGATCCAGAGGGGTACATGTGAGCTTCTGTCAATTTTGAAACATATTAGATGAAAGATGAAGTTTGATTATGTTGCGCTACAGAGTGCAACTGCATGCTGTGAATCAGAATGGCAGGTGTCCAGCTATCCAGACACATTTCTTGCTGCTTTCACGCATCTGCGATCGGCTGTTTTACTGGTTCGAGTTGACAGATAGTTTTGGACTTGTTTGACAGGCTGTGTGTATCTAGTTGTGCCCACAATTACGCACCGCATGCAGTGCACTTTCAAGGATAGAAACCTCCACCTGTTGACAGTCGTATGAGCGTGGCCAAACCCAAATGAAGAGTCTCCCTTTGATCACTTGGCAATGCGGTGCCAGCTTACATTATTGTCACAACTAGCTTGCTGTCTATGACTAACATCTATAATGTATGCACCAAAGTCTGACTCAAGTCAAAACGAGCCTCACATGGCAACTATAGATCAGTCTATGAATAGCGCTTGATCAAAGCATCCTGCCAAGCCGTGGACTGCATGCAAACCATCTCACTTGTCCTGAGAGCATATGCATAGTCTCAGGCAGTGCAAACTGACTCTGGAATGCTAGAACAAACCCCAATGTTGACTTCATGCCAACACAGCTGACGCACTTGACCTAAGCATTCTTGGCATACGCAAAATTAAGCATTCTTAGCAAATCAAATGTGAAATTGCCGGTTAAAGTCGAACGGGGTGTTGGAGCTCATTACAGGGGTCTGCCCAGATGATCCCCCTCCAACCCCACCCATCAGACCAGACACAAGAGATATGGGATCAAAAGGGTTGATGCTGCTGAAGTTGGAAAACCCTCCGCCGCTGCTGCCACCGTTCATCTTGTTCAGCGTGGCATCCATGTTGAACAGCAGCTGGCCATAGGTCAGATACGGACCGCCTTGCTCAATGGCCTGAATGAATGAAAACGTAGCTGCACCTGTGGAAACGTTGCCAGACAAGGCAGAAGTGTCTGCTGCTGTTTGGCTGTCTCTGGCTGCTCCAAACTGGAAGGCTTCCCCACCAGCAGTTCCCTGCATCACACCTTGCTCAATAAACATGTTCTTTATTCTCATTTGGAAAGGTCCTCTGGAAAGAGACCATGAAATTGTAACATTTGAGCAGGGGCTGGAGGACCACATCTGAGTATGAGATGCAGCGCATGTGTCAACATGCATGGCCAAGAAATCCTGGATGGTTCTCATTTGCTCATGGTGTCACGTGCATATCACCAAACGCAGGACACAGGCCGAACAAAAGGTGACCAGAAACAAACAGACATGCAACTGTAGTGTTGTACTGATGCAAGTCTGAATGAACCACAGATGGACACACCTTCCACACACTAGTGGGCCCAGCATACTCTTCTTTCCAGTGAGGCTGCCCATGCTTGATCTTGGATCTATAGGGCAGGTCCATGACTGATCCGCTGTGGCAGGCGTCAATGATGCAGTGCAGCTTGCAGCCTTGCGGCAGGGGGTTTACCAACCAGTTGTTTAGCTCATCATCAATAATCATGCCAGCCTACAGCCAGAAGGAAGCAGCAGCTTTGATCATGCTTGATGCCTGTCAAACATATTGTGTAGCTTTGATCATGCTTGATGCCTGTCAAACATATTGTGTAGCTTTGATCATGCGTGATGCCTGTGTAGCTTGGATCACGCTTGACGCCTTTCAACAGCATAAGACAGGTGTAGCTTTGATGCAAGTCGATGCCTGTCAAAACCATCGTGTGACATTGATCTGTTGAGATGCCTGGCAATAGCTAAGATGGATGCAGCTTTGGCGCTGGTTAACGCCTGCCGATAAGCATAAGACAGCTGTAGCTGTATATGTAGTGGATGCCTCTCAATAGCCAAAATTCTGCGTAGCTCTAATCCGCGTCGAAGCCTGTCAACAGCGTGAGATAGGTGTAGCTTTGATCCTGGTTCATGGCTAGCGATAGCGTAAGACAGATGCAGCTATTATCCTGATGCCTGCCAATAGCATTCAAGACCAGTGTCGCTTTGATTCTAGCTGACACCTGTCAAATTTTTGTTGCTTTGATCCACATCGAAAGCTGTAAACAGGGTAAGACATGTGTAGCTGTCATCCTGGTTCATGGCTAGCAAAAGCGTCAGACAAATGCAGATTGGACCCTTGTTGCCAGCCACCATTTGAAAAGGGCCACTGCAGCTGTGAGACTTCGTTGGAGAGGCGCCACGAAGTATTAGTGTGCAGCAGCCTTGCTGCAGGTATGAGACAGCACAAATCCGCTTCTGATGTACGCAGTGTAGCAATCCACTCAGACGTATGCGTCAATCACAATGGATGGCTTTGAAACAAACAGGCTTTGAAACAAACAGGCTTTGAGGAATTGATGGTAAGCACATAGGCGTGTGCAGGCTCCTTGAAAGCAGTTTGAAGCAGCACAGCATTGGTTCATGAATTAAAAAATAACTGTTGCTAAGAGAAACACCCCCCTTCCCCCCTCTCTGCCCTGTTGACCAGATGAGCCTCAGCTTGCTAAGTAGACCCCATGCAACGACATGCGCAGTCTATGCCGTGTGACATTTAGGCTGTTAGGAAGCAGCTGAGTGCATGAGCCAGCGCTGATGTGTGTTGCCTCAATGCCAGCACAGCAGCCTCCTGCTCTCCAGCACAGCTGATTCGCATGGAACTCTTTGACGCATAGTCATGTGCTGAGTATGCATGCCATATTGTATTGCAGCACTGATAATATAACATTACATTTATATATATGTATATGATTTAGCACTCTTGATATGCTAAACGTGCTTGATTGTTCGTGAATTTGTCAGCATGCACAGCATAGAGGACACACCTGTTTGAAGTCACAGGGGCAGAGAGTCTCATTCAGTCCATCTGTCTCATCTCCACTGTTATCTCGCGTCTGAGAGCCATGACCTGCAAAAACAGCTCAGAGCTTCACAAAGTCACAATACAGCAGCACCAACCATGACATTTGCTTCACATACAACACAAGGTACAACAGAGGTTCTGAAGACCAGCTAATCCTTCTGTGCATGTGTCTCTTGCAGCTTGCTTGCAGACATATGGTTTCAGTGGCAGAAGTGCATTTCATCCAATAGACAACCAACGACAAGTGCATGCTGTGCAGCCAGCGGCAATAGATCTTGCTGCCTGAACTGTTGAGACAAGACACTGCATTAGTGCATCCACCTGGACAAGCTTACACATGTGTAAAGGTGTAATACGCTGCCTGATACAGGAATGATGCTCACCTGAATAGTGGAAGACCAGGGAGTCGCCGGGGCGAGCATCAGCAGCCAACCATCTGAAGCCCTCAAACATGTTGGCTCGGGTGGGCCACTGCGAGGGGCTTGCCTGGTCGTCTGTCAGTACCCGGAGGTCTGAGTCCTGGAACTGGAAGCGGCTTTTCAGCAGGAACATCATGCAGTGGGCATCATTGATGCAACCATTCAAGGCATTGCTAGAACCCCTGCAACATACAAAAGAATCTGTGGGTACATGGCGTGTGCTCTGTTGAGTATAGCGTACGCCATATATCAGGGGTCTGCATGTTGCAGTTGTCATCAGAGGTCTTCTGCTCATAGCATGTATTTGAGCAGTGCCAATGCTTGATCACCAAGCGGGTGTGTAGCTCAGAGCCAATGCATCATCAAGCCTGTCCTCCAGCAAATGCTCAGGTCATAGTCTTTGCATGCATATCAGGAGTTAAGGGAGGGATGTATATCGTACTTGTAGTTACAGCCACAGATGAGGGCCTTTCTGCGGGGGGGCAGGCCCTGGGAAGGGTGGTACTCGTGCTGGGGTATTGGACCCAGGGGCATTTGACTCATGAAGGGGTTGCCCCCCTGATTCTCCTGGTATGGCCCTGCCTGATGCACAAACACCAAGTAAGATTTGGTGAAATCACAAAACGGAAATGTATTAATGACAGTGATGATTGCAGGGCATATGAAACACTGGTGCCCTCAACAATGACAATAGATATCACATTGGAGAAAAAATATAAAAATAAAAATTGTACATTGTAGAGATATAGAGTTTAATGTGGTGCATGTAACACTCAGGATGTTTAACAATGTCATACAAGATGATTGTATAGACCTACTGCTGCTCAGGTGGCATACATAGTCTCACCTGTCCTGGGTGCACATGAGGCAGCGGGGCAGTGCCATAATTTGGAGGTGCCCCAGATGGTGCATCAAAACGCCCCATGTCAAATTGAGTCTGGTACTGCGGCTGTTGGTACTGGGGTGGAGCACCATACTGATTATTCTGCATGGACTGATTGCCATACTGCTGTTGCTGTCCACCATATTGTGATTGTCCACCATACTGCTGCTGCTGCTGCTGTCCACCATACTGCTGCTGCTGCTGTCCACCATACTGGGGCTGCCCGCCATAAGGCTGTTGGCCATAGCCCTGGCCCTGTGTGTAGTAGCCTTGCTGGTTTGTCCTGTTACTGCCACCAGATATCAGCTCATCTGCTTTCTGTGCCAGCTTGTCCATAAAACCTCTGTAGAGCGGGGGCGGCGCAGGGCCGACGAGAGTGTGTGGTGTACCTGAAATTACCACAAAGATGCTGCATTTGTTGCTCACAAGCACCTTGGCAAAGTGACCAGCTGCACAAGATCTGCTTGCTTGCCTGGATAGCCAGGTGGAGCCCCAGTCACAGCTGGCCAGGGCACAGCAGCCTGGCCAGATGGCACGGCTATGGTGCCTGAAGAGCTGCCCTTTCTGCCAGCTATGATTGTGTCATTACAGGAGCTGTTTTTGGGAGTTGGCTCGGCAGTACCAGCAGAATCTTGATCTGTGCTGGGGTCAGAGGCAGCCTGTACGGCTGCAGGCGTTGACCCACCCAAATTGGGCTGCTGAGGCAATGCAGTGGGCATAGCGGGATATGCAGCGCTTTGTGGGGGACCAGCTGGCGCTGTGTGAGTGGTGTGAGGTTGCGCAGTTTGCTGCGAAGTCGGGGGCCGCAAGGTGATTTGCTCAATGTCGGATCGGCCCGATACCTGGGGTTTCTCTTGCATGACGGTTGGAAGACGCTCGTTTGAATGTGCTGGCCGGTCGAGCAGATATGCAACAGCGGTAGCTGTCGACACTTGCCCTGAATGCCACTAGTCCTATAGGACCTAACCGCCCCAAGTGGACCTTTGACGCCCCAGCAAGGATCATGCAGTAGTTTTTTTTATGGTATGAACTTGATGCAGTAGAGTCTTTGGCAGACATGAACAACAGCTCGAGGAGCACACTCAGTGCAAAACCAATTATAGCAAATGACGTCATCGACGCAGCTGCTCATGTAAGGGAGCTTACAGCTACATGTGTACCGTTGGCACAAAATTCAGAGAGAAAGTTTTTCAAAGACCTACATCCAACTGCAGACTCATTGTGAAATCTCCTATCGGACAGAGGCTCTGACTGAGGGCGTGGAGCAAAGGCTTCTACGTACGAACTTGCATGATACCTGGTATCAGATACCATACCAGGTAAGACTGTAGAGCCTGCAGCGGCGGGAGCATGGCGGCCGTGAAACACAACAGGATTTGGCTGAGGGTTCGCAGCACTTTGATCATAAGGTGTCCGGGCCAGTGCAACTTCTGGTGCTGCGTACGAAAGCAAGTCTTGGTACCGGGAAGCTGTTGGTCACAAGAGCGCGCACACTGTTCAGCCAAAAATCAGATCTGGACTTGCTTCCGACAAGGCTTGCAACAAGGCTACACACCCAACGTCGCAGCAGTGTGCCGCGTGCTATTCACTATGGCGATGACCGTAATGTACAACGGTATCCAGTTTGCTCCTGTCAGTACAAAGAGATCGATCGTTGTGCCATTTCAAGCTGAGGTAGTGTGGTCAGTTGTTGGCAAGTTTGGCAGGCAAGCAGTGTGGATGGGTAGCGTGGAAGGTCAACGTACTTTCACGCAATTACTGGTAGGATACCGAGCAGTTCGTACGAGCCTCTTGGTAGTCGCGTTTCGCACCTATCTTTGTGCTCCTCCTGTTCAACATTTGCTTCGCTCTTTTGCTCTCTGCTCTTGATAGTTCAGGGACTGAACATTTGGCACAATTACTCAGGGAGGCGAAACAGCAGACTACATAGGCGCCGTCAGAGTCTTTGGCATTGCTGAAAAGGTGCTGTTTGAGCAACTGACCAAATTGGATAACCAGGAAATGATCATGTAAGTTGTTGTCTGCATAAGCAGCATCTGAATCATAGGCCATTGCTTCTTGCTGCGTCCAACAGCAAGAGTTGTGGTTACATTGCATTATACCTGCAGGGCTTGGCAGCTGATGACGCACCCCATGAACAGCAATCCCTGGCCAGCTGCTTTTGTGAACTTCAAAGCCTCAATTCAGGTGTTTCCAGTGTCAATTCCTGGGAACCAAAGCTTCTTGGAATGGCGCATGGAGCTCCTTACAGAACAGCATGCTGTTGCGCACATGACAAATGCCATGAATGACATCATGGCTGTAGGGCTGTCAAGTAAGCTGCTTTACCCGTATTGCATTGGCCTTAATCAGTCTGAGTTGACGCCACCAATACCTATGAAAGGCGCACACAAGGCATGTCCGTATAATGCCAAATGTCAGTGTCCAAACGCAGCTTGCAACGTTATTCAACCGTTGCAGTGGCTTGTGTTGGATATGCGCTGTGCAACTTGTTTGTTTGCCTTGTATATCTGGTGGCTGATGCATCGCACTCTGCGCAAACATATGAACCTGAATATGTGCACCGTTGGCTTACCTGAGCTTGTGGCTCCTGCGTTGCAGATCTTAGCAAATACATGAACAGGAGCACTAGCAACAGTGGTGGCAGCAGCTCTGGCAGTGGAACAGCGGGAGGGGTAGTAGGCAGCTCTGTTGCACCACCTGCATATGGCATACCATTCATGGAACAGCCGCAAAGTGTCCCAACCCAGAGTGCTTCCATGTCTCAAGGTGACTTGCACATTTGCTTCTGCCTCCTGTGTTTTATATCTGAGCCTCTGGTGCCTTGTTTGCAACCATTTCTGGCTTGCTCCTGGTTTGCATGTGTTTCAGCATTTTGCAGAAGCAACTCTGGCTTGGGGTTGTTGTTGTGTCACATCGTAGCTTTCACTGTGCACAGTCCAGGTGTTGATTTACTCGCTTACCCAATTGTAATGCCAAGAAGAAATACTGTTTATTGGGTTGTGACAAAAATGTGTGAGCCTACAAGCTGCGTGGCATGCGCCGCGCTCGCGTGCAAGCTGATGTACAAGGTGACACAACGTCATTGGCTCCTTTACTATTCAGCTGCACACTAGCTGTGACAACGCAAATCAAAGCCACTGACAACTGGCATGCTGTTGATGCAGCTTTGTCCACTGCATCACTGACGGGCAACTCAACATTCCTACAGCAACCCACCTTCGTGCCTGCTCCCGGCCAAACTTTGTCATCTGCAACAATGTCCCACCAGCCAGCTGCTGCAATGGGCGGCTTTGCACAGCAACCGGTGCATGCGCCAATGTATGGACCCTTCTCACAGCAGCAGTATAGCCAGTATCAACAGCACCCTCAACTGTATTGACAGCACCAGCAACAGCAGCAGCACCAGCTGCACCTGCTGCAGCAGCAGCAGCAACAGCAGGCTCTGCAGTATCAACAGATGCCCACAAGCCAACATCACCTTCAGCAGCAAGCACAACAGCTGAAATTGACAAACACCAACTCTGGTAATTCTCATCGCACTGTACAGCGTGTGCTCTCCTCCAGCTCCCAAAGAGGATCTCCGGCTGGGCAGCCAGGGGTGACCGATTGTGGTCTGACGCCACATAATACACCACAAGGTGGTCAGCTAACAGCATTGCCATCACATGGGTCCTTGCAGGAAGCTGGCCAGATGCTGCCACAAATGAGTCAAGTGCCCAATCAGACAATGGGAGCTGTGCAGGTAGGACACACTGCAGGTAGCGGTCAGCTACACAGTCAGATACCAGGCAGCACACAAAGTCTGCCATCAAATGCTGATGGCTGCGAAAGCAAGCCTAGTGCACCATGAGCTGTAGTACATATGGAAAGGGGGGCGTTTAAATCCTTATAAGACAAGCTGACATATAGGAAGTCAGTGTGTCTGATCGATTACTTGAAGCACAGCATTTGGGATTTGTGTTTTGTACGGCATGTTGCTGCGTTGGCGCTCCCGAGTCACTGGATTGGTGTTACTGTAGAACTGGCTCATTATGCATGTGGTGCACCAGCTTTTTGATGCTGTGCATTGAGCAACGTTACGGAAAGTATATTGTGTTTCCGAAAGTTTTGATGAATCGTACTGAACACCTTGTCTTGGTCCCAGTGCATACAAATGCAAGCAGACTCCAAAATGCCTGAGGGTCTACGCTCAATCTGGTCTCACGATTGTCAGATTCATGGCCTCGAATATTCATTCATGTGCACTCATGGGCATGATGATGCTACGCTAGCAGATCAGCATAGACGGCTGGGGTACCAGCAGGGTGCATGCGCAGGTCGGGAACATGCGTGCAAGGCTGTGGAGGCAGGATGAGTCAGGTATGACATGCTGATTTAGTCAGCCATAACTTTGGGCCCAGGTCAGGGTTCAGAGAGGCAGACAGCATTGCGTTCGTCATGAAGGACATACTGAGAGGTCTGCTGTATCGCATCTGCAGCTATGGGGTGGGTGCTTGGCACATGCCCCGCGGTGTGGCAGCAAGCGTGTATCCTCCCTTGCGGCAACCCACTGACCCAAAGAGGGCAAATCTCCCAATTAGACTAGCCCCTTTCCCCCCTGTTGCAAACTTCATGTCACTGCCAGACCCGTTGTTGGAACAGATCTTGCAAGTTTTGCCAACCAAGGACAGGTGAGTCCGCGAGTGTTCGACATCGTCGATTCTTCCAGCGTGTGACAGACGTTGTGTGTGTGCACAGACTTTCCCGTATTCCTCTGGTGTGCACGCATATGGCGAAATTGTCAAGCCAAGCTGGTGCTGTATGGGAAGAGCTGGTCATTGACGCCGAAGTTATCGGCACTTGCCTGAAGTGAGTACCCACACGCACCAAAAATCTGAGGTTGACCCGATGTTGTCCCCAGCAAACACAAGACATAATCACAGTACATCGTAAACTTTCAGGCTGGATCTCTTGGAGTCATGGCTCAGCACAAGAGGAGCTGGAGTGAAGAGTTTGAAAGTTGAGAGCTGGAGAATCTGGAGCGAGAACTCAGATGACGGTGAAATTTCTCCTGTGACTAGCGGCACCATACCAAAGGTCTTCACGCTTTGCAAGGTACGCCTGTGCATGTTGCCTGCACTCTGTCTAAGTCAGATTATGACCCATGGTGCTGGCACATACTGACATACAATAATCCTGAAGACTTGACATGCAGGTTTCGCTGCAATCTCTCACCATCACAGACTGCGGCAGCATCTTTGCAGAAGCAGACTTTGCAGCTCTTGCAGAGCTGAGTCTCATCCAGAAGCTGCACATCCAGACAGATGTTCAAGTCCGCCCTCAGGCCATCAGTCAGCTCACCTGCCTTACTTTGCTCAACAGCCTTTCCTTGACTGTTGCACCTGGGGACCGCTTGAATGCGCTCAACTACCACTCACACAGTGGCTTCCCTCACGCTGTGGTATCTCTGACAGCACTTACCAGCTTGACACTGTCAGGCTGGACCTGCATCGGCGAACTTCCTGAGAGTATTGGCATGCTAACAGCGCTCCACGAGCTGCTTCTTCCCAACTGTGTGGCAACCAGGCTACCGGCCTCGCTGCAAAAGCTCACAGACCTAGAGCGGCTTGACTTCTGCAGCAATGCTTTGGGCAGGTGAAATTTGGATTTCTGAGCATGCTTTGTCTTGCCTTGCAGACGAAAACGATTTTGTGTTTTGTGTGTTACACCTCCTGTACTGCACCGCACTGTCCTGTTATGTGCTGTCTTGTATAATCATGTCCTGTCCTATATGCTACTCTGTTGTGCTTGGCTTGTTGTGCTGTCATTGCTGGCAGCAACATGCTTTGCAAACTGCATCGCAGATATGTTACCAGTTGCGCACGTACAACCTTATGTCTGTGTGTTTGTATGAGTGTCTATGTGTGTGCCTGGGCCTGCATACATGTGATACCGTCTCTCATGTTGTCACTAAACAATGATCATACTGCATCAGTCCCCCCCCCCCTGTAACGTTTGTTGCCCTATAATGGGCCAGTTAACATCTAGATAACCTTTTGCCATAACGTCACAATTGGTATCGGAGCCAGTACTCGTGCACTTCGGCGTTTCTGGCAATTTCTCCTTTTTTAAACCACCGTACTACGATATAGGCGGAGCGCTCGACCGTACTATTATCGTACTACGATATAGGCGGAACACTCGAGACGAGCGTGGTTTGAGGGGGGAGTTATGTAACGTTTGTTGCCCTATAATGGGCCAGTTAACATCTAGATAACCTTTTGCCATAACGTCA
>JAABUP010003239.1_pt1 | contig 29088 bp, 31 predicted proteins | sample 5559201 | NCBI WGS metagenome assembly JAABUP01 (sample SAMN10711887, study PRJNA513373) | rock metagenome | isolation source: Antarctica rocks | place: Antarctica | reverse complement strand
AAGCAACAAGCTCATAGGTGTAGCTGCAGTCACACACATGGCTGTGTCAAGCTTAACTTGCAGAGCAGCACTGGTGCACTCAGCATGCACAGTGTTTTGTGCATCGCTTCTGTGACAACACTGCTGATCTGTTTTATTCATCCATTCATTCATTTGGTCACTCATTTGGTCACTTGTTGATTCATTCATTCATTCATTTTTCATTCATTCATTCATTCATTCATTCATTCACGCATGCATTCATTCATTCATTCATTCATTCATTCATTCATTCATCCATCCATCCATCCACTCACTCATTCCTGCATTCATCCATCCACTCATTCCTGCATTCATCCATCCACTCATTCCTGCATTCATCCATCCACTCATTTTTTCACTCGTTCAATCACTTGTCTGTCCATTCATGCGTTCGTTTGGTCGTTTGTTGCGACAGTACCTTCCCCCAGCATCTGATGCACGAGGCCATATCCATCCCCTGTATGAGGAGGTCCTGTTTGCCAGACAGCTGCAGCCTCATGAGCCCATGCAATTCCACAACTCCATGGCAGTCACAAGCGCACTCTCAACAAGCCATAAACTGTGTACCACCATTGTGTTCGTTCTTCACTCATGCACTGGGTTGTAGAGTTCTGCCATGGTTTTGTACAGTCAAGATACGACCTATAACAAACTTGCTGGGATCCTCCTGTCCTGTAGAGTCTGCAGTAAGCTGTGATGGGCAGAGTGTGATCCTCACCTCGATGCTGGTCTGAGCCCTCAAGGTAGAGGTCTGCGGGCAAAGCAAGCCCTTCTCTACTCAACACTCCTGCCCAGCTGCTGCCAGAATCAAACCTGCATGCCAGCCAGGCAAGCATGACCACTATCAAGCAAGCAAGCAAGCATGCAAGCAAGCAAGCAAGCAAGCAAGAAAGAATTAACTTTCCCTTTTGAGGGCTTCACGTTATGCAAAGTTTATGGTCTTACATGCCGCACATCATTTTCTGACAATGCTTCTTGAAAAGTTGCTCGGCTTGAGTATGACGTCAGTGGCATGAGAGCGATGTCGCTGGGGCAGGTCACTGTTGCACTAGGTGATGATATGGCACATGACAATACAAATTCAGCAACAGTCACACACGAGACATGGTGGCACTTGGCTATAGCATCACAGGAGCGACCCTAAGGTCAAGTGTCTTTCTTTGCTAGTGTGGCGCCTTTCCACAGCAACCAAAAAAAAAACTTTTCCTTTCGGCGTTCCCGGGTGCAAGCCCGAAGCAACCCTGGTACCGGGGACCGGGGTGGCCGCTGCGCAGCATATATATAGTTTCCAGGCAAAGCCTGTACCTACTTGACCCGCCGTCAGCTCATATACCAAGTTCCGAAAAACCGGGAATTGAACTGCCGACCGACTGCTTGAGAGGCAGTCGCTTAAACCACAGGCTAGGTGGTCCTGTGGGGGGTTCTACAGCAACACTGACAACAACACAAGAATTGACAGGTACATTGTCAATGATGACGGCGGTAACCATAAGGTACCAAGAAGTTACCAGACGTCCATGGTGTCTTGCCCCTTGTCTAGCTTGTCTGCCTGGTCCTTCAGGCTGTCTGGCAGCAGCTCCTGGAGGGGCATCTGGTACCAAGCATCTGATCCCTTGGCTGCTATGATCCCTGTGATGTGCTCTATCGTCTCTTCTGTCATCAGTGCCTTGCCTGCAATACAGAGCACGGTGAATACGTCAGGGGTCATACCACATTACATTTTATTTGTTACATCGCCAATTGTACAAGTTGTACAGATGACATATTGCTGGCAGCATATGCTTGGGCTGCTTTGGATAGCCACCCAGCTGTCAGGGTCACTGCAGAAGATAAAGCGGGCAGAGTCTGTAGTCCAGGCAGATCCACAAGGCAGAACTTCGGAGCAAGCCTGTAGGGCAGAAATCTGGGGCAAAACTGCACAGCAGAAGTATAGGGCAGACCTATGAGGCAGAACCATTACTATAGGGCAGAACTATGAGGCAGAACTATGGGGTAGCCCTCTGAGGCAGAAATATAACTGTAGGGCAGAACTGTAAGGCAGAACAATTTGGCAGAACTACAAGGGGTTTGGCAGGTATGGACTTTCCATAATTGCACTGGTTGGCCTCTCCTACATCAGTTTCTGGATCAAGCCGCTGCATTGCAACAGCACAGACTGCTGATGCGCTGTCTGGACATGATGAACACGTGCAAACGTATGGAATGTCTGTGCTCAAAAGCGTAAGCAGGCTGCATGATGCGCATAGCACTCTGTGAATGCACACAACATTCACAACCGCAGTAGGGCAGACTCCTTTCATCAAGCGTGACAAACTCAGTCCTAGGCGTGAAACCAACTGTATGCACTGACAGCACAGGGCAGAGCAGGGGAAAGCAGGGCACCACTGAGCAGGGCCCTGGGACAAGGCGAGTGACCTGAGTCCTTGAAGTAGAAGACAGGTATGGGCAGGCCCCACTTGCGCTGCCTAGAAATGCACCAGTCTGCTCGCCCTTCAGTCATGTTCCTGATGCGGGTCTCACCACTGGCAGGAATCCACTGCACACCTTTTATGGCTGCCAAAGCCTGTTCCCGAAACCCCACCACTGACGCAAACCACTGCAGCATGGTCACAATTCACCCGAAGAGGAGGAAGTTGATTGTCAGCACCAACTCAGCGAGCCAACATAGCTCAAAGTGTAGTGCAAGCATTTGACACAGGAAAGCCATGCAAGGTCGGCATGCTACAGAGCACTTTGGACACGACATGACCTTAGTTTCACGGACAGATTGCTGCCCAATGTGCGACCTTCAGGGGCCCTTTCAATGAGTGGTGGCAGGCAGCATTCAGTCATCCAAAAGGCAAAGTCACCTGATCTGTGGCTCTGAAGATGGTGGGTTTCTTGGTGCGCCAGTCGTAAGGGTACTTGTGGGGGTACTGTTCCCGCTTTAACAGTGCACCAGCTTCTGTGAGAGCTTCTATGATGGCATCATTGCCCTTGCCTTGCACCTGCACAGGGCTATCACTCTTGAATAATAATAATAATAACAATTAATAACAGTAATTTGAACGCTTTCTGGCGCATGAAATTTTGTTGCCAGTCAATGCAGACGCATTAGGCGTCTGTGTTTGTGTGTATGTCTAGGGCACACCACAAATTTTGCCACAGATGCAGCTCAGGCAGAAGACCAGATGGAATGCTGGCAAATCCTTGTGGATGTCAGCAATGTGCTGCACTCAGCTAACATGCCTTATCGCCTATTGTATCTCATTTTTATCGATGGTGTCCCGACGAGGCAACACCACATGGTATCCCAACCCATTAGAATGACAAAACTGCAAATTGTAAATGGGTCTGCAAGATCAGGCATGGTTCCCAGAGCTCGCATGTGTGAGTGAGGAAGCACTTCAATGGAGCCATGCTTGTCAACAGAGCAGTGGTATCAAGCAGCGTACTCACTGGGCGTTGAACCCACAGAGTCTTTTGGCGGCTACATACAGCAGTGCAGACCACGACAGAGACACACTCAAGGCTCATGTATACAGCCTGGTCTGAGTCACAAAGGTCGGCGAGAAGTTGCTCAGTCTGATGTAGACCACATCAACAAATGTCATTGTTGGTAAGCTGACTGCCAAAACAGGACATCATACAGGAATCTGCTCAGGACTGTACGTATTTGATCCTAAGGAAAGACAAGTATTTGACAAATGAATGCATGGATGAATGTTCATGCAGCACCTCAAGCAAGCCCTCTGCTGGTGACAAGGGTGGAGTGCATGATAGGGAAGCGTTGTACCTGCAGACCTTGAAATCGACCGGCTTCCTCTGTGAAGACCCCAGCATCATCCACTGGCGACAGCAGTGGCAAGCCATACTTCAGTCCCACCTACAAACACAGACAAGAACACAAAAATTAAAACAGGAAAGCAATGATATTGTTTGCCAGCTTGTCAATGAATCATGTAAACCATACCATTTTGCGTCAGTTTCTGCAGTGGGTTCAAACCCAAAGGATTTTATTTGCAAAGGCCTCGGCCTCTGCAGCTCAGTCACCATATAACAACATTGTGGGTGCACTGTCATGCATGCAGTACATGCACCAGACAGACATCTGCCAAGACCGCTTTGTGGTGCAACAGCAATGATCTAGAAGACGCATGACTTGTAGCTGTATGCTCTGTGCCATTTGCTATGATAGTGATGTGCGGTTGGTCATGATGCAGGGCATGCGTATGCAAGAATTGAAGTGGCAATCGGAAGTCCTTGCCTGATAGTCCTCCTGTCCATGCCCAGGGGCTGTATGCACCAGCCCTGTCCCAGACTCTGTCGTGATGTAGTCCCCACCAATCACAACAGGGCTAGTGCGGTCAAACAGGGGGTGTCTGTATTGGCAACCTGCCAGCTGAGCCCCTGTCAAACTCCCAAGGGTCGTTAGTGACAGCCCCAGCTTCTCTGACAAGCGCTCTATCAGGTCATGAGCGATTATGATGCGTCTATTGGGCCCCTTGTCAACTGCGTGTCCCTTCAACATGGCAGACAATGCGTTGAACATGCTGTACACTTTGACAGCATTGAACTGGTCGATTGAGTGACAGCAAGGTTTATCGTTTTTCCCTGTATCAAAATCACTGCAGACCAAAAGCAGGCCCCAACGTGAGAAGGCAAGACATACCATGCAACCCAGCAAGCAAAAGCTATGACACTGTCCAATGTCTGTGCATGCAATGATGCTGATTAAGCATTACGATGAAAGCTTATCAAGCGCGATTGCAGCAGCAAAGCCACATCTTTAGGGTTTGCAATTGTGCACCTCAGCTTCCACTAAGCTGTACTGCAGCTTCTCATTGACTGCCACTGCTGCATTGGCTGGCATGGTCCAGGGTGTTGTGGTCCAGATGGCCAGGGCTGCTCCCAAACAGCCCTCCTTCAGCTCTCCTGGCACCTCATCCCCTATATAGGAAGACAACAGGGTGTACCTTATCAATATTCCTATGCAAACAGATTTGTGATGGATGTCAACCTGACTGTAAGATACAGAAACATGCATCCAGGACAAGCTCAGCAGCATACTGTCATATGAACAACAGCAAGGTGAAACTGCACAGGGCTGCTGCGTAGTGGAGGTACGGATACAGGGAGATGCAGGCCTGTCAAGGACATAGGCTTTCACATTTTTTTGCCCCAAGTGCAGCAACAAAGATCAGCTCAAGCAGATCAAGTTCTGATGTTCTGAGCATGCTTTTAGTACAGCCAGACATCTGCAGTTGTGAGATGACTGTTCAAGGCATACATCTTCACGTGTTATGAGATCTTGCCTATGGGCAGTTTGAACCACTGCTTTTACAAATTCATGTTCAGTCCCAAAAGGTGGTCTATAACTACTTGTAATGCTAAGTACGTGCACATTCCAAGACACAAATTGAACTGCTGACGATGCAGATTGCAAGACAAGACAACACCTGTATCTCGGTACCTTAACTCGAGTGCTACTTAACCAGCCTGGAAACTCATACCTATCTGCTTGATAGGCAGTGCCACATAAATTGAGGGGGAGACATGCCCTTCAGGGTATTCCAGCTCAGACTCTGCAAGGGCAGTTTGGGAAGAAGGGCTCCAGTGAACAGGCTTTCTGCCCCTGTAGATGTGGCCATTTAGCACCATCTTTGCAAACACCTTGAGCTGTGCTGCCTCATAGGCAGGATCTAAAGTCAGGTAGGGTTGTTCCCAATCGCCCCATATCCCATACCTGCAATGGCATCAGATGCATCAGTCACATGTCAACATGACATAGACAGATTTATGCTAAGGAAGTGTCCTCCCCTAGACGAAGCAGCAAGAACATACTGATATGATGCACAGAGACACTGTCTTCCTTGTCTACTGTGTTGGTAGAAAGCAGATCATGTCCAGCCCATAAGGCTATGACAAGACAACAGAGCATTCATATGCTGGACTACACACAGCCACATGAGATTGTAAGGGCATGTGATGGCATGGCACACCAATGACATAACATTCTTAGTCATGTATTACCAATCATCCCAGAGGGAGGATTGCCTGTCAACCTCACCTTTTGAAGCTTTCTCGTTGCTGGTTGACAGCCTTCAAAGCAAAGTCTCTAGCCTTACGCCTAAGCTTGATGGTGGTGAGTTCACGCCTTTGCTCATCTGTCATGCCTTGAAGCACTTTCAGCTCTATTGGTAGACCATGACAGTCCCAGCCAGGAACGTATCGCGCCCGCTTGCCTTGAAGGAGTTCAAACTTCAGGATGAAATCTTTGAGGACCTTATTCAAGGCATGACCTGTGTGCAAGCAGGTCGTTGTCTCTTCCTGGTGGTTGTGCAAGGCATTGAACATCAGAGCAGAGTGGATGTGGTCTGTCTCCCACCATAGGCTGCAAGAAACTTGATTGGTGGTCCAAGACGGCGCTTTGACGTTTGTGCCAGACTTTTATAGGTAGGCAGCGAAGCTTACCTATATGCAAGTCTCCGTTGGCATAAGGAGGACCATCATGCAGCACATATGTCTCCTGCAAGGCAAGTGGAACAGTGTCAAGCACCACAGCAACTTGACCAAAGTGCAAATGGAAGCATGCCGGGTCACCTTGGTGTCATCCTGCAGACAGCTCTCATACACCTTGTTGTCCCGCCAGAACTTCTGAATCTGTGGCTCACACTGTACAGAGTTGGCACGCATGTTGAAGCTAGTCTGCGGAAGGTTGACAGTGTCCTTGTAAGGACCTGCGCACACCACAAACAAGGCGGCGTTTGATCAGCATCCTTGGCAAGTTTGATCCCTGCAGCAGCATCTTACTGTCATCCTTGTTCTTGTCCCTGTTCTTGTTTTTCTGAGCCTTGCCCTTGGGTGGGGATGCTGTGGTGGACAATGCTCTGACAGGCATAGCCCTGGCATGTGTTGACCTGAGAGCAGTCAGGTGGATACAGCCTGCCCATCGCTCTGCAGGGTTTACTTGCTGCCAATGACGCCATGACGGAGGTAGCCTTAGCGGTCGACATAGCAGCTTTGCCTGTGTTAAGTACTGACTGATCTGTGAGAGCCGACCGGGTGGTGTGATTCGAGCGCGAGCTTGCGTCGTTCAACGCAAACTTGAACTGCGTGTTCTTTCCTTACCCGCTGCATTACGGGCCTACGAAGGCGACACGGGGCTAGGAAAGGACTAGCTTCGTGCAGGCATCGGCCTGTATGCAACCCGCTCATGTCCAATGCCCTCAACACATAGCGTCTGTAACACTGAAGCAGCCTTTCAAACGTGCGAAAACGCTTACATGCTGGTCCCCCGCATGTAGCGCAAAGCATGTCGCTTGTTGACATGAGGAAGAAGATGTCTGGACACAACGCCGATACCAAAATCAACCCAAGGCCAACGGACAACGAATGCATCCGCACCAGGTGCCCATCGACGGCAAACTCATTAGCTTATTCTGCAGATCTCTGTTATGGTGGCCTGCCGTGTTTTGCCGTTCGCTGTCTTTGCGATATGCGACCAATAGGCTGTGGCGACACGTCGGAGCCTTGCATGCCGTGAGTCTTGTGCTTGACGTTCCAACAACATGACAGCGTTCGCGTCTTACACGGATGCAAGTTGTCTAGAGCATTTCCCCACGGTACGTCTTACAAGGTTCAGCCTGACACAAGCACTCACCTGTGGCGTCAAGACAGTGATCGGCACAAACAGGGCGTCCTTATCGACGGGCTCAGGTGCCAATTCAGATGTGTAGTTGCAAACCTAGCAGAGGCATTCGCCCAGCCTAGGCGCACACGTGCAGTTGACGTTTTGTCAGAGGCATTGCCATATGTTTTGCATGACACTCAACACGCCTTTGCATAGAACTTGGCTTGGTAGCTTACCAGTACTGTCTGTGATATGCATCAGTTGTAGCTGGAACCAAAAGCATACTGCCCGATGGACGGCTAAAGGTAGGAACCAACCTTCCTCTCTTGGCCCGACGTTTCAGATATTTGCGTCTGGTTGGAGAAGGAACTTCAGCACAGGTACATCCTCAAAGCTCACTGCTTCGTTCACTTGTAAAGTGCAGTTGTGCATGTCAATACAAATGGTCTGTAATATACAGGTCATCCTTGCTGAGGACACTCATTCCCACAAGAGAAAGTTGGTGGTCATCAAAATCCTCAAGCGTCACTTTGCTGCCGCAGGCCACAAGGTATGCAAATTATCATACAAAAGTTAGCCATGTATCCTCAAAACGTGTCACAAAAAAATGGCATTATATTCCACCGGCCAAATGTCCCCATGTCACCCTGATACCACATCAATCAGCCATGCAAAACCCCCATCACGCTATGCAGGAACTGCGCGCCTTGAGGTTTCTGCATAACAGAGAAGCAGCATGGCAATTTGGTCTAGTCAAGCTGCTATCAGGCTTCACGCACTGTGGCCATGTCTGCCTGGTGCTAGAAAGGCTGCATGGCAGCTTGTTGGATTATGTCGTGCACTCTGCAAGGCTGCACCGATCAGAAGCCTTGCACAATCTCAGGAAGATTGCCACACAGTTGCTGGTGAGTTATCGCATGTCTAAAATTGTCACTGCCCACAAATCAGCACTAATCTTACTTGTCTTGACAGTATGACACTGCAATGTCAGCCAAAACGTTTGTGTCAATGTTTTGTGGTCATCTTGGCAGGCATGAACACAAACATAGATTGTTCATTTGGTACATGCGTGGCATGTTTGACAATATGATGGTTTTCTGGTCGCATGGTGCTCAAACAGTATTGGGCAGTCACCCACACAACTGCAGCAGCCTGTGCGCTGCAGGGATGTTTGGCCTTGATGCACAGCAAGGGTGTTGTCCATGCTGACATCAAACTTGAGAACATCCTGTTGACTAACCCACCAGGTAAGCAACATGTCTTTGCCAGCAGACATTGTGCATACCACAGCGTGCACAGCATGTCTCCTGTGGTGTGGCATGCTGCCAAAGGCTGTAGCATCAAACCTACTGCACTCGCTCATGAGGAAGTAGCCTCAGCGCTGCTGCATCAGCATCTCCTTCATGTCAGCTCTGCAAGGTGCAAGCTTGCACACTGTGACCAAATTCTGATGCAAATTGTCATTGCTCTGCATCTGCATCACCTCTCACGCATTGTTGCTGTGAGATAGAATGGGCGACAACTGTCATGAGTCATCCTCTCCATCAGCACTCATAGGGACTGAACAAAACATACAAATGTCCAAGGCCCATAAGCTGCCTGTTCCAATATGTTTGCACCATGTATCATAATCTTGCTTACAGTGAAGGACACTTGCGATTGAGGTACTGCCACTTTGAGTGGGTATGTGCCACATTGTATTGCTGCGTGTAGAGAGCGGCAACGTTGGTGTGAAGCTCATTGACCTGGGGAATTGCTTCAGCCCAACTGGGACTGACACCTCCAGGATCAGCTTTGAGATGCAGACGCTACCTTTCAGAGCCCCAGAGGTACAGTCTACAGTCTTCCTCACAATGGCAATGTCCCTTCTGCACAACAGCATTCAATGCCATGCGGTTCAATGCAGCACCCAGAGCTTGTTGCATGAGCCCAACGGCCTCCACACCTCCCACTGTTGGCATTGGCGCACTGCGTATCATGCAAGCTTGGAACACTGCTCTCTGCTCCAGACCCTGCAGTACCTGGTACATCCACATCACAGCAGGACAACACCTGACAGACTCAATGTCACAACATCAGCATCAACATCAACAGGCCAGAGACTGCCTGCTTGCATGAGGCTCTCCCTATGTTTGATCGCATCACAGTGTATGGACATGTGTGCTTGTCGACAAACAAGCTGTGCTTATTATCTAGTGTGACCTGTACAGGCACTGACTGGCGGTGCATGTGGGACAGGGATAGATGTGTGGTCCCTGGGATGCGTGCTGGCTGAGGTGGCTCTGCAGCGCCCACTGTTTCCCATCACCACCACATCTGAGCTGATGCACCAGGTACGTCCTGTCCATGTCTAGAATCCGTGGCTTGCTGCATCCTCTCCAGCTGCAGTTGAACAAAGTATCCAGCGTGATAGTCTCACACTCTGTCTTACATCTGTGTGAAGCGGATGCAGTCAGTTGCCTGCAGCTCATGCACATGTGTCCAGCCCTGTCAGGCAGCTAGCTTATGCAGCTTTACTGTTGCAATGCATGCTGCAGTCTGCTGCTGATACCAGCAGCGCGCATTTCAATGCATCTGATACCTGTTGGCCTACTCTGTGCTGCACTTTCTGCCTTCAAGCCAGTCCAGCCTGTGTCATCCTTTCCATGTGTTTGATGCGTTCAAAGATGCGCAGAGTAGTCTGTGCAAATGCAGATGACAGCTCAGCTAGGGCCGTTGCCACTGTCTCTGCATTCACACTCACCTGCTCAAGCCTCACCTGCTCCAGCCTCACCTGTCATGGTTGCTCAAGCAGCCCCACCTATTCATATATCTGCTCACAAAAGCACAGACTCCGTCCAGAATCTCGAGTGGTCACATGGGCAGCAGGTGGGGTCCATGTGCTCCATCACTGCTCAGGCAGGGCCGCTGCAGATGTGGCATGAGAGGGCAAGTCCTCTACATCTAGAGCTTGCTAAAGTGAATCCTAGCATGGCTTCATTAGTCACGTCCATGCTTGACTATGATCCCCAGACTCGCATGTCAGCTGCTGAAGCCCTGAGTCACCCCTTCCTCAGAGGCTTGAGCCCTACGCTGCAGCTGCCCGAGAGCAAGGCACACAGCTCTGCTGAGCCATCTGAGCAGGCTGTCACAACCAACAAGGTGGATTTACACACCGCTGGAAGCCTAACAGGGGTGAGCTTGCCTTTCAAACCAGAGCCTAGAAGGCAACCTGTGGTCAGCCTGCCCATCGGAGCCAGTCCTGCAGTTCAGGCAAGCGGCGCCTCATGGACGCTCCCACTCCCAAGTGACCCTCTGTTGAGAGCTGCAGAACCCCAGCTGGGGCCTTTCAACCCAGCACAGCCACCACAGCTGGGGGTGGGGCGGCCACCGCCAAGCATGATTGCACAGCAGCGCTCTCCATTCAAAGCTGCCCAGACCAAGCTGGAGCCACCTGCAAAGTCTGGCCTTCAGCTGGCGCCACCACAGCTGGGGCCAAGTCATGAGTGTTCAGCCCCAAGGCCACCTGTGGGTCTGTCCCCCGAGCAGCCTCTCAGTCAGACCACCAAGCCAGCACAGCAGCTGCTGGAACAGCCTCCATTATCAGGAAAGCTGAGTCACCGGTGCACGAGAAGCTCTTTTTCTCATGCTGCGGAGCAGGGGCAGCATGCTGAGCAGGGGCAGCGTGCTGAGCAGGGGCAGCGTGCTGAGCAGGGGCAGCGTGCTGAGCAGGGGCAGCGTGCTGAGCAGGGGCAGCGTGCTGAGCAGGGGCAGCGTGCTGAGCAGGGGCAGCATGCTGAGCATGACATACATGATCCGGTAGACACCCCCAGGCTGATCACCTCAGTAGTGGATGGACCAATCTCAACTGCTCCTGCCACTGTTGTCGGCCCTGCTCAACCCAGCAATGCTGGCATTTTGCCTCATGCTTGCGCAGCAGCTGACCCGCTGTCTGTTGGCAGTGGCAGCCCTGCTGCAGCTGTGGCCAGGCAACCTCCGGCGCCCCCTGCAGCTGCAGACGGCAGTGCTATAGCTACCCTAGCTGATGCTCATTCCCCACCCTCAGTCTCAGACCCTAAAGGCAAAGCTCAAGCCCTAGAAGAATGCTCCCTGCAAGCCCAGCATCAATTGGCTCCTGCAGCAAGACACAGTTTGGACAGTCCAGTTCCAGGCCGTGCACAAGATGCCGAGGAGAACCCTGGGGAAGAATTAGCACAGGGTTTACTCAAAACCCTGGGTCAATCGGCTCATGGAGCAGTGCAAACCCCGGGGGTGGTGAGGGCCTGGAACGGGGTGACCCATCTACTGGAGAAGATGACCCCTGCTTCTGAGGTATGGCTGATCACCAAGCTGCATCACAAGTCTGCACATGGCAGCATCCCCAGCTCGGCCACACCACACCAATGGTACAGTCAAGTGCTTTTTGGTGGAAGCTCTGTACAGCTAGGCTGCTTCCTGTGGCCTGTGCTTTCAGCATTCTTTCATTGCAGCTTGATGCTGAGCCTGATGTGGCAACACTGTTCTGAAACTCACTCAAGCTGCAGATGATCAGCTTTGGCCGCCAGTTACAAGTCGTGACCGTTTGCACAGAAGAAGTGTGCAAGCTTGTCGAGAGCAAGTCTTGCTGGCAGATGTGTCATTTGCAGTCCCTCTGGTCTCGATGGTTGTCTGCATGTGTCAGTAACAGCACAGGACAGGCACCAAAAGCACACCTTGTGCAGTTCAACAACATCACCTTCAATTTGTTACAGGTACGACCACCTCTGCCAAGTCTGTCTGAAGCTTTAATAGCTGCTGGCCTTCCCCAGCGCCCCACCACTACCCATCACTCCCAACTGGCCCTGCCGTCTGCCCAACCATTACCTCCTGTGATTGCACAGCATCAGCAGCAGCTGGACCAGCAGCAGCAGCAGCAGCAAAAGCATCGTTCCTCTCAACAGGAGGGCTTCACTGAAGCTGCGGTGATTGAGCAGGGACAACAAGGGGAGGGCAGAGCCAATCTGCCCTCCTGGATCAGCCCCAAGCCTGAGCAGGATCACAGCTCCCAGCAAGAGTCACATGTGTCACCGTCACATGTCTCTCAGTCTCCTGACAGCAGCAGTTCACATGGCTTGGCTGCAAGTCAGCAGTTGAGCCATGAACAGCAAAGCAGGCAGGAACATGTGACAGGTGGTCACATGCTGCATGATTATGCAATGAGTCAGGTATCCATTCAGGCGCAGGCTAGTCAGCCGTTGTTGCAGACCACAGACAGGCCTGATCAGGCCATGTCAACAGCAGAGCCTATTCAGGCCATGTCAGAGCCTGATGAAGGTATAACAGATGACACAGAAGCTCATGCCCTTCAACCTGCAGGGACAGTTGGCAGTCCTGCCCTAGCAGCCAAGTCTGCACCAATGACCAAAAAGGAAAGGCTTGCAAGCACTTCAAGTACTTCAGGGCAGAAGCTGCCACGGCAGTTGCAGAAGCCACAGCAGCAGCTTCCTTGCACAAACGATTCCTCTGCAGAGGACCAGCCTCGGCAGCAGCAGCAAGGTGAGAAGTTAAAGCAGAAGGTGTCTCAGCAGAAGCTGTCTCAGCAGCAGCAACAGCAGCAGGCAAAGCTGTCAGAGCTGCATGTTCCCCACATGGAGCAAGCACACCAGCTTTCACGAGCAGGATCACGTGAGGCTTCTGCAATCCCAGCAAAGTCTCAACGGAGCGCTATGCATGCTTTGGGCAGAACATTCCAAACCCAATCTGCGCAAGAGATGCACCGCACATCTCGTGAGAGTGTCTCACAAGCCTCGGCTCTGCTTCATAAAGCATTGCCTGAGCATCAAGCAACCTCAGGCAGGGGAAAGAGGCAATGGAAAGCAGTTCAGGAGGCAGACAATGGGGTAACGGCAAAAAAGAGTCGGCGATCTTGCATAGATGCCTTGTCTTGCCCTGAGCAAGAGGTGGAAGTTGGTCAGACTGTTACTGAGGCCAAGCACATCTGTGCCCAGAAAGCTGGCAGGAAGCAGACCACTGATGCAGATGACTTGCACAACCCACAAGAGCGTCTTGCTGCTTTGCACAGTCCAGGTCGTGGGTCAAGGCCAGCAGGTGACAAAGTGGCAGGAGGTGATGTGCATGCCGATGCCTTGGCAAAACCTGTCAAAAGACAGATAGAGATCGATTGTCAATGCAAAAGAGCTGCAGCTGCTAGCAATGATGGTCCAGCTGCAAAGCGCCATCGTCGCAGCAGAGATAGACCAAGTGATGCAAACAAACCCTGGTGGGTCGTATGAGTGCGACTTGTTTGTGGATTAGGCTTCCATCGAGTGCTGTGCTGTTGTGTTTGTCCATGAAAATAGTTTACCACCCTGCTGTTGCACTTTCATCATTGCTGTAAACCCTGCACCGTTGGTAGAGTGAACAGTTGAGCTCGGGTCTCTCGTGGCGCTGCTATGTATGTCATGCTGAAGGTATTTGTTAAGATGATACCCCAGTTCTGAAGATTGAATCTTGTTACATGTTCAAGTCACGAGAATGAGCTGCCAACCCACATGTGCTTGTATCACACAGAAAGCAAAGATAGTTCATCCTACATCATATGAACACATGTTGTAAGTAAAGCACCCCTGCGCCAGTGTGCATGTTCGACTTTGTGCTGCTGCACATCTCTGATGTAATTACACAGACCAGCAATGCTTTCTGACGCCAAAGCTCCACAATATTGTGCTCTCATTCACTCTGATCAGAACCACCAGCAAGCTTGCATGGGTCTTCACTGTCCTTCAGCAGGAAGCTGTGATCATGCTGACAGCAGTTTGACCTTGCCAGCAAAGTACTTGCCCTGCAGACACGTGTTGCACTAGTCAAAGCAATGCTGTCACAAGATGACGCATGTGCAAAACTGAGAGAACCAGCATTGCATTGTTCACACTCCACAAGCTATGTGAATACATTGTCACACAGCTGTGAATGCATCATACAGCCTTGCACACCAAAGCAATGACTCGTAACTCAGGTCAGGCACTGCTTTAGGCTCCTGCAATGCAGGAGACCGCAGCTGAATGCTATAGCAGCAATGCTCAATGCCCTATCACCAAAACTTTGTTGAGACTTGATCATTGGACTGCAGCACAGCGTGTACTCACCTGGTGCTCTGCAAACTCCAGTTCAGTGTGAGTGGGCTGGCGTGCGCCGGTGGCGCCAGCAAAAGTTCCAGCACCATACCCACTGCCACCACGCACTTCATCCAGAGAAAACAGGGGCTCACCAAAGCTGTAACCAGGAGGCACCCAGATCATGCCATGAGCTGCCACAAATGGCAAGCCTGTGGAACAAAAAGCAGATCAGTCAGACTGTGCTGTTCTATGCTGTCTGAGGTGATGCAGCCTGACACAGATGCAGTATGGTATCACTGTGATGACAATAGCCAAGGACTGCAAATTTGAGGGCTGTGCAAGGGCTCACTGCCATTGACATTCAGGGTCTTGCATTGCTCAGCAAAGCTTGTTGAGTGGTTTGCCACCAGGCTGCTGATCTCGTTGTCAGGTGTGTGTAGGCTGCAAGGCTTACTGGAGAGAATTGTGACCTCCTGGCCACCTCCAAGAGAAGCAGTGCTAGTGATGAATGTAACAGGCTTGCCCACAAGAGCACCACTCTGCCACAACTGGCCAGTGGCATCCATGAAGGCCTTGAACTGTGCAGGCGCAATGCCGTACCTGCAGAGCAAGATGCAACGTGATGCGCTCTTGACAAGAAGCCATCCCAAAGACACCCAAACTAGGACTGGGAGCTGCTGATGATGGTCCTGTTCAGCTGATGCAGGCCTACCGAGTGGGGAAGGCGAAGACAAAGCCATCAGCAGCAGGGAGGTCGTGCACATCCACAATGGGGACGTCCGGCTTAGGTGGGGCATGCATCTTTTCCAAAACAACCTCTGGAAGAGTCTCAGGTACCTGCGACGGTACGATCAACAGCATGACGAGGAGGAGCATGCATGACAGCTTATAGGCATGCGGTCCTCGGCCGCAACGACTCGAGTGGCAGTGCTTGAGACCGCGGATGCACACATTAGATTACAAGAATGCAGATGTCAAGCCATAGCAAAGCACATAATGCACCGCTGCATCACAAGGGGGGGGTTGTTACAATACCTGAAGCACCACTGCCTCAGTGCCCGGCACTGAGTTGATACCTTTGGCGACTTGCTCGACCATCTTGTAAATGTGGCCGTATGTCGTGTAAAAGATCACATAGATCTTTCTTGTTCCGGCTGACGACATTGTTACAGGAGTTGCGTATAATGGAGGGATCGGAGTTGCCGCTGGCTGTGCTACCGGAGGTTGCTGAACGCCGGACGATGCAGATCCCGTCTGATTTGGCCCGTCTTCCGCGGTCTTTGAGCTTGCGCAGCCAGATCCTTTACCCATAAAGCAAGGTCAGCGCTGAGAACATTACCACAGAGCAGATCCCAGAGTCTGAAGTGAAGACCAGCTGAGTAGCCCAATTGAGATTCCCGAACCGGACCCTTCGGCAAGCCGGGAAAGGCACCGTGCCAACTCGAAAGGCAGATTTCCACTCTAGCTTGGCGCCCTTCACGCCATTGTCTTCACTCGTATTTGGCTGATTGCGTAATTGCAGCACGACCTTACCAAGGAAAATTTGTGATGCCAGATTCCAGGTTTGGTGACGAGTGAAACTTCAGTCGCTCTACATGCGTAACAATGCCGACAGGGAAGGTCAGACAGTTGCTTGCGGCATCAGATGCCGCTTGCTCTGCGCGTGTGAGACGGGCCACTGGCGTGCTGTTACAGGCTAGCACTTCCCGCAAGCGCACTCGTTCTGGTTGCAAGTCCGCCGGAAAGTCCAGAAGCAGCTAGCGAATGGACAATATTACTCAACGTCATTGGGTACGTTCTGTTGTGTGGTCGACTGTACCCAAGAGGCATATTGTGCAGGTCTAGCATCACCACTAATACCGTCACTAATAACAACATGGTGCCAACCTGTATCAGCAGTCACTGCAGCTGTGACTGGCATGCTTTCGTCATACTCATGCATTCAGGTACCACTGCACTAAACAAGACAAGTCATACACTGTGTGATAGGCATTTGTCAGTGCATCCAGCATTTATGAACACTTCGTGTCAACACGGGGTGCAATATTTTGGTGCATATATTTTGTAGCCTTGGTTTCTTTGCTACTAGACATGAGGATGAGTCTTGTGATCAGTGCATTGAGACATCAGTGTCAGCCACACCTTGCACTTCACCACAAGCTTCATACAAAGTAGCTGTATCGACAGCACATGCTGTAGTATCAGCCATATATCATGTAGGCAAACATACGTGTCTGTGCAAATTGCTTGGCCTCTGTGCGCATCAGAAAGACCTGGAGGGTGTGCTCAGGCCAAGTTGGTTAGCGTGAGTCTATAGATCTCGAGGACGATCAGCTTTTTGAAAACAAATTACTTTATCAGGTCAAAGCTGGTAGGGCATGCCCACTGAGGCTGCAGTTGGTAGCCGCCGACTGCCTTGCTGCGCAGCGTCCAAAGCAGCAGCATCTGGCAGGAGGATCAAACAGTCTGCTTGCAGCAATTGTTGCAACATTATTATATAAGCATTGTATCCAACTTGGCAAAAGACTGGCAAGGGTGTCAAGACATTGTTCATGGACATGCACACTTTCTTTGTGCAGGTGCCATGTGGCTCACTCCTGGTGTGTGACATCTTGTGCTTGAAAGGCATCCCAAGTCAGCCAGTTGTGCTAAGCTTTGCAGCTGAGACTGGTAGGCTGGACTGGGTAATTACAACCTCTAGGTGTCACATGTTTCATAGCAGCCTGTTCAAGGGTATGATCCTGGTTGCAGGCTGCAACATGGCGCCACTGAATGCTTTCCTCGTAGACAGTAATCACAGTGGCTCCTGCTGCGACTTATTAACCTAGCTGCTTCAACAGAGGTGGCAATAAAACAAGGCAACTCAAGTGCTGACTGAATCATACCTTTGTGCTACAACTGACAACACTCTGCATGTGAAGTACAGCAACGCTGATTGTTGAAGTATGCAGTGGCCCTTAGACATTTTCGGTCAAGCCATTCATGAACATACTAGAACATCCTAGTAACACTTAGTCAGCTTCTGTGATAGCTGCATTTACTGCCCCGCTTCCTGCGTCCTAGCGGCCTGTTGAGTACTATATAAGCTTCAGACTTTGGTTCACCCGAACACACAGTCAGCGATCAAGTCCTCTTGTAAATATTGTGTCCAGTCAAGCTTGCAAGTCTGCACAGCTTATTTCAACACTGATTGGCGCTCATTGTCATCACACGAACATCAAGCTCGATGTGGTCAGGGCAAAATGCTTTTTGAGTAAGCTCCATCAATGAATATTCGAGATTGTGTCTGCAGCTGCAGGCAAGGCAAGAACCGCAATGATATGCATCAATTAGAAACTGCTAATCATTCTCCCGCCGTAGGCCCACTGTGCAGGGCAGTGTCAGACTGATAGCTCTACCACACACATCAATGTTTGCATCAGGTGCTCAGATTGAAATTAGAAGGGCAATTAGAACGGCCAACGATTGCACGGATGCATCACTTCACTCGCCGTCAAATCGCGTGTAGCGTAAGGTAGGAATCATGATCAGCGCCCAGTCCTCCATTGAGCACGCATGGTAGTTTTGAATTAAAGACACTGCGAGCGTGCAAAAAGTTATTTAGGTCGTAAGCATTTGCTTGCAGCAGCTGCGCGAAAATGCAAGCGCTGCGTAGCGAACAGACGCCTCGTGCACTGTCCAGTTGTCGTCCACTTACCCTCGCAGCTGAACACGACTTGAACGGCTCCACAGTCTACTAAAGCGCCGTTCGAGCTTACTCAGCCAAGCGCTATCGAGACTCCTCACTTCCAGACCCCTCATACACTATCATCGCTCATCAGCGCGCTTCTGCAGCCTTGCCGCTGGCCTGCACATCCAAAGATCCTCTCTGCCGCCACGCAGTGCCCTCAGTTGTCCGCTTCTCTCGTTTTTTGTTGGCTTGAGGGCAGCTTTGTTACGACGAGGAACAGAGATCAGCCGCATTCGTGCAAGTTTCTTCTGGCAGCGCGACGCCGCTGGGGCATTTTCGGCAGCAGCGCACCATGAACATGGTGCAAGTAAGCATAGGAGGGAGGGCGGTGTTGGTCCCTGTGACCACAATTGGCGGCCTTGCAACAGGCATGGGCGCCATAGCAAATGCCCTTCAGCCTTGCAGAAGCCTGGATTCTGGTGAGAATCCATCATGAAGCCTTGTGACCCCTACGCCACTGTATGCTGAGCTTAGCAGCAACATACTGTATGTTGAAACAGGTGCTCAGCATCCATGTATCTGCAGGACAATCTAGCAGTTTGACCAGAAGCAGCTTAAGTGTCTGTGATTCAGTGGCAAGCCCTGGAGTGGCAGTGCACAGCTCACATGCTTCAGTTGCCTCTGATGAGGATGATGAGATGGAGAGTCATGACCGTGAAACAGCTGAGGTGCAAGAAATCTTCTTAGAGCTTTTGGAGATCTTTGATGCATCAGCACCCAGCAGTCAGCAGCAGCACAGGGCCATGAACAATCTGTGGAGCTTTTACGCTGCTCATGCCGATGAGCTTGAGGCATGCGCGCCAGAAATGGAGGCAATGTTAAGCAGTCGACTAGTCTCAGCTCCTGGACAGACAGCCTTTGCACGTGTATCAACATCTCCCTCAGATCTGGCTCAGCAGAAACTTACAAGGTCCGAGTTCAACAGCTCTGATTGTACAAGTTTGCAAAAATGGAATTTCCTACACCGCCGTAGCCGTAGCATGACGTAATCGCTGACATAAACGGTCAAGGTGGTGTTCTATATTTGTACTGGTAGATCGTGAGTGTACGCTTAGCTATATTCAACATCTGTAGAGGTGACTCAAGCCCAATGCTGCTCCGTGTCTGTCTTTTCAGGGTTCAGTTGTGGCATTTCATGCTAATAAATCAAGGATGGGTAATTGATTTTTGTGGGTATTGCTCAAGAAGCAAATGTGAGTAGCAGGTTGGTAAAATAGCAGGCTGTGTGTGTATAGTCAGCAGCAATGCCTGGCTTCGAGATGCACTTGAGTAAAGATGACCTTAGTAACCTTTTTACAGTCATCAGCTTGATGCAAGCAGCAGGCTTGATTTCAAAGAGCACTTTTTGAGCTTGAGTCAGTAGTAGGTAGAATGGCCATGGGTCTGGCAATGCAGCACATCACATTGTGGTAGACTACTGGCTTAACATAATTTTATTTTTGGCAAGCACTTGCACATTGAGTTCAAGGTATCCAGCTGTTGTGTTTTGAATGTTTGCTTTGTTGCATGCATGATCCTATATTACATTAGTGTGACAGCTATTTCATCTGCTTTTGTTGCCTCTGCAAAGTTCAAGCTGCTTTTGATGGTGGAGGACACAATTCATGTATGCCAGCATCAATGAGGTCCTTGTGTAAGATTTTGCTATGAGCAGCAGATTATCAGTTAAAGTAGCTGCATTTTGGTGGTCTGATGATTACTCTGTAACACAAGTGTCTCAACAACAGTGTAAGCAAAACAATCGAGTAAGTTATTGCAACTTACCATAGCATATCTCTAGAGCACCCTGTTGCAGTGTGGCAATGTATTACAGTGTATTATGGAGTGACGCGGCCCGTTCACAGCACGTTTGTCTTGTCAGGATATAGCTCTGCAACCAAGCTCATTGTGATACATATTCATGCTACGTGCGAGCTTTGGTGTGTGCCTAATAGCACTAAGCCAATTACCTGCGTAAGCATCACCCTGTAACACACTCTCTCGACAAAGGCCAAACCTTTCCATGCAGCAGCTGCTCCCGAGGGCTGAAGTAAAATTGCCCTAGCTCACTATCAAGTTTCTTGCTGGTATGCTGCTCAGTATGCAGCTACAAGTAGCGAGGTGTCTCAGCAGAAAGTGAACCAGCTGCGCTGGCATCTGCAGGAGGCTGTGAGAAAGGCTGTACAAGAGACATGCAGTTTGCATTCTGTAGATGCACATATTGTGTACAGGCCTTGAGGGAAATTGCTGCAGTCCAATGAACCTGGCTTACTAAACCAAGGTGCGATACTCCAAGTTTGACACAAACCACATGTTAGCAAGTTGCACCTTGGGACTGCTTACAATGAAGCCAGTAGGCACTCTGTGCACAAAGTCACCCAAAGCAACATAGTGTACTATACATAGTATACATATATACTGCTATACACGTGAGAGATGTCTACAAACACTTGTGCACCATATGTGTGGACCTGCCATGCGATGAGCAGAAAGCATTGCTGGCACATGTTTCTTGGTGTACAGCTCAGTGGAGGTGCTGCTGTCTGTGCCTGTAACGCAGTGCCAAGGCACCGTATTTGGTCACATGGCTTTCTTGGCAAACCTGAACCTCGCAATCTGGTCTCTGATTGACATGATGAACACAATGTTGAGTCTCATGGTTGCTTCTGCATTCATTTTGGGAGGTCTGCCTGGTCTGGGCTGACTCAGCAATTGTGCCATGCTGCTGATGACAGCTGGTCCATTTGCTGGCAAAACCCATGGCTGCTGCCAGTCTTGTCAGCAATCTGCCTCAACAACTGTGAAGGGTGCTGCCTAGCCAACACAGACTGTCCTGGGGTGCAGTCCCTGAGACTGCTGTCACGTAGCTGCAGGCACAGTAGGATCTCACAGCTCAAAAGACAAATTTGTTTTGTTCAGACAGCAAACTGTGCGTTTGAGCAAAACATGGCAAGCGAGTTGCTAGCATTGTTGCTGTCACTCAGACCAAGTGCAAAGAGGGTGGACTTTTGTGTGCCAGCTTTGGTGGGCTGAAATCCGTATTGTGCCCTTGCAGGCTACACGTGCAGCCTGTCTAGCTACAGCCTCCAGCAATCAAATTACTAGAAGCTGAGGTATGCAGGCACGCACCCTGAGGAGACACAAGTACCATATTGCTATGCTGTGCTTTGCTGTGCTGTGCTGTGCTGTGCCAGGTGGCCTTGCTGTCAGCAGACCTTTTTGTAGTGCAGCTGATTATTGACCGTTGACACAAACTCAGGCTCGGCTAACAAAGGGCATGTGCTGGTTGCTGCAGATCAGTACGATTATCTTCTGGTCAAAATTCTTTGCTGTGCTCCTTGCTGCCACAGATCGAGCTTCAGCACTTCTCACGAACAGACCCACAGGGCCCAATGGGCCAGTGGGTGAAAGTGTGATGGAGTGTGACGGCATGCCAGCCTACTCGTGAACGTACATATATGGTCTATGTGCCTAAACATCAGTGTCTGAACTTTCATGGAAAGGGATGCATCCCTTTAGGGAAATGTGTCTCATAGATTTCTGTGAAAAAGCGCCTCAGTGCGCAGGTTCATATGGGCGAAATGCTCTGTTAGCCCTGAATGGCCAACAGACCCAAAAAAGAAAAGACGTGAATGGCTGTTTTGGCTCTATTCAACCACACATGCTCAACGCAAGGGCGGATATGCCATGGATATGTGCTAGTTCTGGTCTCGGAGCTCAGCATTGCTCAGTGCTGTATTTGATTTGTATCCTGACGGAACATGCAAATCCATGCTGTACAAAATCTTCCCGCAAGAGAGCTGTTGCGAAGATCTGACAGGCTACGAATATGCTGATGCTCGGTTAAACTTGTTCACCCTAAACGATGTCCCGAAGACGACAGGTCGTGGCTAGCGACAGGCCTGCTCACAGCGGCAGCGCCAGCGATGGAGAGCAACTTGCTGACATCGGTTCTTGCATGACGTGCCATTGGAGCTCCAATCAACTTGGGATCGCTTATCTTGATCAGGCGACAGGGCACGTAAGATGATTGGGCAAGTCGTCCCGGTTTTGCTGACAAAAGCATATTCACGCGGCTCATGCATGCAGGTGCACGTCATGCAAACGCATGACGATGCAACAGGGCCGTTTGCTTTTCAAATGCTGCAGCTGGCCAAATTGCAAGCCAACCCGTCTACCATATACACCAGCAGCAAGTCTGACAAGCTCTTCCTTGACAAGCTGCGTGATAGCTTCAATGAAGCGTCTGGGGCTGCTCAGCATCAAGTCAGAATAGAAAAGGCCTCTTTGTTTTCAATGGAGCATGCGTTGAGACTGTTGCAGAACATCCACCTCAGAGGGGTGTCAGCTACGATGTCTGGCACAGACAGGCTGCATCTATTGAACACTCACATCAATCTGGCAGCAACACAACAAGTGTGTGCAGCTGGCGCTCTTTTGGCAATACTGCACAGGGAAGGCCATCTCTCCCTGGTTCAAGCTGAAGATCCTGATGACATGCCTGCTGCTATGTTTTTGGAGGGTCTGTCAGAGATTAGTCTGGATGGCTTCTTGACAGTAGATTCAGCTTCCATGCTTGCTTTGCAAATCTTTCAGGAAGACAGGCACCCATCTGCAATGGGTATCGGCCAGTCAAAGGAAGGCTTCAGTGTGTTTGGCATGCTGAACAGCTGTGTCAGCAGCATGGGACGCAGGCTTCTGCGTCTTTGGTTCCTACGCCCAATCATCAACCTGGATGTGATCAACCAGCGGCAAGACGCCGTGCACTTCTTCATGCATGCTCCTGATATCATCAAGTCAGTCAAGACTGTCCTACGTAAGACCAGAGATGTACCGCAACTGCTTAGAAGGCTACAGTCTACTCAGGGCTTGCTTGACGTCAAAGACTTCAGCCTGGTACAGGACAGCATTGCTAACTTGCTCATGCTGCGCGACATCTTTGCATCTCTAGCATCACCCCATGCTCAACCACCATCAGCAAATCTCCACTCTGGTCTATCAAGTGCCTCACTCTCAGGCTTGGGCACGAGTCACCTCCATGCAGAGGGGTTTCACAGTCCTGGCACACCCCATTGGGAGCAGGGTAGCATGCCAGCATCTGGACACACCAACAGTGCTTCAGGCTCTTGGCAGAGGCCAAGCATCATTCAGAAAGTGCTGGCTTGCACTGGCAATGAGCTGCTCACATGTAAGGTCCTAATCTGCCTTTTCACCCTGCTCGTGCTCATTGGCTGATTGCACCGTGTCAACAATGCAAGCTCAAACACAAAGCTTCAACAAACAAACTGACAGCTGAGTTGAAACACTGCATCTTCATCTCGATTTTTTGAACTAGAGTCTGCCACATGTGCAGTCTGTCTGTGCCGCCTATGCAACCAACTCAACCATGCGTCACATACAGGTCACAGCCTGGTTTCAGACATCATAGACTTTGAACAGAGAGAGGACGGCATGATGGTGGCTTACGGCATTTGTGATCAGCTAGATGAAATGAAGCACACATACCATGGACTGCCAGACTTCCTCACAAAGGCAAGACAGCTGACCAAGCCAGATTGACAATCTGCTTGCCTTCTTTGGGCTCTATTGTCTGTACACTGCCGATGACAGCCTTATTGAAGAGACAGTTGAAAACCCAAAAATTTGGCAAAAGACAGAGCTTGCCTGACACTGTCATTCAGTGCATTGTCATTCAGTGCAAGTCTGTAATGGCAACTTGTGTTTGAGGTGCTGCCATGCTGCATTGCTTGCAGCAAGACAAAGGACAGTTGTGTCTTCCTCAGACAACCATTGACAGCATTCGTACGCAACACAGGTGGTGGAGCAAGAGCTTGCTAGAATCCCCCGGCAGCTGGGCAGCCTTGTGAACCAGCAACTATGGTCTATTCTGTACATGCCTCAGGTGATTGTGCTTTCAAGCTGTGCGGGCCTTGGATGTCATGCTAGATCTGCAAACATGTCGTGGTGTGCATGATTTGGCATGGTGCCAGCAGAATGAGGCCTCCACCAGTCCAAAGCAAATACAAGGTGGTACTGCTGATTGCAAGGCAACCGGCATGCAGTAACTCAAAACATGGGCTGAATGTATATGAGCACTCTACAGAACTTCTGCATGCACATCCGCAAGAACACAAACTTGCAAGGCGAGCTGCATATTCAGCATGCCTGCATGCATCCTCAATCGGACAGACAGGCATATGGCGCAGCCCCGTGTTTCATGGAGACCATACCCCATTCACAATGACTGCCATCACAGGTCGGCTTTGTGATGCGTTTGGAGGGTCAAAGGCTGAGTGCAGCTTTGGAGGATTTCCTGCCAGACTTTGAGTTTGCCTTTGAGGGAAATGGAGGCGAAGTGGGCGGCATGTACTATCACACAGACAGGACACGCCAGCTCAACACACACTTTGGGGACATGCTACATAAGATACAAGACCTTGAGGTCGGCTCTGTCCGCAAATTACCTCAAGCAGTCTATGCAGTCATGCGTGCACATCGCTTCGCTGTCAATGTCTAATTGATCAAACTCAGCCATGAAAAGTTAGGTCACCAGACAGCACAATGATAGCTCTTTCCAATCCCAAAACGTCTGTATTATCACAGAAATGTCCATCCTACAGTGGAAATCTAAACTCAGAAATGCCTGGGGACAGTAGAAACACGTTTCTTCATTGGGGAGATGTCTTAGGTACTGCAGCACTTGAACTCGGACAGTGTTGCAATGTTTTGCTACCTTACACTGTCAGTCTGTGAATGAGCGTTGTCTAAGCATTTGTGGCTACAGGCAGCAAAAGGAGCAACTGGGCTGTGCAAGATATCCTGTGGCAGTTGACTTGTCGACTTGCTGTTGTGCAATCACTCTTATGTGTGAGAAGAGCAAATGATGCAGGGCAGCATCTGCACAGAGCTCATTCAGAGGCTGTGTGAGTACAGACCCCACCTCAACCGAGCTGTGGCTGTAGCTGCTGAGGTGGACTGCCTCATGTCCCTTGCCCTGGCTGCCAGAGAGCACCACTACATTCGCCCACTTCTCACGAAGGACAATTTATTGCACATCAAACAAGGTACAAGTGATGTGATGTATAGACATGTGCTGTACACAGCTGAGCTGCTTGGCGTCATCATGGCATACTCTATCATCTAGCAATATACTTTGATGTGGACATACAAGCAGCATCATAGGTTGCGGCTTGATATGTCTTTGGCTGTGTACCATCAAAATTGGTTGATCTGCAGTACAGTGCCATCTGCCCGCATGGCATGGGTGCCTGTCACAATGACATCGCATGCCCAAAACATGCAGCTGTCATAACAGCACCTGGTGGAAAGCACTGCCATGAGTGATACGAGAGGGCTGTTGATGCAGGCCGGCACATGCTGACAGAGATGGTGGTGGACAACTACATACCCAATGACACCCACATGAACGAGGATGACTCACGTGTTCAAGTGAGAACATGCCATACCGAGGTCTCACATGCCTGCTTCCAGCCTTGTCATGGTACATGTTGCATTTCATGGAGCTTGTGTGTATACCTCAAGCTTCCACAGCAATTTTTTGGCGCTATGGTGACTGCAGACAGAGTGACATGGTACAACCCATACCGTGTTGTACAGCACAACACAAGTACTCAGCACAACTGTGCGCGCGTGCATGGTTACTCTCTGACCAGCTTGCTTTGATTTTGTTGGTTTGCTGCTTTTGTTGACACCTCCCCATACAGGTGGTTGTGACACTTGTGCAGTCAGGCCAATCACTGTGATGAAATTTACACCCAAGAGTTTAAGGCTCAAAAGGGGATTGTCTGCTAACTACTGACAATCTTCCAGCTTGACAGCATTGTGCAACTTGTTGCTACTTGCAGGCAGATCTGTAACATGGCTGATGTACCACAGGACATTGGTATACTTTTCAGGTGATCAAGCCGAGAATATCTATTCTTGGGTTTTTCTATAAATCAATGCCGAAAGGCGTAGTATTTTCTTTTCTTTCTTTCAGGTCATCACAGGACCTAACCTCTCAGGCAAAAGCTGCTACACAAAGCAGGTGGCGCTCATTGTGTTCCTAGCCCACGTGGGCTCCTTCGTACCTGCAGCAGAAGCTACCATTGGCCTCACAGACCGCATCTTCACTCGCATCGCCAGCCAAGACTCTGTCAGTGTGCCACAATCCACATTCATGATTGACCTCAGCCAGCTAGCTACGATGCTGCAGCTTGCCACGCCCAGGTGATGCACCGCCTGCAGCATGCTGAATGCATCGTTGCACACTCTATCTGCCGGAATGGAAGTGGCTTGACGACCTTGCTGAGTAGTAGCAGATGGCCTTGCTGTTAGCAGCCCCTGTCGCAGTGCAGCAGTTACAGTTAGTTACTCACCAGTGAAACAATGTCATGCTCAGCTATCAAAGGGCATGTGCCAGTTGCTGCAGCTCAGTGAGGCCATCTTCTGCCCTCTGCACAGACAGACCTACAGCATTTCTCACAGGCAGACCTACAGCACTTCTCACAGACAGACCTACAGCAAGTTTTGCACTGTCTGAGCCCAGAGGGCTGCATCATAGTTCATCTCACCCCTGCTGTGTCATAGACACTCGCATTGCTGGTGCCTTGCACTCACAATGTTTTTGTGACTTGGATCTGACGTGCAGCAAAACAAAGTGACGGTGCGAGGTGCAGGTGCTTGTGCATTGTGGATGAGTTTGGCAAGGGCACCTTGACAACAGACGGTGTGGGGCTGCTGGCGGCTAGCCTGCACCACTTTGCATCAATGCCAGTGCCGCCCAAGCTGCTAGCCTGCACTCACTTCAGTGACCTGCTCAACCAGCCAATCCTGCGTAGGTGGGATTTTACCTCAGCACTGTTGCCACAGCCTCTGTGTGCTCGACGGGCTCTTGGGCCAGCTTTTGCCTGTCAAAACACATTGCCTAGCATGGCATCATTTTCTCATGGACACATATAGTGTGCATTGCTGGCGCCTGGCAAAATTACTTTACAAGACTGTTTGAGTGTGATTCAGAATTGCTGAATAGTAGGGGATCTCGCTCTGAATGATGAGTCACCACGCCCCTGCACTCTTGCAGTTGTCCTCAGCTCTCTTTCTTTACCATGAACGTCTTGGCAGAGACGCCGCCCGAATCAGACTCTGCTTACACCAAGAAGGTTGTCTTCCTGTATAACCTAGTGTCAGGTGTGGCATCTCGGCTGTGTCATGCATACGCTTTGTATCTGGTACTTTCCAGTTGACCAACACCTCAATGACTTATGTATGACACAATCTCATTTGCTGCTTCACCTTCTGCCAGTTGTTGCAGCCTTTCACGCTATGGCCTGTTGGCAGCCAGGGACCCACTTGAGACAAGCGTAGACACTGTCAAACTGACAAAGTGATACACACCTTGCTGATCAGGACATATGAACATGCATAGCTGGCAGTTTGTGCGGCATACTTCCACAGAGCAATATGCTGTGCAGGATATGCAGCTCCAAGCTTTGGGCTGAATTGTGCTCACATGGCTGGCATGAGGGCTGACATCATAGAGAGAGCAGCACAGGTGATGCTTGCAGGCAGTGCACAGCAAGACCTGCTTCATTGAGATATTACAACACCATATCTTTTGCATTGCCATGTGGTAATTTGCACACAAATTCCTGTGTGGCATATCAATTCCTGACGTGACAGGTCTGCAGCCATTGTGTCATTTACGCAGTAATAGTGCGCGCTGCAGTATGTCACATATGCAGTCACCTTGTGAGGAAGCAATTACTCTGGATTTGCAGTGCAATCGTGCCATGCCATGTGTCAGGATCGGTGACAGTCTGTTTGATGCTCATTGTTTGCTGCCCAGGTGATTGGCTTGCAGCAGCAGGGGAAGGCAATCCAGCAGATGAGTGCACCTTCTCATGCAGAAAGAGAAGCTCGGTACAGAAGCATGATTAGTAACCTGCTGTCTCTTGACTGCAAATCTTCAGAAGCTGTGCACAGATACCTGGATAGTGGCAGTGTCCAGGAGTGAAGAACTGAATTGGTGGTCACTGACTGTTTGCAATGTGTAGTAGTCTTAGCTCTGTAGCTCTAAAAGTCATGTACAGCTGGCATCATAAGTCTGCTTACACACATTTGCACTTCTGTGGCCTTGAACATTGTTGTGCATCCCCAACTGACATATGAACATCAGTCACCATACCATCAGGGATCGTACACCCAGCTCTGCAAACCCTAGCCAGATTCAAATTTCCAGCCAAGCACGGTATAAGCTGTTGGCAAAAGGCTGACGCAGGACGCAGTCAGCAGTCAAAGTCAGTAGGAATTAGGGGCTAATATCTCGCAATTTTTTCTGCACAGGCTGTGCTAGGTGAGCCTCTGCAAGTGGTTGCACTGAAAACAAAGGTTTGCTGACTGATCAGGCTCAACCTCTGTCAGAGGCAAGCTTGTCCAGGCAGCAAGCCTTTGCTACCCCTTGTGTGAACAGCCACTGCTTCCTGCTTGCTGCTTTGCTGAGAAAAGTAGATACTAGGCAAGACAGCTGGCCTGTTTTGCCAGAAGCTTTGACCTTCACAGGGTATTGCTTCCTATGAATCTTGCCTGCTGGGCAGCCTCGAACCTGACTGTTGGCTGACACCAGCTTTCTTGCCTCACTCACCTGCTTTAGCCAAAGCCTTGCAGCTTGCGGC
>JAABUP010003238.1_pt1 | contig 29097 bp, 27 predicted proteins | sample 5559201 | NCBI WGS metagenome assembly JAABUP01 (sample SAMN10711887, study PRJNA513373) | rock metagenome | isolation source: Antarctica rocks | place: Antarctica | reverse complement strand
CGCGGGCAGGCCATCACTCAGCACCGCCGCAAGAATGCTGACCATCTGCCGGTCGCCGTCCGCGGAGTCAGCCAGCTTGCGCCGAACCCGCTCCAGCCCGGCGGGCAGCAGCCAATCCTTGAACGGCTGCCCAGCGACAATTAGGATGAGCGGTCGTATTGCCTCATCCGAGAATGTTCCCGAAGGCTGATTGTCGTTGCCATGAGGGATCACTCCCATCGGGGCCTCTGACGAGGGGGCTTGAAGGTTGCCAGCACGCTCTACCCCTTCGTCGGAACGGCCATCTCTCGGCAAGGGACTGGCTACGCGGTCAAGCCCCGAAGCCGCGGAGCGGTGCGCCGGCGGCGCAGGGCTCGACGGCGTAGACGGGCCCATGCCAAGCTTGCTGCTGCGGTGAGGTGGGCAACCCTGGAGTGCTGAGCGGGATGGTCAGCCCGGCACGGCCGCGATCGTTGGATCCGCTGTGATGTCGACGGAGGTCACGCCGTCCCCGAACACCAGCTTGTGCGCCACCTCGCCCCTCCAAGCCTTCACGCGCCGTTGCAGGGTGCGGATCTGGCCTGCCGTGAACTTGTCCGGGTGTTCTGCCCGGAGCCGCTCCAGGAGTTCGCCCGATGATCGCCAGGGCTCGGCCTCGAACCATTCCCGGAGCGTGTCGGTCACCATTGCGAACGGATCGGGCCGCCGCCGGCCACGCTTGGTTGCAGGCTTTGACCGCGCCGTCGGGCGTGCCTCGCCCTCTTGCCACGCCGTCCGTAGCCCGCTCAGGAACTGCTCGAGCGTCGGTGCGGTGGGGGCGGCGGTGTCATCGGAGGTGGATCGGTCGGCCAAGATGACCAGTTCGCCCTGGAGCGCGCGGATGTCGTGCAGAAGCGCCACGGGGTCGACATGGTCCTGGCCAATCTCACGGCGCATGCGAAACAGATCCAGTTCGGCGCCCGGGTCGAGACGATCGAACCATTCGGACTCCTCGTCCGCTCCTTCGGAGCGAAGGAGCTTGCGAACGAGCGGGCCTGAAGGCGAAGAGCCGAAGGCCTCCGCGCCGGCCGCTCAGCCCTTCTCTATCCGCCGGGCCGCGGCCAGCGGCTCAATCCAGCGACCGCACCTTTTGCGACACCAGGACGGCGCGGACGAAATTGGAGATGGTCAGCCCGTCCTTGATCTTGGCTTCGACGTCGCGGATCGTGCCACATCTCGACGATCTTTCTTCCAACGCGGCCGGAGTGGCACGAGCAATATCGCCCGGAGTCACCGGGCGATTGACGGTCATCCGTGGAGGGCCGACGGCGGCGAAGCTTAGTTGATCTTCAGCGCCGCGAGGATTTTGTCCACATTCGCCTTGGTGACGGCCAGCACACCGGTATCGATGGTCGGTGGTACCGGAACGCCGCCATCGGCGGCGGAAAGGCCCGAAGTCTTGAGACCGCTGTGATTGTAGTCGTAGAGTGTCTTAACTGCGTAATAGATGAACAATTCGCGGTTCTGCACGATGATTGCTTCCGCCCAGCCTAGCTTGGCGTTTTTGAAGAAGTCCGGCGTCTGCTCCATCGCAGTCACTACCACCTCGCCCGGTTTCTTCCCGGCTTCCTGCAAAGCACGGATGATGCCGGCGCCCGACTCCGAGTCCATCCCTGCGATGCCGGCGATATCGGGATGGGCTGCGAGGAGCGAAGAGGTAACCTCCGCGGACTTAGCGGCGTCCCCGCCATCGTCTTCGCTCGCCACAATCGTGAACTTGCCGCCGCCGTTGGCCTTTATATAGGCGGTGAATCCGGCCACGCCCTCACGCATGTTGCCGGCATTGATGATCGAGGTGACGGCAATCTTCCCGCCGTTCGGCAGCTTGGCCATCATTGCCTTGGCCTGGGCCTCGCCGATGCTGGTCCAGTTGGTGCCGATATAGGCGATTCTCTTGGAATTCGGCAGATCACCGTCATCCACGACGGTCGGCACGCCCATCTCCATGCACTTATTGATAGCTTCCGTGAGCGACGGATCCCATCCGCCGACAACAGAGACGCCGGCAGGTTTCTGCGCGCAGACCTGCTCGACGGCGGCGATGAAGCCCGGGAGGTCAAAGTCGGTCGGACCGGCGACGCGGACCTTAACCTTGAGCTCGTCCGCCACCTTCTTCATGCCGACGTAGTCGTATTGAACGAAGAGCGGCAGGTTGGCCTTGTTCGACACCCAGTAGTAGGTCTCCTTCGCATCCGCGGGGCCGAAGCTCGACTCCTGCGCGCCGGCCGGCAGAGCCACGGCGATGCCCGCCACCAACGTTGCCAATGCGGCTAATCGGGTCGTGTTCCTCATGATCGTTCCTCCTGGTTGGTCACTGAACCGGCTTCGTCCGGTCTCTTGGTGATTGAGCGCGCTCAGCCGCGATGGGTCTGTTTGAAGCGGTCGAGCGAGACGGCGAGCAGTAGCACCAGCCCGACGATGATGGGCTGCCAGAAAATGCCGATGCCGTTGATGATCATGGCGTTCTGGACGAGTGCGATGAACAGCACGCCGAGCACACCGCCCAGGATCGTCCCCTCGCCACCCTTGAGGCTGGCCCCTCCGAGCACGGTGGCGGTTATGACGCTGAGCTCGACCCCGATTCCCGCGGACACCACCGCCGAGTTCAACCGCGAAGCACCGAGCACACCCGCAAGGCCCGCCAGCACGCCAACGAAGACGAAGCCGATCATCGTCAGCCGCTCGACCCGTATCCCCGAGAGCTTGGCGGCGCGGGCATTGCCGCCGACGAAATAGTACTGCCGGAAAAAGCGGGTCTTGGCCACCGCCCATCCGCCGAGGAGCACGACCGCCAGCATCACCCAGAATGGTGTTTGGATGCCGAGAAACACGCTCTGCCCATAGACTTTGAATCCGTCGCCGATGGGCGTCACGCCTGTGCCGGCGGTCAGATAAGTCAGGCCGCGGTAGATGGTCATCGTGGCCAGTGTCGCGATGAGGGCATTGATGCCGAGGCGGGTCACGATGAGACCATTGACGAGGCCGGCCAGCGCCCCGATCAAGAGGCCGATCACGATGCCGAACTCAGGCGGCAGATGCCACCAGCCGACCGCGACACCGGCCCAGACGCCCGACAGCGCCAGCGTCGAGCCGATCGACAGATCGAAGGAGCCGGCGATCATCAGCAGCATCATGCCGGCGACCAGAATGCCGTTCTGGGCCGCGTTCAGCAGCACGGCCGAAATGTTGTATCGCGTGGCGAAGTTGTTGGGGTAGACGATCGCCATGGTGCCGGCGAGCAGCACGATTAGAACGAACAGCATCGACTCGCGCGAATTGGCGAGCTGCAGCACGCCGCGTGTAAGCCCGAGGTCTGCGGGTTGGCGGCCGAACCAGAAGCCGTCGTAGTGGTGTCGCCATGTGTCATCTCGGTCATCGCGTCACCCCGCCGAGGGCCGCGTCCTCTGTTGGCGGCCCATCATCGGAGATCGTGGTGTAACGGGTCGCCAGGCGGAGCACGCTTTCCTCGTCCGCCACCGCGCCGTCGATCTCGCCCACCGTTCGCCCGTCGGCCATGACGACGATGCGGTCGGCGAGGGTTAGCACCTCGGGAAGGTCCGACGACACGACAAGGAGCGCGAGGCCCTTGCCGGCGAGCTCGCGCAGGATGCGATAGATCTCGGCCCGCGCGCCGACGTCGACGCCGCGGGTCGGCTCGTCGACAATCAGGATGCGGGGCTCGAGCGCAAGCCACTTGGCGAGCAGCACCTTCTGCTGATTGCCGCCCGAGAGATCGCCGACCGTGCGTCGGAGCGACGGAGTGGCGATGCGCAGGTCTCGGACGAATCGTTCCGCGAGCGCATCGGCCTTTGGTGCCGAGACTTGGCCGCGCGAGGACACCTTGTCGAGCACGGTCACGGAGATGTTGCGAGCCAGATCCATGGCAAGGAAGAGGCCACCCTCCTTGCGGTCTTCCGGCACCATGCCGATCCCGGCCGCTATGGCGTCCCAGGGCCCAGAGAATCGCACCGCTTGCCCATCCACGAAAACCGATCCGGCCGTTGCGGCGCGCGCCCCGAAGATCGTCTCGCAGGTTTCCGATCGCCCGGATCCGACAAGTCCTGCGAGACAGACGATCTCACCGGCCCGCACTCTTAGGCTTGCCTCCCGCACGAAGGGCGCGGCCGCAAGGCCGCGGATCTCTAGCCGGGTCGCACCGGGTGTATTCCTCCGCTTCACTCGGGCGAAGTGTACATCCCGCCCCACCATCAGGCGGATCAATTCGTCGGTGTCGGTAGCGGCGACCTCACGCGTGCCGGTCAGACGGCCATCCTTGAGGACCGTCACGCGGTCGCAGACCGCAAAGATCTCGGCCAGCCGATGCGACACATAGATGATCGAGACGCCATTGCCACGCAGGCGACGTAGCACATCGAAGAGGTGGTCCGTCTCAGTCAGCGTCAGCGCCGCGGTCGGTTCGTCGAGGATGAGCAGTCGCAGCTCCTGCGACAGCGCCTTGGCGATCTCGACGACCTGCGCCTGCGCCGAGGAGAGATCCGCCACCTTGCGGCGCGGGTCGAGCTCCACCCCGAGCTGGGCCAGAAGGTCGGCGGTGCGGGCCACCATGGCGCGCTCGTCGATCCGATCAAACCGGCCTGTCGGCTGACGCCCGGCAAAGATGTTGTCGGCGATCGACAGAGTTCGGGTGAGGCTGCCTTCCTGGTGGACGATGCCGATGCCTAGCCGCCCTGCGATCACTTCGTCGAGATTGTCGAGTTCGACCCCGTCGAGCGACACGCGCCCCTCGCTGCGGCTGTAGACGCCCGCGATGATCTTGCCGAGGGTCGACTTGCCGGCGCCGTTCTCCCCGAGCAACGCATGGATCTCGCCCGGCTGAACGACAAGCGACACGCGATCGAGCGCTCGCACGCCGGGAAAGGTCTTCGATAAGCCCTGCACGTCGATCCGCGGCACGGTAGTCATGCGGGCATGCGCCCCTCAGGCGCAGCCACGAATAACGCAGGGAAGCCGACAGAGCCAGCGGTCATACGAACTCTTCCACGGGACAGATCCGACCGGATCGGCACCCCACGCCGGCCCGCTCTTATGGCGGGTACGGGAGCACCATATGCAGCGACGTCAGGCGCGTGTCAAGAAAATTGGTATGATAGGTATACCTCTAATTGGAGCCGAGCGTTTTCGTTTGGATCAAATGCTGGTTCCAGGTCCAGATCACGATGTCCTTCACTTCTCCGATAGAAAGCCCGTCCACCATGGCGGCCAGATCGAGATCAACCGGGCGGAAAGTTCGCACGTCCTGGTACGACGACGAGAACGGAAGCAGCAAGGCTTCAAGTCGCCCGGTTCAGCTCAACAGTTTCTCTCGATGCACGCGGCCACCTACAACATCTTCACCGTTCCCCGTCACCTCGTTTCAGCCCGGACGCATCGGCATTTCCGGGCCGAGGCGTTCGACACGTGGCGCGGTACGGCCGGCATGGCTGCATGAAACTGGCCAACATGGGTCTCGTGCGACCACGTCCCAACAACGTGACAAGCCCATCCGGAGGCCGCCCGGTTCGCCGGCATCGCATCGCGCTCGTGCGCCTGCAGACGCTCGTCCTGATGGGCGCGATCTGCTGTCTATTGGGCGCGATGTACGTGGGGTTTCGCGGCGCCATCGACCCCAACGAGGGGGCCGACTTCGCCCTCATCGTGATCGCGGCGGTGATCATCGGCGGCACGCCGCTGTCGGGCGGTTGGGGCACAGTGATCGGCGCGGTGATCGGCATGCTGATCATCCAGGTCATCAGCAGCGGCATCTTCTTCTTCGGCATCGATGCGACCTGGAGCACCTTCGTGACGGGCGCCGCGATCGTGCTGGATCAGGCGGTGAAGGTCCAGCGCACCCGGCGCGCCGCGCGCCTGGCCAAGCGGCCCTGACGTCCGACGCGAGGCTCAGATGCGGAACAGCCGTTCCGCGTTGCCGGCGAACATGGCGCGCTTCTCGTCATCGGTGAAGTCGGCGATGATGGTCGCATAGGCGTTGATGAGGTCGGGGTAGGAGCTAAACAGCCTGTCCACCGGCCAGTTGGTCGCAAAGACCACGCGCTCGATGCCGAACGTCTCGATGCAGCCGAGCACCCATGGGCGAAGGCTGTCGATGGTCCAGCGCCGGTCGAACATGCCGAGCCCGGAGATCTTCATGGTCACGTTCTGCAGCTCGGCCATGTCCCGCATGCCGGCCAGCCAGGCGCGATAGTAGTCGTCCGTCCGTTCGAGCGGGATGCCGCAATGGTCGATGCAGATCGTCGTATCCGGAAACTTCGCGGCCAGCCGCTTGATCTTGGGGAAATGCTGCAAGCGCGTATCGATACAGGACACGAGGCCGAAGCGCGCCAGCATGGCGTAGCCGGCCTGCCAGGCGGGATCGACCAGGTAGTCGCCCGGTCCGAAATCCCGGATGCCGCGCATGTTGGGATAGGCGACGTGACGCTCGAGCACCGCCTGGGCGTCGGGCTCGGCGAGATGGCATTCCCCGACGATGCCCAAGGGAAAGCCGCAGGTGTCGGCGAAATGCTGGACCCAGCCGGTTTCCTCGACCGGGTCGCTGATCCCGAGCGCCGCCTGCACGTGGACCGCCTTGATCACGTTCGAGAAGCGCGTCTCGGCGACGAAGTCCTCGATCCAGTAGTGCTGCGGCTTGATCGCGTCGATGTTGCCGAGCGATCCGTGCACCGCGTCGGGCTCGAGCCAGGAGTAGCGCAGCTTCGGGTTCTTGAGGTCGTGCAGATGGAAATGCGTGTCGACGAATGGAATGTCGGCCACCGGCGCGTCCCCCTGAAGATCGTTGCCGGCGACGCTAGCAATGCGGCCGGCGTCGCACAAGCAAGTCCACGGACGGTTTCGGGTCCGTTGCGGAAATCGATTGCCAAGGCCGCGCCGCGTTCCTAGTCTCCCGCCTCAAACCGACCCTGAATGGGCGGATCGGCCCAGGGTGGATGTGCGACGATGGCGGGTGACTACGCAGGTCGGAACGATGGCAGCCCATGCCACTGCGGACGGGTTGGCGCGTCCACAGGGGGCCACGGCCGATGAGACGGCCCATCGCCGTCGTGTCCGAGGGGCTCGGCCATCCCGAGGGACCTTGCGAGCTCGACGACGGACGTGTCGTCTTTGCCAACACCTATGCGAGCCGCCTCGACGTATATGACCCGGCCACGGGTCGGACCGCCACCTACGCTGATGTCGGCGGCGGGCCCAATGCCTGCGTGCTCGGCTCAGACGAGCTCATCTATTCGACCCAGACCCCGACCGTCGGCGCCTGGCTGCCGGCCGACCGCCGGCCGCCCTCGATCCAGCGCTCCGCCCCCGACGGCAAGGTGGAGATCCTGGCCACCGAGGCGGATGGGGTCGCCTTCACCGGACCCAACGATCTCGCCTTCGGCCCGGACGGGCGGCTCTACTTCACCAATTCCGGCGACTGGGACCCGGTTACACGCCCCCATGCCGGGCTGATCTGCGTGCTCGATCGGGACGGCACGGCCCATGTCCTCGAGGACCTCGGCCCCGTCTATCCGAACGGCATCGTAGTCGAGCACGACGGCTCCGTCGTCTGGGTCGAATCCTACACGCTGAAGGTCGTGCGCCGCCGTCCGGACGGCACCAAGACAGTGATCCATACAATGCCGCCGGGCCATATTCCGGACGGCCTCAAGACAGACCGGGACAACAATCTCTGGATCGCGGCGGTGGCGGCCGGCGGCGTGGACATCATCGCCCACGACGGCACGCCCATTGACTTCCTCGCGACCGGCGGCACGATTCTCAATTGCGCGTTCGGCCGCGGCGGCGCCCTCTACTGCTGCGACATGGGTCCGTTCGACACCAGCGGAGCCTCGATGAACGGACGCCTCCTGCGGGTCGAGGTCGGCGTCGAAGGCATGGCTCCGCTCCGAGGCGCCATAGCATGACGCCCAACGCGACCAGGCATCGGTAGAAACTCGCCTGAAGCGAGCAACAAGAGACGGGATGGAAACGATGACGATACGAAACACAGGAGCGTGGACCGCCCTCATCGGCGTGGCCCTGCTCGGCGCGAGCCTCGCGGCATCGGCCCAGGAGCAGTCGCAGATCCCCACGACCGGCGAGAAAGTCGACGGGGCGCCCCTCGGGGTCAAGCGCGACTGGGGCACGTTCAAGCTCGCGGACAGCATCGCCGAGAAGGTCAAGAAGGGCGAGAAGATCAACTATGTCTTCTCCTACCAGGCCTCCGGCATTCCGCTGTTCTCGCCACAGTACAAGATCGGCTTCGAGCGCGGCTGCAAGATGGGCAACGCCATCATGGGCCTCGATTGCACCAGCATCGCGCCGGTGCAGAACGATCCCAACCAGCAGGTTTCGCAGATCGAAGCCAAGCTCGCGGCCGGTGCGATCGACTGCCTGGCGATCGAGCCCGTGAGCACGGACGCCATGACGGCGATTACCAACAAGGTGATGGCCCGCGGCATCCCGGTGTTCACCGCGGGCGTGCCTTCGCGCGGGCACGAGTTCACCAACTTCACCCAGATTCCCGAGAAGGAAGGTGCGAGTTCGGCGACCGTCGTGCTGAAGTGGATGAAGGACACCGGCCATGACCTGAAGGTCTTCGTGGTGTCGGGTGGCGATCCGGCGGCACTCTGGGCTCGCGGCCGCATGAAGGGTTTCCGCGAGACCATCCGGGCGGCCGTGCCCGACGCGAAGTTCCTGAACAACGAGGAGACCGGCCTCAACACCAGCTACGATCCGGGCAAGGCCTACGACACCTACCGGAGCTACCTGTCGGCCCATCCCGACGTACAGTTCATCCAGAACGTCGATATCGGGGCCGAGCACGCCGACCGCGCGATCGCCAGCCTCGACCGCGCCGACAAGGTGTTCACGATCGGATGGAACGTCAGCAAGGGTCAACTCGCCGCGATCGACAAGGGCATCCAGGTTGCGCTGTTCGACCAGCGTTGGCCCGACCAGGCGGCCTTCGGCGGCCCGGCCTGCGCCCAGTTCCTGAAGAACGGCGTCATCCTGGGCAACACGCAGACCCTGATGCCAGTCACCAAGGAGAATACGGCCGAGGCGCGCGCCTCGCTCGACAGCATCATGAGCCAGCCCTAGCCCCGGCACCCGACGACGGCGGGACCGCCCGCCGTCACCTACCGCCACGCCTCGACCGGAACCCTCATGAGCAGTGCAGATCCGAGCGGAACGCTTCCCGTCGTCGACCGGATGAGTTTCGCCTCCGCCGGCCGGGCCACCTACAAGGTCGCGCTACGCCTCGGCGGCCTGTTCGTTGCGATCGTCGCAGTCGGGGCGCTGTTTTTCGTCATCAATTCGGCCTTCGCCAACGCCGACGTGCTGGTCTCCGTGCTGCGCTCGATGAGCTCCATGGCCATCATGGCGCTCGGCCTGACGCTCGTCATCGTGGTCGGCGAGATCGACCTCTCTTTCGGCGCCATGTATGGGCTCGCCGCCAACTCGCTCGCGGTGATGTGGATCTTCGGCGGCGTGCCGGTCTTTCTCGCGATCCCGCTCGCGCTGGTGATCGGCGGGCTGGTCGGCCTGTTCAACGGCATCCTCGTCACGGGCCTGAAGATCCCCTCGTTCATCGTCACGCTCGGCAGCTACAACCTGCTTTATGGCCTGTCGCTGTGGATTTCCGGCGCCGGCACGTTCAACCCGGCCTATCCGCCCGAAGGCCATACGGTCAGCGACAGCCAGCTCAACGCCTTCACGTCGATCACCGCCAGCATCGGCGGCCACGGCTTCTCGATCGAGGTCTTCTGGATGCTCGGCATCGCGGTCGTGGTCGGCTTTCTGCTGCACGGCTCCCTCTTCGGATTTCGCCTGATGGCGATCGGCGGCAATCCCGTGGCCGGGCGTCTCGCCCGGCTGCCGGTCACCCGCTACAAGATGCTGGCCTTCGTCATCAGCGGCGTGCTCGCCGCGCTGGCCGGCATCCTCGACTTCTCCTTCATCCAGACCTCGCAGCCCGATATCGGCCTGTCGCAGACCTTCCCGGTCTTCGCTGCCGTGATCATCGGCGGCGCCAGTCTGTCGGGTGGCAAGGGCACGGTGCTGGGCACGCTCGGGGGTGCCCTGCTGCTCGCCGAAATGCAGATCGGCCTGGCGCTGCTGTCGCCCGGTCCGCATGTGCAGCAGCTGTTCCTCGGCTGCGTGACGATCGGCGCGGTGGCGCTCGACCTCGGCCTCAACGAGCTGCGGCTCCGCAGGGCCGCATGAGCGCCGCTTCGTCGTTGGACGCCGGGCTGTCGATTCGGGACCTCAAGAAGCGGTACGGCCGGACGGTGGCGCTCGACAGCGTCGACCTCGATCTGCGGCCCGGCGAGGTGCTGGGTGTGGCGGGACCGAACGGGGCCGGCAAGAGCACGCTCGTCCGCATCCTGGCCGGCGAGGAACGCGCGGACGCAGGAATTATAACGCTGGGCGCAGCGCCCTGGTCGCCCATCGACGTCTGGACCGAAGTCGCGGTCGTGCACCAGGAGGCGCAGCTCTTCCCCAACCTCACCGTGGCCGAGAACCTGCTCGCCGGGCGCGAGGGCGGCGGCCTGTTGCGGCCCCGCTCGGGCGCAGACGACCAGCGATTGATGGAGGCGCTCGGGCTCGGGCCGCTAGCCGCGGTGCCGCTCGAGGCCTGTACGATCGCGACCCAGCAGCGGGTCGAGATCGCCCGGGCGTTGGCCCGCAACGCCCGCGTGTTCCTGTTCGACGAGCCGAACTCGGCGCTGACGGACGAGGAGTCGAACGAGCTGTTCCGGGAGATGCACAAGATCGCAGAGTCCGGCTGCATCGTGATCCTGGTCACGCATCGGCTGAGCGATCTCGTCGACCATGCGGCGCGCGTCGTCGTGATCCGCGACGGCCTCGTCGCGCATTGGCTCGAAGGAGCCGATTTGACCGAGGAGGCGATCGCCCGCCAGCTCGTGCTCGGCGGCGACAAGGCGGCCCGGAACGACGCCGCGGCACGCTCGGAAGCAGCCGATCGCGCGCCGCTCGTGACGCTGGCGGGTTGGACGCACCCAGGCGGCGTCTTCCAAGACGTTGCCTTCGTGGCGCCCGCCGGGGAGATCGTGGCCCTGATGGGTGTGGAAGGCTCCGGCGCGCGGGAACTGCTGCGCTCCATGTCGGGCCTCGAACGCTGCGCGGGACGGATCGAGATCGGGGGGCGGCACGGGGCAGCTGCCATGCTCGCCTGCTCGGCCTATGTACCCGCGACCCGCCAGGAGAGTCTATACACGAACCTGTCGGTCGGCGAGAACCTGCTGGTGCGGCTCGGGGTGCCCGAGATCGCCGGGTCCGGCCTGCGGCTGCGATTCGTGGCCATGCGCACCCTGGCCCTGACGCTCGCGCGCCGCTTCATGGTCAAGAGCCCCACCATCACCCAGGGCATCCGCTCGCTCTCGGGCGGCAACCAGCAGAAGGTCGCAATCGCCCAGGCGCTCGCCCGCGAGCCTCTGCTGCTGCTGCTAGAGGAGCCGACCCGCGGCGTCGACATCGAGAGCAAGCGCGAGATCTACCGGCTGCTGCACGCGTTCGTGGCGCTCGGCCACGTCGTGGTGATGTATTGCACCGAGGTTCTCGAAGTCTTCGACGCGGCCGATCGGGTGATCGTGGTGTCGGACGGCCGACTGTCGCCCTCCCTCGCCTTGGGCGACTATGCGCACGTCGAACAACTCGCCACCGACGTGACGAGACTGGAGCGTCATGGGCGCCCGCAGGCAGGCGTTCTGGTGCCCGGCTGACGCGCGCGAAAGTTTCGCGAAAGATGTGAGCGGCGCATTGCAAAGGGCGAATACCGCGGCGCATATTAGCACCGGTGTCTTCGCTGGCGGGGCTCAAGTCCCGCAACCCGAGGACGCCGACGACTGCCGTAAAGGCAGCGGACACTCGGGGGAGGAAGTGCATGCGCATCAAACAGATCGTGCTCGGTCTCATGCTGGCCGGAGCGCTGGGCGCCGCTCCGGCCAGCGCCGACCAGGCATTCACCGTCGGCTACTCGCAGTTCTGGGGCACCAATCCGTTTCTCGTGACCATGGCCAACGGGGCCAAGAAGGCGGTCGCCGAATGGAAGGCGAAGGGTGTGGACCTCAAAATGATTCTCACCAACGGCGGCGATACCGACACGACCAAGCAGGTCGGCGACCTCGAGGATCTCGATGCCCAGGGGGTCAAGGGCCTGCTGTTGTTTCCCGGCGACAGCATTGTGCTCGCCGAGCCCGTGAAGAACATCTACAACAAGAAGAACATCCCTGTCGTCATCACTGACATCGGCCTGCAATCGGGCAAGTGGGACACGTTCATCATCACGAACAATTTCGAGGGTGGGCAGCAGGCGGCCGAGCTGATGGCCAAGAACGTCAAGCCGGGCGCCAGCGTCATCGTGTTCGACCATGCGCCGGGCAACGATAACGCGCAGAACCGGGCGCGCGGCTTCGAGGAGAAAGCCAAGGAACTCGGCCTGAACGTGCTGCCGCGCAAGCTCCTGAAGCTCAGCCTCGAGGACGGCCGGCGCACCATGGAGGACACGCTCGCGGCCAACCCCGAGGTGGTGGGTGCCTTCTTCATGAACCAGCTCGTGGCCCAGGGCGCCTATGCGGCGCTGGAAGGCGCCAAGCGGACCGACGTCAAGCTCGTGCCCTTCGACCTCGATCCCGTGTCCTACCAGATGGTCAAGGACGGCAAGATCCTCGGCATCGTGGTGCAGGACCCGTTCAAGATTGGCTACGAGGGCATGAACGCCATGGCGACCAAGCTGACCGGCGGCCAGCCGCAGGCCCGCATGGACCTGCCGACGCGCATCCTCACCAAGGAGAACGCGGCGGAGTTCGCGAACGACCCACAGGTCACCGGCCAGTAATCGCCCTCTCCCCTCACGCCGGGCGCTTCCCGCTTCTCCCCTCGGGGGAGAAGGTGCCCAGAGGGCAGATGAGGGGTCCTGACCCTCGCGTGGCGACCCTCATCCGGCCTGTCGGCCACCTTCTCCCCGCAAGCGGGTAAAAGGCGCTGTCGCAAGCAAGCGACCAGGGTTCAGACTTCGAGAGTGCCGGTGCCGCCGATCCTTGAGTGCGACAACATTGTCAAGTCCTTTCCCGGCGTGCGGGCTCTTAAGGGTGTTGACTTCACGGTCGAGCCCGGCCAAGTGCACGGGCTGGTGGGCGAGAACGGTGCCGGCAAGAGCACGCTGCTCAAGATCGTCTCGGGCGTCTACCGGCCGGACAGCGGCACCATGCGGATTGAAGGCGCGCCCGTCACCCTGTCGGGCACCGACGACGCGCTGCGCCATGGCATCGTCACCATCCACCAGGACATCAACCTCATCGGCAGCATGACGGTTGCCGAGAACGTCATGTTGAACAACGAGCCGACCTGGGGCCGGCTCGGCTTCCTGCGCGGCCGTGCGCTCCACGCCAAGGTGGCCGAACTGCTCGCCTTCTACGAGATCGAGGCGAGCCCGACCGCGCTCGTGTCCGCCCTGCCCAACGACGTCAAGAAGATGGTGCAGATCGTCAAGGCGATCAGCCGGCAAGCGCGCGTGCTGCTGATGGACGAGCCCACTTCCTCGCTCACAAACGTTGAGGTCGGCTTCGTGCTTCGCCTCATCCAAACTCTGGCCGGACAAGGGGTCGGCGTGGTGTTCGTGTCCCACTACCTGTCGGAAGTCTTCGAGGTCTGCGACGACATCACGGTGGTGCGCGACGGCGCCGTGGTGGCCAGCACGCCGCGCGACGACACGAGCCTCGGCGCGGTCGTCAACGGCATGATCGGCCGCTCGCTCGAGGGCGAGACCGACCGACGCACCTCGTCGGCCTCGCCCCAGGTGCTGCTCTCGGTGCGCGACCTCAGCGTGCGCGGCAGCCTCGACGGTGTGTCGTTCGACCTGCACCGGGGCGAGGTGCTCGGCATCACGGGCCTGACGGGCTCGGGCCTGACCGAACTCGCCCGCGCGGTGTTCGGCGCCGAGACGGTGCGGCGCTCCTCCGGCCGGTTTGAGGTGCTGGGCAAGCCCGCGACGCTGGCCGACCCCGTCAGTTCGCTCAAAAGCAGCCTGGCGTTGCTCACCAACGACAGGCTGCGCGAGGGCATCCTGCCCGACGTGCCGCTCTACGAGAACATATGCCTCGCGGTGCTGCGGCGCTTCGCCGGCCGCTTCGGCATGCTGGACACGACCGCCATGGTGGCCACGGGGCGGTCCGGCATCGAACGGCTGCGCGTGCGGGCGCCGGGCCCGATGACCGTTACCAAGACGCTCAGCGGCGGCAACCAGCAGAAAGTGCTGTTCGCCAAATGGCTCGAGACGCAGCCCTCGATCTTCATCATGGACGAGCCCACGATCGGCATCGATGTGGGCTCCAAGTCGGAGATCCGGGCCATCATCACGGAGATCGCGGCGGCCGGGGTCGGCGTGATCCTGATCAGCACCGAGCTCGTCGACATCGAGCGCCTGTGCGACCGGGCGCTCGTCATGTTCCGGGGCGCGGTCGTGGGCGAATTTGCAGGCGCGGCGCTCGGGCGGGAAGCCATGCTGCGCGCCTGCGTGAGCGGGAGGTCGCACGAATGACCAGCGTTCCGGCGGCCGGCGGGTCAACGCGTTGGCGCAATTTTCTGCGCCAGTCCTACGGGCTAATCCAGGCGCTCGCGGTGCTGATCCTGCTCGTCGTGGTAATCTCGCTGTTCTCGCCGCGCTTCCTCACCATCATTAACATCACAAATCTGATGGCCCAGATGGGGGTCAACCTCATCGTCGCGGCCGGCATGACGGTGGTGATGATCTCGGGCGAGTTCGACATCTCGGTCGGATCTGTGGTGGCGCTCACGGCCGCGGTGTCGGCTACCCTGATGCAGCGCTACGGCATCGTGCCGGCCGTGCTGGTTTCACTCGTGATCGGCCCCGCGCTCGGCGTATTCAACGGGCTCGTGGTCACCAAGGGGCGCATCCCATCCTTCATCACGACGCTTGGCACCATGATGATCGCCCGCAGCCTCGCCTTCGTGACGACGGGCGGCAAGGTCGTGTCGAACCTGCCGGACAGTTTCAAGATCATCGGACAGGGCCAGACCTTCGGCATACCAAACCCGTTCGTGATCGCACTCGTCTGTTACGCGATCGGCTGGGTGCTTATGACCCGCACGGCCTTCGGCAAGAAGGTCTATGCGGTGGGCGCCAACCGCACGGTCGCAATGCTGTCGGGCATCCGGGCCGATCGGGTGAAGATCGTCTGCATGATGATCGTGGGTTTCACGGCCTCCTTCGCCGGCAACATCCTGCTGGCCCGCATCGGCGCCATCCAGGCCGACACGGCGCGGGGGCTCGAATTCGAGGTCATCGCCGCCGTGGTGATCGGCGGCACCAGCCTCTACGGCGGCCAGGGCAACATCCTGCGCACCATCATCGGCGTCGTGATCATCGCGCTCATCCGCAACTTCCTCAACCTGTCCCGGATCGACATCTTCTGGCAGGACTTCGCCACCGGCGCCATCATCGTGGGTGCCGTGCTGCTCGACGCCCTGCAAAAGCGCATCGGCCAGGGACGCTGAACACCAGGAGACCTTGACATGGATCCGACCGCGAAGCGGCGCCTCGGCCGCACCGGAGTCGAACTCACCCAGCTCGGCTTCGGCGGTGCGGGTCTGGGCGACCTGTTCGAGAAGGTCAGCGAGGCTGATGCCGAGCTGACGCTCGCGACCGCCTGGAACAGCGGCATCCGCTATTTCGATACCGCGCCCTGGTATGGCCGGGGGCAGAGCGAACACCGCAACGGGCGCTTCCTCTATCGCCAGCCCCGCCGCAACTTCGTGCTCTCGACCAAGGTCGGCCGCGTGCTGCGGGCACCGCGCGACCCCGAGGCCTTCGATCCCGCGGGCTGGGTCGGCGGGCTGCATTTCGAGCACCGTTTCGATTACAGCTACGACGGCATCATGCGGGCCTACGAGGACTCGATCCAGCGCTTGGGCATGTCCCGCATCGACCTGATGGTGATCCACGACCTCGACTTCTGGTTCCACGCGACCGAGCAGAAGGTCACGGCCTATCTCGGCCAGCTCTTCACCAGCGGCTGGCGGGCGCTGGCGGAACTCAAGGCCGCGGGCCAGATCCGCGGCATCGGGGCGGGCATCAACGAACTCGGCATGATGCCGCGCTTCCTCGACCTCGTGGATCTCGACTTCTTCCTGGTCGCCATGCGCTACACGCTGCTGGAACAGGAGACGCTCGAGGTGGAGCTTCCGCGCTGCGCGGACCGCGGCGTCGACATCGTCATCGGCGGGGTGTTCAACTCCGGCATCCTGGCCACCGGTGCGGTGCCGGGTGCCAAGTACAACTATGCCGATGCCACGCCCGAGGTGATGGAGCGCGTGCGTCGCATCGAGGCCGTGTGCCGGAGACACGACGTGCCGCTCGCCGCAGCCGCCCTGCAGTTTCCGATGGGGCACCCGAGCGTCGCCTCGGTCATCCCGGGCGGCCTGCAGCCCGGACACGTCGAGCGCAACGTGGCGCAGTTCCGGCTGAACATCCCGGCGGCACTGTGGGCGGAGCTGAAGGCAGAGAAGCTGTTGCGTGAGGATGCGCCGGTGCCGCCGTCGGTGTGAGTGGTAGCGCACCCCTCATCCGACCTCGATTTTTTAAGGGAGCCTGAGGGCCTGCTCTTCGCCTATTGGGAATACCACGGCAACAGCTTCACTGATGATGCGGCCAAAATGGCCGCCGATTCGAAGACGCGAGAGTGGTGGGCCATCTGCGGTCCCTATCAGCAGCCGCTTGCCACCCGCAAGCCGGGCGAATGGTGGGCTCCCATGGAGCCCGTGTTTCATCACGATTGAAACGACAGCCGGGGAGTTCAAGACATGGCCACCATCGCTCGCGTGGAACTCTCGGAGTTCCAGTTCGAAGTTTCAGGGTTGGCCTTGCCAACTCACGGCGCGGCCGGGGTCGGCAACCTGATCGCACAGCGGGGCGGGAGGATGCCGGCGGTGCGCTGGGCCGTTCGGATCGAGACCCAGGACGGCGCGCGCGGCGAGTACGTCACCCATTGGGTCGGGACGCCGGCTTCGTTTGCGCAAGCCGCGATGCTCGCCCCCCATCTCCTCGGTCGCGATCCGGATACCCGCGAAGCGATCTGGCAGGACCTGAAACGGGAGGTCAGGGCCTATGACCACATGGGGCAAGGTCCCCTCGACATCGCGCTGTGGGATCTCGCGGGCAGGCAGCGCGATGTTTCCGTGGCGCGATTGCTGGGTGGTTTTCGAACCCGGTTGCCTACCTATGCAAGCACCTATCACGGCCAGGAAGAGCCGGGCGGCCTAGATAGTCCAGCCGCTTTCGCATATTATGCCGTCGCATGCCGCGACCAGGGGTTTGCCGGGTTCAAGCTGCACGGGTGGCACAACGGCGACGTCGGTCGTGAGATCGCGGCGATCCACGCCGTCCGGCAGGCCGTCGGCGACGACTTTCCCTTGATGCTCGATCCAGCCTCGCAACTGCGAACCTGGATGGACGCGCTGAAGGTGGGGCGGGCCTGCGATGATGCAGGCTTCTTCTGGTACGAGGATCCCTATCGCGACGGCGGTCTCGCCACGGAAGGCCAGAAACGGCTTCGCGAGCGCCTGCGGACGCCTCTGCTCGTCTGCGAGCACGTCAGGGGCATCGAGAGCAAGGCGGCTTTCATCCTGGCCGGCGGCGGCGACCTTATTCACGCCGATCCCGAATACGACATGGGCATCACCGGGGCCGTCAAGATGATGCATTTTTGCCAGTCGATTGGCATCGACCTTCAGTACCACGCCTGCGGTCCGGCGCACCGGGCCGTCATGGCCGCGACGCCGAACACGCATTTCTACGAAATGGCTCTGGTCGGACCCGACATGCCCAACGCCGTCCCGCCTGTCTACACGTGCGGCTACGCGGATCAACCAGATTCAGTGGCAGCCGACGGCACCGTCGCCGTACCGGATGGTCCAGGCTTGGGGGTGAGCTACGACTGGGATTTTATCGAGAAGCATCGCCGGCGACATCTGGTCTTCACCGGAAAGTAGGGGACGGACCAGGAGGGTTTGCTCGCGCGCCCGATGCAATACCTGAAGATTGAGTTGGGCTTCGCTTTTCAGCGACACGAACCGCATGGTCGGTCGCGTTGCGGCCTCGGCAATTGCCTCTGCGTACCTATCGTCCGTCTACTGCGCCTTCCCATAGGGCTGGACGTATTCCGGCGACATCAGCCGGACCGTGTGGCCCTGGTCAGCGAAAGTCCGTCCCAGAAAGTGCGCTCCGCAGCAGGCTTCCATGGCAATGATACAGGTCGGCAGCTTCGCGGTGAATGCCACCACGCCGTCTCGCGTCATCTTCTTCCGCATGACAAAGGCACCAGTGATGTCGAAACCTGCCAAGCTGCAGTTATTCTTACCGAGATCAATCCCGAGTACGGCGATGGGGGTCTTGTTCATCAATCCTCTTCTCATGAATGGAGTTGTACAATCGATCGTCACAACGCACATCTCGCTATGTTGCTCAAGTAAATAGGGTTTGCTGGTCGGGGTGTGGTACCGTGGGGCGTTTTTGGTGATCCTTGGCCCGCTGCGCGAGACTGCGAACGTCGCAACCATCAAGATCGGCACGGCTGAAGATCCATGGAGCGGCCTGTCTGCTTTTGGCCGGGCGATGCAGCGAACGCGACATCGCCTCGGCCGCCGCCACCTCCCAATTTGCGCGCCGGCTTCGCCGGGGCCACGAGGCGATGGCCATATACGTGGCCTTTACGCTCGCGCACATGAGCAGGTCAAAGTTCATATGAGCGCCGAGCCCGAGGCGGCCGGTAGCGGTATGAAATTCGCGCTACCGCAGGGTCTTGCCCTGCGGTAGGCCGCTCTCGATTAGTTCCTACGGATTGTCCGCCAAAGCACTATGTCCTGACCAGATCCGCGAGATACTCGGAGGTGGGTGTCACGCCGGTCAGCAGCAGGTGTTCGCGTGCCCGGGTGCAGGCGACGTAGAGCAGGCGGCGCTCGGTTTCGTAGATGTCGTCGAGTTCCGCCTCGTCGGCCGCATCGGCGACCCGCTCGTCGAGCGGCAGTATTCCCTCGTCGCAGGCCATCACCACGACCGCACGGAATTCCAGTCCCTTGGCGAGGCTCATGGGGCTCGTCACGATCGCGTCGGAGCCTGCAAGCCCGTCGATCGCGGCCCGCGCGCGCGAGACGAGATGCGGGGTCCGGACGAAGAGGCCGATCTCGTGGGTGGCGATCCCATCGGCGAGCCAGCCCGCGACCGTGTCCCGGACGCTCTTGGCCTCGACCGCCGGGTTGGCGAGGGCTTTGACCTCCGGCGGCGGCCCATCGAAGACCGAGATGATCCCGCGTCGCTCTTCCTGCGTGCCATCGGTATCGCGCAAGACCGTCGGCAGGAGCCGGTCCGCCGCACGGCGGATCTGCTGCGATGTGCGGTAGCAGACCTTGAGGGTCTGCGATCGGCCCCGGACGTCGACGCCGAGGCTCGCCCAGGAATAGGGATGCTGGAAAATACGCTGGCCGATGTCGCCCGACAGGAACAGGCCGTCCGACCCGGCGGGGGCCAGTGCAGCGAAAAATCGCAGCTCCGCCGGCGCGAGATCCTGCGCCTCGTCGATAACGACATGGTCGAAGGGCTTCGAAGGGCGGCGCGTCAGGGACTCCGCCAGACTCGTGAAAACATCTGCCCACGTCGTGTAGCGTTCCGCCGCCAGCGCATCCCTGACGGCCGCGAACACCGGCCAGAGTCGTTCGCGTTGGTTGGGACCAAGCCGGCTTTTGCGGCCCATGCGCTGCACGGTCGAATACATGTCGAGCGACCGGAGACCCCAGGCGTCGACGACATTAGTCCATTCGGAGAGCAGAAATCGCTCCGAAAATCCCTTGAGGCCCATCGCGGTCGCGGCGGCGCAGAGCCGCTCCCGCAGCGTAGCATCCGAAGCGATGCGGGGGCGAACGCCATGTTCGAGCTGGTACATCTGCTCGGCGATGCCACGGAATGAAGCGGTGGTGATGCGGGCAACGACGCCGCCCGTTTCGGGCGCCAGGACCATGATCTTCCTCGCCAGCGCATCGGCGAGAGGCTGCGAAAAGCTCGTCAGCAGGACGCGAGCGTTGGGATTGTTGCGGGCCAGACGGACCGCGCGATGGATCGCCACGATGGTCTTGCCGGTGCCGGCCGACCCGGCGACGCGCACCGGGCCCGAGAAGGTGCGTTCCGCCACAGCGCGCTGCGAGGGGTGAAGGAAGACGCCCCATTTCTCCCACGGAAAGGCGAGCGCCTGTTCGAGTTCATCCTGGTCGGCGATCGGGCGAATGCGACGCAGGGCATCGGGATGCGTGAAAGGATCCGCCGTCGCGGGCGCCGGTACGGCGAGTCTGCCGGTCGCGGCATAATCGAGCAGCGCCTCGGACGCTTCCGCCGGCAGATGGGCGGCCAGCGCGAAGAAGCCGTCCTCGTTGGCGGCGCGGACATCGCCCAGCCAATCGGCGGGCACGCCGATCGAGAGCAGCGCCTCGTCGTTGAGGGCAGCGAACAGCGGCGGCGCGGCGGCATGCATCGCCCCGCCGCGTGCCGGCTCGGGAAGGACGAAGTCGAACGTGGCCGGCGGTGCGACCTCCTCGACCCGTTCGCGCATTTCCACGATCTGGATCGCGCCGGTGCGCGGATGAGCCTCGATCCGCCGCCGCTCCGCCCAAGCGTAGGCCGCGTCATGGTGGTCGACGTAGGCGACGAGAACACTGTCGTCCGTCTTGTGCACGATCAGCCGGACGTCGCGGTTGACGCGCGCCGACCAGAAATGTGGGTCCTTGCTCTTGTCGATGCGGTGCAACTGGAGATCGTTGCCGGTGGAATCCATCTGCAGGTCGAAAACGCTCGCCTTCACGGTCTTCTGATTGAGGCCGGACAGCCGGTTGAACGAGGCGGTGAACGTCTCGGCGATGAGGAAGTTCATGCACTCACACTCCGAACACCTTCATCACCTCGTCGCCGAAGTGGTTGATGACCTTGACCGCGATCTTGCCGCCCGCCGGCCGTTCGAACGGGCGGGAGGTATCGCAATAGAGAGTCGCCCAGGCCTCCTCGTCGATCTCGGCCTGGAGCGCGGTCTTGAGGCTCTTGTAGGGGTCGTTGGCGCCGAGGAAATAGGCGTGGCGGACGAAGAAGCTTTCCTCGTTGTAGTCGGTGTCGATGAACCAGGCCGCGATCCCATCGGTGTCGTTCGAGCGGATGTCGCCGGTGTTGGGATCGAACACGTCGACGCCGTTCACCTTCACCCGGATCTCGGGGCCGCCCTCGTCGAGGATCTCCACGTCGGGCTCACCGAACACGACGAACATATTGCCGCGCCCGGTGTTCTTCAGCTCTTCCGACATGTGCATGTCGGGGTTGATGCGCGCCTTCAGGATCTTGAGGCTTCCGAGGCTCCCCAGTTCGGAGGAATGGGCATCGAAGTTGAACGCGCAGGCGATCAGCACGTCGAAGCGGGCATCGACGGCCTCGCGCGCCGCCGCGACGATGTCCTGCCGGCCCACGGTGCCGTATTCGGGGCCGATCAGGATCGCGGCGCGGCGCTCGGGGCCGGCCTCGCCCTCGACGAAGGTGCCGCTCGCACCGACGAAGTGGCCCGGCCACGGCATGATGCTCTCGAAGGCGAGGCGGTCGCCCTTGTCCTGCTGCTTCACGCCCTCGGTCTTGAGATAGTCGATCACGATGGCGGAAAAATCGGCGCCACCGAGATCCGCCTCGACCGCCGACCGCTTCCCCTCCGCGGCATCAAGTTCGTCGATGAGTTCTTCCTCGCTCGCGGGCAGCACGCGATGCGGCGACAGGCTTTCCACAGTGAAGGGCCCGGCGACGCGGACACGGGCCGGATCGGTGTAGGGCTTGTCGTAGAGGTATTCGGTATCGGCGCGCACCGCGATGCTGGCGTCGATCTCCCGCTGACGCGCGATGCGCGCCTCCCACCAGCGCGCATGAACGCGAAAGAGTGTGTTCCGACCATCCGTCTGAAGCCATTGGGTCAGATCGTCTGGAACTGACCGCCAGTCGAACTCGGACCCAAGTGCCTTATTGATCGCTCTGCAAGCCGGTTCCAGCTTGCTGCTGATCCAGTCCTCATTGATGACTTCGAGCGGCACGCGATCGCTTGCGTCGCACGGGGACACGATTGCATTGTATTGAATGGATTGAAGCTGTCGGAGTTCAATCGAAAATCGCTTGCTCCAATAACGTGCACTTAACTTACTTTCCGGCAAGATCATGTCGTTGACCCGTGGACCCGTGAGCGTTCGCTGGCATGGACCGAGGCATCAACGCCCTCTTTTGTTTCCAGCCAAGCGCTGAGATCGCGCGGGACCTCCCACTCCTCGAAGCATGTACCGAGGCTCATATTCAAATCAGCGCGCAACGGCTCGAGCACCGCCTGCCACTTCTCCCAGATGTCGTCGATCAGGGGGTTGTTGGCGATCGACTTCAGCGTGATGTGCGGCACGCGCTCGTAGACGAAACCCTGGCGGATGTCGTGATGGACGGGGGTGTCGCGAGAAAGACTCGACTCCGGGCGCTGGGCGAGCGCCGCCTCCTTGGCGCGACCCTCGCGGCTGTCGGCCAGCAGATACCAGGGATAGCGCGCCGCCATCAGTCTCGTCCGCGCGAGGGCGAGCGCGACGCGGCTGGTGTCGATCGTGATCCAGCGTCGACCCCATTGCTCGGCGACGAAGGCGGTGGTGCCGGACCCACAGGTAGGATCGAGCACGAGATCGCCGGGGTCGGTGGCCATCAGGATGCAGCGGGCGATAACCGAAGTTCCAGTTTGCACTACATAGGTCTTATCTCGACCAGCGCCAGCTATCAGGTCGTCCCAAAAATCCGTCACAACTTGCCCAGGAGCGTCATCAAGGTACTTCTTGAGGCGAATATTGTTGCCTGAAAGGGCAATTCGGCTTGCTTTCTCAAGACGCCGCATTCCGCCTTCGGTGGTCGTCCAACCACGCCCCTTGGAGGGCCGAAAGCTTGTCCTTCTAAACTGGAAAGGAAAGCCCATAGCTGACGCCCCCGATGTATCGCGTCCTTGGCGCTGGCTGGTCAGCGTAATGAGCTGCAAGGCCTTGCCTGTACGAAATTGTTCAACTGCTTGAGCGCTAGTCAACCATTGGTCAACATCATGTTCAACCAAGCCATAATCATCGTTGCGTCGAGAGCCTTCAACTTGATATATGTTTCTGTACTTCAGTTTCCGCTTGTTGTAGGAGAACCAACAGATGAAGTCTGTGATTCCGGGTAGATATTCGCTTGTTGCACCGCCGGACTTCTTGAGCTGAATCTGCGACACAAAATTTTCCGCCCCGAACACCTCATCCATCACGGCCCGCACGCGGTGCACGTTCTCGTCGCCGATCTGCACGAAGATCGAGCCGCTTTCGGTCAAGAGGTCGCGCATGGCGGTCAGGCGGTCGCGCAGATAGGTGAGGTAGGAGTGGATGCCGTCCTTCCAGGTGTCCCGGAACGCCTTCACCTGCTCGGGCTCGCGCGAAATGTCGGTCTGCTTGCCGTCCTTGACGTCGCGGCTCTGCGTCGAGACCTGCCAGTTCGAGTTGAACTTGATGCCGTAGGGCGGGTCGAAATAGATGCACTGCACCTTGCCGCGCAGGCTCTCGCGTTCTGCCAGGCTCGCCATCACCTGGAGGCTGTCGCCCAAGATCATGCGGTTCGACCAGTGCTGGTCGTGCTGGTAGAATTCGGCGCGCTGGTCGGGCTCGATGCCGTTGAAATCGCCGAAGAGGTCGGGTTGGGCTGGGGAGGCTTTAGGGCTTGGGGCGTAGGGCTTAGTTGGGTCGGCTGCGTCGCTGGCGTCTTCTTTCTCCCTAAGCCCCAAGCCCTCACGCCTAAGCCCTTCCGCCGCATAGCGGCGGATTCCGTCGATGATCGCCTTGGGGTGGATCTTCTCCTGGATGTAGAGCGGCGGCACGTTGACGACGAGATCGGACCAGTCCTGCCGGTCCTTGCCGCGCCAGACGAGTTGCGCGTCCGAGAGCGTGAGCGTGCCGGTCTCGGCGAGTTCCTTCATCTGCGCGTCCGTGATGGTGATGCGCGCGCCGTTCCAGATCAGCTCGGGCTGGCTCGGCTCCTCTTGGGTGCGGGTCCGGCCCTCGGCCAAAGGCCGGGCACGCGGATAATGTTTCGGCGGCAGCGGCGAAGAATCCTCGTCGCGCCGGAAAAAACTCTCCATCTCGGCCGTCGGAATGTTCTTCCGCGTCGCGGCATCATGCTTGAGCGCATCGACCTGACGAGAGGGTTTGGGAGAACGGGCCATCATTCGTCCTCGCTTATCGGAATGCGACCAAAGCCCGTCATGGCCGGGCCTGTCCCGGCCATCCACGCCGTTCAGCCGCGACAAAAGTTCCACGTTGCATCCTCGGCTCGGCGTGGATGCCCGGCACAAGGCCGGGCATGACGCGGGGAGATTGTGAGCCCTGTTCGCCGGTCATGCCGGAAGCGCCATCTTCGAGGTGGCGAGCAAGCCCTCCACCAGCGCCGCGAAGTCTTCATCCATCGTCGTCCAATCCCTGAACTCGGCGAAGGCCCAGCGGCCGAAACCGCCGAGCGCATTGACGCCCGGCACCCAGAGGTCGCGCGTCGTCTGCGCCTTGGCCTTGTCGGCCTCATCCCGAAGACCCTTCACTTCCAGCACGAGGTTCACCGGCGCCTCGCCACCATCGTCGAGCCTGACGAGGAAATCGGGCACGTAGCGTCGCATGGTGCCGCTCTCGAGGTAGGGAATCTCAAAACCCATCGCCTGGTTCTTGGCATAGGCCAGCACGCGGGGGTTGTTCTCGAGCGTCAGGGCGAGCCGTTCCTCCCAGCTCGAGTCGAGCACGACATGGCTGATCTGGCATTTGGGCGGACGCGCGCCCGTCGTCCAGCAGGCCTTATAGGTGATGAAATTGACGAAGCGGGTTGACCCCTTGGGATTGTAGGGATCGAGCACCGCCACGATCCGGCCCTCGCTGCCACGCGTCAGCGCGATGTCGATCTTCTCCGCCGCGCGGGCGAGCTGGTCCTGATAGAGGATCGCGCCGATCGGCACGCCCTTTGTGACCAGATAGCCCTCGTCGAGCCAGCGGCGGGCGAGACGCTGGATCTGCGGAAAGAGGTGCTGCTTGGGGAAGCCCTCGTCGTCGCGGAAATGCGAATAAAGGAGATGCTTGGCGAGATTGTAGCTGATCTCGGAGGGCCGCAGGCGCTCCAGCACCTGCGGCGTGATGGTGACGCCGGCGCCGACGATCCCCTCCATGACGACCGAGGTGGGGCCGATGTCGAGCGGCGTGATCTCGAGCCGGCTGTCCTCGTTGAAGACGGCGTCGAGCTTCTCGGACGGCAGTTCGCGGCGATAGCCGCTGACGCGGGGGAAGACGATCTCCAGTTTGCTGCGCTCCTTGATGGCGTGGACGCGCGTGACCGGCTTCGGGGTGGTCTTCTTGGCCTCCTGTGGGGACGAGGCGAAGTCGAACGGGATCCCCATGATGTCGGCATATTCGACGTCGAACAGGCCGGTTTCCGGGTTGAGGTCGTAGGACTGGCGGCGCAGGCCGCGGCCGACGACCTGTTCGCACAAAAGCTGCGTGCCGAAAGCGCGAAGGCCGAGGATATGGGTCACGGTGTTGGTGTCCCATCCCTCGGTCAGCATCGACACCGACACCACGCAACGGATCTGCTCGCCGAGCCGGCCTGTGCGTCCGACCGTGTTCATCACCTCGCGCAGCAATTCGCTCTCGCTCGCTTCGCCCTGCGCGCCGCCGGCGCCGTCGCGGGCGGCACGCTCCCGCTTGAACTGTTCGATCTCCGGGCCAGCGGCGTCGCGAAAACCCTTGTCGAGCGCGTCGCCGGATTCGATCTGTCGGGAGTCGATCAGCAGCGTGCGCGGGCGTGGCAGACGGGCTCCGTGCTCGTCATAGTTGCGGAACAGTTCGAGATGCCCGGCGTGAAAGGCGGCGCGTTCGCCCTCCGCGGCATCGCCACGCTCGAAGCCGGCGATCCAGTCGAACACCAGTTTCGAAATGGCGGTATTCTGGCACACGACGATGAATACCGGAGGCACCCCAATTCCGGCCCGCTGCCAGCGCTCGACCTCGCCTTCGTAGTGACTGTAGAGCGCGTTGAGGGCTGTCTGCAGCATCGGCGGCAGATCGAAGGGGCTTAGCTTGCCGGCCGCAGCCGCGGATTTCGGCAGTTGCTTGCCGACATGCTTCCACAGATCGCGATAGACGACCGAATCGGTCTGCGCGAGGTTGTCGGTGACGGGAACGCGGGGCAGCTTGACGATGCCGCTCTCGATCGCGTCCATCAGGCTGAAATCGGACACGACCCAGGGAAACAGATAACCTTCCGGGTAGCCCGAGCCGCGCAGGAAGAAGGGCGTAGCCGACAGATCGTAGACCGCCCGCACGCCCTTCGACAGCTTGCGGCCCAGCGCCTCGATGCCGTTGATCCAGAGCCGTGCGGCCTCCTCGTTCTCGGCGGCCTCCTTCTTGTCGTCCCCCGTCAGCGCGCCTTCCGCGTCGCCCCCGACCTTGTGCCGATAGCAATGGTGCGCCTCATCGTTGATGACGTTGACGCGGTGCAGGCGTCCGCCCTCCTGGAACTCTTGCTCGGTCAATCAGCCGGGACGCTGATCGTTGACCAGCCTGAGGACGACCTCGACAACAAGGTGATTATGCGTGTCGTCGAACGGATCCGGACCTCCAAGGCACGACGCCAGCTCATCTTCGCTACCCATAATCCCAACCTCGTCGTCAACGGCGACGCGGACAAAGTCGTGAGCATGGTGGCGACGATACCCGAGGATCGAGCTCCGACCGGGAGCGCTCGCGTCAAAGTCGGCGTGGACGGAGCCATCGAGACGCCGGCGGTGCGTGCGACGATCACCACCGTCATGGAGGGTGGCCTGGAGGCGTTCGACCTCCGGGCGAGGAAGTATGGCGTGGAAGGAGTAAACGTTCGACCCTGAAGCAACCGGGACGCACGCCTGCCGAAACGCCGAATATCAGAAGGTTGTGTTCACCGGATACTGCCTCGGCGCCACTCCGGCCCGAGCGCCGCCTATAGCGCGAATGTCCGCAAACGCGGCGACCATGCAACGGCAGCTAATGGCGCAACCCGGCAGCGCCTTAGCTCAGACGCCGGCTGACTGCCGCTGGGCGGACCCAGCGGGTCAACTTGGACCTGTCCTCCGCTGTTCGCCTACCTCTTTCACAAGCGTGATCAGTTCGGCGGGCTCGTTTGGCAGAGGCCCTCCCCAAAGGAGCGCCAGCAGGTCGACGCCATCGGCGTTCGAGGGTGTGACGAGCAATGACCTGCTGAGCGCGCCCGCCGTGGCGCCGTTCTGCGCCAGCAGCCCGATCGGGGCCCTTTCCATGTCGTCGAGAAGTACCAAGCTTCCAGCACGCCCACTATTTCCCAAAGCCGATCGGTCACCCCCGCCGCCATCGCAGGAGAGGTCGCAGCGTCTTATGGATGCGGACGAAGTTGTAATACATGAAGTGAAGCGCCATCGCGTGCTGATGGTTCTCAAACTTTTCGAGAAAGCGTTGGTAAGCCGGGTATCTGATTTCAAACGGATCCAACTACCGCAGGTTCGGATGCTTCCTTATTCAAACTGGCCCGCTACCAGCGAGGGGCGCGCCTTGACTGTTCCTCGATCCTCTTGTTATACGCTTATTAACTAGGTTTAGATCCCTTTCTCTCCGCCAGAGGCTCTTCATAACCCGCTGTTTTCATTGTGATTTTCAGCTTTTTTGCTTAGCCGTTCCTAGCCAAGTTCCTAATGTTGCGCTTTGAACGTCCGCGAACAACTGCGACTATCGACGATCACGAAAACGTGAGCCTGGGGTTCTCTGTTGCGTGGACTCCGGGCAACTGATTCTCTCCCGACGGGCCGGTGACCTTTGATCTTCCATTCAGCGCTGACGCGGCACGAGGATGAACCCCGATGGCGAAGATCCGAGAAACCCAGGTTTCCATCCCGAGCATTGAGGTGCCTCCCAAGAAAACTGCCTCCGAAATCCAGGAGGCAAAACGCATTGAGAAGATGCAGACTGTCTGCAGCTCGCATCGAACCGCCGGGTCGGCCACTGCTCCGGACAAGCCGTCCAAGTCGTGAGGTTGAACCGGCACACCTATCAGGGAGCAGCCGCACCATGAGCCAGGACGAGATCGCCAAGACCAAGACCGAAACGCCGCACAAGCATTTCGAATCGGCGCACCATGTCGTTCACGATTCGGAGCTTTCGAAGGAGCAGAAACTGCAGGCTTTGCATCATTTGGAGCAGGATGCCCGCCAACTCGCAATTGCTTCGTCGGAAGGCATGTCCGGGGGAGAAAGCACCGGATTGCAGGAAGTACTTGCGGCTAAAGAAGCACTTGGATTACCGCCGCTCGCCCATGCTTACGCGGTCGTGCTGCAAGACCTACGGTCAAGGCAGAAGGTGAGTAAGAGCGACTTATTGCGGAACTTGATCGGCCAGGCCATTTCGGCTTTCGAGGCGATCCAAATCGTAGAAAGCGAATGAGAACGATAGGAGGCCCGCCGGACCTGATGCATTGCCGTCCATGGTCGGCGCGAAAACCGTGAATGGGCCCGGACCGGACAGTGTTTCAACGAGGCCGGCTGCCTTAACGGCCGCGACCAGAGTCGTGAGGTTCTTGGCCGCCGAGGCGTTCTCAACAACCGTCTTGCTTGCCGACATGGGGGCTCCACCCACCATCGGGTCGGCCGCGTAGCTGGCGGAAGCGGTGCCGGCCATGATGGCCCCAAGCACGAGAGAGCGCAGACCGTGGGTCAAGAGTTTCATAAGTATCTCCCATTCGACACTGCCCGAGCGGGTGTTCGGGGCGGCGTCGGAAGGAGCTACGGCGATTGAGGGCCGAAGTTTCGCGACGCCTTCGGCCAGACACCGGAACCGAACAGGCCGCTCACGTTTCTGCGATGAGGCCAGCGATCATGTATGGATCATCCCTTTGGAGACGCGCTCTCGAACTCTGACGCCGGCACCCCGGCCTCAAGCGGACCATTGTCGCCGTAGATCACG
>JAABUP010003237.1_pt1 | contig 29098 bp, 27 predicted proteins | sample 5559201 | NCBI WGS metagenome assembly JAABUP01 (sample SAMN10711887, study PRJNA513373) | rock metagenome | isolation source: Antarctica rocks | place: Antarctica | reverse complement strand
CCCGACACCCTTTGTCTGGGCCGGGAAGCGGCAGGCCCGCCGCCAGCGCGCCCGCCAGCGCCGCCTCGGCGGCTCCGGGGCGGCACTCCCTGATCGTCAATTATTCGCTGCCTGACCCACTAGTGGTCTGTCAGGCGTCGAATGACGGGTAGAGATGCTTGAGCTTGATGCGGGCGTCGGCGGTGGTGAAGCGCCAGTCGATGGTGGTGGTGGCGGCGTTGCGGTCCGCCTCCCAGGCGGCGACCTCGCGAGCGTGCGTGGCTTGGTCGGGCAGGCGGCGGTCGAGGCATTGCCCGGCGAGCACGCCCAGCGCGATCTCGGCCATGTTGAGCCAGGAGCCGTGCTTGGGGGTGTGGTGGATCTCCAGCTTGTCCGCGAGGCGCTTGGCTTCGGCGGGCGGGAAGGTGGCGTAGAGCGAGGCGGGGCTATGGGTGTTGAGATTGTCCATGACCAGCACGATTTTCTCGGCCCGGGGGTAGTGGACGTCGACCAGTTCCTGGATGCAGCGGGCGAAGTCGGTGCGGGCGCGCCGGTCGCTGACGACGACGTGCCGCCAGCCGCGCAGGGGCTCGCTGAGCATGAACAGGTTGCACACGCCCCCGCGCGCGTACTCGTAGTCCTCGCGCGCCGGGCGACCGGGGGCGGCGGGCAGCGACGGGGTCACGTCGCCGAGGAGCTGGCGGCTGGTCTCGTCGAGGCAGACCTGGGGGCGGCGCGGGTCGTACGGGCGGGTATACACGCCGAGGACATCCTCCATATGGTAGACGAAGTCGGGGTTCGCCGTCGGCGGGATGCACCACTGCTCCTTCAGCTGCGGCTTGAGGGCGTTTGCTTTAAGGTCTGCCGCACCGTCTCGTGGGAGACGGCGGCCACGACCTCCAGCGCCACCAGCCGACCGGCCAGCAGGCGCAGGCTCCAGCGCTTGTACCCGGCGGGCGGCGTGCTACAGGCGAGCGCCAGCAGATGCGCTTCCTGCGCCCCGTCCAGCGTGCGGCCGTACTCGCGGTCGGGGGCCTTGTGCGTCAGCGCCGCGTCCAGCCCGGCCGTGGCGTACGCCTGCCGCACGCGGGCCACCGAGGACAGCCCGACCTCCAGCGCCGTGGCGATCGCCTGGTCGGCCCAGCCCGCCCCGCCCGCGCCCCGGTCGGCCTTCAGCAGGATGCGCGCGTGGGTCAGTTGCCGCGCCGGAGCGCGCCCCTGGCCGACCAGGGTACGCAGCCGCGCCCGCTCCGCCTCGCTCAGCGTAACCAGATACTTCTTCACCGTCGCCACCCTCCTGTGCCATACGCGCCGCCATCGCCACGCGGCAGAGGATACGACGACCAAGGCGACTATTCAAATGACCCCTGACACACCACTAAGTACATTCACGCGAGAATTGTAGGTTTGCGACAGGCGATTATTCCTGGATTCGCACCATCAAACCCACGAACCTCATCTGATTGTACTTAGCCGGTCGCCGCGCACCTCCGGCTGCGCCGCCAGGACGTCGAGCGCTGTCCCCACGTACTCGAGCGGGATGTGCGCCAGATCGGGCGGCAGGTTCCCATAGGCGAAGTAGGCCAGCGCCAGCGCGGCGAAGCCGTGCGCGGCGAGGAGGGCCGCGTGGTTCTCGGTGCCCAGCCCGCCCTCGGAGCCGCCCCAGACGAGCACGCCGGGATGCGGGCCGGGCGCGGCGGGCGTGAAGAGCGTCCCGGCGAGGCCCCGGTCGGCGATCGGGCGGCGCGCGCCGCCCGGCGCGGCGAATGCCCGCCCCACGCTGGCGGTGGCGACCGTGCGCCCTGCCACGGTCGCCGCGAGCGTCACCGTCGTCGGCGCGGTGCCGGTCAGGAAGATCGCCGCGGTGGCGGGCACGGCGGTGGGGGTACCGGAGGTACCGACCGCCGCGTAGGGATCGATCCCCGACCAGAGGAGGCCACCGGCGTCGATGCCGGTGTAGGTGCCGCTGTCCGGAGCCTGGGTCGCCGGGTCGACGGTGCCGGAGGCGTCGGCGCGGAAGGTGGCGACCGCGTCGCGAAGTTGCCCCCCGAGGTCAATCCGGGCCCGGAGCGTCGCCGGCTGACCGGGCGCGAGGCCGACGAGGCGGATCACGACCGGATCGTCGAGGAGCGCGCTCGTCGGCGTCACGACGAGGCGTGGCCCGCCGTCGGGCGTGGCGGTGCCGTCGCGCGTGGGGGCGGCGGTCATGCCCGCGGCCCTGGTCGCGGTCCCCACGGCGACGCGAGTCGGAGGAGGGGCCGCCGTAGGGCCGCCGTTCGCGACGGTCGGCGCTGGCGGGGCAGGAGTGACCGTCGGGCTCGCCGCGCCGGTGCAGGCGGCGAGCAAGGCGGTGAGGCCCCCACTGGCGAATCCGGCGAGCAGGGCGCGGCGGGTCAGCGGGGCGGCAGCGATTCGGCGCACAGCAGCCTCTCGGGCGCTAGCGATGATCGGCGCGCGCATGGGCGTCGAGAGTAATCTACGCCGCTTTGCCGGGACGGGTGACAGGCGGCAGCGGCGACTTGCACGCACATCGACGCGGGGGTATGGTAACCGGCGGATCGGTCACCATTCCCAGTTGGCACTTCAAGGAGCAGCGTCCATGCCGCCGCCCGATCAAGCCCTTGACGACATCGACGGCGCACCCGCCCGCTTCGCCAGCGGCGAGCCGCCGGAGCCGCCCTGCCCCTGCTGCGGCCACATCCGCGCCGTGCGCCCGCTCGCCGAAGCCATCCCACCGCCGCCCCGCGACCCATATGGCCCGCTGTTCACCATCTTCCGCGCGGACTTCTACCGCGCCGACGCCTTCGGTCAGAGCCCGCTCGTCACCGGCGGGTGGCGCGCGCTCGGGATCGCCGCCCCGACCACGCCGGAACGTCGGACGTTCGCCCGCACCTTGCGCCCGCCGCGCCCTCCCTGGACGATGGGGCAGGCGATCGACCGGCGGCTCACCGTGGTGATCGACCTCGCCTTCCTCGGCCTGACCCTCTACCTCTTCGGGCGGCTGATCCAGGCCGTGGAACTCGACACGCTGGCCCTGTTCCTGGGGGCGCTCGCCCTCCTGCTCGCCCTCTGGTTTGTCGTGGCGCTCGCCACCGGGCAGTTCCGCTGCGCCAACGGGGCGACGCAGGCGCGCTACGACCGCGCGATCCGCCGCTGGCGGGCACTCCTGTACTGCGAGGATTGCGGCCACGCCTTCCGCGCGGACAGGCCGGGCTACCTCCCGCCCCAGGCGGTCCCCGCGTACCTGGAGCGCGCAGGGGCGGACGCGATCCTGGAGATCGCACGGGGGTAGCGGCGCCGTGCCGGGCGTGGTATGGACGGTGTAGGGAGCAGTAATCATGGCCGCGCATGACGATCGTCCGGCGAGCGGTACGCCCGGCTCGTGGCAATTGGACGCCGCGACGCCGCCCGACCCGGCGGCGGTGATCGCCCTCTACGCGGCGGTCGGCTGGGGCGTGGCGGGCGACTACGACGTCGCGGCCATCGGCATGGCCCTCGCCCGCACGCCGATCCTCGTCGCGGCGCGGGCCGCGGACGGGCGGCTGCTCGGCCTCGCCCGCGCGTTCGGCGACGGCGTCATCCACACCGCGCTCGCCGAGGTCGTCGTCCATCCGGCGCATCGCGGGCGCGGCATCGGGCGGGCGCTGGTCGCCGCCGTGGTGGCCCGGTGCGCGGGCACGGCGATCTACGCCGAGGCCCTGCCCGGCCAGACGGGCTTCTTCGTGCGCTGCGGCTTCAGCCCGCGCGGCGACATGACGGTCCTCGCGCGCCCGCCACGCCGCGGCTGAGTTCGCCGCGCGGCGGCCCGCCCGCGGCGTCCGGTTCGTCGGCGTTTCGCATGCGCACCCCATTCGCCTCTGTATCGCTATGCCCGCCACCGCCGAGGTAGCTGCGTATACGCCCGGCGCGCCCTGCTGCGGCAGGATGTGCCTTTCATTACCTTGTGCAACTGAGACTCACCGTCTCCCGCACGTGGTGCCCTCGATCATGGCGCGGTCTCCTCCCCGACGATTTCCTCGCCGGGCTGGCGCTGGCACCACGGGAGGCGCAGTGGGCGCGCGCCCTGGCCGCCCCGCCCGACGAGCGCGGGGTATGGGTCGCCACGGATGACACGGGGGCCGTGCTCGGCTTCGCCAGCGGCGGCCCGGAGCGGGGCGGGGACACGGCCTACCCAGGGGAACTCTACACGCTCTACCTCCTGCCTGACGCCCAGGGGCGCGGTCGCGGGCGACGCTTGTTCGGCGCGGTCGCCGCCGACCTGGCCCGGCGGGGCTTCCCGGCGCTTCTGCTCTGGGTGCTCGACGGTAACCCGGCGTGCCGCTTCTACGCCCACCTCGGCGGCTACCCGCTCCGCCGGCGGGGTGACGCGCACGGAGATCGCCTATGGCTGGACAGACCTCGGGCCGCTCCTGACCCCCACGAGCGATCCGGCAGCATCCTCGCTCTATGTGTCGCTGGAGTAGTAGAAGCGCGGCCGGAAAGGGACTGGTTGCCCGGGTACACTTTCCCCGGACGACGAGGAGGTGCGAGCGATGCTGGGGGAAAGTCTACCCGAGGGCGAGCAATCTGCGACGGATCACCCCTACGTCGACTATGTGGGGCGGGATTCGTTTTCCGGATTCCTCGCCGCGCAGCGGGGACGGCTGTTCCGGGATGAGGACTTCGCGGCACCCTATTGCCTCGATAATGGCCGACCGAGCGTCCCCCCGAACCTGCTGGCGATCGCGCTGCTCCTCCAAGCCCACGCCGGCGTCTCGGACGAGGAGGCCAAGGCGCGCGCCGACTCGGCGGACCAGGTCTGCGTCTTCGCTTGATCCCTCCCACCCCTGAAGGGGTGGGATTCCTGCTTCAACCGACCCAGCGCCCCGGGGGGACGTCTGACAGGTCGTCCACAGGCGTTTTACGTCGCGGGTGTCCCCGCCGCGACGACGCTGGTGGTAGTCGGTACGCGCACGCCCACGGCCGCAACGCCCGCGCCCGGGGGTGCCGTCCCCGGCCCCGCCTGCCGCAGGGCGAACAGGCGCAGGCCCTCCCCCAGCAGGTTGCGGGCGGCGTTGGCGTCCCGGTCGTGGGTGGCCCCGCAGGCGGCGCAGGTCCAGACGCGCTCCTTGAGCGTCAGCCCGGCGTAGACCGTGCCGCACGCGCCGCAGGTCTTGCTGGACGGAAAGAAGCCCCCGACCGCGACGACGTGCTTGCCGTGCCACGCCGCCTTGTAGCGGAGTTGGCGCAACAGTGCCCCGAACGCCGCATCGGCGAACGAGCGGGCCAGCGTGGTTTTCGCCAGCCCGGCGATGTTGCGGTCCTCCACGCAGAGGAGGTCGTAGCGCCGCACGAGATTGATGGTCAGCTTGTGCTGGAAGTCGGCGCGCTGGCGGGCCACCTTGCGGTGCAGGCGCGCGAGCCGCAGGCGGGCCTTCTGGCGGTTCTTGCTCCCGCGTTGCTTGCGGGCGAGGTGGCGTTGCGCCCGGGCGAGCGCCCGCTGCCGGGTGCGGAGGTGGCGCGGGTTGGGGGTCGCCTCGCCGTTGGAGCAGGTCGCGTAGGTGGTGAGGCCCAGGTCGATGCCGACCGCGTTGGTGGCGGCCCGTTCGGGCGACACCGGGGCGTCCGTCAGCGCGGGGGCCTCCAGGCGCAGCGACACGAACCAGTCGCCGCACGTGTCGCGCCGGACGGTGGCGGACTTGATGACGCCACCGAGCGGGCGCGAGAGGTGGAGGCGCATGACCCCGACCTTGGGGATACGCACGGTCCCGGCCGCCTCGTCCACGGTCACGCGCTGCGGGATACGCGCGGTCTGGTCGCCCCGGTGCTTGCTGGCGAAGCGCGGGCGACGGGCACGCTTGGCGAAGCAGTTGGCGTAGGACCGGTCGAGGTCGCGGAGCGCCTGCTGCAACGCCTGGCTGTCCACCTCGGCCAGCCAGGCCGTGTCCGGCTGGCGCTTGAGGGCGGTCAGGACGGTCGAGATGACAGCCGAGGCGAGGTGGGTGCCGGTCGCCGCGTAGTGCTCCCGGCGCCGCGCGAGCGCCCAGTTGTAGACGTAGCGGCGGCACCCCGCCAGGCGTGCGAGGGCCACCCGCTGGTCGGGGGTCGGCGCCAGTTTGTAGACCTGCGCCAGCGCTCGTGTGTCCATGTGGCGGATTCTCGCACGCCCGTTCGGTCGCGACAACTACCACGCCTGGGGTATTATCACGAGCGTCAGATGGGCTGCGGTACGCCTTCATCCCACCCCTGAAGGGTGTGGGCATTCGGCTGATTTATTCGGTAACCGACCGGTGCTCCCTCTCCGTTGTCGCCCGATACCGCGTGGCGGGGGGAGGCGAGGGCGCCGGGGTTCCATAACCCCGGCGCCTCGGTCTTCCCGCGCCACGCGTGACGCTAGTCGGTGGCGCGGGTCGGAGGGTCGTCGCCTGGCGCGACCAGGTCGTCTGTGCCCGTGACCGGGCCGCCGCCCATCCCGAGCAGCGCCCGATCCAGCGCCGCGCGTACCTTCGGTGCTTTGGCACGGTCGTGCTTGATCCCGGCCATCACGCGCAGCGTACTGCGCGGCACCACCGCGCCGGTGGCTTCGAGGTTGGCGACGCACCACGCGATACGCCGGACCGCGAAGTCTTCCCGCGACTCCACGACGGCCTCGAGCGCCGCCCGGGTACGTTCGAGGCGGTCGCGGTTGGCGTAGAGTTCTCGGCGCTTGTCGAGGTGCAGGCCGATGGCCGATATGGTCACGGCAACCGGCTGCCCGGGGAGCGCCCGCAACACCGCCGCCGCCTGGTGGACGCCCTCGGCCAGGGCGGCGTCGCGCGCCGCCCAGTCGCCCCTCGCGCCCTTGACCTGCGCCTGTTGGTGGGGCGCGGGGGCGTGCTCGTGGAACCAGGCGGGGTCGTTCCATTCCAGGTAGCGGTGCACCTGCGGGTAGAGCCGGAGTAACTGCCGGGTGGTCATCTCGGGATAGGCCAGGCGTGCGCCCAACCACGTCTCCTTGTGACGGGCCAGCCGATCCTCGCGGGTCTCCCTCCGGCGCGTGCGTTGCTGGCCGAGCGCCCCGAAGTCGATCGGTCGGCCGGGTCCGTCCCGGTGGGTGGTCAGCGGTAACCCCAGGCGCAGCACCTGTTTCTTCACGGTATACGGGGCCACGCTTAGGCGGACGGCGACCTCGCTCAATGGCACGGTCAGGTCCGCCCACATCGTGCGCAACGCGGTCTCCCATACCAGGCCGTAGTCGTGCACATGGGCCCGGCCTCGCGGGGTACCCTCGCCCGCGCTGACCAGGTCGTAGGTGTAGCCACAATCGGGGCACGCGAAGCGCCCGCGGGAGCGCCCATATTTCACGCGGATCACGTCGCACCGCGTCACGCGCAACGCGCCTTCGTGATCCCCTACCGGGTTGAGATAGGGCCAGGGTCCGGGTCCGAAATAGCGCGGCATCGCCTCGGGCAAGGCGAAGAACTCGGCGGGCGAGCAGTCGAGGAAGCGCATGAGGAGCAGGTGATGCAGCGGGTGCTGCGTGTGGGTGAACGCCCGGACGAGGTTCCGCACCCAGTTGTTGTCCGTATCCGCACGAAGCGTGCACTCCAGCAGCGCCAGGAGCGGCGCCGGATAGCGGGCACGGAACGCCGTCTCGAGCACGCGCAGGTCGATGCCCCCGCTTGCCCGTGCCAAGCCATGCTTGACGAGCAGGCGCAGATAGCGCACCTGGAACGTCGACGGGCCGGGGCAGAGGTCGCGCTGGTCCAGTAACCAGGCGGCATCGTCGGCGAGCTGCGTCAGGAAGGGCAGGTGGGGGTGCGTGGCGTCGATGAGCGTCGTCGTCGGCCCCTCGACGTCGTGTTCCGCGGCACGGTACGCATCCCTCCGCAACCGGCGTCGCACCGGTGCGGCACTCGCGCGGAGCGGGATGCCGTGGCACGGGCAGACCAGGACGCCGGGGATCTGGTGGAGGCGGCGCCAGTAGCAGACGCCGTGGCACCGGCGGTCTTCCGCGACGCAGGCCGGGCAGAAGTGCAGGGTGACCAGCCGGTTCCGATTGCGGAACATGCCGATGCGCCGATGGAGGGCGGCGGCCCGCTCGCTTCGCATGTCCTCGCGGATCGCCATCAGGCGCTCGCGGGGCAGGAAGGGGGCATAGAATGGCAGGTGCGTGTGCCCGTCGATGATCGTGTCGACTGTCGGTCGATCGGCCGGGGGCAGGGCGTCGACGAAGTGCCCGAGACGGCCGGGGAGATCGGTCGCGATGACGGCCAGCCTGTCGCCGAAGAGCTCGTCGTTGAGCGCGACACCCTGCGTGTAGCCGAGCCAGGTGGCGAAGCGGGCGCACGCGCTCGCGAGGATCTCGTCGGGCAGCAGCGCGGGGAAGTTGCGGATCATCGGTCCTCCTCCGTTGTCAGGAATTCGGTCGTCGGGGCGGTCAGGCCCGCCGCGTGCAGCGCGTCGTGGCCGGAGCGACCGGTCGCGGTGCCGTCGGCCACGATGCCGTGCGCCGTGCCGGCCGGCGGGGTCGGTTTCTTGGCGCGTTGTCGGCCCCGCACGGGGGCCGCGTCGGGGGCCGGTGCGGCGACCGACAGGTCCTCCGCGTTCGGCACCGCCCCGGGCGGCGGGGCGGCAGGCGGGGCGCCCGCGGACGGCGGCGCGAGCGGCGGCGTGGTGCCGGCGCCACGCGCGGGGAGTCCCGTGTCGACTTCCGTGAAGACGAAGTCCTCCTCGATGTCCAGCAACTCGCGCGGCGGGGTGGTGCGGAGCCGCAGCAGGCGCGCGCGCGAGAGGTTGAGGCTGTCGCGGGCGACCGATTTGATGATCCCCGGGGTGAGGCGCTCGCGGCGACGATCCGGTGCCCCGTCCTCGTCGCGGGCCACGTTGATCGCGCGGCGCTGGGCGAACCGGAAGAGCTTCACCGCGTAGTCGGGGATGCCGAAGCTCTCCTCGTGGAGCGTGTCGGCCAGCTTGTCCGTCAGCGGCGTCAATTGGTCGAGGTATTGGTAGCCCCACAACTCCTCGACGAACATCCGCCACTGCGGGCCGTTCTCCATCCGGCGCCACGGGGCGTCCTCCTGGTCGCCCAGGCGCCGCGCCAGGCGGATCTCGCGCGTCAGGACCGGCTGGGCGCTGGCGCCGCCGACGAGCACGATCGGTATCCGGAGCTCGTCGATGAGGTTGACGAAGAACCCGAGCAGCTCGCTCGTCTTCTCGCGGCGCACGTGGTGCAACTCCTGGATCTCGTCGATGATCAGCAGCCCCAGATGGTAGACGCCGGCCAGGCGCGCGATGGCGCGGATCATCATGTTCTTCGTCGCGCGGCCGTTGGCGGCGTGGCTGCGGTAGTAGTTGGTCCCCAGGACCGCATCCAGCTCCTGGATGATCGCCTCGCACATCCCCTTCTCCGACGCGTCGGCCGCGCAGCGGACGTTGAGGTAGACCACCTGCGTGTGCCGGAACGGCCGCCCCTGGTACTCCCGGTGCTCGATCACCTGGGGGTAGAGCCCGAGCAGGAGGGTCATCGCCGTCGTCTTGCCCACGCCCGGGTCGCCGATCACCGCCCCGCCGGTGGCGCCCTGCAGCATCTTCGGGGCGAAGCTGCGACCGGCCGCGACCGCCTCGACCGCGGCGTCGATCCGGCCCCGGAAGTCGCGGTCCAGCGGATTGCGGGGGCGGAGGCCGGAGCGCAGCAGGGTGGACAGTGTCCGGGCCAGCGCGACGTGGTCCGGCATGACGAAGAAGAGCTCCTTCACGCTGTCGATCAGATCCCAGCGGATCTCGTTCGCCAGTTGCCGATGGGCGGGATCGAACGGCGGCCGCCGGCGCAGGTACCGCACCACCTCCTCCGCGCTCATGACCGGCGGCAAGGCCTCGATGAGCGGGTTGCCCTGGTAGAGGGGGTTGTCCTGCGGGCGGTAGCTCGGGTTCTCGATCCACCCCCGGGCGGCGGTCGGCACGTCGTCTCGCCTGGATCCCATCGTGCGTCTCTCCTACTTCCCGGACGCGTCCGGGTCGGGTGTCGTGCGGTACGCGCCCAGGTTGATGACCGGGGGGACATAGTCGTCGTCATCGCCCGTCGCGATCGGGGCGGGGCCGGCCGTCGACCCGGTCGGGATGCCGAGGTCGGCGGGTGTCAAGCCGTCATGGTCGCGGAGTCCCGCGTTCTCCTCGGCGCGCGCGGCGGGGGTCTCGCCCAGGGTCGGCTTCGCGGCACCGCGCGCGGTCGCGGTCTTCCGCTTGCCCGTGTCCACGACCTGGTCCTGCGCGGCCTGGTAGTTCGCCGCCCGCTGCTCGTCGCGACCGCGGGCCTGCGCCGCCCCGGTGTCCCGCGTCGCCGTATAATCCTGCGCTTCCTGCCAGGACCAGCCGGCGAACGTCGCCGCGCGCTCCAGCAGCGTGCAGGGTTCGAGGTCGCCCTCGCCGCGATCCAGGTAGGCGTACTCGGTCCGGCGCGGGTCGAAGGCGAGGGTGACACGCCGCACGCCCTGCTCGCGCGCCGTCGAGAACCAGCCCTCGCGCGTCGCCCGTGCGCAGGTGTAGTGCAGGTCCGTCTTGGGGGCGCGGATCCCCCGTGCGGTGACGGAGGCCGTGACGCGGGGGAGGAGGGCGCGCCTGGCGGCCTCGATCGTGACCGCCCCGAGCGCCCCGCCGCGGTTCCTGATCCCCCAGTCCCACAGGTCGATCGGGTATGGCTCGACGTGGTCCGCGATCGCATAGGCGTCGAAGTTGTAGCCCCGCAGACGCGAGTGGTTGTGCTTCAGGATGCCGAGGATGAGGAGCGTGGTGAACTCGTGGATGTCGAGCTCGGCGTCGAGGCGGCAGTCCCGCTCGCCGCGCTCGCGCCGATGGACCTTCCCCGGCACGAAGGCGATCGTCTCGTCGTTGACGATGCGGAACTGGCGCTCGACGATGCCCTTCCAGTCGGGGCGGAAGGCCGCCGCGTTGAGCACCGTCGTGCCCAGCGCCGCCGTCAGCGTGTCCGCCGCGACGCCGATGAATTCGCCGCGGTCGGCGAGGATGGCCCGCGCCATGCACCCCGCGACCGGCCATTCCCCCGGCTCGATGGTGACGCCGTGCTGGGCGCACAGGGCCACCTTGTCGGCGACGGCGTTCGCCAGGGCTTGCCTCGCCCCGGTCCAGCTCGGCCCTTCGAGCAGCACCGCGAAGCCGACGATCAGGCGGCTGAACACGTCGATGACGAGGTAGATCACCGGCCGCCCCACTAGGCGGCTCCGGTCGCCCGAGTGGACGAGATAGATATCGCCGATCGTCGCGTCGATCTGCCACTGGAAGCCGGGGCCGAAGGCGAGGCGCGTCGAGTCGCCCGGGATCGCGCGGAGGAGCAGGTTGTAGCGCCGCCGCCTCACGCGCTCGATGGTCTCCCGCTCCGGGCCGTCCGGGCCGGTACGGCGCAACTCCCGCCAGCGCTCGAGGTGGTAGCGGAACTGCTCGACGGTGGGGCGCTCGTCCGGGGGGAGCAGCAGCGGGCGGAGTTCGCCGTCCGGCCCGCGCTCGAAGCCCCGCCGGAAGTAGGTGGCCATGGTCCGCTCGTAGGCCTTGCTGATCTTCGCCCCGGCACCTTTCGTCCAGCGTGCGAAGCCGCGCTCCAGGCGTTCCCTGACCGCCGGGGTCACGTTCAGCCCGGTGGCCGCGCCCGTCTTCACCTTGACCCCGCTCGGGCGGCCGAGCTTGGCCTGCCCGACCTTGGGCGCCGTGCTGGGGGTGTTGAGACCGACACGCCCGCGGTAGCGCGGCAGGAGGGCGTCCGGGGCCTGGCCGCCGCGCCAGTAACGGCGGAGGTACTCCATCAGGAGCCCGCGGTCCAGGCCGAGTTCTCGCGCGCGGGCCGTGATCAGCGGGCCGCGCGTGCTCTCGTGGAACAGCTCGTCGGTTGGCCCCTCGACGAGCGGCCGGATCGCTTCCCAGGCCCGGTCGCGCCGCGCCAGGTCGTCCGCCACCCGCGTGCGCCGGGCCGGACGCCCCGGCATGGTCGCCGTCGCCGCCAGCGGCGGGCGCGGCGCCGGCAACGGGTCGGCGTGCAGGAGACGCGCGGCCCTCTCGGCCAGCGCGCCCGCCACCTCGTCGATCTCCCGCAGGACCGGCCACGGTCGCTTGGCGGCGATGTCGATGCTCCAGAGGGTGCCGTACTCCGGGTCGATGGCGAGGATACGCTCGACGACGGGATCGGGCTCCCCGTCGAGCCATTCGATCAGCGTGTTACGCAGCAGGGTCGCGCTCATGCCGCCCGCCCTCGCCGCGTCGCGACCGGCGTGGCGACCGGGCGCAGCGCGCTGTGGCGCACCGCGAGCAGGGCGCGCGGATGGTAGGGCACCGTCAGGTCGATGTTCCACTGCTGCGTCGCCAGCAGGTGGTGCGCGACCGCCAGGCCCGTGCCGGGCGCGAGCCCGAAGGACTCGTCGCAGGCGCCCGCGACGGCGGCCAGGGAGGTGTCCCCCAGGGCCATGCGCCGCGTCAGGGCCGCCGCGATCGCGTCGATCCGGGCGGCGGGCAGCCCCGCGCGGCGCGGGAAATCCGCGAACGGGTGCAGGATCGCCAGGTTGTCCGTGATGACGCGGGGGATCTCGCGCTCCGTGACGATCAGGCACTCCACCCCGCGCGCCGCCCAGTAGCGGCGCTCGATCTCGAATTTCTCCGCGAACCGGAGGGTCAACTGGTCCGCCGGCTTCGTCGAGCGCGCCAACTCGCTGCGTCCGCGGCCGGTGCCGACGCTGATGAGGAAGTCGGTGGTCATCACGATCGGGCGCCCCGTGCGGGGATCGGCCGGGTGCGCGATGCCGAGGGCCGTGGCGATGCGCAGCGTCTCGTCCAGCGGCAGCAGGGGGAACTGCTCGCGGATGTCCGTCACGCGCCCTCGCCGGTCGCCGTCGTGGGACCAGTCGAGGACGTAGAAGTACGCCAACTCCAGGTGCCAGCTCAGGAGGTGGTGGGTCCGGCCGGTGACGTGGCCCAGGACCCGGCAGGCCAGGCCGCGCGTGCTCACGTCGCGCACGGTCAGCCAAGGGAGATAGGTTTTCCCGTGTCCCTGGCCCCGGCCCTCTTTCACGAGCCGGGCGATCGTGCGCGGATTCCAGAGTTGCAATCGCGTCCGCATGGTCCTCCTCCTCATCCCGGACCGCGGTGGCGGCCCAGGGCGTGCCATCTCGCCCGCTCGACCCACCCCCGCCGCGAATGCCGGGCACCCGTTCGCGGCGGCCCGCGAGGACGGTGCAGCGCGCCCTCGCCCCCCCAACGCGGCACGCCTGCCGGGGTAGGGGACGGCCATAGTAGCACGGATGTTCTATTGATGCTATATATAGTCTGTTGACTCATGGGTCAGGCCTCCTACACTGGGGGCGTGGCTACCGATGGCGCGCCTATCCCGCACGAGAAGAGCGCTGTCGCCGTCCGCTTGGGCCGGCGCCTCTTGGCGTTACGCCGCGCACGCGGCCTGTCGCAGGAACGGCTCGCCGAGCTGGCCCAATTGCACCGCACCTACTACAGCGCCATCGAGCGGGGCGAACGCAATCCCGCGCTCAAGAATCTCCACGCCCTCGCCCTCGCCCTCGATATCCCGCTCCGGGAGCTTTTCCCGCTGGAGGATCCGACGGACGAGGGCGGCCCCTAGCGCCGCTGTCGGACCCCTCCGCTCGCGCCCTGCCGCACCACCCCGCCGCGCGGCCGATCTGGGTGGCGAGATTGCTCGTGGGCCGCGACGCTGCGCGTCGCGCAGCACCGACGGACTCACGGGTTCGGATAACCCCCGTGACGGTGCCGCCAGGCCATCGGGCACCCGCGGCGAATCCCGGACGTGCCGACCGGGCGGGATGAGATGCCCGGCGTCGGGACCAGGGCGTGCCGCCCCGCGAAAACCGAGGGGAGCGCGGCGAGACGGCCCCCAGGGCCATCTCGCCGGATCGCCCGGTGGGCGAGGCGTGCGCATCGCGTAGCCCGCCCACCGGCCGGGGCACCGTGGCGGTTGCCCGTGCCCGCTCCCGCGCACGGGGCCCGGCTGCCGTTGTCGCCCGGTCCGGGACGCCGACCGGGACCCGGGCGACAACCTCTGGCCTTGCGGCGGATCGCCCCGGGGAAGGGGCACATGTGCGGCGTCGCGCACCGTGTCCGGCAGGACCGTCTCGCTCGGTGCCGGCGCGAACGGCTTCGGCGGGTACGGCGCAAATCCCGTGACGTCTTCGGGGCGTGCGCGCCGGCCGAATACGCGGTCAACGAGCACACCGACGCGCGATGTCGGTGTGCCGTCGCCGTGCCCGCGCTCGCTCACGCGACGCGGGCTGGTGGACGATGACGGGTGGTCGCCGCGCACGGGCGGCGGGTCGGTCATGCGCTCGCCGGCGGCGAGTGGGACGCGGCGCTCGACCGAGGCCGAGCAACCGAAGGGCGAGCGGGCCGCTCAGGCGGCGCGCTCGGCCTGATGCGTGGCGGCGATGCGCTCCGGTGCCGCACCGTCGCGCGCGCCACGATCCGGGCATGGCCGGTACGCCCGCTCGAACGTCGTACGATCGAGCCGACAGCGTCGCGGCCGCAGGGTCTCGTCGCGCCCGCGCAGGCGGAAGGTCACGCACCAGTCCGTCGCCGCGAGCACCTCGACTTCGAGGCGATTCGCCGGGCTCCACCACCGCGATCCTCGCTCCATGCCGCCCCCTGGCGATGGCGCTCCACGCGATGAGGCCCGGCGCCCCGTCGTCACGGGTCGCCTCCTACACCACCTTTTCGGTGACAACGGATCGACATCCCGCGACGGCGGCGTTATAGTGCCGCGCACGGGCGGGGCGGGTCAGGACGGGGCGAGACGGGGCGAGGCAGGGGGGCGGCATGGTGGCGGATACGGGCGCCGCGTCGGGCGGCATGGCGGCGCGCCAGTGCGCCGCGGAACGTGGCTCCGTCAGGGAACTCGAGGCGCTCTGTCGCGCGGCCCTGCGCGTCGAGTCGCCGGTCGAAGGCGGGGAGGCCGCGCGGCCCCGCGCGGCCCGTCGCCGCTCCTCGCCGATCGAGAGCGGGGCGGGCGGGCGCTTCCTGGATCGGACCCTGGTGCCGCTCGCCGAAGCCCTCGTCGCGGATGTGTGCGCGGTCCAGGCGGGCAAGGGCCCCCTCCCCAAGTACGCCGTCCCGCTGCTCGCGCTCCACCCCGAGACGCTCGCCCTGCTCGCGCTGCGCGTCATCTACAACCGCGCCACGGGCAGGCGTCGCCCCGGTTACGCCGAGGTCGCCGTCGCCATCGGCCGGGCCTGCCACGCCGAATGGCGGGTCCGGCGCCGGGACGCCAAGCGACAGGCCGCCGCGGCCGAGCGGCGGCGCATCACCGCCGCTAAGGCCCTGCGACAGGGCAAGGCCACCCTGGCGGCCCGGGCGAGGGGCGCGCCCCCGCCGGATGACGCGCTCCCGGACCTGCTGAAACTGCTCGCCGCGCGCAACCGCAACCGCAACGCCGCGGCGCGGGCGCGGGCACAGGCGGAGCGGTTCGAGGCGAGCGACTGGCGGGACGAGGGGGCCATCGAGCTGGGGGGCGGCTGCTCGACCTGGCCGAGGGCTGCCACCTGGTGACGATCGCGGGGACGCTCGGCGGCGGCGGGGTGCTCCGGCGCGTGGACCTGGCGTCGGCCCTGACGCGCCGTGACGACGCAGCAGACGACGCCGGCGCGCGCCTGCTGGCCAGGCCGCCCCTCCTGCCGATGGTCGTGCCGCCCCGTCCGAGGACCGGTCGGGTGGGCGGCGGCTTCCTGACGGTCGAGGACCCGGATCTCGTCGGTCTGGTGAAGGACCACGGCCACAAGAAAAGCATCGGCGCGCTCGACGGGGCGGATCGCGCCGGCACCATGGGGATGGTCCTGGCGGCCGTCAACGCCCTCCAGGACACCGCCTGGCGGCTCAACCGGCCGCTCCTCGCGCTCCTCGCGCACGCCTGGGCGGAGCAGTTGCCCGTGCCGGGGTTGCCCGACCGGGCCCGGCTCGTCGCGCTCGAGGAGGAGCTCGCCCGCCCCGACGAGGCGCGCGAGGCGTTGCGCGCGCGCGGGCGCGCCATCCGCGGCCGCGGGGGGCGCGCGCAGGCCGCCGCCACGCCCGAAGCGCCCGTGCCCGACGACGAGATTGACGCGCTCCGCGCGCTCCGCGCCGCCCTGCGCCACGACTGGGCGGCGTATCGCGAGGGGCGCGGCTCGGTCGGGGCGCTGCTGCGCGAGCGCGCGGCACTCCGGTCGCGGCGCCGGCAGCACGAGGCCCTGCTTGCCGCCTGCGCGGCGCTGGCAAAGGCGGCACCAGACGACTGGGCGGGACACCTGTACTTCCCCTACCAGCTCGACTACCGCGGCCGGGCCTACGCGATGGTGGCGACCCCCAGCCCGCAGGGGGACGACGCCGCGCGGGCGGCCCTGGAGTTCGCCGACGGCAAGGCCCTGGAGCCCACGGGCGAGCACTGGCTCGCGGTGCACCTGGCGAACACCCACGGGCAGGACAAGGTCCCGTTCGCGGCGCGGGAGGCCTGGGTCCGAGCGCGCGAGGGCACGATCCGGGACCTCGCGCGCCTCCTCGATCCGGCGGCGGGGGCGCCCGCCGTGCACCTCGCGGCGCTGGGCGACGTGGCGCGGGCGCTGTGGGCCGGGGCCGAGCAGCCCTGGCAATATCCTGGCGGCCTGCCGCGAGTGGGCGACGCGGGGCGATCCCGGCTTCGTGTCGCGCCTGCCCGTCGCGCTCGACGGCTCCGCGAGCGGCTACCAGCACCTGAGCGCGCTGGCCCGCGACCGGGCCGGCGCGGAGGCGACCAACCTGCTCGACCGTGAGGAGCCCGCGGACCTCTATCTCCGGGTCGTCCACGCCCTCCGCCCGCGCGTCGAGGCGGACGCGCGGGCGGGGAACGCGGCCGCGACCGCGTGGCTCGACCCGGCCACGGGCGAAGCGACCCGGGTCACGCGCAAGGCGGTCAAGCGCGGCGTGATGACCACGCCCTACGGCGTGACGCGCGGCGGTCTGCGACGGCAGATCCTGGGGCACCTCGAACCGGAGCAGTCCGGCCCGTTCGACGAACCGTGGCAGACGGCCGACTATCTCGCCGCGGCGCTGCGCGGCGGCATCGGGGCGGTCGTCGGGAACGCCCCCGCGGTGATGACCTGGCTGCAGGACGTCGCGACCGCGCTCTTCACCGAATTCGGGCATGGGGTGGCCTGGACCACCCCCGCAGGCTTCCCGGTGGTCGTCGAGCACTACCGGGAGAAGCCCCGCGTCGTCCGGTGGACGCCGCCCGGGCAGAAGCGGCGCGAGATCGCCCTGCGCGTGCCCGCTCCGGAGGTGCTCGGCATCGATCTGCGCAAGCAGCGGAGCACCATCGCCCCGAATTTCGTCCACGCGCTCGACGCCGCGCACCTGATGCTGACCGTCCGGCGTCTCCACGGGGAGGGGCTGCGCCACTTCGCGGCGATCCACGACAGCTACGGCGTGCACGCGTACGACGCTGACCGGCTGGTGCGTGCCCTACGGGAGGAGTTCGTGCGGATGTACCGCGCGCCGCTCCTCGAGCAGTTCCTGGATGCCCAGATCGCCGCGCTCCCGGCCGGCGCATCGACGGCGGCGATCGAGGCATTCCGGGCGACCATCCCGATCACGGGTGACCTCGATCTCGACGAGGTGCTGCGGGCACGCTACATGTTCGCCTGAGGCGGGGGGATGGGCGGGGTGCATACCCATTCCGCCGCCGTGGGCCGATCTCGGTCAGCCGACGTGCGCGGCGTTGTGGTTGATTGTTCGTTCCTTTGTTCACGGTCCTTGCCCTCGCCGAGGTTGTACTATGCCCACGACGCGGCGAATTGCCCGAAGTCGGTTACGGCGGGTGGCAGCACCATGGCGACGTACACCTACGACGGGGACGGCTACTGGGTCAGGAAGGTGAGCAGGACCGTTAACGTGGATCGGGGAAATAAAACCCTGATGCGACAAATAAAATCTCGATGCGGGGAATAAAACCCCGATGCAGAAATGGCTTTCAGGGGGTGAGCAGGGCAGATGGTCCCAGGTAATAGTTAACTGTTCCGGTCGGTAATTCACTGTTCTGGGGCGTCCGCTTCCGGTATCTCGCGGACACAATGGGCCCGACCCCAGGCGATGTTGTGCATGCACAGGCAGGATAAGGGCCACCGTAGAACCAGGGAACACGCCGTGGAGCCGCTCGCGGCGCACCAGCAAAGCGCATGCTCTCCAGAACAGTTAACGCTGCCCTGGAGGTGCGCGGATACGATCAACTCGCCGATCGCCAGAACAGGGAACCCGCACCTACTTGCCCCTGTCGCTGTCGTGAAATCCGTTGCCGGAATCAGGGGCGCAGAACAGGTAATTATTACCCGGGGCCAGCAGAGTGGAGTCGTTGAATAAAGATTGGTCACGGGCCATAAAGATTAGTCACGGGCGATAAAGATCGGTCATGACCGGACGGGGGGGGGCAGCACAAGAGCATGGAGTCATGATCTAAACCGAAGCGTCGATGAGATCTACATGGAGGGTGCCCTGATGTGCCTCGGGGGATGCCACGGTCACGGCCTCAGCCAGCGACGGCAACGTGCGCCGGCAGCGGGACTGCCCCGCGGCGGTGCGGCTCGTCAGCCCGTCGAAGAACTGGCCCATCTGCTCCTGCACCTTCGCCTTGGTGCCCAGGCAGGTGTTCGCCGTCACCTCCTCGCGCGCCCAGGCCCAGATCGCCTCGTCGGGGTTGCAGTCGGGGCGGTAGGCCGGCAGGCGGACCACCCGCAGGTCGTCGTCCGCCGCCAGGGCGGCCCGCACCGCGTCGCCACCATGGGCGGGGCCGTTGTCCCAGATCACGATCAGGGGGCCGGTATGCTTGGCGTGCAATGGCGCGAGGAAGGCCGCGCTCGTCCCCGTCAGTTCCATATGCTCCACCTCCCCGTCTCCAGGCAGACCGCCGAGTAGGAGCTGGCCTGCTCGCCCCAACAGGGGCAGGTGGAGTCGGCCAGCGCCGGGTGGCCTTTGCGCACCCACGGCCCATGCAGATCGCCGTCCGCCCGGACGTGGGCCGCAGCGACGAAGAAAATCTTCGCCCCGGTCGCTTGCGCTTCCACCAGCGGCGCGGCGTATTCCTCCACGAAGGCGGCGCGTTGCGCCTCGTCGGCCTTGAGCAGGCGCTTCTTCGGCCGCTTGTAGACGAAGCCCCGGCGGTGCAGCTAGTACAGCGCGGCGGAAGTGTTTCGATGGTCGCTTTCCCCGCTAGGCACCCAGGTGGGGTGGCGGCAACGTGGGTGGGGTGGGATGCGCGGGCCGAAGCCAGAGGCGGTCGAACTGACGGCGGCGGAACGACAGGAGGTGGAGGCGCTGCTCCGGCGGCATAGCACGCCCCAACAGTTGGTCCTGCGGGCGCGTATCGTGCTGGCCGCTGCGGCGGGGGGCCATAACGCCCAGATCGCCCGCGACCGCGCGGTGGACATCGGCACCGTGCGGCTGTGGCGGGGGCGTTGGCTGGGGTGGCGGGCCGCCAGCCTCGCCGATCTGCCCGTCGAGGAGCGCCTGACGGATGCCCCCCGCAGCGGTGCGCCGGGGCGGATCACCGCCGAGCAGGTCTGCCGGATCGTCGCGCTGGCGTGCGCGGCCCCCGCCCGCTCGGGGCGGCCGATCAGCCAGTGGACCGGGCGGGAAGTCGCCGCCGCGGCCGTCGCGCGCGGTATCGTGCCCGCCCGCTCCCCCCGCCACGCCGAGCGCTTGCGCAAAAGGGGGCGCGCCAGCCCCACCGCCTCCGCTACTGGCTGACCCCGCCGCCCGCGGACGCCGCCTCCGTCGCCGCAGTGGCCGACGTGAACGGGCGCTACCGCGCCGCGCCGCCGCTGGCCGCGCGTGGCGAGCGCGTGGGGAGCAGCGACGAAGTGACCGGGGTGCAGGCGCTGGAGCGCGCGCACCCCGGCCTGCCGTCGGTCCCCGGCAAGGTCGAACGGCGCGAGTTCGCGTACGTCCGCCACGGCACCCGGACCTGCATCCTCAGCCGCGCCGTGGCGACCGGGCAGGTCGTGGCCCCGTCCGTCGGCCCCACGCGCCCCGAGGCGGACTTCCTGGCGCACAGCCAGGGCGTGGTCGCGAGCGACCCGGCCGCGACCCGCTGGCACTTCGTGGTGGACAACCTGAACACCCACCAGTCCGAGGCGTTGGTGCGCGACGTCGCCGCGCGGGACGGCTGTCCCGGCGTCCTCGGCGTCCAGGGCACGACCGGCGTCCTGGCGCGCCAGCCCTCCCGCGCGGCCTTCCTGCGCGACCCCAGCCACACCATCGTCTTCCACGACACCCCCAAGCACTCGTCCTGGCTCAACCAGAGCGCGATCTGGCGCAGCATCCTGACCCGCAAGCTGCTCAAACGCGGCTCGTTCACCTCCGGCGAGGACTTGCAGGCCCAGGGGCTGGCCTTCATCGCGTACCACAACCGCACCATGGCCAAACCCTTCACATGGACCGACCAGGGCAAAGCCCTCCAGCCCTAAACCGCGGGGCTAGTTCCGCCGCGCTGTACTAGCGGGTGCAGGCGCTGCGGCTGAGGCGGATGCCGCAGCGCGTCTCGATGAACTGGCGCACGACCTGCCAGTTCCCGTTCGCCAGGTCGATGCCCACCGCCGCCGGCGTGGCTTGCACCGCGACTTTCAGGCCGGCTTGTACCTCGGATCCGCGGGCGGGGGGGGGCCGCCCGTCTGCGCGAAGGCGAGGGCGGCGGGACCGTCGCGCTCGCAGGCCGCGAGCCAGCCCCCGCTCGTGTGGGGATCGCGCTCCAACACCTCGGCGGCCCTGGCGGCGGACCAGCCCTGCGCCAGCAGCCAGCGCGCGTGCCAGCGTTCGCGCTCGCGCGGCGTCGGGGCGCGGTACATCCGGTCACGCACGCGCCCCGCATCCAACTCCCAGCGCGCGAGGACCGCCCCAATGTCGCCCATGCCCCCTCCTCCCGCTCGCCGTACCGCCACGGCGGAGAGCATACCCGACAACCATGTGGTTTTCATCGGCGCTTCGGTTTAGGGCGTTATAGTGGACCCTAGGGACCCTACGGTTCTGGCCCGTGGTCAGCGGTCGCCCGGCATCATGCCGGGCGACCGTTTTTGTCGGAGCGGAAATACTCCGTCCCGGTTATGGCGAGGAGCGGTGGACCATGGCGAGCCAGGGTGATATCCCCTTTCCGATCTCTACTGAGCCTTTCACTAACTTTTGCAACTGCGGCTCAATCAGCCCCTCCGGTGCAACTGCGGCTCACTCTTGCCCCGGAGCGGTGCCGCCAGGCCCCTCCGGGGCAATTCTTTAGTCTTATGCGGTCAGCCCTTCCTTAGCGCCGCGATGGCTGGGGCTTGACTGCGTTCGGCACCCCCGCGGCGTCAGCTCTGCCGAGCGGGCGGACGGTGGTGTACCGAGATAGCGGCGCGTCCGCCCGCTCGGCTCCGCAGTCTAGTGGGGGACCCCGCCTCGGCCGTCAAGCCGCGGCGCCCCCGCTCGTGCCTTCGCCGGCGTTGCGGGGGCCCGCCCCCGCGCCCCCGGCCTCACGGGCTCCGGTGGCAGTACCGGCAAGCGTGACTAGCCACTTTGCGGGAGGCGGATAATCGTCGGAGGCCTGACCTGCGGCTTCAGCGGACGATAGGACCCGGTGCGGTGCGCCCGGTGCACGGCCGGGTCGTAGAGGAGCGGCTCCGGGAGCGGCTGGCCGACCGGGGTGCGCGCCACCAACTCGGCGTCGGCTTTCAGGAAAGCGTACATCATCCGGGTCATCTGCCCGGCCACACGGCCGAGCACCACGCGTTTGCCGCGCCATTGCCCGGTGCGGCCGTCGCGCACGCACTTCAGCGGCACGAGGCGCTCGAACAACGCCTGCCACGGGCTCCCTTCCTCATGTACCGCGGCGACGGCGGCCATGTAGAGGATCTGTTTCGTCACGCGATTGCCCTTGCGCGTGATGCTGGCGTGGTCGAGCGTGGTCCCGGATTGCGTCACGTTCGGTGCCCAGCCGAAGTAGGCTTTGAGCGCCCCTGCGGTGGGGAAATTGCCGATGTTGCCGATCGCCGCGAGGGCCGCGGCCGCGGTGAGCGGCCCGACGCCGGGGATGGAGCGCAGGATGCGCCCCTCGCGCGAGCTGACGAGGACGTGCGCCACCTCTTCCTCGATGCGCACGAGGTGGCGCCGGATCAGCTCCAACTCGGCGATCAGCGTCTCCTGCTCGAAGATGAGCGCGCGCTGGTACGCCAGACCGGTCACGCCGATGCTGCTCGCGGCGAGCTCGCGCAGTCGCGCGAGTTTCTCCACGCGCGGCTGCCCGCCGAGGCGCACGCCGAGCAGATCGGCCTGGCTGGCGCGGGCGATATCGCGGGGGGTGGGGAAGCGCAGGCGCAGCGCGAGGGCGCTGGGCGCGTTCGGATCGCGCAGCACGGTGGTGAGCTCCGGGAAGAGCTGGTCGGCGATGGCGGTCAGCTTGTTGCGCCGCCGGGTGCTGTCGTGCATGAGTTCGAAGCGGTGGCCCACGAGCGCTTTCAGCTTGATCGCCGCCGGGGTGGGCGGGAGCGCCTGCCGCACCAGCTGGCTGCGCTCGGCGAGTTGGACCCCCTTCTCGAGCTGGTTGTACAGGTGATTGCCGAGGGCGAGGGCATCGCGCTTATCGGACTTGAGAAGCCCGGCCGAGCGGCGCTGGACGTGCATCACGTGGACCGAAAGGCCCTGCTCCTGCAGGAAACCGAGGAGCGCCAGGTGATAATGCCCGGTCTTCTCGAGCAGCACGAAGGCCTGCTGGAGGGGGACATACGCGCGGATGCGGTCGAGCAGCGCCGTGAAACCCTCGCGGCCATTGGCGAAGGCGAGCGCGGGGCAGCCCTCGAAATGGGTGTGGCGTTCGAGCAGGGTGGTCGAGATGAAGCCGGCCACGTGGGCCTGCTTGCCGACATCGATACCGACATATAAGGATTCGCGCGCGAGCAGGGGGACCGGGGTCAGGTGCGCTCGCCGCGTCGCCGCCTTCGCCCTCGCCGCCTCCCGCCGTCCGCGCGACGTCACGGGCGCGACCGGTGCCCGCTCGCCGCCAGTATCGCGCCGGGAGCCACGCTTGGCAATGGTGCGGCAGGAAGGGTGAGGAGGGCGAAGGGCCGCAGGTGCGTCTTCCCCAGCTACATATGAAATGTCCTGGTCGGGCCTCCATCAGAGTCTTATGAAGGTTCCTGACCGCACCCCCCAACTAAAGAAAAGGCGTCTGGCGCCAGTGCAACTGAAAGGATCTCTGGCCCCTCGCTGCGCCGGGGTAGCGAGCCCTGGCGCCTCCTCGCCGACACTATACCGATTACAAGAGCGTTGGCCAAGTGACCCTCGTGGCTGACCGCATGGCAGCGTTAGCGGTAGCGCCATTCTTCAGCTTTCTGTGATCGGCTACGACCCGACCTTATATGTCGTGCAACTGGGGCTCAGCCCATACAACTGGGGCTTACCTTGCAGCAGCTACGCGCAACGAGGCGTCGTGGCCGTGCCCCGGTTGCGCGTCTGCTGCGCCCCAGCTGCTCGATGCGGTCAGCCCGACGTGCGCCTGCGTTGCGCGATGGGGAATACTGGCCCCTGAGCCCCAGTTGCACAATACTTCGGGCTTTTCCGAATGCCCGTGAGTCCCAGTCGCACGATAATTCGGGTGGTGAGCCTCAGTTGCGCGAAAGAGGTCCCGAGCAGACAGGCCAGTTGCACGCACGAGGCCAAAAACCGAGACTCAGTTGCAAAAGCTGGTGAAAGGCACAGGAGGATGTAGGACAGGCCAGATAGGGCACCTCGCCAGGCCAGATACCTTGACGTAGTTAACAAAAAAAGGCCCCGCTGGGCCAAATGAGTACCCTATCCTACACCGCAGTTGCACAATGATTCGGTCTTTCGGGCACCCATGAGCCCCAGCTGCACGACGATTCGGGTGGTGGGTCGTCGTTGCGCGAGACGAGCCGACGACGGGCCTGTCAGTTGTACCGACGAGGCCAAAAAACGAGCCTCAGTTGCAAAAGCTGGTGAAAGGCACACACGCCGCCTGACCCTGGGAGATTGTACACCCAATAGCGACGACCGCTGGGTGTACGGCACCGTGCCACCCTCACGCCAAGCGCGTAGCGCTCGCGCAGTCCGGTCGCACGTGACCGTGCGCTCATGCGGCGGAATACTCCAGTCGGACACAACCGAACAGGCACGTACCGCAGGACGATGCCCCACCCTACGGCTGTGCCGTCCCGGTGAGCGCCTGCCAGAGGAGCTGCGCGGCCCAGCCGCGCGTCGCGGGTCGGTCTCAGTCGGCCCAGGCCTGCCCGGCCGGGCGGTCGGGCACGGCCCCGGCGTAGCGGACTACGCGGTCCAGCTCGGGCGGCTCGGGCGCTACCACCGCGAGCTCGCCGCGCCGGTGGCCCCCGCCCCCGACGACCTCGCGTTCCCGGAGACCGGGCAGGCGGTCGCCGCCCCGTTCGCGGCCTACTGGGCGACGCACGCGGGGCTGATCACGCTCGGCTATCCCCTGACCCCGCTCCTCCCGCCCGGCCCCGACGCCGGCACGCCCGTGCAGTGGTTCGAGCGCGGGCGCCTCGAGTGTCACCCCGACGCTGCGGCCCCCGATGACGTCGCGGTCACCCGGCTGGGGGCGTGGCTCCTCGCCGAGCGCGAGGATCGCGGGGCCCCGGGCATCGCGCCGCGCCCGGGCCGCTACGCGCCGGACGAGCCGGCCTTCACGCCTCAGGACGCATACCAGTTCCTCACGGGCTGGTGGGCCGCCCATCCCGCTAGCGGCTGTCCTCCCAGTCCGGACGGGGCGGCGCGCTCGTGCCCGGCACCCTTGTTCCCGCCGCCCGGGAATATCGTCGGGATCGCCTTCATGACGAGCGCCGCCCTGGCGCGCCACCTGCCGAGTTGGCAATCGTTCGCGGATGAGCAACTCCTCTGCGTCGTGACGGTCCGCTACCCGGACGACGCGCACACCGGGCAGTCGCGCGCGACGCTCGGCCGGTGAAGACCGGGGCGGGCGGCGGCCTTGGAAGCGCTCGCCCGGTGTCGGAGGCGACGCAACCGCGCGGGCGCGGGCGCGTTTCATGGGTGCTATAGTGACACTCGGCGAACGAAGCGGAGTGGGGGGGCGATGCGCAGGTGGTCCTGGTGCTGGTGTGTGCTCTTGCTGTTGGCGGTGCCCGTCGCTCCCGCCGCCGCCGCACCCGCCGGGCGCTGTTTCGCGGAGACGGGCTTCTGCGTCGCGGGCGGCTTCCTGGCCTATTGGGACGCCCGCGGCGGGCTGGCGCGCAACGGCTATCCGCTGACGCCGGAGCGCCGCGAGACCCTGGAGGACGGGCGGGAGTACACCGTCCAATACGTTCGAGCGGGTCAGGCTGGAGTACCATCCCGAGAATGCGGCACCGTACGACGTCCTCCTCGGGCAGTTCGGGCGCACGATCTTCCACGAGGAGTTCGGGCATGCCGTCGATCGCTACCGTGCGGCGCTGGCACCGGTCGCGCCGAAGGATGGGGCGACGTTCTTCGCGGCAACCGGTCATAATGTCGCGCCTGATTTCTATACCTACTGGCAGACGAATGGCGGCCTGGCGCAACTTGGTTATCCCCTGGCGGAGGAGCAGTTCTGGCCTGTCGAGGGCACGCGGCGCTGGCGCGTACAATACTTCGAGCGCGGGAGGTTGGAGGCGCATCCAGAGAATGCGCCCCCCTACGACCTCCTCCTGGGGCAATTCGGGGTGACGATTCTGACTTGGCGCGCTTTCCCGCTCGCCACGCCTTTTGGCACCCTCTATCGCGGCGATGCCTCCCTGCGTGAGCGCCTCGGCCCGGCGGACGTCCTCAGCAGCAACAATCCGCGCGACACCCCCTATCCGGTCGAGATCGTACCGTTCGAGCACGGGTTGGCGCTTCGTTATCGCTCTGGCTTCATGCACCTGCTCTGCGGCACGGAGCAGGGCTACGCGGCCGCCCCTGGGCCGGGCCAGCTCCCCGGTGTCTTCGATCTTCCCGCGGCTACTCCGCGCCCGGCGGGCGGCCCCGGCCCGCGACCGGGCACCTACGAGCCGGGTGGCGATCTCGGACTCTACTGGCAGGGGAGTTCGCTGCGCGAGTGTGTCGGCTATGCCACCGCCCCGACCGCCGCTTTGTCGACAGCGATCGCGCAGACCTTCGCACGCGGCTACCTGATCGCTTTGCCGGAGCGCGGCGAGATTTTCGCGCTCTACACCGAGGCCGGCGGTGACGCTCCGACCGGTAGCTATTTCCAGCGCTATCCGCTCGCCCGCTGAAGCGGCTGTGCGACGTGAGAACCCTTTATCGAGAGGGGATAGTCTGATGATCCGCTGGTTTTGTCCGCTTGCCCGGCTCGCCGCCACCGGGGCGCTTCTGATGTCCGTACTCGCAAGCAGCCTCCCCGCCGCCGCCGCCCCCGGTGAGCGCTGCTTCGCGGAGACGGACTACTGCGTCGGCGGCGGCTTCCTCGCCTATTGGGACGCCCACGGCGGGCTGGCGCGCAACGGCTACCCGCTGACCCCGGAGCGCCGCGAGGTGCTAGAGGACGGCAAGGAGTACACCGTCCAGTACTTCGAGCGCGTGCGGATGGAGTATCACCCGGAGAACGCCGCGCCGTACGACGTGCTGCTGGGGCAATTCGGGCGGCGCATCCACCCCGCCGACCCGCCCGCAAAGCCGATCCAGGCGGCGCTCTACTTCCCACAGACCGGCCACAACCTCACCGACTTCGTCCTGCTCGGCGACCCCCGCCCCGTCCGCTTCGATCTGCCTTTCCGCACCTACTGGGAGCAGCACGGCGGGCTGGCGCAATTCGGTTACCCGATCAGCGAGGTGCGCTACGAACGATTGGAAGACGGTCGGGACTACCGCGTGCAGTATTTCGAGCGGGCACGCTTCGAGTATGGTGGGGGGAATGGGATCACGCTCGGCCAGCTCGGGCGGCTTGTTCTCGCCGAGGTCGACGCCGGGCATTGACCCGTCAACAACCACCTGCCCCACCAAGCTCGCCAGCGATGCGTAGCCTCGGCGCGATAACCTCGTGCTTGTGCGGAATGGAACGCCATCAGTCTATCGCCAACTGATCACCCTCGGTCGCCGCTGGCGCGGGGCGCGGCCCGGTGGGGCGCGCCCCGCGCCGGGATAAACAGGGTGTCCAGGAAGAACCTACGGGGTATACGCGTCGCAGTTCACCGTTTGAGTGGTCGGTTCGATGTACCGCGAGGTGAAGACGTTCGGCGCTGGGTTATATAATCGCTCTGCCGGATCGCTGTAGAAGGTGAAGGGTGGCATCCGGAAGAGATCGTTCCTGATACCCTGCCACAGCGCCCGCGCGCACCAGGTATGATGATGCTCGCGCCGAGGAACGGCCCTGCGTGGGGTCAGCGACGCGATCCACGCAAGGGAGGTTCCGATGCACCCCGCACGACCCGCGCGCCTCCTGCTCGTGCTCGGCCTGCTGCTGACGGGGGCGGCGGCCCCCGCCTCCGGCGTCCGCGCCGCGCCGGCGGAGCAGTGCTTCCCGCAGACCGGCTTCTGCGTGCAGGGCCGCTTCCTCGACTACTGGCAGGGACACGGGGGGCTGGCGATCAACGGCTACCCGCTGACCGCCGAGCGCCAGGAGCGCCTGGAGGACGGTAACACCTATACGGTCCAGTACTTCGAGCGCGTCCGCCTGGAGTACCACCCGGAGAACGCCGCGCCCTCCGACGTGCTCCTGGGGCAGTTCGGGCGGCGCATCCACCCCGCCGACCCGCTCGCAAAGCCGATCCAGGCGGCGCTCTACTTCCCACAGACCGGCCACAACCTCTCCGACGAGACCCCTTGCACCGACAGCCGGTGCGCGCGATTCTTCGTCGAGTTCCGCACCTACTGGGAGCAGCACGGTGGCCTGCCCCAGTTCGGCTACCCGATCAGCGAGCTGCGCCAGGAACGGCTGGAGGACGGCCAGCAATACAGCGTGCAGTATTTCGAGCGGGCGCGCTTTGAGTATCGCGGGGGGTACATCACGCTCGGCCAGCTCGGGCGGCGCGCCCTCGCCGAAGCTGACGCCGGGCGCTGACCCACTGGTAGCTGCTCCCCGAGCCAGGTCCGCCAGCAACACACGGCCCAGGACTGAGCTATTCCGCGCCTCCGTAGGGATCGGGCGCAGTCGGTCTATCGTCATTTGCATCTGTCCCGACCGCTGCGGTGCTAGCGGCCACCGGTCGCCGCTAGCGTGGGGCGCGGTCTCGTTATGCCGTGCCCCACGCCGGAACGGAGTGCCTACGGGGTAAACGCGTCGCAATTCACCGTTTGAGTGGTCGATTGAATGTACCGCGAGGCAAAGACATCCGGGTTTTGGTTGTAGAACCGGCCCGCCGGGTTGCTGGCGAAGGTGAAGGGGGGCATCCGGAAGAGATCGTTCCTGATACCCTGCCACAGCGCCCGCGCACACCAGCCACGCGGCGCAGGCTGGTCCCAGTTGGGGAAGTCCTGCGTCTGGACGTTGGTGTCGGGCAGCGGCCCGACGTAGTAAGCGTAGGTCGCGATGTCCGCCCGGTGCCCCGTACTCGCCGCCACGTTCGGGTAGGTGGCGGGGTCGTCGGGCTGCTGCTGCCAGAGCCCTTCCGCACCATCGCGCGGGTGATGAAGCTGATCACCTGGACAGCGAGCACCGGGTCGGTCGGGCCGAAGGTGCCGTCGCCGTAGCCGTGCGCCACACACTCGGCCAACACTTCGGGGGACACATATTGGCCACATTGGTGGCCGACCAGCAAGCGTGGCGCGGACGGAAACGCTCGTCAGTACTCAGCATTCATCGGTCAGGGGTCATTGGACGAAAGGGGGAATAACGTACGCTCCGCCCGCGACAAGGTCGGCAACAGCGGGGTGCGCGTCGCCCGTTGCACGGCGGCTGGTGGCTGCGGCCTGTCAGGGTGGGGTGTACGCTATCTTGCCGTCAGGGATGCCCCCCAAAAGCGTCATTCTAGGGTTTCTACCAGCCATTCCTTGATATTCTCGATCAGGGGTCATGGACTCCTTCCTGACAGTATAGGGAGGGGGCGATGACTAGGCAACGGCTGGGCTATATCCGGGTCAGTTCCGCTGACCAGAACCCGGCCCGGCAACTGGACCACACCCTGGTGGATCGCACGTTCCTCGACCACGCCTCGGGCAAGGACGTCAAGCGTCCGCAACT
>JAABUP010003235.1_pt1 | contig 29136 bp, 36 predicted proteins | sample 5559201 | NCBI WGS metagenome assembly JAABUP01 (sample SAMN10711887, study PRJNA513373) | rock metagenome | isolation source: Antarctica rocks | place: Antarctica | reverse complement strand
GAAACTGGCTAGCAGTGCTCAAGCTAGATTAAGCAAACAACTAGCTACCAATGCACAGCTGAAACAACCAAGTGGGACCGACGCTCCGAAATGACACTCGAACGCAATCCAAAAACGGACCGTTAGTAAAGTAACCAGCTGGCTAGCACTGCACAGCTGACGAGAAACTGTTTACACGTGCATACTGTATCTGATGCAATATCCCTATGATCCAGGCACTTTACCAAGCTCTGCCAATGAGTGTACCCTTGGGAAAGTGTATCTGAGATCCAATCTATCAAGAAATCATGCTTGCAGGTGGTGGTGGTGGTTGTGACAGGGCCAGTCAGCTTGTTGTATGCAGCCTTGAGGTCCATGCAGGCGGCGAGCAGCACCCTCTGGCAAGGGGCCAGGCCGCTAGGCCATGCTGCTAGGTCAGCCGCCACTCTGGTGCGCACTTCTTCTCTGGCAGCCACCGGCTCAGGCGCCTCCATGGCAGACATGAGCCAGCAGGTCAGTCCACAATGGCCTCTCTCTGCCTTGCCTTTTGCAATCACCACTGCCAGGATGCAATATGCAACATGTCTCAGTGTGTATGAGACATGATGAAAGCATGATGAGGCCACCATGTTGCAAGTCTCATAGTGTGTGAGACTTGATGAAAGCATCGTGAGGCCACCATGCTGCAATGGGTTTACAGCAAGTGAGGCACTGAGTGCTTCTTTGATGTCAGGGTTGGCAGACATGCGTCCACACTCAGTCCAAGCTGTAGGCTGTAGAGTACACTTCATAGTCACAGCAGCACAGTAAACTTACAGCAGTACAGTTTACTTACAGCTGTACAGTATAGCTACAGCCGTACAGTATAGTTGTAGCAGTACAGTATAGACACAGCTGTACAGTATAGACACAGCTGGAAGAGGCACTGGCAGCCATAGGTTAAAGATCTTTGTGCTGTACAGATGGCGCAATCCAGGCTTGTTTGCAATGTTGCTCTGAACTCCTTTGACAAAGGATGTGATGCTGACATTGGTACAAATCTCTTTTGTGCTTGCAATCAGGTTGCTTGTCAAGCCTCAGCTGATCACATAAATGAGTGTGATTGCCCAAGTGATGTGAGTCACATCATGTGATCCTGTGACATTCCCATATGGATTAAACGCTTGGATGAGGACCAAACAAGACCAGAAAGATGTCTATGAACAAACCCCCTCTGGATGCACATAGCCTTGTATGCGCGTTTGTTTGGGTGGTTGAAGATGTAGGGTGTGGGGATGCAGATGGGGTGGTGGTGGAGGTGGATGCCGGGGGAGGCCTGGGACCTGCTGCGCATCTCCTCCCTCAAAACCCTACGCGCTCTGCAGACCCTAGGCAAGCTGGCCACCCAGCTCGCCTCAGATGTCAGCAAGCACAGGTATTGGTTTCTTATCTATTTTTGACAATAATTTTTTAGCAGAAATGAGTAGCGCATGGCGCAGATATCAGCCAGCATAGGTGTGAATAGGTGTATTTTCAGCATTGTACTGCTCAGGTATCAGCCAGCATAGGTGTGAATAGGTGTGAGTGTTGACATTGTATTGCTCAGACATTAGCCAGCACTGGTGCAAATAGCCTTTAGTATTGGCGTTGTATTGCTCACACATGTGAGCACAAGTAAGTTGCAAAGTATGAGGTCACATGGTGATAGGCCATGCCATGAGTTTGACAGTATATCAGCAGCAGTCTGAACGAACAATGTATTTGTTGAAGGCGGTTGTTTCACGCCTTGACCAAATATCAAATCACACAGCAACATCAGATTACACAGGATGAAACAGAAGTATGGTTTGCTGCCTGTGACTAAGCCGTCATCATCAAAGCATTACTCATGGATAAGCAGATGCTGATATGGATCAACTGTCATTTGTGAAGTGGCTCCCAGTTGCATGCACATGGTCAGTTGATACTATGCAGCCACAAGTTGATATTTGAATGCATCTTGGCATACTGGTACAGGCTGCAAGCCAGACTAGCTTCGCTACCATTCCGGTCTCATTTTGAACTCTCTGCCAATGCATGGCTGTTCTGCTTGCAGGCTTACCCTGAGTCGCCGTATGTATCGCACTTGGAGACGCTGCAAGAGATGGTGCTATGAAATGATCATGGCAATCGCATCCCTGCCTGCTGCTGTGTATCGTTGGTTTGTGAGCTTTGGTGCTGTGCTGCATCATGCGCCCACCCGCTTGTCCTCATCCCCTGAAGCTGAGACTGCCACAAATGTGCTTGTTGACGCTACTGATCGACCAATCCTGACTGGCATGATGGCCATTGACAATCATAGCAAAGTTGAGTGAAGTTCAGTGCATATGGCTGCGCGCAATTAACAGCTGACAAACAGACTTGCTACATTGTGTGTCATGATCTTTGTACCATATGTTCAGCTGTGCACAACACCTGTGGCCCTGCAACAAGCGTAAAGTTGTATCACTGCTTTTATGACATACACCTTGCTGATCTTTGCTCGCACAGTTGCAGCATTTGCATTTCTCTGCGCAAGACTGCATAGATTGGTGTTGGACGTGAAAAGCTGTCGTGGCAGCTTGAAGTGAGCCCTGACGAACACTCACAGCGCCTGCCTTGGATGCTATGCATGTACCTAATATTGTGTGTGAAACCTTTTGGCAATGCGTTCATGCCAGCGCTGCATGTGGCAGACTAAACCTTGCTCAAAATTGAACATACAGAACCTTGACTACACAGCTACAGGTTCAGTCATTGTTCAGCTGTACCATTTCTTGCGGTCAGAAGTTGGAAAAGCAAAGCTGTGCTTGGTGAACGCCCAGAATAGTAAAGTAAGCGGATAAAAGAATATAATAGAAGATCACACATACAGACACTATGTACAGTCACTTTTCCACGAACAGCATTCCATGTCTTCAGCTACCACCCCATACAAGACTATGTCTTGCAATTATGCACACTGTACCAACATAACATCCGGATTGAGCATGCTGGCTTGACAAAAACAGACTTCAAGTAGTGAGGATTTTGGTGAGTGGGTGCTGAATTATGGTAAGTAGTAATTTGGCAACGCCCCCCCATATTTTCGAGTATCTGAGCCAGGTCAGTTGGTCTCCTCAATGCGCTGCCAGATTGAGTGATGCTTGACAGGCATGACCCCGGGAGCTAGCAGCTGGAACTTCTGCTCAATCTTAAGCCTGTGACCACCTGTTGACATCTTGATGCGGTCGTGGAACACAGCACCAAAAGGGTCACCCTGTAGCGCCCTGCATAGCCCAGACAACATCAGCTGTGCATGACCGGCCAAATTCAGAGGGCAAAACAGGCGCAAAAGAAGGCAATGTATAGGGCAGAAGGAGGCAATACATGGCAAAAAAAAGACACAAAGTCTTGATCAGGCTTCACTGCGAGGCAGTGCAAGCCTGGCTGAACAACATTTGCCAAATGACAAACTTAGCCACAATTGCAGCTGCTACTGGTACAGGTTGTTGGACGAGGAGGGCAACCTTGACAACATGCTAACCATATTACTAAGCGATGATGATGCAGATTGCATGTTTTGAACTCTCATGGTCAAGTATTGCTCAAGCTCTAAGCAAACCAAAAGACTCCACCAAATTGACAGACGAAGATCACTGTCTGAGCAGGTGCTTGAGCAAACTGACTATCAAGAAAGCCAAGTTATGCTCAATCATTGAGTGTGCAGTTGCGGCTGCTTGCCTGCTGTGTTACAAGTGTCACACATACTGCATACGTTACCTGATGTGTTAAGAGGTGTTACATCTGTTACCTGATGTGTTTAGAGGTGTTGCGTGAGTTACCTGATGTGCACATGTCCCTCTGGAGTAAAGTTGATTTGGCTGCGTAAGACCCCCTGCCGTCCATCACGCCTTGGCAGCTCACACACCTCGCTGCTCTTCAGATACCGGTCACTCTTCTTGATCTTGGAGTGGCCGTTGTTCAGCGGAATGTTCCACACAATCTCAAACATCTCCATCGTCTCAATGATCTGTAGGCAAAGCCTCAAAATGATACATTCTGCTGTCAGGATGACAACAAAAAAATACTAAGGAGTCCCATGTTGTCCAGAAAATGACATCAAAGGTAGCTATGAGACTTTATGCTGTACGATTCAAAGCTGTGCTGCTGTAAACCTCTAGCCAACGATGGCTGCACTGTTGCACTGAAGCAATCAGGGTGCACTACGCTATACCCCTGGACAAGCGCAGCAAGAAGCTGAGCACACACTTTGGTAGACCTAGGATACAGCATGGTAGACGCCAGCACAGTCAAGTCAGACCCCCATCACCTATCTGTGCGGCTCTTTGCAAACTCTTTGGAATACAGACACATCACTTGTTTTCAGCGCCTGCTTCATGATGTGTTCTGAACTCAGAAACGTCTGGGATCTGGTAACAGGCGTTTCTACATCATGAAGATATGAAGCAGAATCACTGACATGTTTGTCTCCAACTGTGGGGTTTCATGAAATCTCAACCAGAAAAACTCAAGGAAAGATGCCATAAGTTCTTCACAACCTCTCTACTAGACAATTCATTCAGAAGATGCCAGAACATTGAGCCATTGGGGAGCCTCCTCAACTTGCCCCCAGCAGATGAGCAATGCATAAAGAGGAGGTAGGTGGAAGAGGGGTACCTCCATCTCGGCAACCTTTTGGCGAGCCAGGCGTTGCAGATAGGAGAGCTGCAGCAGGTCATCCACCTCTGACCCCTCAGTACCCTGGTTCATGTTTTTCACCCACCTGTGCCCCACCATCCAAGCAAGCGTCAGCATTGCAGGAATGAGGTCAGGCCAGCAAGCACAAAGCATAGCATGACAAAGCAAGCGTCAGCATTGCAGCAATGAGGTTTGCAGCATGCCAGCAAGCACAAAGCAGAGCAAGCGGCCACAGGCAAGTCCATGACTATGCTCCTCAGCCTTGCTGCAGGTTGCAAAGCTGACCAGCGCCAAGACTGAAGAAAGGGTCCAGAGCTGAAGGCGAGCAGCGCTGGAAAGGCAGCACACAGTAGTCGTGGAGCAGGCAGCAATGGGCAGGAAAGGCAACAAGCAACAGGCAGGAAAGGCAGGAAGCAACAGGCAGGAAAGGCAACAGGCAGGAAAGGTCAGAAGAGGCTGACCTGCCAGCCATGCCGGACATTGCAGGCACTGAGAAGGGCGCTTCGCCACCCGGCTTGCTGTAGTCCACAGTCCGGATGCGCCTGCTGCGCTTTGCATCACCTGGTGCATCCAGTGATGATGCCCTGCAACCATTCCAGCCATACTTTTCATCACTTAGAAGAAAGAAAACAGGGCAGGGTGTTTCATACAATGCCTGACATACAAATTTGTAAGTCAAAATCTTATGTCGACCATACTGGCATGCATGGTCTCTACAGCAATCTAGCAAGTGCAGGTGCACATGCAGTTGAGTCATGTCAAGATCGTGCTGCAGTATGGGATATACATCTAGCAAGTGCGTCACTCATCCATTGCTGAAGACACTGATGTCCAGTGGGAACCAAGGGCAGCATGGTCAAGGTCTACAGTCTACCATGAACAACAGCTTGTCGGCAACATTGAGTGACAGGACTTGTGACGCTCACCAGTGACAACAGGGGCAAGAAACAGCATGCAGGAGTGTCAACAGCACATATCCTCACAGGCAACACCCTGCCTGCCCAAAACAGATCTAAATCTGCCTGACATTGCACATTTGCTCAAGTCAAACATCAGACATGATGTGTGCCGCCATCAGGCTTTGCCAAGGGACCTGCGGCTAGCAGTGGCTTCAGACCCACAGCTGTATGTGGAGTATGTGGAGTATGCTGCTAGCACTGACTTCAGACCCAGCTGCATGTGGAGTAAAGAGATCAAAACCAGCAAGTAAGTGGCAGACCTGATGGGAGCGCTGTGCAGCTGCTGTGACTTGTCAGGCGTCATGCTGCTGGCACTGTTCTGCCGGACTGGGGACCCATCAGCAGCCCTGCGGGGGTCCCACTGCTGCTCAGACAGGGGTAGGGAGCCACTGCGGCGGCGCTCCTCCTGCTGCTGCTGGATGAACTGCTGCCGCATGTACTGCTGCTGCTTGAGGCGCTCCTGGGAGGGTGCCATGGGGGGTAGCCCCAGGTTGGGGAGGCTGCTGTCTTCAGACACGCCAAAGGAGAAGTCTGTGGAGAGACTGCTGCGGCGGTTGGGCCTGTCGGGCGCGGCGTAACTGCAGAGCAGAGAGGGTTTTGGGGTTGATGTTAGGGTTGAATAAGGTTGATGGGTTTGTTGGTTAGGCTGATTGCACAGCAGAGAGTGAGTGTCCTGCCTGATGTGCTGGATGATGTGAAAGCAGCATCAGACCCAGATTGGACCCACCCAAGCCTGAAAGAATGGTTCAGCATCCAGCAGCCTTGCACCGAGGTCATGGGATAGCAAGCAACTTTGGGTACTGAGGATTCACAAGACTCAGAAGACCCTTCAGACTCAGAAGACTGAGCAGCCCAGATACAGGCATCAGAATGAAACAAGACCCATCGGTTTTAAGAGGAAGCTTTTCATCAGCATGATTTGACACAATCCACATGGAACACTGAATCACAAGCAATACGAGCTGTCTGTCGTCTCAATCGGCGCATTTTGAATGTGACAGCAATGTGTGCAACATAGCAGCTGAAGTGCTCTGTTACCTCTGTCCTGTTAATCTTGAACTGCGCCATGTATGATGGCAAACTGTTTGTGTTATGTGTAGTCCAGATTGCTACATAACACAAACAATTTGCCACCATACATGGCGCAGTTCAAGATTAACAGGGCAGAGGAAACAGGGCACTCCTTGCAGCATGCCAACAGCAGGATCACCTCTGGGTGTAAGTGGGACGATGGACGCCGTTACTGTAAGGCTCCACCATTTGCAGATTGGCAGCCAAGGCACGCCTTGTGCCAAAGTCCACATTGCTGCCAGAGCGCCGCCTTTCGACATTCTTCAAAGGGGGGTAGCTCAGCATCTGCCCCTCATGAGTGCCCTCGATGCCTGCAGGGCCGGCCTCCCTATACTGAGGGGGGGTGAGGTACGGGTCCTGCGAGGCCTGATCCATTGGTTGCCTGTAACTTGCCTGCTGCTGCTGCTGCTGCAGCTGCTGCTGCTGTTGCTGTTGCTGTTGCTGCTGCTGGTGACTAAGCCTTGCTGGTAGCTCCATAGACTGAGTGCCATAGCCTTGCTGCTGAGCAAGCTGAGTTGAGTCCCCAGAGTGCCTGTAGCTGGGATGCTGGCTGCCGCCTGATGAATCCAGAGACTGCCTGCATGACAAGAACAACAAAGGGATCAGCGAACACGAACCAACGAGAAAAGGCGGGAAAGAGGCAAACTCAGATGGGTGATGCAAGTGGTGTAGGAGTGGTTGGGGTGATGAGTTGGGGCTGCTTGGATGGGGTCGGGGTACGGGTCTTGGGTGGGGGCGCTTGCTGCTCATGTGACTGTCTGTACCTGAATGAGTGTTGACCAGGTCGTATGAAGTCCATCGACTGCCTGTAAGGCGTCGGCTGCCTGTGCAGCAGTGAGTCATAGGGCTCTAGAGGCTGCAGAAAGTCTGTCGACTGCCTGAATTGTGAAGAGTCAAAAGATTGAGCAGCCGAAGGTCTGAAGTCAAAAGACTGGCGGTGATGTGTTGAGTGTCTGTAGGGTGTCAAGTCCACTGACTGCCTGTACCTGGGATTCTGGCCAGCTTGGCCCAGATCCAAAGCCTGTCTGTAGCTTGAGCGCCGAGAAGAGCGTGAATCCATGGAATGCCTGTGTAGCATCAGAAGGTAGTGGGCTTGCTGCCAGAAAAAAGCTGCAATGGTGCAGGAAACTGTGTTTTGACATGCTGCTGCCCAGTGCCAGCCTTGCTGTCAAGCATTTGGTAGCAGTAAGGGTAGCAATATTGGCTGTCTTTGTCAAAAGTGGATAGTAGCAATAAAAACATATGTATGAGTAGTACTGATGGTAGTGATAAAGGCAAAGAGTATGGGTACAAGGTAGTGAAAGTAATGTAGCAGTGTGGACAAAAGCAGTCACTCAGTACTCCTGAAATGTAAAGAAACTAAACTTGGTGAAACCTGAATGAACTGCACTGAACACTTACACAGTCAAATTCAATCAAGCCAACAGCTGAACTTGCATTCAGACAAGTCAGAAGTGACGCTTTCCCACCTGTAGGCGGGCGTTTGGTTTTCACGAGCCTCTTGGAAGCTGGTCTTACGACTGTAGCTCACTACGCCATCAGATGGGTCAGCATGCTTGTCAGAGTAGCGCTGAGGGGTGGCAGCATCGCCCCCGACCCCAGCCCCACCCTGCATCAGCTGCTGGGCTGTGGCCTCGCGCTTGCTTGACTTGGTGGGAGGGAAGAGGGCCTTCTTTAGCTTCTTCCACACTGTGAGCTTCTTCTTTGCAGGTGGAGTGCTGCTGGCTGTGTCAGCGTTGACCTGTTACAGAACAGACGTCTGGATCTTGCATACATGCGTTACTAGCTATAGATGGTAAGTATGTGGTGAAATTGTCTGCGGAAGAGCCAGGTGTATCCCAGGAGGTAGGGTATTGTAGGGCACTGTACTCACCCCACCAAGATGCCGACATGAATGCAAAGAACTGGCTGTGATGCAGCAAAGCTTACCACCATAGCACACAGTACACACGCTATACATTGTCACAACATGGTGTACCACAATTCTTCACCTGTTGCTATATGCTCGGTACACGCAAACGGGGCAATGGATGCACCTTGACAGTATGAAGTGACTATGTCAGTGCATTTCATGCACAGTGATAGTGTCACCACAAAGCGCCCCTGCACGATGATGGCAGGCCTGCATTGAGGCCTGACAAGCCCAGCCAGCACGAATCCTACTTCTGCTGTTGAGTGGCAGACCATAGAGGTGAGTCACGAGAGGGGCAGATGCTGCTTAGCCGCCCAAGAAACGAATCATGCATACTGCCAGCACATGTCAGCCTCAATGTGCATGCCCTGTACCTGACTGCTGCTACTGTCAGGTGCTGAAGCCCTGCTGACCCCCCTCTGTTCCTGGGGGTCAGGGGTCTCTGGCTCATACCCGCCATCATCTGTCATGTTCTGCCCATAGCTTCGCCGCTGCTGCCCATCAGCACTGACGCGAGAGGCGCTGCTTCCTTTTGTGCTTGGCTGATAAGGCAGGGACTGGCTGCGGTTTCTATTGGCAGGGCTTGGGGCTGAGTGCAGCTGAGCCTGCTTGCTGGTGCTGCCAACCTTGTCAACAGGGTAGTGCCCTGTGCATGTGCCAAGCACTGTGTGGTTTGAATTCGATTATGCTAATCTTGCGAACTTATTAGGGCTGTTGGTCGGTACATGCTGAGTGTGATGGCTTTTCTTTTGACACAGGCACTCATCATGGGCGCACATGCCAAGCAGGCACGCAGACAGCATCACACACAGGACAGACTACCTGTAAGGGAGCCCACAGGGGGTGAAGGTGACTGGCCCATGCTGGTGGCAGGTATCCAGGAGTGGGTGGGGTTCCAGCTGGACTGGGGGGCCTGATGATGCCCTGGCTGGTGCATGTGATTGTCAGGAGAGGCTTGCGAGTTGGTCTCAAGAATAGTCGGCATCTCAGGACTGTTGGGTCGCATGGACATGGGCATGGATGTGCCCCCCATGGAGCTGTACTGCATTGCATCTGACATGAAGGGGGGCTGGGATGTGGGGATGGTGTACATGCGGGGCTGTGCTGGGGGGGTGTCTTGGACGGGTGTCTCCATGATCTTGTCGCTGTCTGAACCTGCAGGCAACTAGCACCGCTGAAGTTGTGACTCACATGATGACTCACTGCTGTGCAAGTATGCTGGAAATTGAGATGATGTGGAATGGCATGAAGCACTCTCTGAGCTCATGCGCTTGGGAGCTGCTGTGACAACACATTGTCGCTGCTGCAGGTGCATTGTTCATAGTGTGCAGGCGCATTGATGAAGTGCTTGGCGGCCAAGGCGGGAAACAGCATGGTGTGTCAAAACAGACTGCAGCCAGTGGCATCACATCACAAGCTCATGTCCAAGGCTTTTTGTGACACCTCGCGCAATTGTCACAATTTAGGCTGAACAACAGAAGAATGAGGCAAACATTGTGGTACCTGCAGAGCTCTGGAATGCGCCCTCGCTGCCCTTGTCCTGCCACCCTGCCCTGTAGACAAATTTGCTCACAATGTCATCAAATCCAGTATGGGGGCAATACTGTCATGTGACGCCTTGATGCCTGACAACATTCAATACAGTAGACTGACATAGACATGTGACCAGCTCGGGCTAGAAGGCAGACTGATCGTTTCATGCATTGACACTGCTAATAGTTGCAGGACCCCTGTGTAGAACAATGCTTACTGCTCTGAAGGCGGTGATTTGTGATACTTCACACGCCAGTTGTTGTTGTTGTTATTGGCAGCATCATCCTTCCAGCTGAGCTCAGCCACCTGTCCGTTGGCCGCCAAAATTTTGGTGATACGGCCTCCTTGTATCACAACTGAAGCTTGCTGGCCGTCATCTAGGGTGATATGCTTTATGCTGGCAGTGGGTGGCAAATCTGTGATGACCGGATGGCGAGTTGAAGTCATTTTGCTCATCAATGTTGAGTATGACACTGCAATGTCAGATTCGTCTTGTGTCTCGAGGTTTCTTTTTGGCTCCAGCTGCCCCTGCTGCCACCAGCTCAGGTGCGTTTCCGCGTCTTTATCACCACCTGCCATTTCAGACAATCATATCAGCAATGAACCACACGACAGGACGCTCAGAACAGAGCGCAACAGTGGCTGTGCAGCCACAAGCTGCGTGCTGTGTGCATGTGCTTTGCTGACGTTGACATCTTGCAACCCCTCTACAAACCCACGGACGACACCAATACGGACCTTGTTGGGCTTGGCATATCAGTGTGTTGTCAATTTGAGAAGCAAGCTCGACGAGAACGAGCGTTACTTTCTGTGCTGTCCCATCGTCCCGCGAAGCTCAGACGCTTTTAGATCCGGATAGTCCGAGGGACAAGCGGCAGCCAAAATGCAGTAGGCTATGGCCGGAAAAAGTTGCGATTTCAAGACGTCGGTCTGTGCTCCAAGCGGGCTTGAAGGTGCCGAGGCAAGCGTGCACGAGCGATCTTGCTCAAAGCGCCTCCAGCTATATCAGCTCGAACATCGCCAGAGCAGAGGCGGTGCAGCTTCACAGCAAAACCACTGTTGCACGCCCTCCAGCAAGTGCTCTCATGGGAACGATACGCAGCGTTGTCAAGCTCAGCACTTGAAACGTCAATGAGCGTCCTCACCATCTACGTAGGTTTTCCAAAAGCGCGGGCCACGTGCATGTTGGTTAGTCATCCCCCGTTCTTTCATCTTACTTGTTTCCTTGATAGATTGGATCTCAGATACACGTCCCCAAGGATGCACTATCGAGGTTAGGGCACTCAGCGTCTGCAAGCCTTGAAAGCTTTGCACTTCATTTGATGACAAGTTAATGTCTGTGAGAAACCGTAGCTGCTGTATGCCCTGCAAATCAGCGATTCTGTTGCCATGTAAGCATAGTACTCGAGCTTCAGCTGTTTGTCTGCCAAGATCGAGGACTTGCTGCAGAGAGGTCAGACCCGCTCCCACAAAGGAGATGCGCTCTTTGGACATTGCAAGTCAACACTTTTGCGACAGGTGGACAAGCTCCCGTGAACGGCGTAGGGTACACCTGCGCGCGATGGTATCCCGCAGCAAGCAGCAAAGGGAATCTGAACACCTTGAAATCTGAACACAGATTGCATGCTCACGTGCAGAAGTGCCTGCTACAAAAGACAGCTGCCGTGATGCGCTTACAACATTGACGCAGCAAGCCACATCCATTGCCGTTTGCCAACACCACCTTGTGATCACACCTGGTATGACTCTGTGCCTGCACCTCCATTGTGGCCATATGACAATAAGTTACCCTCTGAAAGGCTGGCCAAGCAGGCTTTTACTCATGCCTTTTCTGTGAACACTGATTGGTGGCAAAAATAGTCCCTTTGGTTGAGCCAAAATGGGTTTGATTTCAAAGGCACGGTAGGTGATGCTGAGCAGCATCTAAGGGACAAGTGCTACCACGGCATTTGCCAATCTTCAACTACAAAGGTCAGCATTTTCATGGACAACATGTTTTTTTACTCTGATGTCATGACCTCTTACCTTCGTGACATTAGACCCAGTGCGTCATTGTTTTCACTCATCAAGTTCAGGTTAAATGGTCACTCACTGAGGGTCGAGACTGACAGATGGTTGAGGCCCAAACCGCCTAGAGAACAACGAGTTTGTCGTCACTGTTCTATGCAAGCGGTTGAAGATGAACAACATTCATTTTTGACTGCCCTTTAAAGACTTTCATAGCATAAGTTTAAAGACTTTCATAGCATCATTCGATTATTAGAGGTCAGCACTTTTCCTTATTTGGCCCAAACTACCAACAACGGCACATTAGGCCCTTTTTCGAACAGAACTCCCACCAGCTTGACTTTGTCGCACACCACATACACCTGTGCTCTCAGAGCAGGACTGAGGAGAAGCCACAGCCCAGACTGAAGGTATAAAAAGAAAAATATAGAAATCAATAATGTCTTAAGCGACTTAAGTATGTAAGGTTTACGATCTCTTACGAATTTTGACAGTCGAAGCTGAGAGTTTGGCTGCGTCAGCTTGCTCGGTCTGCTTCTGCGATCACTGCTTGTCTCCCGTATCCTAAGACACGCACTTCAAGGATGTGGGGACTGCGTCGATGCTGCGTTGCAACGCTAAGTTCAAAGCTAGGGCCAGAGGTGTGGACATGAAGTGGGACTTAGGGTGGACAGACGCCTTTACCAAGCACCAGTGACGTCGTCGTCTCCCCGCAAAGCGTGATTCTGTGCTGGCTGCATTCAACGTACGTCATGGGAGCAACCGACGCTACAGTTGTCGCACAGCCACTAGCTCCTTCGGACGTCGACCTGCCTAAAGCAACGCAAGAGATATTGGAGAAGGGCAAGCGTAGCTGGCTGAAGAATACCGAAGTCTGTGACATGTTGCTGAACTATACGGCGTGTAACTTGAGAGTGGCAAAAGAGCCTCCCTGTAAACCACCAGGTAAAGTACTGAGCTGAGTCATGGCTGATAGGTAACAAGTGTGCCATACTTGTGCTGCATATATTTGAGGATCTGCTAGTCGAGGAAGTATGTAGTCTCGTCTTTGCACTGCAAGTCTCTAGGGTAACATCGGGCTCTGTTCTGTCAGGTGGTTCACTGTTCCTTTTTGATAGGAAAGCTGTAAGATTCTTTCGCAAAGATAATCACAACTGGAGAAAGAAAGCTGACGGCAAGACAGTCCGTGAAACACATGAAAAGCTGAAGGTAAGCAGTTTTCCCACCCCCTTGCGCTGATAGCACAATACACAATGCAACACACAGTCATGCGTACTCTGCGCTTCCCTGCAGGTTGACAATGTCGATATGTTAAATTGCTACTATGCTCACGCTGACAGACAGGATGGGCTACAGGTTAGTCACTAACCATCTGCATATCATTCTGCATCCTGGCATCTAGCTAGCCCCGCTTGCTGTCACATTTGCTGTCATATATGCTGCCTTACGATCTTAGCTGCTGCAGAGGCGCTGCTATTGGCTGCTTGACAGTGAGGATGACATAGTGCTTGTACACTACCTCAACATTGCGCAGCGGCAGCAGGCCAGCAAGTCATGTAGTCATGTGCTGAATGAAGACACAATTAGTCAGCGCAGAAGCGAAGACAAAGGCAGCAGTTCTCCCTCAGACCATGACATGTCCGCCACCTCTGACCCTGACTACGCCCCAACACTTGGCATGCCCCCAGCTGCAGCTCAAATCAAGCATTCTTCAGCCCTAGAGACAGATGCAGCCAACTCACAAGACATGCACACTGTTACAAGTGAGGCATATATGCCATTCTTGCCGTCCATGTCTATGGAAGGCTTCTTTGCTGGCATAGATGGCAAGCCGAGCAGCGACAAGCTGGGCTTGGAAGGGCCTCTACGCAGTAACATTGCTGTTCAAGAGTTACTGCAAAGCTGGGAAGAAGAGCAGATGAATGTCGAGCCTTCATTGCTGCAGCGTGCTCAGGGCAATTGGCAGGTCAGTCATGCATATGTGTTTGATCATTATGTTGTCACAAGAAAAGCATGCATGCCATACAGGTTGACAGAAATTTCACGAGGTGCCAAGCATACCAATTGGCAAGAGCCCATGCTTTGCAGCCTGTGCTGAGTCACGTGCTGAGTCACGTGCTGAGTCACGTGCTGAGTCACGTGCTGAGTCACGTGCTGAGTCACGTGCTGAGTCACGTGCTGCGTCACATGCCGTACATTGTATGCAAAGGCATCACACGGCCTGCATTGTGGGTAGCACTTCCCAGCCTGCTGTCAGATGGAGCCATGACGCAATATTCCTGACATCACAAAGTTATGTCTGCATCGGCAAACAGAAGCATGCTCAGCGCCTCAATCATGGGTGTATTTGCTTAGATTGGTTGTGCCTGGTGTACTGATGCACAGGTAGTGAGCAGTGCATGCTTGGCTTTGCAGAAGGGGCAGATGAGCAATGCTCATGGATCCCCAAAGCTGCAGAACCAGCTTGCTGCTGCGAGCCACAGCCTGAGCCTGATAGAGGATATGCATCCAGGGAGCAACAATCAGTGGCCAGCAGAAGCCCGCCCACCTGGAGCAAGTGGCTCTCAGCGCAGTCTGGATGACAGCAGGTCTTGCACATATCCCAGTGCATACATGCAACCAGCATCTGTCCCCCTGAGACATGTTGACACCAGCCCGCAGCAGCAGCAGCAGCTGCCGCCACTGCCGCAGCGACGCTCAAAGCCTCCCAACAGATTTCTAGCCCAGACTCAGAGCGCACCCCCTACAGGGTCTTTGGACTACCTGACAGGGGGTGCGTCAACCCATCTCAGGCAGCCGGCATCCAATGGACTGGCTTCTGATGGGCTGGATGGCAACCAGCTTGCTGACTACATAGGTCTCAGCAGGTCTGCAAACACCTTTGGTCAGCAATCTGGGCCCACTTTCAGTCAGCCTGGCGCAGGTTTCCAGCAGTCATATTCAAGATCTTCTCACTCGCCGCAGCTGCAGGGCAGCTTCTCACCAGTCTCTTCAGTGGGTCTGTCTAGCCAGACAGCACTTGTGCAGTCTGGCTCTTTTTCTCTGCCTAGGTCTTCAGGCCGGCCTCAACCCATGGTTCAGAACGCCTTTGCCTCTCACCAGGGGTTGGCATCTGGACTGCACTCCAGACCCCAATCTCCCTTTGGCATGAGCCTAGGGATGTCCTCAGAGTCCAACAGTGTTAGGCTGCTGCAGCCAAAATCTGCCTTCCCCTTGACTTTGCAGTCCTCCCTGCAAGCTGCCTTTGATCAGCTGCCCAAGCCGCTGCAAGGGCAAGGCCAGAAGGAGCCAGCTGCCTATCATGCATCCCCCTTTGGGCAGCCAGACGGCCCTTCTGCCTTTCCAATGCCCTTCAGAAGCTCCCCATATGGCAGCAATGTCACCATGGCTAGCTCCTCCCAGCTGAACAAGGGACCTGCACCAGGTGAGGCAACTTCTATGGACATCTGCCAGAGCCAAGGCTTGTCTGCTGCCTCCAATCAGCCTGCTAACGTCAGGCACCACCCTTCAGCAGCCTCCAGCGACAAGGCTGTGCATGGACTAGCTCAGCCTCGACGGTCCTTCTCCGGCAGTTTCAGCCAATGGCAGAACATTGCACCATCACCGTTTGCTCCGTCCAAGCCAGACCTATCCTCACAGCCATCCCTGGGAGCATCGCAGTCCCTGGGACACCATTCCGAGGCCTTGCATCACCAGATCTTGGAAGAGGAGCGCAGCCGTGATGACACCTCTGCTGACGTGCAAGGGGGCAGTGAGCCCGACGCAATGCGCAAGGCTGCCCTGGTCTTGTGTGCCCAGCTGGCGCAAATTGACAAGCAAGTTTTGGAGCATATCATGCCTCAATGTGGGCATCATGTCAGGGCTGATTCTCAGCAGCCTGGAAGCTGTAGCATTGCCCAGCAGGTACCTCTGAACCTGCTGTGTGCCTGTGTGAGTTTCCATTTGTTTCATGTGAACCCAATGTGTGCCTGTGTGGATTCCCAGTTGTTTCTTTGTGACTGCCTGTATGATTGTGTGCTTTTTGGTTCTTTCCTTCTCTTGGGGCATTTATGCCTGACTGTCTGATGCACATCACACTTGACAGCTCTGTGTTGCCCAGCTTCCATGCTTTGCAGCTCTTCGGGGTATCTGAGCTCGTATGCAAGCTGTGGTCATATGTGCCTGCCTGCGTCTCTTGACATCATGCAGTGCTGTGCATGAGCTATACTTTGCTGAACAACGCACGCTTCTGCAAGCTTCTGCTGAGCAAGTGAGCTTTTCATTGTGCATGCATTTCTGGTTGTACCCAGTGTGGCATACACTTCTGGCTGGCTCTGGCGTGCTTTTGCCCTCATTCAGTCAGTCACTGTTCCACTCATTTCTAGCTTGCTTGCTTGTTTGGCATCCACAAGCTCAGTCACCCCAACTAGGCAGCTCAGTTAACCTTATGCTTATCAAGAAGCCCCACATGATTGGGTGGTGCTGTATGTTGCTGGGTTGAACTACTTAAAGGCTGCATCAGGTACACTGTTCAAGTTGACATAAACAGCTTGACTGCCTTTGGAATGTGTCACATGTCAGCAGCACCAAACTTTTCCTACAGAGCCCCCTCTGGTAAGGGCAACATTAGACCTGCATGCTTGTTGGCACTGGTCTGGTCTCCGATCCTGAAACCAGTCCAGGTTCAGAAACCAGTCCAGTGCAGGCAACAGAAAACTGTGCAGTTGCTGGATTGGAATGCTCTCATTGTTTACAGGCAGCTGCATTGATGCACACCAGCAGTGGAGGCCTGTCACAAGGGGGCGATTCCCACCGCGGACAGACAGGCAAGTCATAGTCTGCTCTACACGTCAGACTGCATCTGCATTTGCCTGTTGCGGTTGAGTTGGGCACCATAATAAATGCAGCATCTACACAACCACTAGTACCTGTGCTACATGGTTGCCTTGGCATTTTCCTACAGCGCTGTAGTGCCCAAAAACATCTCCCCAGATAGAAATGCGTTTTGACTGTCCCCAGGCGTTTCTGAGTCTAGATTTGCAGTGAGTGTAGACAAGCCAGGGACAAGCCTGGTATAGAAAGGAGGCCTTGTGTGATTGATGTCGTAGTCCTGTGGAGGTGATCACGCACAACTTGTACCTTGCCAAAGCCAGATGAGCTTGCCAGACCCAGATCAGCTTCCCAAACCCAGATCAGCTTGCCAGATCCAGATCAGCTTGCCAAACCCAGATCAGCTCACCAAACCCAGATCAGCTTGCCAGATCCAGATCAGCTTGCCAAACCCAGATCAGACTGCAAATCTATAGAAACAGGAGGTCTACAGCCTGCAGATTCTGCAACAGCTTACAAGCCACCATAAAAAGCAGTTCTCAGAGCAAAACAAAAATCTTCACGAGATTGTTAGACTGCACATTTGCATTTGTTCATGGCTGCAGGTTCCACATTAGCTTGCACACCACCAAAGAAACAACAAGTCCTCATCACATCCTTCCGTGTGCCTGCAGATTTGACCACTGCTGGAAGGCCAGCAGGCAAGCGAAAGATGGTTAGACGGCTGTCTGACTCAGGCTCCAGCAACTACCCCCTGTTTGATGTGTTGGAGTGCGGGCCGGGGTGGGACTTCACCCAGGGGGGTGCCAAGGTGCTGGTGGCAGCTAGCGGGCTGGATGAGAAGCAAATGAAAGAGGCCAGCAGTCACCTTCATGTCATGTTTGACAGAACAGAGGTACATTGGCAATGTCACAATGTAGCGCATGCATATCAGCCCCAAACATGATGAAGATAACAAGATTGATAATGGCAATGGTGGTGATGATGAAAATAGTAATGATGATGATTATAAAGACAAGATTGAGCAAAATGCGGCATAAGACAGCAGGCATCAGGTGCATGTGCTGCAAGTCAGGTTGACACATCAGCTTGAGCAAAACGCCTGGGCAGCCCGGTATAATACTTGGCTTCTCAGTAGATTGACGCCGAAAGGCGTAGTCTTTTCTTGTTTCTCCTTTCTTGGGCAAGACAGAGGTACCTTGCTGAAGGCCTGGGCAAGTGCATTGGACCTGCCCACCGATGGAGTCACGCCATGCAGTGTGACGTGTGAACCCGACGCTTATCTGTGCTTGCTGAGGAAGCTGCAACAATGCTGTGGGCTGGCGTGGTATGCAGTGTAATGCCTATGTCCCAAACTTTGAACTGTGCCCATGATGATGCAGGTAGCCGCAACAATGCTGTGGCCAGGCGTGATGCGCTGCAATGCGCCGCCCCATGCAACAGGCTCTGTCAGGCTTTGTCTCACGCTGGGAGATGGTCGCCCTTGCAGCAAGGCTGTCAGCTTTGACTACAAGGACGCCTTGCATGCGGGTCCCTCTGCCTCACAAAGGTAGGCCAGTTTGGCTTCTGGGAACGCTGTGCTACAGCTGCTGCATATGATTTTGAGGTGTCAGACAGAATTACACATCAGTTTAGCAACAAATCACTGACAGTCACTCACCTCCAATCAAGCATCTACCTCTCTGTCTACTCCAAATGATAGGCATTGCCTAAAACGACCCTATAAAGCAAGCATGCAGCAACATGTAGAATATCAGCATGCACAACAGCAGTACTTGCTGCAGTACGTATGGCAATACGTATGGCAACATGCACAACAGCATGGTGGCAGCACACACAGCAGCCTTCACAGCAGCAGCATGCATGGCCATGCAACAGCAACTATGCTAGCATGTACAGCAGCATGCACAGCAGCACCATGCATCAGTGCACGGCCGACACCCTGACAGTCCACCAATTTCCACCATACTCCCATCTATGATTCTCTAATGGGAGTGCAGCCTGAGGCCAGTCATGCTGTGTGCAGGCCCAGCGCAGACCTGACGGACAGAGACTTGCAGCTGCAGCTGTTGCAGGCCTTGCTGCAAGGCCAGCCTAGCCCCAACAGCAGCCTCAGTGGCACCCCCCTGAACGCCCTGCCATTCTCTGGCATGGCCCCGGCAGCTATTTGCCAGTTGCTCTTGTTGGGGTAGCAGACAGCTGCCAAGCATCTGGCCGGTCTCAAAAGCAGCAGGGCTGCAAAGCTGCCCAGCCTGTCAGCTCAAGCCTTTCAGCAGCATCCCAGCGCACCACATGCATATGCTGCAACACACTCTGCACAAGCACTAGCAGCCCTGCTTGCCAGCCAGCCATGGCTTAACCGGGCTGAATGCTTCAGAAGCTGACATGCTGACTGCCAAGAGAGGGCCTCATGCAGGGAGCTATTCTCTATGCACCTGACTCTAGGGGAACTGAAAAGGGGACAAGACCCCACCACCCCAAAAAGTGACATGACTTCTCAGGAGATCCAAGCCGGCCAGAACAATATGTAACTGGTGAAAGCATGAAATGACATGCTGCAGTCTGTATGCAGGCCGAGCCTCTACACAGGCTTCCAAGTCAAGCTGAGTACGCATCAGGGCGGCTGTGCAGTCCAGCTGCACTGAACAGCCTCCCCCAGCAGGGGCTGCCCATGCTGCACCTGGTGTCCGCCTTGGGCTATGACTGGGCCTGCACCCTATTGGTAGACACGGGCGCAAGCGTCCATCTGCAGGTATGCACCCCATGCTAACACCCAAGCTGGAGTCTAGAACAGGGGAAAACCCTGTGCTAGTAGGCAATTGTGATGGATGGAATCTTGAAGCATAGATGCAACCAAAATGCTTAAGTGATATGTCAGAACTGTGCATGTGTGCAAGCCTACGGTATAGTCAGCTGCAGTGGCAGCCCCAATGTCGATCGTAACTCAGCTGAGGCTATAGCCAGTGGCCTGATTGTGACTGGACTATATATATCCAGGGTGGCAAATGCATGCATCAAACTAGGTTTTGCTACCTTGGTTGCAGATGCATACACGCTCAACGTTGTAGTGTGCCACAGTGCTGCGGTGCATCTTGACACGCTGGGAGATTGTCATCAGACACACAGGGACCTGGATTTGTTATGTTTTACAGCAGCATTTGGTCGACCAAATGCACTGTCGACTTTGCAATGTTTGCCCAAAAAGCAACTGGTGTGATTTGCCTCGTTGAGCTGCATTAGCTTAGGTGGCTGTGAGCAATTGCATTTGCGCGGTTCCTGGAGGCTAAAGTTGTCCAGCATTTGCTTTTGTGTCTTCCCTGGAGGCTACTGTGGTCTTTCATGACACACAATGTTGACTTCACAGAGTCATAGAACATACAAGCCACTGAACGAGATACTCAACTACCTGAACTGTTGGTTCCAGGACAAATCAGGTCTGACAGCCCTGCATTGGGCCGCAAGCAGAGGCCGCGAGGCTTGTGTGGCAGCTCTACTGGCCAAGGGCGCTGACCCTACCTGCCTGTCCCATACCTGTGACGGCAATCTGAGCTGCACCGCTGCTGAAATGGCCAGCAGCGCTGGCCACACTGGCATTGCGGCAGTCTTAGCAGAGATCAGCTTGGTGCATGCCTTGTCAAAAGCACAGACTGGCAGGCTGCCTGCATTCACTGTCTCTCTGTTAGGTGAGATCTCAGCAGAACCAGCTGCGCTGCTCATGTCACTGGCTGAAAGTCACATCCAACCTCAAATGCCCTAGTCACTTGCAGGCTTACGCTGTTGCTTTGCTCCAAAGAGGTGATGCTTGCAAACGTAGAAGCAGATGTATCAACTGTGCATGATCATGTGATCTGCGATACAGCAGCAGAGGTTCACTGCAGCTGCAGAGCATCTCGGCATGGTCTGCGCAGTCTGTATCAACAGATGGGCTGTTTGCAGTCCAGCTGCAGAAGTACAGCTGGCACCATGGCACGATTTGCACACTCTTGCAGTCCAACACACCATCATGTGGTTGCAGATTGGCAAGTGGCCCAGCAGCGGCCTACCACGTCTTCTTCCTCAGATCACAGCCTTCAGCGCAAACGCAGCCGCATGGACCAGCCCTTGCCTGAAGGGCTCCTCCCACCGCCCCCCTCCCAGCTCATCTCCTCAGCACGGGACCCCATGACACCAAACGTCAACATAGTACTCCGACTGCCCAGCGCTGCACCGCAGCAGGGTGTTGACTCATCAGCTGACACAGCATACCAGCGGCTGACTCACACCCTAGCAGGTCAGTCCAGGGCCGGAGTAGGGTTGCATCAGAACCCCCCTGCGGCAAGGGGGGTGGGTGAGGGAGGCCCAGCGGCTACAGTGGCAGCTGCAAGGCAAGCGGTGGCAGTGCTTGAGCAGCAGTGGCAGAGGCAGGAACAGCAGTCTGGTACATCAGGAGTGCGTCGAGCCAAACGCAAACAAAGGTACGGCTGATGATGCTCGTCAGACCTGCACGACACTGCTGCGCACCTGCTCTTGGAGTGAGCAATCTCTCAACAAGCTGTGAACAAGACTGAGACCAGGAATGTGCAGATGTCGTGCTTGAACTGCTGATGCATTACGCTTGTTCTGGCATTCAGGATGCTGAAAGCACAACTCGCCGTCAACAGAACACCAGGTCATCCAGTACAACATCCCCACAAGGCCCATGCAAAGAGCTCGGCCAGGGATACTGGATGACTGATTCCATGTCTGCAATGTCTGACTCCATGTCTGCAATGCAGAGATCAGGTGGCCCTGCAGCGTCTGTCTGATTCCACCAAGATGTCGACCACCCTCAAGAAGATTGCGGAGGCTGAGTTAGCGGACAGCACCAACCAAGCTCAGGACTCAGTCACTCGGCGCTTCCTGAGTCTGGCCCCTCGCGTTGCTCGGCTCAACGACGCCGTGCGCCTTGGCTTGATGTCCGGCAGCTGTGGAGAAGCTGCTGCAAAAGGTGATGCTGCAGCTGAGGCTGCTGCTGATGAGCAAGATACAGAGATGGGCGGTGATGCACGTTCCTCTGAGAGTCTTCCTCAAAGCCCACAAAGGTGAGCAAGGATGGGTGACATTCCGTGAACAGTGGCTCAATTGCATGCTACTTTGTGGTGCTTCATCTAAAACATCTCCCCAATGTAGAAACGCGTTTTTACTGTCCCCAGGCGTTTCTGAGTTTAGATTTTCAGTGTAGGGATGACGTTTCTGAATTAAAATAGACGTTTCGGGATTGAAAAGAGCTGTCTGTCTGCCTGAGGCTGCAGTGAGCAAAATCATTATCATCTCGCTCTGTCTGTCTGTGCGTCTGTCTATCTGGCAGTGGCAACCTCTCAACTGGAGCTCTTACAGTAACCGTCTGCTTGGGTCTTTAGAGACACCAACAATGTATACTTGTTCTATCCTGCATCTCCGGGCTGCCGCCTCAGGAGGCTCCTGTAATGATCGCTGAAAAACGTAAACCTTTATTATTTTTATTTTCTTCTGTCCTGCAAGAAGCACTTGGCCCACGTTAACTTGATGTGCACCACTACCTATAAACCAAATTTGCGCAACCGAAGACTCAGACTGAAAATCTCACCTAGATCCAAGCCTCAAGGCTTGTTCTGAGGGAGAATGCCTCACACGCCTTGCATGTTTGCTCTGCAGGGGGGGGGTATACCTGCCCTCGCAGACAGTCAAGGTTGCTGAGGAGATCAAAGGGCCTGTTGCGCAAAGCGTGTCAGGCGACGCCAACGACGCAGCTCTCAGCCAGGTATGCCCTGGACTTGTGGTGCTTGCCAAAAGCAGAACACAAGATAGTCACAGTTGTTAGTACAGGTTGGGACATTCCAAGTTGTATGGTGCAAAACCAAAGTCGGTCTCTCACAGGCAACTCAGCGCTGAAATAAGGGGTGACACCTCTGCAGCAGTGTACATGTTGCTTCTGCCTCTTGCCTGGTCAAGAGCATAATCTGTCTGTGCCTGCATGGGCACGCTGCCATCTGCATCAGAAGCAGTGCACTTTAAAGTGGCGCCTGTCTTGCTGCATTGACGTTATGTGTGCTGGCAATGACATTTGGCACGTGAAAGATTGCATCACAATCATCTGTGCTGTGAGTGCTTTGCCATGTTACCCAAGCACATCAGCCCTTGGAAGATTGTCACGTCATCCCTGATGCCAAGCAGCCAACCCTACCAGGAGTTCTCGACGAACAGAGTATTGCAGCATGGAAGCAAGGAGGATCCAAATACGGTGCTAAGAAAAAGGAAAGCTTGTAGTTGCTTGTGTACTCATTGAATGATCACAATGCTGCAGGCTGTGCAACACATTGAAGCAATGGTGGGCAAGGCAGACGCAAGTGCTCAGTATGAGCGAGTGATGAGGGCTGTGAAGAGCATCAGTGCACAGCCTGCTGTCCGTAGGGTCATGCCTGCCCTCCATAGCTACTGATAGCCCAGACAGGGCGTTCAGACACCCTGGCAGAGGCCTTGAAACACCCTGGCAGAGGCTTAAAGATCAAAACTTCGTCAGCAAATTAAAAACTTATGATCTGTCGAAGTTCTAGAATACTCGTTTGAAACAATTTGTCTGAAGGCTGTTCTTTTCTGCGGGTGCAACTCAGCATACTAAACCAAGTGAGGGTTGATTGTTGAGACGGTACACTGCAATGTGGAAGGACATTGCAGAAGCAGTCATTGATTGTTATCGAACTGGCCGAAATGCAGAGACCTGGCGTTGCAACACAGCTGAACATGTATTGACGGAAGTATAGAAGTATGCGGTAGCGAGGGCCATGCTGACAGCCCATGAGACAACAGTGAAGCTGATCCAATGTTCCATGTCATGACCGTATGTTAGGATGCTCACTGTGCTTTTGTTCTTCTGTTTCAGCAGCATGCTAGTGTTATTGTAGGACTTGCTGCTGCGAGGAAGCAGCTGTTTCTGCATGCATGCTGCAGGTCTTAGGCTGCTGCCCCGCTGTATCAAACGCCCCTGGGGCCCTGCTGCTGTTGTTATTATGCCTACTACTAGTAGGTAGTCGTCTCAATAGTAGGTTGTACAACAACAGCAGCAATCCTGCTGATAAGTATATGCAGCCAATAATCTCCTCTTTGTTGCAAGCAGATGCTTCACATCAGTGCAACACACCTGATCTGCAAGGATCTTGCATCTGCGATTGATGCTGAGCACCTTGCATGCATGATGAATGCTGAACACCTTGCAGGTGGCAATGTCAGTAAGTATGTATTGTGATCCAAACAGCAACGTTGCTGGTACGACTTGCAGGTTAAGGTTGAGTGATGCGTCAGTTGTAATTGTGTGACAACGATGATATAGGAACACAGGTTTTGCTGCTTTGTGCTTAATGAAGTCTCACTTACATGTCGACGTAGGTATACATGAAGCATCCTATTCAGAATGTGTCATATTGCAATTGCAATAAGGCTCAGAGGATGTCGAGGGCAAGCATCAAATAGCACAGAACTTCAAGCTCTTAAGAGTATGCATGCACAGTGGCAGCAAAAGTGCAAGATCAAAAGTTGAGCAGCAGATTGTGCCTATAGGCATATGCATCTTGCATGCAACATATGTAGCTCTTGCATTCTCAGCCTGGACAAAAGCAGCTGGACTGAGCTTCATGACAAGGTTTGCCAGCCACCTTTGAGGCAGAAGTTTTACACGTGATTAATCTTGATTCTGGCTCTTCCTCTTGGTACAAGTCCAATGGCCATCAGAACATGCAGCCAAGGCACGTTCAGCTCAAAGAACATGCTCTTAGCAATGAGACAGGTTGTATCTACCAAGTTGATGGCAAGAAAAAGGCTGGCATTGGGACACTGGCAGAAGTTGCTGCTGCAAGCAAGCAGTCAAGAGACATCGAATTTGTTGCCTGAAGCCAAGCTGCACACAACTGACTGGTATGGCGTGCAAGCCGTCCATCATGACAAACTGAAAAAGTTCTTCTTTAGCCAGCTGAAATGTGAGATAAGAGCACAGTCATATGGCACATCTCTGTGCAGGGGCTTCACAGAAGCCTTCATCCTCTGCGTCAGCATCCCTTCTGAGCTGTGCATCATGTTGTGCGGCCTGGAGCTACAGCTGTGTAGCTCAGACCCCTTGTCAACAAGCCCTTGTACGACCTGCAAGGCACAGCAACAAACAGCAGTACATGGAGTGCTGGAGTCAATGTCAGGCAATCAAACCATGTCCCACCAGGCTATTTATGAAAATCCTCAAATGGCCTTGCATGTCTCCGTGCAGAGGTATTGTACTTCTGGCGCTGCTTTTGTGCACCCGCTGAATTAGCACTTGCCGCCTCTGCCCCTTCAGAGATCCTACTTCAAACACGGTCAACCAAGTACTCTAGCTTGTCCTCAGCTAACACCATCAGAATTCAAATGCAAAAAGGCTTCAGTGAACCTAAAGAGTGGCCTACTAGAAGTTCTAGGCTAGCACATATCACAAACGGTGTTCCTCGCTGCACAGAGACTTTCATCCAATCTCCTCTCACTTAAATGTTTGATATCGTTTGTGACACGGTCATCCTTATCGTTAACATCCTCTTTCCGGCCCTTGCCACACCTGATCGTATCGTACGTTCGGACCAAACTTCTCCGAGGAGCTGCGCACCCAGTCGTCCTTGCATTGCCTCAAAGTGGCTGGCCTGATCCTAAAAGATGTACAAGAATTGCACCGGCTTCACAGTCAGCCACTTCAAGAGAAATCGCCACTTCATCGCGTGAGGACCGGCAGTGTGTCGTGCGCAATGCGAAACTGTGCGGAACGTTTCGCACGGCCTGCGTCGACGCCCCAAATGGGCGAAAGTAGTTCCGCACTGACTATCAGTGCGAAAGTATTTGCCGCTTATTTGCCGCCTGGCAGTCACGGCGAAAGCTTTTGGCTCACCGCAACTGTCTGTACCTGCCAACTTCAAGCGCAAAGTAGATGGCAGGCCTATGTGTATGTAGATATATCGTTGAAGTTTACATCAACGTTAATGCTATCTTTGTCTGCATTCACAGCACTAAACCCTGAACCCAAACGCTATATACTTCGATGAATAGTATACCTGTATAGGCTTACAGCAAATCCTTTAAGTCAAACTATGTCAGCAAACCAGCAACAGATTCCTTTTTCGATGTCAGGCAACTTTTAGCTAGGTATTAGTCCAGACAAATGCGGTTTTTGATGTTGCATGCCGGTCCGAAACACGGGTTTTGATGACAATAAACATTTCTAGTTGAACATCTAGACGGGAGCTGCATTACGCACCTACTTTGAGCAAAATGGTGAAGGTCTGCTGCTCGCTATTGCTGAAGTTGCTCAGAGCTGCTCACTTTCAAAGTGAGAAAGCGCACTGTGAAAGCACATTACTACACCATTTTACTACTTTAAAACCCTACCTATAAGTCATAGTCATAGCTCCCATCTGAATACTATCTGTGAACCTCACAGTCACATCACTTTTTCGGCAGGTCTTGGACGCGGTTCTTTTGTGCTGTCCAAAACCTTTCCATCCCTGAAGCCGTTTTGACCACAAAGTGGCTGCTCGATTACGTCGCGCGCATCAGTGCGCAAGCCACCAGTCGCAAACAGAGCTGCGCAAGCTTGTGCGCTTGATCGCAACAACCTATTCTGGTCACGACTGAAGCAGTTGACACCGCAGAAACCTTCATTGCCTGACTCAGCCGCCTGCCTTGCTGTTGATTAATCAACCGTCGTCAAAGTCACGACAAATACCCGAAAGCGGGTCGCCATACCAGATGCACCTGTCTGCCAGTGCGCATGAGCTCTCGCACAGTTTTGCCACTTCTAGGTCGTCAGGCTTTAGTACTCGACATCGTTGCTTTGGTCGCAGGTAGCAATGTTCCTTGATTTGTTTAGTCACAGCTTGTTGAGGCCCTGTGCTGATGCTTTGATTGCATAGGGCTCCCAGGCACGCAAATACCTCGGTAGTTGCAGCCACACGCAAGCTGACTCCAAAGGCACCACCAAAACAAAGCAGGCAAGCGGAAATCGATGAAGTCCCCTTCCTTGATAGATTTCACATCAGCGTGACTGGTTTTCCTTTCCCTTTGGGACCATTCTTCCAGAGAAGGACAGTTCGCAAGGAGGTGCGTGTCACAGACGTGCATGCTTTTTGCACATACAACCAGAGCAATGCAACACACCATATCTACCAGCATGCCAGGTGCATGTGACTTGTATCAGGTTTTGACTGACTCGCCCTCCTGGCAATGCAAATCATGCACAGCTTATGCAATCTTCAACTCTTGTAGGTTGACAAAGGCAAGCTGTGGTTGTTTGAGCAAGAGCAATCTCTTGGTGGCAGCAATGTAACAACAGTAGTAAGGATGACAGTCTTGAAGCTGAAGAGTGGAGGTCTGTGGGTTCATGCGCCTGTGGCACCAACCAGGCAAGTGAGTACGCCAGTGCACCAGTATGCATGCAAATCACTTTGTGACCTCCATTTGTGACCTTTGTGACCTCCATTTGCTAAGCTGCTGCACTTTCATGTTTCATGGGTCGCATTGCAATATGCAATACTACCAATGCTGCAGCTGTGCAAACCCAAGCAAGTTGAAAACCAAATGCCTACTCACCTCAGTGCGCATTACCTGCTATTGTCCATGCAGTCCCTTGAGACAGACCAATCACACAGTTGAGAACAGGATCCTTCACCTGACTGGCATGTGGATGATGCTCAGACTGCTACCATCATATGTTGCTGCACCCAATGTGCAACTATTTGTAGGGAATGTGTGAGGCTAGTGAAGGAGCTTGAGCTGCCCATAGAATACATAGTTCTCCCTACATTTGCCTATGAGCACAAGATCTTCCTAGGGCCCTTCTCCAGGGCATTCCCACAGGCCAAAGTCTGGATAGCCCCAAGGTCAGCTGTTCACATATCAAGCATTGCTCCTGACTGAGCTGTTGCTGCTGCTGCTGCTGCTGCTGCTGCTGCTGCTGCGGTCATGCTACATGAAACAATACGCTGTCACACTGTAGTGGTATGGTCTTGTTGCAGCCAAAGCCATATCCTATTTAGAATCTCCTGCAAGCAGCAGATCGGAGGATAATTGCAAGTTATTACCACAGTCAGGGAGCCTGACAAAGCGTCATCTATGTTCATCTACCTTTACAAGTGTCTGGTGCCCTCATTCCTGTTGGTTGTCACCTGATGCCCTCATTTCTGTTGTTCATGTTGTCTTCTGCTGTACAGGCAGTGGAGTTGGCCTCTGCCATTGCCGCCACAGTTCCTTGGTATCTTCCCCACCGGAGGCACCATCACAGAGGATGACCAAGAGCTGCCCTGGAGTGATGAGCTAGAGCACAAAATCTTCATCTCAGCTATAGGTGAAGCTGTCAAGAGTGCCTTGGTGTCAAATGGTTGTCTGTTGCATGACAAAACAGCAGCATTTGCAGTATGCTGTATGCATTCCACAGCTGAATATGACATTTAGCAGGAAATGCTGTGCAGCAAGCTTTTCTGGAGAGTCATGTGCTGCATGCCTGACATGCATGGTCAAAGCACTGTTGTTCATCAATCTACTCCATGTATTTGTCACACACAAACAGAGTTCACATTGGCCCAACTTGTGACCCTGGTTCCTATGCAAAATAATGATAGGCCAACAGCGGCTGATGCTGTCTGAGTTTGCAGACCTGACAGGGTGCTTGCTGCTGCAGGCGGCGCGTCAGCTGGAGTGGGACCTTATGTGGAAGTTGTGTTCCTGCACAAACAGTCCAAAACACTGATTCTGACAGATGCTGTGGTATGCGTTCCCCCTACACCTCCACAAGTTGTCAGAACCTCCAATTTGCTAGAAGCAGGGTCACCCCTACCAGGCAAGCTGTCACAGTCAAACCTCGCTGACACTACCTTTTGTCTGTGTCCAAGCTTTTGAGCACACTGCATACTTTCTTGCTTGGCAGCTTGGGCAGCCTGCAAACTTGGACTGTCTGTCAGTTCTTTCCCCCCAGAATGTTTGGCGTAAGGGACAAAGTGTGCAGTTTGTGAGTCTTGTTGGGTGTCCTGCTTGAGCATGTTGGCATGTACTTTGCTAGACAAAACTCCATCTAGTCAAACTGCACACCAGACCCCCTTTGCATGCTTAAAATCCCAAGCTTGTGACTTGACAACCAAGCTAGACAGGGCGCAGAAGCCTTGCAATGGATTGCAGCACAAGATCTGCTAGTTT
>JAABUP010003234.1_pt1 | contig 29136 bp, 36 predicted proteins | sample 5559201 | NCBI WGS metagenome assembly JAABUP01 (sample SAMN10711887, study PRJNA513373) | rock metagenome | isolation source: Antarctica rocks | place: Antarctica | reverse complement strand
TTCTTTCTGGATTCATGAGCATATGACAGGGTAAAAGTGCATGTCATTGGTGATGAGAAGGCAAAGGCCTGATGCAAGAAAGAGCAGCCTGGCCCATAAGCTTACCTGGTACTGACCCGTGGCCCACATGATGTTCAGGGAGTTTGTTCCAGCTGGGGACAAATGCACCTGCAGTGACAAAGCCTTCAGGAATGCACATAATGCATGCAGAAAACATATAGCCGCCTGTTGACAGCTTTATGGTGCAAGGTGTAATTCCAAGAAGGTTGTTGTCACCTGTGTAGGTTGGTTGCCTGTTGCATTGGCACCAGCAAATGTAGGGTCGGTCAGGTTTAGGAATGTTGAGTTGGACCTCATCCCAGTCTGAAGCGGGACTGTCACTGGTGTCTGCAAACAACGAAATCGTGATCGCCCACGCCTGTTGCAGTCGGAACCGAAAAAGGCAAACATGGGCTGCAGTTGCCGCAGAAACAATAGCATGTCCTCGGCTTCTGAATCAGTGACTTACGGTGTGTGTCAAGTTATTAATACCAACAACCAGCACCTGCGTAGCACACCTTGAACCAATGCAAGCTCCCTTATGTCATCCGGCAAAACTCATGCTGCAGTGCCTGGGCTGCACTTATGCGTTCCCAAGGAGCCTTGAGCAGCATCTTGCAGATGAGGCTCTTGGCTGCTGGACAAACCTGTTGCAACTGCTGCGCAATTTTGCTAGGGTGCTCGCCACTCACTTGGCTAGCCTGCATGTTTGCAGGAAGCAATCGTGATTTGACATTTCACATAGCAGCACCAAGTGCAGTTCATACTTGCAAGTTTTGCGAAGGCGGCCTCCAGTTGGCACCATACACTACAGCAGAGTTGATGTGCTAAGACTGCAAACACGACAGCACAGAAACCCACAAAATTTCATGAGCGTTAGGGTCCAGACAGCGATTTAAAGATCAGGCAGCTCAGCGACACAGTATAATATGACTGGCTTAGTTGAATCAGCAGCATTATACCCTAGCAAATCCCTCAGGAAACTCAGAAGCATCAAGCATGCACCACCGGATGTGACCTAACGGTTGCATGCTGACAAATCTGCAGCTTGCCTCTGTTGCAATCAAGCAGGCCTGCCTGTGGCAAAGATACTGGTGCAGGGCATACATCAAACCACAACCATTCTTGAGTCAATGATGGTCCACAGACCTACCCACGGTAACCTGTATCTGAGATCCAATCTATCAAGGAGACCTACCCATTGTGCGAGCAAGGCCTGCATGCTGAGGTAGTCAAACCCACTCTTGGGCCAGAAAGGCAGTCTGCCCGTCAGAAGCTGGATCAGCATAATTCCCAGAGCCCACATGTCGCATGCGAACCCATCATAGCTGACTGTTGGGCGTCCTGCTGCCTTGTTGATGTAGTTGGACACCAACTCGGGAGCCATGTGGTGCAGGGTGCCCCCTCCACGCACCCTCTTCTGACCTGAAGAAGGCAACATGTTGAGCCAGTCACAAAGTGTGGCAAAATTGTAACAAGTGGCAGCATGCTGGCTGGCTGTGACATCCTCTGTTCACGTGATTGCACACCAGCCACAGAAGCGGTGTGGCGAAGCAGAACATCACACCCTGAAACATGCATGCTTTGGCAAGCAGAGCAACTGAGCAATGTTCCTTGCGTCTGTAGTCACTCGTGGCCCTTTTGGGTATGGCATACATCATGTGCAATCAGCAGACTCCCCAGCAAAACCAAGATGTGTGCAAATTGGCCAATTTTGAGGAATATGCATTGCCCAACATGCATAAATGCTCTGACTCACCTGGCCTTTGCTGCTGTGAGCATGCCATGTCCACAAGCTTGACAGTGACCTGACACGGTGAGTGGGTCACCATGGCATTGCTGTTCTTCAGGTCTGCATGACAGAAGCCATGGCTGTGCATCTGATGAACTGCCTACAGGCAGCAAGGCTACTGCAGTTGAGCACTACAAGGGATGGACATGTGGTCTCAACATTCTTATGTCCTCTGTGGTGCTGAGAGCTCTCACCAAGAGCTCTTGTCTGCATTGACATAACAGCTGACAAGCTGTTGCATCTGCTGTTGCAGCCGCAGATGTTCACAAACAACTGCAATGGCTGTAGCCATTGGCGCTGTCCTAAATGGCTTGCTTTCAGTCAGTTCGGAATAGCTCTAAGTCATGCAGCAACAGGTGCATGCGGAGACCAAGCAGCAAGATAAGCAGTGCTACCTTGATGAGAGCAATGGCACAAGGTCTCAAGAGGGCATTTGTAAGGGTCACCAGCATTGCAGGGCTGTTGACTGGTCTCTGGTGGAAGACTGAGTCAATCACTTCCTCTATAGTAGACCCCAACAAATGCCTGTGCATGGCGACAGGGTGGTCAGAATGTAACCAGCTGTAAATACCAGCTGGCATTGATGCATGCAACGAAATGAATTGCCTGTCATGCATGCTGGTCTGTGTATGCTTCTGGATGTTGTTTCTCCATGTGTTATGTGCATGTTAGCAAGCCATGTTTTGACAAGCACAGGGTCGTAGTACCGTATCTAGCGATCTGTCAAATACACGCCGACACCAACCAGGCTTTTGCCAGCACAGTGGTGCTTTACAAACTAAAAGGCGGCAAGAAGCTCAAAAGCACAGCTCTTCTGCAAGCATCATTTGGTACATTTTGAGCAGAGAACTCACTCCATGACCAAAAAGGCTTTGCCCTCATCCTTCAGCCAATGCAGGTCATATGGCCGAGGGATGCACACAAGCCCAGCTCTGTGCATAGCATGCATCAAGTCTGCCTCATGCTTCACCGTCCTGTGCTCCCGATGTGACTTGCACACCATTTGCTTGATGGCCAAGGGATACTTTTGAGAGGGGTCTGTGGCAAGCCTTGCCCTGCATGCCACAGCTTTTCAGCAGTTGGCTGCGGTCAGTACATAGCAAATTGCAGCACATGAGATTATCAGCAGTTGGCTGTGGTCAGTGCATAGCAGATTGCAGCACATGCGATTATCAGCAGTTGGCTGTGGTCAGTACACAGCAGATTGCAGCACATGAGATCATGAGCAGAGGTACAAACAGGAGCGACCTGCAGCAGCAAGGCAGCTGTACAAATGTGTGTGCAGCAGAGATGTGCATGTACCCAACACATTCAGCATTGGCCACATTTGCAGGGATGAATCAGGAGGGGTGGCGGCCTCATTTGCACTCTGCACTGTGATTGTGATCAGCCTTGCATGCATGGCCAGGGTCAGTTCTTGCATAGCTAGACAGCAAAGCCGCAAAACCTGAGGTCATTATGATGCAAGGATAGAGTGGAAGAAACATGTCAATTTTGCTTACTCTTACTTGAAGACAATGCCAAAGGTGCCATGCCCAATGGGGGTGCGGTGCATGACCAAAAACGGAGAACAAGCAGCGATGGCTTCATCTGCTCGTAGTTCAGATGGCGCACAGCTGCACTCGTCGCTGTCAACATCAACGGCATGGCTGCTGCCAGACTGCAGCAGCACATGGCAATGTTGTTGAAACGTGCTGCAGGAAGAATGCCATGCTGCAGCAGGAGAATGTGTCACAGCAGCTCATCATAGCATTGCTGGTTTGATTGCTGGCTGCTCACCGCGCCCCTGTCTTCACCAATTTCAACATCATCATCCTGCCACTCTTCTGAAGATATACATAAGGGATGGACTTTGAGCTCTCTAGCGTGAAGATGAGCTTCAGCTGAAATGCTTGAGTCAGTAGATAAGATGCTTGCGGGCGCAGCTCCTTGAATGGGTGGGCTGCCTATCTGAGACAATATCACAATAACCACTTTACACAGCTCTTGAGTTCATGTGCAGCAGGAAAATAGCTGACAGCCTACTAATTGTAACCTACATTGCCTGCGCACCGAAAAGGCTGCTTTGAATGTCTGATCGCCGAAAGTGCCGATAGCTCTTGTGTGTGAGTAGGGTTCCTGCTTATGTTGCTACTCAAGCCCTCGTTCTCTTTGCCTTGATTGCTGATCGTAAATGGCTTTCTGTCACCGGTCGACGCTGCCTGCTGGGACTTCGGCTGCATGAGATACGAGTCAATCGGCGCATGCTTGTGTTGTTATGATCGTCAACTTGACCAAGCAGGAAACGTGATCTGATCTTGATGCATGTGACCTAAACCCGACTTGCTCGGCGCTGCTGGACATCAAAGCAGGGAGTAGTGATAACAACGCATCGGCGCATGCGTGCGTTATTGGCTGGATTGCTCTGTGGCAAAAAGTCGCTGAGCCCAGCAATCTTCAAGACCAGACCAGAGACCACACTTTCATTGAACAAAATTCGAATACGGATTGACTCGTATGGAAGAAGAAGACTAGCAGTCTGGCAGCTTCTTCTCCTTCGTCCCACTCAAGCATTGCAAGCTGTTTTCTTGATTGATTGCAAATGACAGCTTAGCTTCACCCAGAGTGGGCAGCCAGCACTGAGTACTAGTCAAGACGGCATGGTAGTTTCTTTCTCTGCTGGCTGAAGCTAATCACGGTATACTGTATACGTAATTGTCATCTCGTATGAGTTGTGATCTCTGCTTCTTCAACAGAGCATAGCACATAGAGAAGCGTCAATCGTAGGACAAGTAGCGTGTGAGCAAGTTCGATTGCCATTCCCCGGTCATCAAGATATCTTAGATTTTTGTCTAGATTTCGGCTTACAGTCCAGAAACACATGTGATTTGAGAAAAAAGTTTTGTTGCCCAAGTGCATACTCAATCATGTCATATGCACCAGCTGACCCCTGCCCGGTTCGTTGTGTGATTCAAAACTAGCAAAATTCTGTTGTCTACAACAGCGGACAATCAAATGTCCGTCCATTGCTGTATCTGAAGCGTCAGGACATGTTGCGTGTGTTGCCAGATGCGAACGTGGTCATCCCAGAATGTACGGTGGCACGGTCACTGTGAGCTCTTGCTGTAACATTCCACTGCACATGCATCCAATGCATATCAGATTGCATTCCCAGGCTGCTGGGAATCTCAGCACCCTGTACCCCAAGCTCTTCCTTGGGATCCCCAGGGACTGATCAGTCATGAGTCAACGTTTGCTCAGCTAAAATGATCAGAGGCTGTCACTTGATGCACACATCTCGACTGTGAGCACAAAGGTTGTTCTTAACAAGGTCGTGCAAAGGGGCGGTATTCCAGCAGCCTTCAGCAATGCAGCAGCAGCCGGATGCTTATCTGCTAGATCTGCCTGCAAGCCTTCTGCAGCAGGTGTTAGCCCTATGTGCACCTGCTCAGCTCGCTCGATGTGCTGCCGCCTGCACACTTCTACGTAAGGCAGCCACAGGCTGTCCAGCTTGGCAGCAACACTGCCTGCAACGCTGGTCGAGCTGGGGCCCTGGTATTTGGAACGATCTGCAACAACAGGATGCCTGGAAGACACTGTACGCTGCAAGGCGGCAGGTGCTCAGCTCAATCGGCGTCACATGCTCATCGTAGAAAGTCCAGTCGTGATGTGAAGCCTTGTCAGGTCTCCGAAAAAAGGAAGTCTCAAATATGCAACTCCAGCCTGCGCCTGTTGCAGGTGGACCTTCAAACAGATCAGCTAGTGGCAACATTGGTTTGGCCTCTTGAGCGATATGGATGCATTGCAGAGCTGCAGCAGCTTGGTGACGATGCGCTGGTAAGACATTGTTTTGTGTTGCACGCCTGCCAGCAAACTAAAAGTCCAGCAACCTCACATATGGTCAGAACCACTTACACCTGTCACACTCACCACCATCCATCCCTCCGCCCCCCGGCTACCATCTGCATTGCAAGTACTCTGTTTTGCTGCCTCCAGGACCAGCTGCGGCGTTTGGCTGTGAAGCAGGGCTCTTTGATGATTGGCACGCGGTATTGGGCGAAGCAGGCCCTCACAGCTGTGCTCAGTCATCTTCAGGCCAATAGCATGAAGCAGATCTTGCAGCATCCACAGGCCACACAGAACATGCCAGAAACTGGAGCCCTCATGGTGGTAAGCTGAGACATTTTGTACTTGCAGAGGTAGCGAAGAGATGCAACGCATGTGAATGTACAAAGCTAGCTTCTTGTCCAGACAAACATCCATGCCATTCTACAGCCATTGCACATGCCTGTTTGAAAACTTGTCGGGTCCATATGGCTCAAGCACTGATTGCTTCATCATCCTCAGAGAGCAGGGGCTTTCTTACCGTAACCATATGCTCAGACAGACCAATGCACACCTGAGTGGCAAGTGCTATTGACAACAGACATTCACCCAAGCTGCTCAATCTGCATATGAACCAGGCCACTTTGTCACCATCCCAATTTCGATCATTGTTCTATGACTGTCCCTTTAGAGTACTCAGCTTGTTTGAAGCACAATCAAGGAATTCTGCGTGACAAGCGGCGCAACTTCTTCTGTTGCAGGCGCAAGCTCACTACCCCTTGGTGGACGTGTCTGCAGTGTCAGCCTACCTAGACAGGCTGGCAGAGGAGTGCAAACACAGGATGGCAGCAGCAGGGACTTGCACTGACCTGGAGGCCTTACTCATCCTCAATCAGCTGTTGTTCAACCCACCAGCAGATGGCAGGTAGGCTGCACCAGGGTCTCTGAGCGTCAGGCATGGCAAAGGCTTGCACAGACACAGAACGGCCTGTCAGCAGCATGCACAAGTCAAGCATGTTGCATCAGCAGTTACAGCAGCTGTTTCCGCTTCTAGCAACAGGCTGACTCACAAGAGGGCAACACATTTGGGCTGGAAGTTGTTTTCACCAAAGCTGCCAAATGATCGATGTTGTATGTGCACTGCAGCTCAGCAGCAAGTCCAAGTCCTGATGATACCCCTAGACAAGCAGAGTTGCCGTATCCCATGTCAGCTTGGAGTTGGGAGCAGCAAGACTCTGCGGCTGACTGGATGAACATCCCTTCAGGCAATGCTGGTCTGGGTCTTCAGGTGAGTGAGCTGTAGCCTCCCTGGGACAGCCTTTGACCTGTGCACGTTTGCAGCCATCAATGCTGGTTGTTGCTGCATATTGAAGTCTACACTTCTGCAGCTTTGCACCGTGTACTTGTCTTGTCAGGTCAAGTCAGGTCATGCACCACACAGCTCTGCAGACGGCCGAATTTCTGATATGCATCACTGTTCCTTGCCAGGTGTCAAGATGGTTGTGTAAGTTTATGAATCTACATTGCATTTATTTGAGATGTGTTCTGCAGCAATTGTTGCAACATGTTGCCTATGCAATTGCGGCTTTATTGTGATCGTCACTGCAAGGTCAGCGATGCAGGTGCAGCCGGCATTGGTCACCTGGCTAGTACCCTGCTACAAGGCATACTAAACACTCTTGTCTTTGGGCATCAGTTTTCTGCATGCAGGGCACAACTGAGAACCACCACCACTGCAACAGTTACCTGCTGCTCTTTGTTTGATACCTGCTGCCCTTTATTTGGCACCTGCTACTTTTTGTTTGGCACCTGCTGCCCTTCGTTTGGTACCTGCTGCCCCTTGTTTGGTACGTGCTGCCCTTTGTTTGGTACCTGCTGCCCTTTCTTTGGCCTTCACCAAAGCAGAAGCCTTTCAGCTATGCCATGCACCATGCCCTTTCTGCCTGCAGGGGGACAGTGAGAACTATTACGACCCCAGCAACTCCTTGCTGCCCTTCGTGCTGGCTACAAGGAAAGGCATCCCCATCAGTCTTGCCATTGTGCACGCCGCAGTAGGCAGGCGAGCTGGCCTGCCCATTGAGTTGTGCCCATGCCTTTCATGAACAAGCTGGGGGCTGCTGAAACCCCAGATGAACGCTTCATTGATGTGTTTGCTGGTGGCAAAGTGCTGGACAGGTGCGACTGCCGTCAACATGCAAAGTATTGTTGTGTTTCATTCATGCTTTCATGTGCATGCTTGCTCAAATCCAATTGTCTTGTTATGGCACTTGTAGGACTTAGGCGGAGTGCCGCGCACTGTCTATGATGCAGCAAAGTGGGTGGTGACAATGCTGACGTGTGCAGGCATTCTGCACTGCATGTTCAGCATCCTTTGCAGTCAGCCGTCTAGGGTAAGTGCTGTTTGTCATATGCAGTCCAGCCATCAGTGCGTGACATGCAATCGATAGAGCTAGTGCCTGTTGTGTCACAGATCTGTCTTGCCTTCACTGCATGTTCTCTTGTTGATTTCCATCTTAGATACGTTTTCCCAAGGATGCACTGATCTGCAGAGCCCGGAAAGATGCCTGGATCATGAGGATTCCACCACGATCTGCATTCATCCCAGGCTGTTTTAATGCTGAAACACTGCATTGAAGTGCTGCAATTTGTGTCATGCAGGGAGGCAGTCAAAGCCATGATGCAGCAGAATGAGAACCTCTCCCGTCGGAATCGGCCATTGCAGATCAGAAATCACCTGTACTGCGTGTGGTGCAGGGAGGCAGTCAAAGCCATGATGCAGCAGAACGACATCCCCTTCCAATTCTGCTACAACAGGCAATCTTGCCAGGTTGTTTGATGCTCAAACAATGCATGAAGTGCCACACTTTCTGTCATGCAGGGAGGCAGTCAATGCCATGATGCAACAGAACGACATCTCATTCCATGAGAATTGGCCATTGCAGATCAGAACTCACCTGTACTGCATGTGGTTGCAGGGAGGCAGTCAAAGGCATGATGCAGCAGAACGACATCCCCTTCCGATTCTGCTACAACAGGCAATCTTGCCACGTTGTTTTGATGCTCAAACAATGCATGAAGTGCCACACTTTCTCTCATGCAGGGAGGCAGTCAAAGCCATGATGCAACAGAATGACATTCTCTTCCACTGGAATCGACCATTGCAGATTGGAGTTCACCTGTACTTTCTGTCATGCAGGGAGGCAGTCAAAGCCATGATGCAGCAGAACGACATTCCCTTCCATGAGAGTCGGTTGCAAGCTGTGGGTTTGGCGGAGGTGTACACTCGCTTGTGCGGCAACCTGATCAACATCTACAGCCACAGCCGCAACACCAGCAAGCAGGGCATCCTGCTGGACATGCTGCTGGCCATCTCCCCAAACAACATTGAGTACTCCATCAGGCATGCACAGGTAGTCATCTCCCCAAACAACATTGAGTACTCCATCAGGCATGCACAGGTAGTCATCAATGCAGCTTGGCATGCAGCGTGGTGTCAACATTGAGGTGTTTCCATGCTTGCTGGGCAGGTTCAGGCGGCATTCCATCTTTGGCATGCTGCTTGCGATCTTTCTTTGTGCAACCATACTGTGTTGTTGCTTCAGGCATGCTCAAATCGTCACCAACATTGGGTTGCTGGGTGTTCACGGTGATTTGAATGTCAATGCTTGTTCATGTGCATTGCTGCCAACAGGAAACCACGCCAGACTGTGCAGCTGTTTCACAACAGCATATGCTGACAATGCCTGCAGCTTCCAGCAGCTGCTGACAATACTTCTGATCACTCATGCACCGCAATACGACTCACACTGGCTTCATTGCACCTTATGTGAGTGCGTGCGTGCATGCAGGGGTCAAATGCAAAGCAGTGATAGTCATGTACAGCAATCTCTTAATTTGACATGTCTGCTGCTGTACCCCAGGTGCATTCAGCACTGATTTGATGCAGCAGCGTGTGCTAAGCGCGTGCGCACTGACGTCTTTTTTTTGCCTTACTTACAGCTTGCGGTGAACAGAAACCAATTGGACTCTGCAGACAGTGTGTACAAGCGTATGTCAGTGAAATGCTGCTTACCATGTACAAGATGCGGCGAAGACGGATGGTGTTGACACAGCCATGAGCAAGTATAAGCGCAGATGATTGTTGACAAAAACTGGCTGCTGCTGCACACAGGTCGCAGTAAACAGAGATGACTTTGACACAGCAATCAATGACTACAAGCGCATAGCTGAGCTGGCAGGGAGTGTGGCTGCCCCCGGGGCGCTGCACCCACCCCCATCTGTCATCAAGTCTCGCATCTCTGCTGTGCAAGCCATGCAATCAGCCTGGCGTCAACAAGCCTTTGAGTAAGCATCTATCTGTTTGTTTGTCTGTTGGTTCTGCTTTGGAAGCCATGCGATCAGCCTGGTGCCAGCAAGCCCGTGAGTAAGTGTCTGGCAGTCTTTCTGTCTGTGTCATATGCATGAGACGTCATCTGATCAGCCTGGTACCAACAAGCCCATAAATAAGTGTCCGTCAGTCTGTCTGTCTGTCTGTGTCATATGCTTTAGAAGCCATGCCACCAGCCTGGCACCAACAAGCCCTTGAGTAAGTATCCGTCAGTCTGTTTGTCTGTACAATCTGCGTTGGAAGCCATGCAATTAGCCTGGTACCAACAAACTCGTGAGTAAGTCCCTGTTCGTTTGTCTGTCTGTCTGTCTGTCTGTCTGTCTGTCTGTCTGTCTGTGTCATATGCTTTAGAAGCCATGTGACCAGCCTGGTACCAACAACCCTGGAGTGCGTGTATGTCTGTCTGTTTGTCTGTCCATTCTGCATTGAAAGCAACCATGCAAGCAGCCTGGCCAATGCAAGCTCTCGAGGCTGATTGTCTATCTGTCGGTCTGTCTGTCTGTTTGTCTAGGTAGTCTGCTCATGTCAATTCAGGAATAGCCTGGCACTATTGAGCCCTCAAGTACTCTCTGCCTGTCTGACAGCCTCCTCTCTAATGCCTGTTTGCCTCCTTGTCTGTCTGTTAGTGGCCGTCATTTTGTCCATCTTTCAGCCTTTACTTTGCAACACTTACAGCACTTCAACCTCCTCACGTATATCAGGCACTGTGTTCAGTAAACTTATAGATGTGCTATGAGGGTCAGCGCCCGTCAGTGTCTGTCTGAGCGTAAGCCTCCTGTCTGCAGAGCTCAAACATCACGCTTATCATTGGTATGGACTTTCCGTGTTGAAAGCCATGTTTTGTCGGCTTGACAGGACCTATGACACCTAGTAGGTACCTGGCAAAAACGATTAGCTGGAATGCCTGCAAATTATCAACATTATTGAAAGACTGATGAATCTGTCTGCAGACAAATACGGCGGCCCAACCAAGCAGTGCCTATCCAGTTCAAGGTGGGTGACGTCATCCGTCACAGACGTTACCACTACCGTGGCGTCATCTATGGTTGGGATGCTGAGTGCAAAGCAGAAGAGGACTGGATGCAGCAGATGCGCATTGACCAGCTTCCAGGTCTGCCGTTCAGACAGTTTTGACATTTGAACAGTCCATACACTCCACCTTTGATTTGCCTTCAACCAGTGTCTCAGGGCCGCAATCTGTATCCAGAACCACAGAAAAGGAATGTTTTCCAAAAGTTTGCCAGATATAAGTCTTGTCTTGAAGCAGTGTCTCAAAGCTGTTAATGTTGTCCTTCAAGCAGTGTCACAAGGCCATACCAGTTTCTTGCCTTTGTTACATGGGATGCACATCACTACTGTCTGCAGGTGGTCGGCACCAGCCCTACTACCATGTTCTTGTGGATCATCGGGACAGGCCCTTCCAGAGTACCTACGTAGCCCAGGAGAACATTGTGCGCCCCATGCCTGACCCCACACCAAGCACCCCTGCCACAGCAGGACCCAGTGGCGACGCATCAGAGGTGATTGTCCTACTCTTTTTGCAGAGCTGATGCTTTTGCTGGGATAAAATATCAGCTTGGCACCTTTTCCTGACCTCAGAAAAACAGCCTGACAAAACAAGCGAACAAAAAAAAGCAAACCTTGAGTCATTGGCAGATCAAGTCCTGCAAAACAGTGAGTGAGGATGCAACTGACGTAGGCATTAGGTCTGTGAGTATGTGCGTGCTTGTCTGCCTGAACAGTAGGGTACCAGACAAAGTGAACTGCGCAGTGAGCATGCTTGTGCGGATCGGTTGGACCAGCAAGTTGAGTTCACTCACCAAGCAAGTGTATGTGTCTTTGCAGCAACGTTGTTTTCAGCTATGTGCTGATGCAGCAATCTGAGTGTTCTGCAGGTATGGGACATGTGGAACAACAGAGATGTGCTGGCGCCTCACTGGGAGCACAGCCTGCAGGTCCAACATCCTGACGTACGCCCCCTCACCTTTGCTGTTGCAGCTTCTTCTTAGCAATTGCACCTGAAGCTTGAGGTGGCTGCAAGCTAGTTTTGACTGGTTCACTGTACATACATTCTGGCCTGTCAGCGTGACGCTTACAACTGTTTTGCTGCTGGCGATTTGAATGCTTGACTGCTGTCTATGCTCAGCTAAGTGTACCAATGGTACCAGCCTCCTTTGTGCAAATGCAGCTGCTGCACAGTGCTCAGTTTTGGTGCAATGCCAATCCTATGCTGGGCTAAGGGCAAACTGTTGTGTAATACAGATTGGGGAGTACTTTGAGGGCATAGAGCCTGATGAGAGCTGCTATCATGTCAATGCCTATCTGAACTTCCGCTTTCCTGAAGATTGGATTGCTGCCATCTGAAAGCAGTGACAGATCTGCCATGTGAAAGCAGTGACAGGCTAGAAGCTTTGTGCGACCTTTTGGCATGTAATGCGGAGACGCTTAGCATGTATTGGTGTGCATGACACTAAGCAACATCGTCTATGCTTTGGGGCTAACTGTTGCGCTAGTTATGTGCTTTTCTGCCATGGTGACAACAGCAGCTGGATGTAAAAGTGCATGGCACTCAGCAGTTGCTCCGAAAGGTGCACTATCAACTGTTGCCTCAGCTGCATCAGCACCTGTTGCCTTAGCTGCACTGGCATTTGTTGCCTTACCTGCTTTGCCTGGCAACGTTGAGCATATGCATGTAGCTGTGTGTTATATCTTTGCCCAGCTCATGCTGCCTTTGCAAAGTCAGCTTACCTCACAGGAAATGACGGTAAAATAGACAGTGTATACCATGCTTGCGCACATGGCTGTGAAGTGCAGACAATCATAAATGAACTCGCCACACTTAATAATGAGCAGAGCCTGCGTGGTATGGCCGTTGACATGGTCATCATGATATTTCAAATTAAACAATAATGCTGCTGCATTGCCTAGTACAGTACAGTACAGTATAATGTGACGCATGCCCAATTGTCATATGCCACCTTCAGTCAAGTCTGTCTATCACATATACACGGTAGGTACATTTGTCTAAAGTGAATGCTGAGGCAGCAGCTAAACCATTTGCAAGCAGCTGCTCTACAATCTGCCTAAAACACTAGGGACCGACGCTGAAAGTGGTTCAGCCTGAGTGCATAGTGGCTGACATCAGCGGGTGCATTCCAAATATGTCATATGCACTGGGCTGGCTCTGCCTGCGGCTACTCATGAACAATGGCGTTCAAGGGGGAGGGGAAGGGGTTGGGGCTGTGTAGGGGGACAAAACGAAAGCGGAAACATTTGTGTGTAAGAGTAAAGCAGAGTAGCGCGCTGCAGCACAGGGCAAGTACGTGTAGTCTTCAGCACAGTGTGATACATATCCACCAGCTAGCAGATGTCTTCAGCTGCTTCGTGTTGAGGGATCAGAGGTTGACGCAATGGGTTCTGGCCGCAAATCCAAAACCTGCTGGAACTCTCAGATGCCAGGTGTGCAGCTGCCTGCTGACCTGCCCTGCTCTTGTTGTACTTGTACATGCCCAATATCAGTGCTGCAAGCATGAAAGGTGGGGTCAGCTAGCCAGCAAGAAGTTCTGTGTCAGCGAGAGGTGTGAATGTTAATGTGAGCCCTATGATGATCCTGCCTGCACTTCAACTGCTGCACCTTATGCTGTCCAGTTTGGGTCTTGCAAGCATAGGAAGCCAGCTCAGGTATACAAGGGTCATGGAACATATTAGTCACATGTCAAAAAAGCATAGCCACATGCATGCTGCACAAACAGGCTTTGCAGGCAGGCAAACTGTCATGTGCTTCCCACTCATAGGCCACCTCTGCTTTGCAAATCTGCACATTGCTGCATGCAAAGTGGATGCAGGGAATAGAACATACCAGAGAATGCTGCCACAAAGCCTGCAGCGCAGATGAGCAATTCTAACCAGGAGCTTTGCAGGCCATCATTGACCATCTCGCCTTGCAATCTCACCTGCAGTCGAGTATACATTTATTCACCGCTGTGGCTAGTATCTGGGAACTACTGCATTGCACCCAGAGTTCAAAGCACAGTGATTTTGATTGCAGGCACTCATGCTAGCTGCTATATATATGCAGTTGCCTACTATATGTGCAGGAGGAGTTCTCGGTGAATGCAGATTTGCATGTTCTGCAACATAGACGTGTCTCTTGCTTGCAAACTCATTGGGCTGGCCAATTGTCTGGTGAGTGATGTAAGTGTCACAGCAGTGATGTGATTCATGCAAGTGCAACAGCAGTCTTCAGGGTGGCTGAGATGCATCACCTGCTTGCTGTCCTGACCATCAGTCTCAGCATCTGAGGTTGCCTGAGGCTGCACAACAGTACGCACACTGACCTTCAATTTCTCCCCTCCATCACCCTACAGCTGGCAGTCACATGTTGAGCTGGCAGTCAAATGTTGAGCTAGCAGCCAGATGCTGAGCAGGCAGTCACATAATGAGCTGGCAGTCACATGTTGAGCTGGCTGCAAAAAGCAGACGTGTGTACTACTTGCACTGGAACTTGCAGTGCTGTCTGTCCTGATAGAATCGACATTGTGTGATGTTCTTGACACGCCAATGACAGTTTCGTGACGACTTGTTTGCAGCTGCTATCAACCGGGAGCAATGTGATTATGGCTGGTGACAGACTGTGAAAGGCAGATATGTGTTTGAATCAGCTGACAGCTACACGCACATGTGCACGCATGCTGTGATGCTTGTTGACTCAGATGGGCACACGTGCACGCAAGCTGTGGTGCTTGCTGACTCAGATGATGTGACATGTACACGCACGCTGTGGTACTTTCTGACACAGTTTTTTTGTTTATAAATGAATTAACCAAAAAATAAAAATGATGGTGCGAGATGTACCTGGATTTCAGCCATCTCCACTGAGAAGGCGCCGCCATGTGATGAGAAAACGCCCTGCCTATCAAAGCTGGCATCAAGTTGGTTCACAGTAAAGCCCTGCTTGGCAATCTGTTGCTGGAAGCGCCTGCTCAGGATTGAGTCTCCAATGACCCTCTGCAGAGCCTACATGACAGGTACAACATGTCTGAGATGCAACAGATAAGAGCAGATATTGCCAAAATAGGCTGATTAGAGTCTCTGTCCTGCCCTAGACATGCAGGGAACTCTGTGCATGTGTCACAGGCGCTGGAGCATACTACCCTGGTGTCGTATGAACTGCTATTTGTAGCTATCACAAGCCATGCCAAATGAGACTTGCTGACCAAACCGCATGTTGAGGCAATGCATAATCCTCAGTGCAGCATCCAGTGACAGACCGTACCTTAACACATCAACAAAGTCTGACAAACAAGTGCAGCACAGGTGACAGGCGAGGCAATCTCTCAAGCTACAATAGAACACATACTCATAACAGTTCATGATCATTGTTGTGTTTGTAAACCAGTACAATACTAAAACATAGCAATATCAGCAGCCATGGTAGCACAAGGCACATGCACCACACCAATGCTGTCTCACCTCTGATTGCTTGGTAGCTACGCTGAGCACCAAAGTCAGCAACACAGCACTCCTCAGCGCAGGCTTCTGCGCACTCACGCTGTCGTCACTCAGGAAGCTGTGTGACAAAGGCATCTGAATGATGTCACTGTGTTTCACAAGGGCACCACTGGCTTTCTGAGGGAAGTTGCTGGGTTTGGCCTCATCACGCAAGGGCTCATCCAGCCAGCTGAGAGACTGCCCACGGCCAGCCGAAGGGTGAGACCTGTGTGATGCTGATACAGCCTTCAAGGCAGAGAAGCCAGCCTTGTCTGCATGCGGCTGGTCCAGGTACACCCCCTGCAGGCTCTTAGCACTGGGCCGCACCTGAGTCGTCACAGCAGACACTGTCTGTTGGTCAGACACGCTGTCAAAACCGCTGCTGAAGAGTCCTTGGGATGCTTGCTGGCTCTCAGCATGACTCAGAGCGTGCAATGCCTTGGTGATGGCCTGTCCATTGCGTGGGGTGAACAGGCTGCTGCCAAGCTGCTGAGTGGACTCGGTCTGGGCGTCCAAGATGCCTGTTGCACCTCCCAGAGGATGGCCTTGCTTTTGGACAGTGGTTGTCACTGGCTTGGGGTTGGCATCTAGGGGTTGGTGAGGGGTGTCTGTCAACCCCTCCAGCGTGCCAGTGCCATCAGCTAGCATTTGTAGCTGTTGGGGGGTCAGATGGTGGTTGGGCTGGGCCACTGTGGCCCCCCCACCTGTCTTCAGGAACAGCAGGTGCGGGTGTGTGTCTGTCTGAGGCAGACTGACTGAAGCTTTGTTGTGAGATGCCTGCTGGGCATCTAGCTTAGGGCTAGGCTTCATGGCAGCAAGAGCGTATCTGGCTGATGGGCTGTCCATGTAGTCGTCTGAAATGTAAAGCTGCCTGGCTGAAGCGCTGTCCATGTAGTCATCTGAAAGTTGGACAGGCCTGGCTGATGCATGGTCCATGTAGTCATCAGAGACACTGCCTGTTCAGCATAGCAACTTGTCAGCAGCAAAGCATGCTTGATGCAGAACCATGACAGTCAGATGGAGTGCAGACAGAGCTGGCAGAAGCTGGCAATGTGCAGGGGCGGTTAATGAGTGCTCACATGGCACTTTGCATGGCTGAGCACTGCAGCGGTTTCGCATCTTGTCAAGAGTGCCTCAAAATCACCACTTAGAATGCAAAACAGTGCGCCTTGAGAGACTTGCACTCTAGTGCACATAGTAACCAAAGAATCAACAAGACATCAGGTATTGCTGGCAGACAGGCTCAATGCTGTGGACATCAAAAACCTACACAGCTTGCTGAGCACAAACAAGTGTGGATAGCCATCAGACTCAGGACTGTGGTATCAGGATGTAGATGCCAATGCTGTACAATGTTTTGGCAGCTGTCTGAGTGTATTGAGCAATGCTACCTTGCTTAAACTCAGAGAACGCTTGCAGGAGGCTGAGCACATCACTGCGAGACTCAGGAGCCTGATTGGCAGACATCACAAAGTCCTTCAGCGTCAGCAGCTTTGGATCATCCTTTTGCATGGATGCAAAGTCAAGCTGGATCTGCAAGGCACATGACACACAGTCAGTCAGCATGCAACACTGTCCTCTGGCTTTAATCTTAACATGCTGCGACCACATAGGCCATCAGTCATGCACAGCTGCCACACAAAAGACATAGCTGGTGCAACAATGTGCAAATGTGAGTCCTGTGATGCTGTTGGAGGTAAGAGCTTGATAGCAGATGATGTATTCAAGATCACTTCCAAGGTGTGCTGATATGTCGAATAGGCAGGTGTGAAGACGTACATTTGCGACTGAATCCTTTGACTCCAACAGCTGTCTGGCACCAGCCAGATTGCTGCTCTCAAGCTCTGCATGCCTGGCTGTCGCAGAGATGACTGTTATGCTGGTCTGATTTACACCCTGCAGCAGGCATAATGCTGATTGTGTTGAACTGAAATGAAAGCAGCTGCTGAGACACACCCCATACTAAGCTCAGAATCGGCGACTCACCCATACTTCAGCTGCGGCATGCAGCAACGTGCTGACAGACAGAAAGTCCATAGTTGTGAGTTGCAGCGTGACATTCAGAGGTGCCTCTGTAGCTCCTGCAGGCAAAGCCTTTGTCAAGTCATTACAGGCAAGCTGCAGCAGCAACACGTACCAAAATGTGTTACACACCTGTCATAGCACATGTTGTAACTAAAACTGCTGTCAAGAGCAGCGTCAAGAGGGCCATGATGCAGCGAACTCCTCTCTGGTGTTGATACCTGCAAAAGTCCAAAGCAGAAAGTCTGCAGCAGACTCTTGGATTCAACCACTTGCACATGTCTAGGCAAAAGGTAGACTTATCAGCAGACCTCTGGAAAAGCGCAGTGCGTCGCAGAGCAACAGGAAGGCGTGACACAAGCGAAACCGCGTTGTGCCGATAGCAGGTGCCTCGGAAAACACGCATGCACGGACAAAGTGAAGTGGCCGACTCACCGGCGGTCCTGGAGCTCTGAACAAGAGCAACACCTCAGCTGAGCTTGCAGTGCAAGCAACCCAGGTCGAGTCGAATTGTCTGCAGCAACCTTTCGATGGCACACTTTTGACGGGAGACTGAAGTTGAGCTGCGCACACGCGACTACGCGAAGAGATGCTTACAGCGATGAACGGCGCCAGAACGCTCGAGCTAACTCTATGCGCAGATGTGCCGCTGTCTGTCGCGCTCAAAAGCTGTCCTTGACTGCAGAATGATGGGAAATCCAAAGCAAAGTCGAGGTTCAAAGTCAAACCACGCCATTTTTGAGCGATTTTTCTGAGATATGACCTGACTCAGTACATTTCATTCAATAGTTCGATCGCGCCGATCAAATAGTTCGCCCGCTTGCGGGCTTCTGACCGCGAACTGACGTACGCTGTGCAATACCAGCTTGCCAAAGTGCCGGAGCCAAGTTGTCAAATGAACAGACAGGAAATTATATGTTAGGATGTCCCGCGCAGACAGGACGAGTAGTGATGCCTAGTACCTGCACAGCACACCTCAGCAAAACCAACGACGTTGTACAAATACACATTAAGGTCATCATTCGCCGGGCCTGCAGCCCTTTGTAAGCAGCAAATGTGAGAAGTGCATATATGGGCCGATCAACCATTCGAGATGCAAACCAACACTTGTCTCTGTGGATTAGGATCTGCGTTATTCAGTGGGCTGCTGTTGGAAAGAGCGAGTCTGCGGCAGACTACTTTTACTTGCTTCCCATAGTGACTCTTGATGCAGAAGTCGTTGCTGGTGCAAGCTCAAGGCCAGTTATCACCATCACCATTAACATGACGAACACCTGTGAGTTTTGCTGTGCAGACAAACTAGTCAGCAAGAACAGCAGTATGCAAATACAAAACATAAGGTCCTGATGACGTATCTGATTTGTTGCATTTACGCCCCCGAGTTTCACTGCCCCAACAAAACATTTGCATGCAAGCACACACATGCATGCAGAAACAGCATTTGACAACAGAGACTTTCACTTGCACTACTGCATCAGGCAAATTCATGGTCTGACAGCAGCTAGTACTCATTGTGCAGACATACTCATTGGCTGTCACAAACACCTGAGCAAGCCGCTCCATATTCATTCAGACAACACATGACTGATGCTCTAGAGGGGCATGCAGCTATACAGGAATCAATGCATTGCAGCAGCAAATGTCAAATCAAATAGTATACATGCTTGAGGCCAAAAACATATTTGGGATAAAATGGCTCATTTCAAATGAGTGTCTGTAGGCTGAATGTCTTGTAACATCACCACTCAGGACTGCTTTTGCTTAAGCAGGCCTTTGACTTTGTTGACAAACTTGTTGACCTGCTCCCCATCAATACGTGGCATTCCAGACACCGCACCGCCCACAAGCTGCTTTGCATTTCCCAGCTGCTTATACAGCGGCTGCGCATACTTCTCCACAGCAAACGGCGCATCATTCTCAAATGACTGCTGGTCGCTGCTGGCAAAGGTTGCAAAGACGACTGACCCAGTGACAAAGAACACAATGGAGGGAACAAACAAAGCCAGCGGCCAGGATCCAGTCTTGTCCAGAATGGCTCCTGTGATGGTGACACCAATGATTCCAGGGATAGCCCCTGAGGTGTTTGTCAATCCCAGCAGTACAGGAGCGTACCGTGGGGACAGGTCCGCATGATTGCAGTACAGGCCGGCCAAAGAAAAGCTTGCAAGCCCCAGCCCAGCCGTGATGAGAGCTGCAAAGCATCAACATACAATTAGTGCAAGAGGTCACCTGGATGTAATACAGGCTTTGCCAGTGAAAACTCTCTGAACAAACGCTAGCAGGGTAAGTGCGCTCTCATATATAACAGCACACATACATACTGTAAACAAGGCATATGAGCCATTTCAGCAGCAGCAGCAGCAGCAGCACTGACTAAGGGTTTTGCTTCTGACACACACAAGAAGACTAGACCTCTTCTTGCACAGCACACCAAGAGCGTGCTGTGCACATGCAGGGCTGTCCCAGCCACACTTGCAGCGCTACCAGGTCAAAGGACAAGCACCCACCAACTTTGAGGGTGCTGTCATCTGTCAAGCTAGCGCCAGCCAGGCACAGAGCAGGTCCCAAGAAGGCTGTGCACTGCGCCAGCTTCCTCACTTGGACCACTGGCATGCCCTTTGAGATGAGGGCATCGCCGGCTGTACCAGCTATAGAGGAGGCGACGATAGCAGCGACCGGGGGTAGCAGTGAGAGCTGAGCAGCTTGTGTCAAGTTCAAGCTGAGTGTGTCAGCAAAGTAGCTGGGCAACCAGGCCATCATGGTATAATGGAACCTGCATGACAGGTGAAGGGGTGGAAATGCATGGCAGAATATGGTGTGGTAATGCTTTACACCAGCGGTCTTTCAAGTATCTGCTGGACTCAAGACCATGTTGGGTGCAGGCATGATATTTTGGCATGTGAACAGCCGCCTGGTTTTGGTACCCACCCTTGTGAGTGTGCAGCAAACCAGAGAGGCCTTTGTTCAGTTGGCCTTATACATTCAGAGTACATCTTTCCTTGAACATGCGACTAACTTTTTGACATGCTGTGAGATAGCACAATGCTCACACAACTGACAGTTTGCTGCCAGATGACCAAAGTATCAGGACAAGCCAGCTGCTGAATGGCTGAATGGCTGTTGGTTTCTCATGCAGCAGGAAAGAAGACAAATATGGGCATGACACTAACAGAAATGTCTCACCAGTTGTTGCAGAAGTGTGTGTAGGCAAGCGCCTGCACAGGTCTGTTTCTGAGGAAGCCCCTCCAAGGGACAGTCTGTTCCCCAGAGGCAGTCAGCTTGACAGCTGGCCCGCTATGTTGCTGGTACCCCTGGAGCTTTGCAGCCACCTCAGGCTCCTTGATGGCGATACCACTCTGAACCTGCTCAAACCACACTGCCCATCCCAAGCCTGCGCCACAAAGCCATTGAGGCAAGGGTGCAGAAAGGAAAAGAAAAGACTACACCTTTCGGTGTCAATTTAGTGAGAAGCCAGGTATTATACAGGGCTGCCCAGGTGCAAGGGTGTAAAATAATAGCGTGATGGAGCAATGCTTAAGCCTGGTTGCTGATAATCTGATTGAAGGGACAGACATGACCCGAAGTGAGGCAGCGCGTAATGTGACCTGACGCTCAAACGCAATTCAGCCATGCAGGACCAATGCAGTGCAACCTTTGGCTGAAATGAACCTAATGCAATGCACCAGATAGGTCGGTTGCTGCCAGTGCCAAGGCAGGGATGTGGCAGAAGCTTTGCAGTATCTGCAAGCACAGACACAAACCACAATCTGCTTTCTGAGGCAGCCAGCACATCTCTGCTGGTGCGTGTGAGGAAGCTGTACTCACCTAGCAAGCCAAAGGCATAGAACACAGTGGGCCAGCCAAAGCGCTCAATGAGTGGGGGAGCAACAAAGAGTCCCAGCAGGCTGCCCACATGCAAACCACCGAAGATGAAGCTCATGGCACGTGACCTCTCATCCTGGGAGATTACACGCGCAACCATGTCGGTGGCAGAGGAGGGCGCCACACCCTCACCCAGCCCTACTGCTGCCCGTGACAGAAACAGCCCTGCGTTGCAGTATGAGCCTCAGCAGCTTGCCTTTGCATGACTCCTACTCCAGACGGGAGCAATTGCAACGTTGAGCCCTGGCTTTTGTTATTGGAAACAGCGGTCCAGCGCTGCTTCCACAGAGATGAAGCACAAATGTAACGGTAACAGTAGTTTAAGCAATACTTGCATGCTGTTCAGGCTGTGCAAAATGCATAAGCATGCCCTGTGCAGTCTGATTAAAGTGAATGTCACACAGCACGAAGTCACAGCAATGCAATTGTGACTGGGTTGAGTCTTGCAGCACGCACCTGGCATAGTGCCAGCCATGACAGGAACAGCTGCTGTGGCAAGCGACCACAGGCCCACCCCCAGCGGCAGAATCTTGCGGCCACCTTTCTTTGCAATGATGTAGCCGCCAGGTATCTGAGTCAGCATATAGCCAAAGAAGAAACTGGACTGTACAAGACCAGACACTGTGGAGCTCCAGCCAAAGTCTTCAGCCATTGGGATGATTGCAACACTAATATTGACCTTATCCTGCAAGTAGACAAGGTTGCTCAGAGCTCTGGTGGCAAACTGAAGCAGGCCAAGCGTGGAGCACTTTGTCGGCAACAAAAGCCCCAGCGGCTGTGGCAAAACGCTGAAAGGCTCACCATGTTACATAGGACAAACGCCATTGATGTGGCAAAGACAAGCTTGTATTTGGCTGGCAAGTCATCCCAGTGGCGCCCAAACAGTTTGTGCAAAATGTTCTGATTGGCTGGAGACTGACTGCCGTTAAACTGGTAGTCATCCTCTACGCCATCATAGCTGCCACTGTCTAAGCTGCTGCTGGATGCTGAGCTGTGCAAATGCTCAAACTCCAACTCAGAGCGCTTAGCAAGTCTGTGACCAGGGGAAAATTCGTTCTCCCAGTCTTTCTCAAACTGACCCCTTTTTGCCGCTGTGGTGATCAACCGGCGAGGTCTTGCCGCATGCCCTCTTCGGTGATGTCTACGCTGACCAGCAAATATTCTGCAACAGAGCAGGTGCATCAGACAGCCTGCGGTCTACAGTCAAGAAGTAGAAGGCGTCTCTGGCAAATAGACACCTGCAGCTTGGCAGGCCCCCAAGCGCGTGAAGGCCTGCTTGACTCATTCTCCCTGTCGTCTACCCAGTACAAGACCTCTCACAGGTCACAATCGAATACTCCTCTGTGTGAAAACAAGGTCTAATTTTGCTTAACAGAGTGTTTTTCCTGGACGCCGACCTCGTGCTAGTGCAACACTTTGTCCAGAAGGCTTCCAGACAAGTTGTGGTCGCGGCGGGAATCCCCTAGCACACTCACTGTCCGTTGGCTTTGTGGTCACGCATCAGCTTCTTGAAATGGACGAGGATGGATAGGATTCTTAGAATATTATTAATGACCTTCGGAAGTTTCGGAACGGTCGCCGAACTGCAGCAGGCCATCTGGCAGGGGCCATGCTGCGCGTGCTGTCCAACCTGCCACAAAGACGCCTTGCGTTCGCCAATCTTGAACAACATTTCATAAGCTCAAGCTTCGTCGCGATCAGCTTACGGTTCTCGGGCGGTTTTGTCAACGCGACATACGGATTGTGCAGAGAAGTTCACGATAGGGCACCGCGCATGCCAACAATACCAGGCGCAAGCAGTCAAGAGACACAACGCGCAAAGAAAGACTCACAGCCTGCGCCAAACCCTTTGCACGAAAGCGTATTCGTGTCTGACGATACTCCAGCACATGATGTCCCAATGCATGTTATCCACCGACCGCTGCAATCCACGACAGACGAGAACAAGGTATCATGAGGGAACGCATGCTGAGATCTTCAGCTTGCCGCTCGGCATCCGGATTGGGCTCCTGAAGGTTTGCCTCTGCATTTGCAGGTCAGAACATTTGTGAAAGAAATGCAAAGAGGTGATGATTTTACCCCGATAGAGGTTTTGTGGGTGCAAAAGGGGGATGACGACTTCTACTTTGCCTTTGGTGGCTGTCATAGATGGGAAGCTCACAAGAGGCTCAGCAGACCAACAATCAAAGCAAAGATTGTGAAGACCACACCAAAATCACTATCTATATATCTTGGGCGAGACCCGTTTGCATAACCCAGCTGTATCACGCTAGCTTGCCCGCTGCTGACAGTCACAATCACTGGACTTAGCAAGGCATGTGCATGAGCTCGCTTATCACGCAGTGAGCGCTGTCAGGGCATTGGGCAGGGCAGCTTGCATTTCAATTGAACAAATCTATAGGAATACCTATGACCAAATGAATGATCATGAGGCAGGTATGTACATATCGGGCATGCTCTGCTTTCAAAAGCAGCAAGTTGCAGTAAATTGCTTTTGTGAAATTGAGTCTTGCATGTGACACAGTGTGCAGTCAGCTTCAAGGCTGATGTGAGCATCTGGCCTGCAAAAGCGGACTGGGATCACAAGACTGTCCAGGCTCATAATACTGTGCGAATGCAAATCTGTCTGAGTTTGATACTGCTGTAAGGCCGGGCTGTTACTGACGTGACGCTGCACAGAAACTGCTGTGCTCTTTGATCACGTCATGCTCACATGAGTAAAGACTCATAGCAAAGGCTTGCTGTCAAGTGATTGCATTGACGGTGACAGTGACAGTGACAGTGACAGTGACAGTGACAGTGACAGTGACAGTGACAGTGACAGTGACAGTGACAGTACTGACACTAGTGACTGTGCAAAGGCGCAGAGTTACGCTCCAGGACCTGGTCACTCTCCAATGTTGATGTACACTTGGGGGCTGACCCTGCAGGGATTCAGACATTCATCATGAGCAGTCAACCCAGAGCCAGCAAAAGCTTAACGCGCTAGTCTAAAGGCAGCAGTGCTAACACTTGGCTGGTGTGTTGGCATTGCAATCATCACAATATGCTGCACGCTGTGCTGTGCAACATTGGTCAGTACATGGTCGTCTCTTGCTGCCTCAAGACAAAGCTGGTGAGAACTTGTAAGGCTGCATACTGGTGCTGCAGCTGCAGATATGACGCAAACATGTAATCACTGGAACATTTGCTAGGTTGTCTGTGTTATCAGACAGGCCTGTGACGCTGCCAGCTGGCCACTTGAAAAGGTGACTGTGCATCTCTGCGACTTTGGCAGGAGTGATGACCTGCAGAGTGATGGCGCTTGTACAGCAAGGGTAGTGTTGTAGCCAGCAAGTGGGTGTGTATGAGGGTGCAAGCACGAGGGCTAGCCTGTTGATGTGGCTATAGCTGACAACATCTATCCTGACACGCAAGACTATATATTGCTGTGTGTACCTCAGAGCCCCTTACCGATGGGGACTAATGGTGCTGATTCCGGTTGCGGCGATTTTGTGACTAGTCCAATGCTGCCACATGTGTCTATTTGCATTACAGGTGTGTACAACCGTTGTTAAAAACAGCATTCCTGGTCGCGATCGCTGCTACATGACCTCATGAACATTCAACTGGTGGTCGTATGCTTGATCAAGTGCTTACACAGCTCATACTTTCCCAAAATCTGAAGTTCAATGAAGTTCAATGTATGTTCAAAACACCTTTCAAAGTTGAAGAGCAATGCCGGACCATGTGAAAGTACACTCATTGTAATTCTGTTTTGCACAATCAGTCAAACTTTGCCCCAGGCCTGGGCACCACAACCACATAACCGGCATTTCCCTGCTTGGGCTTGCTGGTGTTGCCATTTGGCCCAGGCCTGGGAACCTCCACCACATTGCCCAGCCTGGACTTGCTAGTGTTGCCATTGCCCCTAGCCCTGGGCACCTCCACCACATTGCCGGCATTGCCTAGCCTGGCCTTGCCCTTATTGCCAGAAGGCCCAGCATTGCTCCTAGAGCCCTTTGACTTGATGGGCAACACTTTCCCCTTGCCCTTCCATACCGGCCTCTTGACCTCCTCCCACCTGTCGTCCTTCACCCCTCCATCACCCCCATCTGCAGTGGTTGTCTCATCTGCAACACTCCGGACATCTGTACTGCTGGCAGCGTCCTCCATGCCAGATGCGCCTTCACTGTGCCCCTCAAGGCTCTGCTCAACATTGCTGGAGCTGGAAGCCCCTGCATCCAGTTGCCCCCAGCCTGCTGCAATCTGGGGTGACCCCAACAATGACCCCGATGACTGGGGTGACATGTCTCCACCGTCAGTCTGCCCTCCATGAGTTGCGGTCGTGTTGACCGCGAGCAGTGACAACTCATCCTGCAACATGCCAGTGTATCTTGCACCATGTCTGTGGCATGGGCCCAGTGATGAGTTTTGTGCGCCAGGCAGTTGCACATGAAGGCATGCACATCAGGGCGGTCTCAAGATGGCTCAGGGCAAAAACTCTTGACTGTTGGCTCAGTGACACTAATCAGCAAGTTGTTCCGCATGCAAAAGAGTGTCAAGCACTGCAGCTGTAAATCACTGACAAAGTGTGGAAGCTGCATAAGTCAATCAGGCTGCACGGCATGCTGTTTTACACAAAGACTCAAGATTGTAAAAGCACCACACCAGGAAGCAAGTGATGGCAGGGCAATTGCTGAGGACTCACATCAGTGTCATCAGCCTGCTCTACAAAGGCTGGCTCCAGCCCGACACTTTCCATTTGCGTCTTCAACACCTCCACCTGATTGCTCAGATAGGCATTTTGCGCAATCTCCTCCTGCAGTCAGTTTTCAGCTTCACATCAATTTGCAAATTTAACCAAACGTTATGACATGGAGCATGTAATGATGAGCTTGATGCAGGCTGTTGTCCCTTGCAGCAGTGTGACCAGCATTATGATAGTCAAGGTCTGGGACATCTTCCCACCCGGTGCATCTGACCAGAATGCAATGATTGAAGATGGGCAACAGCTACAGCTAGGATCCTCAACTTGCTACGCAGTGAAGATCACACAACAAAGACATAATGACTGCTGCAGAAGCATTGCGATTCATGCTCAGTACTGACAGCAAACACACCGACAGCACGCACACACACTGTTACTCTGGGTCACAATGGAGCTGATGCACATGGCATGGTGAAGGCAACCAACCTCAAGCTGCATTTGCACAGCCTCCAGCTCCTCATCCCGGCCCTGGACCTGCTTCTCCAAGGTGGACCTCTCGTGCTTCAGTTCAGCCTTGCGCCTGCTGTTGCGCTCCTTCTTCTCATTGACCACCTGCATGTCACAGCAACTGTAAGTAGATGAGGTGACCCTATGCTGCCAGCATGCTTATGCAAGTTCTCATCAATTGGTGTGCTGACAAGTAGATATATATAATCTCATTAATTGGTGTGCTGACAATATATATATAAGGTGTAGCTATATATAAGGTGTAGATATATATATGTATACATGTAATGCTAAGCAGGCTGGTCTCAATTACCGGCACTGCTGCTGAGGTGTCAAACTCTCTGGAGCAGGCAACATGTCACATGCTGAGTTAGAAGTGTGTACCTTGAGCTGGTTCTCAGATGCAGCCAGCTTCTGGGTGGTTTCCATCACCTTGCCCTCAGCAGACTGCCGAGCTGCCACAGCTGCCTGCACCATCCAGCAACACACTCAGTCAGGCAAGCACAAGGGAACCTGCAATGGTGACAACTTCAGTTGCTACCTGCACAAACAGATAGCAGGACAGCTCAAGCATGAAGGCGATGTGATGTCAGATGCCAGGCAACCAAGGCAGCTCTACCAGCAAAGACACAGGAGTATGTGGCATGTGCTGTGATGTGTTCTCACCTGCAGCTCCTGCTGCAGCCTTTCAGCCCTGCCCTGGGTCTTCTTCAGGGCCTTGCAGCCCACCTGAGCATTGCACACACACACACTTTGTATTGCAGTTGCCTGTTGGAAGACACATTGCAGTAATTCATCCAATTCTGCCAACAGAACAAAGGCACTGATAAACCGAACTGAGCCAGGCAGGGGCTATTGACATGTTGCTGACATTCTGCGGAATAACATGAACGTCTTCTGCACAATATACCTGATCAAATCATGCTGACGCATTCATGTACATCAAGACTATGGGTGCAAGGATGTGAGAGAGCATGCAGGTTCAGGTTCAAGCTCTCACCTGCAGCTGAGTCTGCAGCGCTGGCAGCTGCTGCTGGATGTCTGCCAATGTAGTGGACAAAGTCAGCTTCTCGCTCTCAAGGTGGTGGACCTGGCCCTCAGCAGTCTCAGCTCTCTGAAGAAGCCGCTGGCCCTCCTCCTGCACACATCACCACCCATCACCATCAACAAAAATATTCATTCACTGGTCTGTCACAGAGAAGATGTAAGCTGTAGCCAGAGCAACACGCTGCACTTTGCAAAGTCAGCATACTTTGCGCTGCATGAGCACAGCAGTAAGCAAACTCAATGTTCAGAGCTAGATATGAGCACACCACACTCTGTGTCATGTAAGAGTGGAAGCAGGAGGGAACACAGACACAATGCAAGCAAAAGAAGGCAAACTCAGACATAAATGTGAACACAGTGTTGGGAACCACGATACCTGTGTGGTGGAGATGGTACTCTGGGCCTCCACCATCAGGTTGCGCTCAGTGCTCAGCTGCTGCTGAAGACCACCCATCTCTGCCTGCAGTCTTGCTGCAGCATCCTCCTGTGTCAACAATTGTGACTCTAATGCAGCACATTTTCCATGCGACTTCTGTTGCATATGAGTTGAGAGGTAATCCCAATCTGCAACCACTGCTGACACCTTGTACAGAATGCAGGGTGCAGGACCATCCCAGTGCAGACTAGAAACAAGCATATTCAATTGCTAGAGACACTTGTCAGCCTTGTATACACATGTATGCAGCCTAGTGTGTACCTGTACAGGGCTAGAGGCAACTTGAGCCCGCGCCACCTGGTCCTGCAGGCGGGCAACCTGCTCCTGCAGCTCACTCACTGCCTGCTGCTTCTCTGCTGCCTGTGCAGCCAACTCCACCTGCAGTGTGACCTGACTTCCTTGACTAACAACACAAAAGGAGCTAAGTTCCAAACGCCATTGTGTATCATCAAGTATACGTTTACAACAACATCGGTGATGCTTCTGCAATACATTCATGGTAAAAATGACAAGGCACACTTTGAAATGAGCAGCTGATCCCTGCATTGCCAATGACCAAGTGCTGCCAAGGTACAACCAGGGCTGTTCCTGTTCAGTTTCTGCATCGTTACAACAATGCATAAGATGCTACATACAAAGAAGCTGACGCTCTAGCCTAATGCATTGTGCCTTCAAACGCATGCTAATAATTAAAGGCACACCTGAGCCTGTCTGGTGGCATCATTCGCCTCACCCAGCAGTCTCTCCTTGTCCTGCAGCTGCTGCTGCAGCTGTGCAGCATCACAGGCGTCCCTGCCCATCCTTTCCATCTGGGCCTGCACAACATTGCAACCGTTGGGCTTTTGCACCTGCCAAAACAGAGTAGCTTGTGCTGCCACATCTTGGCTGGGCTATCAGGACAAGTGAAGTGAAACAGTGATAGCCTTTGCAGCAGCAAAGATCATACATAGCAGCAAGCATCACCCAGAATGCCTCAATTGTTGATCCTGATACCCCAAGGAAGACACAGCTTGCAGAGAAGTGAATGTGCTTGTAAGGTT
>JAABUP010003233.1_pt1 | contig 29136 bp, 32 predicted proteins | sample 5559201 | NCBI WGS metagenome assembly JAABUP01 (sample SAMN10711887, study PRJNA513373) | rock metagenome | isolation source: Antarctica rocks | place: Antarctica | reverse complement strand
GCTCCAGCCCACTTCAGCATCCAGCGTTGGTCTGAATGTTCAGCGAACATCTGTGGTGGGATGTTGCAGTGCAGCAAGGATTGTGGTGCCAGAGATGATGGATGAGCCCTGCAAACCACAGCAAGACCTGCAAGCACACAAGGCAGCAAGCAAATCACAAGCAACAGTAATTCCTTGTCACGCATAGCATGGGAACCAGCAGCAGCAAAAGCAACCTTGAGCGATTTTGTGTATTCGCCACGACAAAAACATCATTGATGTGAGGTGCAGACTAAAGTAACGGTTTAGGCTAGTGAGGTTCTGTATCATCAGGACCTAGAAAAGATGGAAGCTCGATGAGCACTGACAGCTTTTCGTGCTGTTGTAAGGGCCCGAAAGGAGCACACGGTACGTTTGCTAAAGAAGTTAGTTGGTAGGACGCTTAGTCAGGGTCGCAAGGCCATCTTTGGCTGCAGTCAGGTTGACAGTCACTGAGGCGCCTCTGATAAGTTCTCAGACACGTCACCCAGCAGACTGGTCGCAGTCGAAGGTCTGGTACCGGGTAAGGATGCAGTATGACTAGATCGCCAAATTGTACAAGAAGCCTTCACAGTTGAGGAAAGTCAGGGACCAGTCAATGTAGCACCTGCTGTGAAGGTCATACGAATGTTGCTGACGAGTGGCATAGTAGCATAGTAGCATAGATTACAGACTTGTCGATGCCTTTGTCGCAGAAACTCATACAGAGCAGGCAAGTGAAGCGACCTGTGTGTCTCGAGTGGAAATTGCTATTTTGACTTTGGTGGTTTGCGTAAAGTACTGCGAGGCTGATGGCCGCTTCGTATTCACGAAGCAACGCTAAGTCTTTGTGGCTATCGCTTCTGCAAATGACGCAAGACGTCCATATGCTCCTATGTACAGGCTGATATGTCGGATTACATGTTGCGCACATTGGCTGAAGGACATAGTGGATTCCGTGGTTGTCCTTGACAACCTGGATGCAAGCTCCATAGTACTATGCCAAGTTCTGACTGAAACGCTGCGGACATCGATGTATCGTTATGAGGCAGCAGGGTTTTAAGGCTGGTGCAAACCACCACAGGATAAGCTCTTGATGTCCTGATCGCAGCCTTGGTCACGCGGCCTTCTGCTAGCTTGGCAACGTTTTCCAGGACGCAAAAAATAATGTACTCCGCCCTTGCTACGCCCGTTGTCAGATGTCTCGTAGATGTCATGCTGAGTCGCACAACTTCCACAGCCGACATGGTATTGAATGCAGCGCATCTTGCCCTGGCAGGAGTGTAGTTCCTTTGTTCGACACTGCAGATGGGATGGTTGAAAAGCCCTGATGCCACGCACTCCTGAGCCAACTGCAGCAGCACTCGGGCTCCAGCTCAGGCTCCAGCCAAGGCCCTACCAGGTCAACAAGGGCACACTGTGAAAACTAGCAACAGAATAACAGGGAGACAACACTCCAGCAGCTGGCAGTTTGGCTGTGTTTCATGACTTCTATGCTGCAGCCATGAAGTGCGCAGACTTTAGAAAGGGTCACTGTGTGTTGACTGTATCAGAAGCTCCCTGTTGCATGCACTTCACCAAGCAGATAAGTTCATGGTTGGGAATGTGTATCTGAGATCCGATTCCTTGGGGGAACCACAGCAATAGTCCAGTATGTACAATGCACCTGAGGTCTCTACAATAGAACCATTAGTGAAGCAAAAGGGCAAGCAGGATGTTGACTTTGACTATCTGCCAAGCAGGGAGCGAACATGTGTATTGCTATCAATACAATAACATACTGTTCAAAATAGGACGACAGAGCTACTCAAACAGAATGAAGCTAATGGAACAACAGCTGAGTCAGGCTACACACACGCACATGCAGCTTTCAACATCTATAGTTGTCAAGACTAGACAAAGCCAACCAGCAACAGAGCCAAAGTTGTATTGCCAAATGTGGTAATCACTTGGCACAATGATGGCAGCAGAGAGAGGCAGAATCACTGTGTTACAGCAATCATCAAAAAAACACCGGCTACCCTGACACTCACTGCAGGCTGTGGGCAGATTCCCAGAGTCAGTGTTGAGCGGGGCCCCGACAGCGGAGTCCGTCATGAGGGCACGGAGCACGGACATATCTGTCCGTGGATCTACATGGTAACAAATTGCTTAGTAAATAAAAGATTTTGCCTAGTCCATTCTCAATAAGCTAGCTCACAACGGCAAGCACAACAGCACACGGCAGTTTGAACTGCAAGCATGAAGAGGGCAAGCAACGAGCAATATGTGCCGTCTAGCAAAATCAGAAGCGCTGCGGATATTGAACGTGCCGCAGCTGGTGTCATCGATGTAGACGCAAAGACTACAACATATGTCGTGCTGGCCTGCATCATCGCAGCCAGCGGTGGGGTACTCTTCGGATACGATGGAGGTGTCACAGGTGCTAGAAGGACTGAATGAATGGGCTCTTAGACACCGCCAAATAGTATACACTGTTGCAGCTGCCAGCTGCACGCGCGATCTTACTATGACCTGCCGTAACAGGTGGTGTTGAGTCTATGACCCAGTTCAAACAATGGTTCTTTCCTGGAGGAGGTAACAGCAGCTTTTACTGCAAGTACAACAACAAGCCTCTGCAGGCTTACTCCGCCATTATGCACTTCACGGGCAGTTTGGCGTCCATCGCTGCCTCGTATTTTACCCAGCATTGGGGCCGCAAAGGGTGGGTCAAGCCGTGACATTGCCGCACTACAGCCTTAAGGCCATGTGTTTACAGCCCGGATAAAGTGGCTCGCGTTTGCAGGTCTATGATCATCGCCGGCACCTCATTTTGCATAGGCGCAATCTTTCAAGCGTCGGCCAAAAATACAGTGGCCCTCCTTTTCATCGGCCGTGTGTTTTGGGGAATTGGTATGTTCCTTGTCAGGCATCAGGATGTCAGTATTGCCATCAGCACTGCTATCCTGTGCTTCAGCTGGGATGGTCGACAGCTTGCCATGTCGAGCAATTGGCTTCATGTCATGCCATACTGCAGGTATTGGCTTTGGTGACCACTGCGCGTTCATCTATACAGCTGAAATGGCGCCTCCCAGGTGGCGGGGCCGCCTTAACACTCTAGTGCAGCTTGGGACAATTGGTGGAATTGTAGTTGCTAATGCAATCAATATTGGCACAAACAACCTCATCTGGGGCTGGCGCTTGTCCCTGGGGTTGGCTGCTGTCCCTGGTCTCATACTGCTGATGGGTGAGCTGATTCATGCCATTTAGATGCTGTGGCTGCAGCTTCTGCATGCATGCTGCACGCTCTGATTCAGCTAGCATCATCTAAATGCTGCACATCACAAATGTACAGCAACAGCCTTCCTCCTGCCTGCTTTTCAGCAATGTGCAGGATCACCTCTGTGTCTTGTGAACCAGTACTCACTCATCATCACAAGCCTGCTCTGCCTGCTTGTCAAACCTGTGAGCATTGTCCAAATCTTGCAGGTGAGGACAACGGACACATGCATTCTACCAGCAATGCATGAAAGCTATGAGCAAGTGATACATGTACACGCAGGTGGTCTGTTTCTGCCAGAGACTCCCAACAGTCTTGTAGAGCGAGGCTACCTCTCAGAGGCCAAATCTGTCCTACAGAAGGTGCGAGGCACCAAGGATGTGGATGTGGAGTTTGACACCATAGTGCTGGCCAATGAGGCCCTGAAGGGCATGGAGAGCCCCTGGAAGGCCATCTTCAGGAGACGCAATCGCCCCCAGCTCATTCTGGCTATTGCCATGCCCTTCTTCCAGTGCGGCCGCTCCTCTTACAATCCCAGCCATTTTGTGACAATGTTGCCTTGCTGGTGCATCATTTGCATGTCCTTCAGCTGCATGTGCTAATGCTGTTGTGTCAGATACTACTGCCTAGAGGCATATGCTGTGGCGAATCCATGGCTAAGTTGAGGAGCACCATCCCATCTCATGTGGCACTTTCTGTGTGCAAACAAGTCCACTGCAAGTCAGAACACTGCAAGCACCTTCTTTCATTCAGCAGCGCAAGCCTGTCAGCAGCATCTGCTGACTTGATGACTTTTGCAGGCAGTGGTCTGGAGTGAATGGAGTCTCCTTCTTTGCTCCGCAGATCTTTGCCGGCATCAACGCTCTTGGCTCTGGCAACAAGGGCTCTCTGATTGCAGCCATCATTGTGAATGGTGTCCAGCTCATAGCCACCATCATCACTGTCTTCATTGTGGATAAAGTTGGTCGGCGAGTGCTGCTGGTCAGCGGATCAGCACTGGGCTTTGCAGCTGAGATTGCTGTGGCCATTGTCTTTGCTGCATCAGCCAGCAGCAATGCAATCAACCTGCCCTACGGAGCTTCCATCGCCTCCATTGTGCTTGTAAGCATGGCCTACATTTCTCATCCCCTACAATTGTGCTGCATGCACTCTGACGCCTTGTCACAAAAGCATACAATGGTGGATCTATGGCAGATTGTCTTGGTGTTGTGTGCATGGCTCTGGGCCTTTGCAACAGCATGTAAGATTAGTATATGCTTTACCTGCCTGATGGCCTGTAGACTTTGCCCTCATTTGCGATGTCACCACAGGTGCTCCCTGTGCACATTGTGAGCTCATCATGCAGCCTGCCAAGCAGGGCAGGGGGCAACCCCATGACCAGCCCCAGAAAGTAAGGCCATGTGGTCAAGGTCATGGTGAAGCCAGCTCGACCACCAACCTGGCAGGTCCAAATCTGGTCAACACAGTTGGCTTGACCATGGCTTTGACCACATGGCATTCTCTTCTGGGGCTGTTCCTGCGACTGTCCCTTGCCCTGCTTGGCAGACGTATCAAGGCTAGCCTCAGCGTTTTCAGCAGCATGAATCGCTTACCATTTGCACCACATCAGGAGCAACGCTTCCCAACTTGTAGATCATCAACTTCTTCAAGCCTTTCAGCACGAGCAGTACACGTCAGCTGATCATGCAGTCTTTGCCTAAGATCAGGTCCACGTTTGGAAATGAGTTGACAGTGCAAGTGCATGCAAGTCTGTGCTCACAGTGCTGGCAGGACTGCTTCATTTGCAAGATGTTGCTGCTCTGATTGCAACCTGGTCTTCGTGCAGATTGGTCTATATTCCATCTCTTTCGGATTCTCCTGGGGACCCGTCGGCTGGCTGATCCCCTCAGAGATTCACGACTTGAACACTCGCTCAGCTGGGCAGAGCATTACAGTCTTTACCCAGCTGGTTTCCGGCGCCACAGTCACTCAAAGTAAGTGCATGCAACAGTCTGTTCTACTCCCAGAGCTTGTAACATGCTTGTCAGATGCACTTTCCATTTGCTGCTTGCTTTGCTTCAGCATAGCCAAACAACAAGCAAAAGTTCAAGATGCATCGTTGACCCATTTGCATGCAGCGTTGTGTCAAGTCCACGTGTTCTGGCAAAGATTGGCGGGCCTTGAGTTGAACTCAACTGTCTTACAGTGCCATGACCTACTGTCTCATGCAACATTCAACAAGGGAAACATGCATTTCTGTTGTTCTTTGTGTGGCTGACTTGAATGTATTGCTGGTTGTGCAGCCTTTTTGAACATGCTGTGCTCTCTCAAGTGGGGCATCTACATCTTTTTTGGAGCCTGGCAGTTCATTGCTATCTTCTTCACGCTCTTCCTGGTCCCTGAGACCCGGGGGGTACCCATTGAGGAGGTCAGCCCATTACTTCCAGGCTCATCCACATCCTGATCACTGCCAGCTGTTTTCAGCTAGTCTCACTCCTGTGGTCTCAAACTTCATGCATGCATGCACCCGCGCATTTGTTGTTTATTGATTCATTCATGGTGCCAAGGTAATGCTGATGAGCACTGTTTACATCAGAGTCAAGCAGCAGGTGGACCTGTGTTCTTGTATGGCAGTACAGCTCCAAAGCATGCTGCGTACCATACGGATGGGAAGCTGTCTTGTCATCAGTGCAGGATCCATGCAGTCTGTCTGAGCAATTGCATGCTGTGTTGCTGTCTGAAGGGCCATTGATCTTGCACAGGGCTGGTCAACAGAAAAGGCTGCACTTGAACAGTGAGAATGAGAGGCTTGCTGCACCTGAGTGGTCAATTGAAGCAATGTTAGCTGAGTGTTTGATGTCCCTTCTGTGTAGGCTGCCAACTTTGTGCGTGCACACAAGGTATGGAGACATGTATGCTACCCGGGTGGTGTTGTGCCTCAAAACGAGGTTGTGACCAGTATGCAGCGCCTCAGTGGTCCAGCCAATGAAGGGGCTAACCCATACAGGGGAAATACCTTCACTGGTTGATTACAAAAACCTGTCTGGTCAACAGACCTCCAACTGGCAGCAGTGGTGTTTGTACTTTCTTTCTATACCTTACAGCCTGGGGTGTGGAGCCAGTTGTGACTCATCAGACATCCTGGTTTGACGGCACAGGTGTATGTGGTGTGCAACAAAAGCAAGCTGGTGGGAGTTTTGTTTGGAAAAGAGCCCAATGTGTGCTGACTGATATGGCCATGATGTCAGCATGCTGGCTGCCTAGCAAGGTGCATGCAGCATGTTTCAGAGGTGAATTGAGTGAAATGACACACAAAGCAGGGTGTGTCCATATGACAACTCCTCTACATGCTACAGCAACAATTTTGCTCTACGCATTGGTTAGTAGTTTTGGCTTTATGTTGATTTGCACATTTTCAGCAGGAGCATCATAGTACTCCAGTGCTAGTAGAAGTAGGAATTAGACATCCAATGCAGCACCTTCTGACACATCTGACAGGAGCACTGTAGCCTTGCAATCGTTGCACATGTAGAGCGCTTTTTCTCAGCGTGTGCCAACAAGTCTTTGCAGGCTTGGTTTGACCCAGTACTGTCAGACGCATTTGCACTCATGACATTGCGTTGTGACCCACCACAATGTATCTATACTGATGACGCAGACCTGTAACTCAAACTGCTGGTGTCAACCATGCTCAAGTGGCTGTAATGCAATTCTGACCAGCAGGGCCTTAGCCAACAGAGCATGCAAAACAGTCCTGGTAATGCATGCATTGCTGGCACACCTGCAAATTCAACATTTGGCTGCCTTGCGTACATACAGAAGACCAGCTGTGCATGAAATATGCATACCTTCCTTTAGGCTAGATCCTTGTATCAGAGGTAAGGCTTGGTTGGTTGTGCTTACATTGCAGCTCTTTTCCATCCCAAGATGTCTGTTTTCAGTCACAAAGGTCCGTTGTAGCATAGGTGGCACCTCTCAGGCTCAAAGCTTTAACATCAAAGAACCAAGTTTCGTGCCGTACCTGCAAGACTGACAGTTTAGCACTACACACAGCTGCTTGCACGGCTGTAAATTCTGTAGGTGAAAGTTTGACTGTACTGCATACATAGCCTTGGTGACAATCAACATCTTCTTTGGGATGCAGATGTGCAGTGCAGAGCATGCATCAATTGATTCCCTGAGAGATTGCCAATTTTGTCGGGGCTACGACCATGGGCAGTGCAATGCACACTGGTCAGCTATGATGATGGGCATTCCCGTTCATCCTCTTCCATATTTTCGCCACACCATCTGCATCTTTGGGAAGGAGCAGCATGTCGAAGACTCGTACACGATGCAGTGAGAATCCAGCTTTGTACGGCATGTTGTACCCTTAATGATGTGGGGCGGTGCGCGGGTGACCCAGGATGCCGCATTTTGGTCACCCTCCTGTTCCGGCCATCTGATGGGTCGATGAGCTGCAGAACCATCGCGGATGTCGAGGCTTGTTCATAAGCTGTTGTGAACTCATCTGTCGATTTCGATAAGAATCGTTTTTACACGGTAACGCAACGATTTCTTGGGCCCGGTTGACATGGCAGAGGCCGTTCAATATCTTCACGATACTTCGCTGCTATGCCTAGAGCATATGCCAGCACTGGCAGAGGGGCTGCCCCTGTATTCATCTGGTGAGTGCAAAGACTTGCCTTGACTGCAGTGCCTATGCGCCATAGGCACATTTGCTTTGCAACAGATTGTTGCTGATAACCCCAATTCTGCACAGCCTGCTGGAAGCTGAAACATGGTCGTGTTCCCCACTAGGCACCGCCAACCTTATGCTGGATGCATCCGAAGGGCAGCTGGTGTTCTGCCCAGCAGCCAGCTCTGCACTATCCTCGATCGATGTGTCATCAGGCATCAAGGGCCCAACCAGGTCATCACTTGGGAACACTCTGGACTCCCAGAGTTCTTGCCAGGGCAGCCTGTCAGACTGCAGCTGGGGCAGCAATGGATCCATGCTGTTGAAGACCCATAATGGGGGGCTGTATGCGGTGAACAGGTAAGCAAGTCTGATTTTCTAGTAGGCTCACTATGCCAGGATCTGGTCGCTCAACATACCTTTCATCACCCATCAAGTGGTGCGTTGCAGTGATGGGGCAATCTTGTGGCAGTGGCCTGGAGTGAGTGCCAAGGAGAGAACTGTCTGTGCGGTGTGGTTTCAGCAGGACACTGTGGCCGCCCTGACGACTGCTGGCAACATCTATACATTGCCAAGCCAGACAGGCTCTCCACCCACGCTGTTCATGAGAAGGCTCTCGGTATGCTCCAGCATCACTCCAGCTCAACACCTCCCAGTTGCCTTGTCTGGCTTGGTAACAATGCTACTGCTCATATCTGCCAATGAGTCACTCATCTGAAACACGTATGGTTGCCTCCTTGGACCGCTTGCACCGCGTTCCTCTTTGCACCCCCATCTTGGGCATTCATGTAACATGGCCTTGCCTCAGAACTTGACAGGGGGGGAGTGTAGCAGGGTACAATGAGTTAAAGGGACATCTAATGTGCAATGTGGGATTTTGCCCTCCCATCTTGAGCACTCATGTAGCATGGCCTTGGCACTGCGCGCAGACCTGACATGAGAGTTGGTGTGCATGCAGGAAGTACATCGCTACTTCAGATGCATGGCATACGATGAAGCAGAGCTGCGCCTCATCATTGTGGGTGACAATGGGCAGGCAGGCAAGGCCAGCAGTAGCCAACACCTGGCCTCTGCTCTGTCTCTGTCTATCTGGGATGTCTCCAGCATGCTGCGACCTGTCATGTCATCTCTGTGTGGCCAACGGCAGGTACACCTTCAGCCCACCGGTCATCAATGTATTTAAATTGATTCCAATGCCTCCTCACACAGTATGACCCCATACCTTGTTGCAGACCCAGTGTGTCCTGGTCTGGGGTGCAACTGTCTGTGCGTCATGAGCACTGTTGCCTCCTTGTCGTGTGCTGTATTCATTGTGACTGGAGTCTGCAATGCACGCTGCAATCTTGTCAGGGGTGAAGAGAATTGGGGATGTGTATGTACCGTCAACTTCTGGCATGGTTGTGTTGTGGGCGGCATCAAGAAGCACGCATGTAGCAAACACATCAGCTGAGACAGAATCTTCAGCTTGTGCAGATAACATCATAAAGTCGTTAAGAATTGATCAGTCCACGCATGTAGCAGACGCATCAGCTGAAAGAAGACCTCCAGCTGTTGTAGATAACGCTGTAGAGCCTGCAAATCCCAGTGTAAAATCTATCAGTTGACGCATCACATTTCTGCAGGGTCTGTTTTCTGGCAGCATGGCTGCAGCAGATGTGCAACAGGGCTGGGATGTTGCTGTCTCACCAACCCATCTTGCCGTCACCCTGCCATCACGCATCATTGCTGTCTATGCCTTTCCGGTAAGCTTGGTACAGCTGCTTCATGCACACTCGCGTGCTACTCAACGTTGTGCTGTGCTCTCCACAAAGTGAACGTTGCATGACATTCTAGGACACCAGAGCGTGAATCAGCCACATGTGGCTGTAGGTGCTTGCCTTATGAATCATGATACACATTGTTCTCAGGTGAGGTGAAGCATGTCACCTGTCTCTGGTGCTGTTTGCATCCCAATGTGAGAAATCCAATTTCACTGGTCAATTTGTACACTGAGACACAAGTTTGCACCATCCAGACACAAACACATGGTGCATGCCGTGTGATGTTTCTGCACACCACATGACCTGCATTGTGCATCCTCAACATCATCTTGCGTAAGTTGTGAAGAGCATTGCAGAGTCTGATCCTAGCTGCTCAAATCAACTGTGAGACGCTGTGTATATACACACAAATACCAGAATACACAGCCTTTACACTGTATATATGCAGCTTGCGGAAATTCTGCAGGACAGTGTCCAATGATTGTGTTTCCAATCCAGCACAATGAGCACATAAAGTAGGATGTAGTCCCACCCTCCTGCGAATGAGAAGCTCTCAACTATGAACTCTCCCCTTGTCATGACAACTTTCAATGCCATCTGAGATTGAAAGTGTCAAGACCAATGGTTGGTAATTGCAGGCTCCTGAGCAGAGGCTGAGACTCACATGGATCCACTCCTTGGGGGTTGCTCTGGACCCCAGCCCGGTTCCCAGCCTGTCCCAATCCCAGAAGTCAGTAGTAGGAGACCCGCTGGTGAGGTGCAGCAGCAACGCCTGCTGGTGGAAGCCTGATGAGCTGGCCTTTGTTGGACCAGAAGGGTGTCTGCAGATTGTGCATGTACCCACAGCTCAGCGCCTCATGTATGTGGACAACCATTACTTCTTGCCAGGTATGGTTCGATCTCTGGCAAACGCCTGGCTTGGTGTGATATGTTGTTCAGCATGCAAAGGGTCTGGTTGGATGTCTGGATGCAATCTAAGTCTGTCTGTTGCTTTTTAATGTGCTGAGAATGTCGCTGATGTATGTTCTGCTGATGCTTTCGTTAAGCATTTGCTACATTGGCACGCATCAGGTGAGTAGTAGTGCAAGGGCATGCACTACTGCTGCCAGCAAAGTACTTCATGTGTCAAAGCATCAGCAAAGACTGCATGAGTTATGCCTGACTCAGCAGATTTTTGGACTGCTGGTGTACCACACACTGCTCATTGGTCTACACCAATCATTGGCACCATGCTGAGATTTGTTTGCCTCAACAGGACCATCTGAAGATGTTTCTATTTCATCAAATGTCTTGACTTTTGCACACTCAGCCTAAACAATGCAGTCGCTTATTTCAGCCCATGCTACCAGCTTAGTTGGGCTGGCTGTGCACATGCAAGTCTGTCTCCCACACACAAGTGAGCCAATAGCATGGTCAGCAGACAACACACCACTGTTTTGTCTTGCTGGCAGGTAGCAGGATTGTGGTCAGTCAGGGCATCTATGGTCAGCAGCGCAAGATTTTCGTGCTGTCTGCAATCATCCAAGTTGCCAGGTGGGACAAGCATATCTCAGTGCGACCTTTGTAGCAGTGACGCAATTGTATCTACGCCGTCACTGTGTGCGCAACAATGTGCTGTGCAGTGTCTCCAGAATGCGTCAGCTACAGTGTGGTTAAGCCTTATGGTTGTACCACACACTAGCTTGTATCTTGATGCAATGTGCTAGTGAAATAGTGTCAACATGACTTCTGGTTGTACACAGACCGGCTTGCATCTTGATGCAATGTGCTGCTTGAATTGCGTCAACATGACTTCTGCCGTTGCTGAGTCACACAAAGATGCTTTTCTAGTTCCTCAAGCTGTTCAGGCCAGCCTCTGACAAGGTGTAGTGACATGCACCAGCGCCTTGCTGAGCTGTGGGTTTGCGTCTCCACCAGGCTGTACACACGTGCCAGGGCTATCAGCATCCTGACCAAACTCACCAGTTCTAAGTACACCAAGCACAGACTGCTCAGTACGGACGACTTTGATCTGGGATACTGATAGCCCTTGCACTTGTGTAGAACCTGGTGAAGATGTGAACCTGGTGCTCCTTCCCTTTTGCAGGCACTGCCAGCAGGCAGCTTGTCTGTTACGCCACTACACAACGTCTTGTACGACATAGCAACAGTATCTCACCATTCAGTGTTTGTGATCATTTGCATAGGCCGCTTGGCAAGAGGGAGAAGAAGAGTAAGGGGCCAACAGTGATGCGGCGGTGGATGGTGATGGCCATCACTCAGTTGAGTCCCCATGACAAGCTGGCCAGTCTCATTACTCAGCGGCAGTGGCAATCTGCTCTGGAGCTGGCGCAGCAGCACAACCTAAGCCCAGATGACATATACAAGTAAGAAGGCCGTAATTTGTAGACATAGCCTGTATGTAGCAATGTGCTGATCATGCTGTGGCTGCGTGGCATGATTGTCAGCAAGGATAGGCGGAACAACAACGTATGATCCATATAAAACATCCATACAATACATCCACGCAGTACATCCCTACAATACACCCCTACAGTACAGTCCTGCAACACATCCCTACACTGAATCCTTATAACATTAGCCATACGGCAGCAGGTAGAGATGTTGATGCACGCCTTCTCTTAGATGCTAGAGGCACTACATGTGCATGCACAGTCAGAACTTCATCTTTGGACGGTTGATGCGTAGGTCAGAATGGGTAGCAGAAGGCCCTGGGCGTGGTGGGGGGGTGACAGGACCTCTTGCTACCATCCAAGACAAGCCCTGGGTTGTGCAGCAGTGTGCAGCATACATTGCACCAGATCTGGCCACACAGCAGCAGGTGCTGCAGTATGGTCTTGACATGACTGGACAGTATTGCCAACCTTCTGACCTGGATGCTGCTGCACAAGGTAAGCCATAAATGTGTGCGGGCTCTTGGGTGGCTCTCATGCAATCTGGCCCTCAGCCTAAGCTCTACAAACTATTCCCTCTGTGTTTCACATCTCCATGCTGTGTATCTGTTTTCATGCTGTATATCTCCATGCTGTGTTTCTCCATGCCGTGTCTCTCTCCCTCCTGTAAATTTCCATGCTGTATACATTTATGTTGTGTGTCACCATGCTGTGTCTCTCCCTTTTGTACATCTCCCTCCTGTACATTTCCATGCTGTACATCTTCATGATGTGTGTCTCCACGCCTTATATCTTCATGCTGCATGTCTCCATGCTGTATGTCTCCATGCTGCACATCTTCATGCTGCATGTCTCCATGCTTGCTGGCTGCAAACTTAAGGGGAGGTGCCTGTGTAACAGGTGCGCAACAAGACACGCTGGTCAACGCGCGTGCCAACTTCATAGCATTCGCATGAGCCCATTTGTGAGTATGTCCTCCAGCATGTGATGCTGTGCAGGGGGTGCGGATGGGAATGTGGAGGCTTCTGCATGGTGGCTGCTGCAGAGGATGCAACTGCTAGAGCATTTAGATGCTCTGGAGACTTTCATGGTCCTCAGTGACAGGTAAGCTTGCGTGCATTTGAGGCTTGCAAGCCTAGCATGCATCTGAACTCCAGCAGCACTGTTGCAGCTCTGTGTCTGTCTTTTGCAAGGCTGTGTATGGCTGTCATAGCGCATATGGAACACCTTGCTTGTTTGGATTGAGCACGGCTTTTGGTCAGGCCGGTGCATCTACTGTGTGTATGTGTGGTGACACCACTGAAAACAGCTGTGCATATAAGTGATACAAGCTTTCGACCTCTTTTTGGTTGCTGTATCAGACCCCTCCTATGTCTGAGCTGACAGCCATGACCAAAACTGGGAACTGTTGAGCCTGAACAAAGAGTGCAGGCTTCATAACGCCTGATAGCGCAACCACATGCTTGCTTGTCTGTCTGGAGACAACATATCTATCACATTGGTGACTAGCCAGCCTTGTTACCTGTAGTCATCACCCTGTGTCCACATGACAGGTTTGTTGAGGCCTCCTACAAGGAGTTCAGGCAGCACACCTTGGAGGAAGCTGCCATGGCAGCTGCGAGGCATGCCTCAGTCAGCAAGCTGATGCTGCTGTGTGAGCGCCATCCCCGTCGCCTCATTCCTGGGATGCTCACATTGCTGGCTTGCTTGCCAGAGACTGTTGCAACTGACTCTTACTCACACCTGCTCACTTTGGTAAGCTGTGCACACTTGACTGCTGCTGTCTGCCTTCTGTTCTGTCGGTGTAATTGTGCAAGCAACCTGCTTACGTTTCCATGGCAAATTAGGTGCTGCTGATGCTGTCAGCCTGCCACAACCTCCACAGTGTAAACAGTGTTTGCTGAGCTTTGTGACCTGTCATTTGCCACATGTGTATGGCGCTATTCAGCGTCAGCTTGCTGCAGCTTCCGAGAGTGAAGAACACAGGGCATGCCATGAAGTCATTGTGCAACTGGCTGCCATCCTACAGCTGTGATGCGCAGGTGTCAGGCTTTGACAGCTGTGCTGAGTCAGCGCTGCAGAGGCGGGAAGCAGACTGGGAGGAGGGGGAGGCCATGGCAGCCCTAGCACACTCTTTGGGGTACCCCACTGCAGCCTGTGCCACTGAGCACCTGGCCAGTACCCAGTCATACTGCATCCCACCTACATCTGAACAGGTACTTGACGTAGTCAACAACATCCTCCCACACTGTTAAGTGCCATGATGCTGGCCTAGCTGCTCAGCCATGATTGCAATGAACAGCAGCCATCCCTGCAATGACCAGCTGCTGCTTGGCTACGTGCATGTTGCTTCACTCTCTTCTGTTCCTGTGGGCTGGTTAGGGGATGTGATGTTAGGCCTGAGCAAAATGCAGCTGTCACAAGTGGTGAGCACATTTGCAGGTGGGTGTGTGGTTGACTGAGCGGGCTCAGGTAGTTGAGGAGATGACAGGTCAGCTACACACGGCAGTCCGCCTGCTGCGCTTGGCTCAAGAGTTTCATCCTGAGGATACTTTGACCCGCCAGCTTTCCACTGTTGCCAGTCTTCAAGATGGCTTACAAGGTTGGCATCCCCATCAGACCCTGCATGCATGCTGCGCATCTCTTCTGCATTGCCAGGCTGTATCTGTATCACATGGCCCTGCGTCTGTGCTGCATTTCTTCTGCGTCCTTGGGCTCTGTCTATCGCGGGAAACAACAGCAAGCGAGCCTGTGTCATACTACATGGTCCATGCAATGCTGTATATGCTGCTGTGTATGCTGCATGTGTACGACAGCAGAACTGAATAACAAGTCACAGATCTGAGTTCAGTGTGATGCCCTTTGCTATTCGGTCTGTTACACACAGTCTGCGACATCAGCTACACTGATCTGTCATTGGTGCCTGGCTGCCTTCGCTGCCAGCACATCAACACTGCTCTGAACTCCCACACTCAGGAGACAAACATTACTCAGCTGTTGTATAATTGCCATAACTGCACTTGCTTGATATCTGTCTGAAGCCTATTGTGGGTCGCAGAGGGGGCTATGGATGGGGAGGCTTGGGGTGTGAGCTTGAGCCAGTTCAAGCAGCTGCCACCTCATGACCAGGTGGTGCTGCTGGTACCAGAAGGAGAGCTGACCCCAGACGCAGCAGCAGCCACTGCTCAAAGGGTGGCCAAGCTGGTGGGTGCCACCATACATCCCAAGCTGCGTCACCAGCTGCTGGCAGGGCTGATTGGTGAAGACGCAGGGCGTCACCTGCCATGGTGTGCGCACATCTTTGAGCGGCTGCGCTTACAGCGCCAGGTCAGATCTGCTCCCCTCTCCTCTCCTACTTTGCAGCTCTTTGAAACAAGTTTGCCCTGTAACTGCTGATGAAGGCCATTGTGTTCTGGTGAAGCTGAGGCTGGTTTGCTGACACCACCAGCCGCTGTGTTGAGGAAGTCCAACTTTGCCCATGTTGCCATGTTGCAAAATGTTGCTGTCCAACACCACGTTGCACCATGTTACTCTCCAGCTCAACCACTGTGCATAACACAAAAGCCACAAGGACTTGGTGTTTGTTGTATCCTGTGTGTGCCAGGCATGTGATCTTCAATCACTGTGCACAACACAAAAGCCACAAGGGCTGGGTTCCTGTTGTACTCTGCGTGTGACAACAGCATTTGGGATGTGCAGGTCTTCCTGGGGCGGGGTGACATGGCTGCATGTGCCTTACAATGTGCATACGCCTGCACCACCCCGCACCACTGGCCTGCGCTCTTGGCCATTCTGCAGGCCGGCAGTGCAAGCCTGCAGGAGCAGCCAGATGCAGACACCAGCCACCAAGACCTGGCTGAACAGCTGCGTGAGGTATTGGTCACACCTTGCCAGCCTGGAAGTTGCTGCCTGAGAGCATGTTGGCATGTCACATCTTTACTCCTCGTGCAAGAAAATGTGGTCCAGCATAGCAGCCAGACCGTGGCAGCACACAACTGCCTTCGATGCAGAAAGTCGTTTTAGGTCAGGGAGTGTGATCATATGTGTGGAGCTTGCATGTGTGCACACTGCTGCCTTGGTACCTGTCTTCTAAGCAGTGCTGGGACATGGCATGATCAATTGGTGTACAGGCTGAGGGCAGGTGCAGGGCAGGGCAATTGCTGGGAGCCCTGGGGCTGGACATCAGTTTGCCTGGACTGAGAGCTGCTACACCGGCTGCAGCCCAAGACTTGCTTACCCTGCTGTTCAGACAGCTGGCAGACGCCGTGCCTCCTTTGTCTGAGTCCAGGTGACATGCTTTGCAACCCATTCCGACACTGACCCCGTCCATTCACAATGTCCATCAGCTTACCTGTCTCTGGAGAACCCATTTTCAAGGATACGGTTGGGTACTTTGTTGTGCTTGAACAAGTTTTGAACACTTTTGTATCGAGTAACCCAGGCAAAGGCATGAAACCTTTCTGATTAACAGATGCATGGTCTCAGTTGTTTGGTGAGCAAGACAGAACAGCAAGACAGGTTTTGCCTAGGGCACAAGGGCAATGCCTGGTAGGCAGCCCAGGCAATGGATTGGGGTTGTGAAAGTAATTTGTGATGGTGCAGGTGGGCAGAGGTAGGTGAAGAGGTACAGGAGGCAGCCGCAGCAGGTCTGCCTGGCCTGAGCCAAGAGCAGGTGCATGTGCAGCTGTGCCAGGCCCTGCTGCGCTCAGCACGCTTCAACCTGGCCAAGCGCTACCTCACAGGTCAGCCACAAAGCAAAGCTGTTATGTCACAGTGCTAGTCAGTGGCAGTTGCACATAGATAGCATGACCAGTATGGGATGTGGACTCACTACGTCATGTGCTCGTTCGTCTGTCCGTTTGCTTGATCATCACTTGATCCTATCCTGTTTAGGCCTGTCAAAATTGTTTATATACAGCATCCAAGGTATCTGCTTGTGGCTGCTTCTCTCAACGCAATCATTGGAGTGCCCGATGATGTGCCAATATGTACACAAGACGCCTTTAGCTTCAACACCATGTCCACTGCGTGACGAAGAAGCCTTGATTGGCCTCAGCATATTGTCCACAGGTGGCATTGGCCCATGAAGTCAGTCAGTGTGCTTGTTTCACAGGTGGCCAGGCTCTGCCAAGTGAGGTAGCCAGGGCAGTGGTACTGGAAGCAGCACAGTACTTCTTTGGTTCTGCTACTAGCTTGGAGGCAGAGGAGATAGGGCTGGGCCAGGTGGCCCTGAGCCTGCTGCCCCATGACCCTGAAGTGCAGCAGCAGGGCATGTGCCTACAAGCCCTCCAGGAGCTGCAGGATTATGGCCTGCATCTGCTACCTGCTGACTACAACCAGGTCAGACATGCTGTTGCTGTATTTTGATGCTTGATGTTTTGTAGAGGCATATCCTGTGAGAAAGTAAATTGCTTGAGCTTGGCCTGGCTCTGCTGTAGTGCTGCTCATACTCACCTCTGACATGCGATTGCCCCTGCACAAACAGTTCTCATTCTGGTTGAGTGATTGTCACATCCAAATGAACCTAGCTCTGGTATGACGCCAGCATTGCCAGTCCTGAATGTTCTTTGCTTGCCCAGACAAACAAGCAAACAGGCAAGCTGTGTCTAGTCGTTACAGCGCTTACAATGTGCTTTGTTCTGTTACACGTCTTGGACTTGTGAGACAAGCATCAACAGGGTCTTGAGTGTGAGAGCAGGTGGAGGACAAGATGGACCTTCTGAAGGCAGCTTTGGAAGCAGACCCCAAGGCCCACACCCGCCCCTCTGGGGTGAAGCACCTAGCCTCCCTCCTGGGCCTGAAAGGCCGTTCCAATGAAGTCACCATGTGCATTGGGCAATCAGCTTTGGCCCAGCACAACCTGGAAGCAGCACAGCAGAGCTGTGTGCAGCTGATCAGGAGGGAGTATGTGCCCAGTTGGAGGCTGTGTGCTGATGTGATGAGGGCAGGGGGCGATGAGGTTGGCAGTGCCGACACCCACACCATGCTGCTCAGCTTTGCTGCTCAGTATGCAAGAGGCAACAAGGTGATTTTGCTGCTGCCACTTCTGCTGATGCTAATGCTGTTACGCTGCAGTTTGTACCTTTGCTGTCAGGCACAAGCTTGCAAGCAGCTTGGTCTATGCACCAGGCAGCAAGCTGACCCATGGAAGTCCTCGCTGCGTCTCTGACTTTGCATGCAGAAGTACCATGCATTTCTGTTTGTCTCCCCAGTCGTACGCTCTGATCTGCAAAAAGTTCAGACGCAGTCCAGCCCTGCAGTCACAGCTACATGTTTAGGACGTCACGGCAGTTGATAAGTTGTTTTCACAGTGTTGCCTTGGCGTGTAGTTGAGAGGAGTTTTGGCCCACCTGCGGTACATCACCCATGGGGGCCGACAACACCAAGCCCCCTTCAGCCCAGAGGAAAGCCTGTCTCCCACCACCAGTCAGTCTTCTTCCTCTGGTGCCTCCACGCATGGTGGCAGTCACAGGGCGCCTGCCTGTGCTTGTGCCTCATCAGCACGCATCCAGCAGATGCTGAGCAAGGCTGTGAATGCGCGGTTGCCCCTCATGCTGGCTGGCAGGCCTCTGCCTGGGCATGGCGATGATCAGGTACGCATTGGGTGTAACAGACGGCTTGCTAGAAGGGACCTCTACAGATTCATGGTAGCTCCTTATTCCAGTTGACAGTATATGTGTTACACACCAGCCTGACGATCAGCTAGGTGGTAGGTGTAACAGACAGCTTGCTAGAAGGGACCTCTAGTGATGTATCGTAGAAACTTACTGCAAGTAGTGTACCTGTTATACACCAGCCCACCGGCAGAAAGCTAGAGTGGCAACGCATTGGTGGCAACACTGTCCTTTGGGCATGCATTGAGGATTCTGTTTTAGTGTACTGGTCAGCTACCCTTTACTTTTCCATAACACCATCTATAGGATCGAAGACAGCGTCCAGCTTGCAATCACAGTCTCTTATGTTGTTTACACTAATTACGTTACACTTATGCAGCAATGTCTGGGTGATGTTACGTGCACAAAGATGCTGATTGCGCTGCCAAAAATGTGAGCAACTGGAGAGAGCCTGATTTGTTTGTGTGCAGATTGCGGTAGGCTGCTTGCTGCACCTGGGCAATGAAGCTTGGCCCACACTACAGGGCATGCTGGAACAGGCCCCCAGCCCTGCACATGCTCGCAGGGCACTTGTCATGGGTCTGAAAGCCTCAGCCCTGAAGGTGAGGATAGACAGCATCACCTGTCTGTCCCTGCTCATACTCACATGGCACCCATGGGGTATTGAATCGTGTATTACACTTTCATGTTACATGCAAAAAGTCTGATTACCACTGCTGCACAGCTCTTGCTCTGTGAACAGCTCATCCTAACACTGACGCTGCACCTTGCTCTGTACCAGTTTCATCTGTATGCAAAGTGCTGACAATGCAAGTACCCAGAGCAGCACCTGCAGCCTGTGTGCAGGCCTTGCACTGGCCATGTATTTCATTTCAGAAAAGATAATCTGGACATGTCCCCCGAGATGGCTTTTCCACGTTTCAATAACATTAGTTTTTGGTTGTTGCCGCCATCTTTATTGTTACGTTCAAGCTCTGCTCATGCTACCTGAAAAGTAAATGGTGATGCACAGGTCCTGATGGCTCTGCCTGTGGAAGGCAGCATACAGGAGCAGTCCCAGCAGATGAGGGCATTGTGGGGTAGCCACCCCTGGGACCTGGCTCACCAGTGTGACCGTGTGAGGCCTGAGGAGGTGGGCTCTGATGAGCAGTGTGCTCAGGAGTGGTGCACCAAGTTTGCCCAGCAGCTGCATAGCCAGAAGGACACTCTGCAGATCCAGGAGGCTCTGCCTGATACCAATCTGCAGAGGTTCACTGGTACGTTTTACACGAGCCTTGTATAGGCTTTTGCTTCTGCGCCTTGGCTTGCATGTCAGAATGAAGAATGGTCCATTGGTGCAAACAGTTGCTGCAGCTTCCTAAGCCAGCTGCACCTACACTCGAAGCAATCTCTAATTGTTGCAGTGCATCCCATGTTGGTGGACAAGCTGACATGCCATCATGCTTGCATGATGCAAGATGCAAGCTGCATCAAGGCATTGCAAATGTCAGTCAGCATTCTGAAGCAGTAGAGTATCAAAGGCCTGCAGAAGTACATGGCATCAGACAGACCTATTTACATGGACTTGGTTTTTGTCTCAAAATTGTCCCTTTTATTACAAATAGGATCCTGGTTGATCTTTTCTGTCATTCTGTAGCACAAAAACTCAAAAAATAAAATGTCTTCAAAAATAATTTCTAAGTTTTTTTGCTGAAACTTGCTGAGAATGATGTGCAGGCAGTAGCAGTGAGAGCCAGGCGTTCCGTACAGAGCAGCTGTCAAAGCTTGCTTCAGAAGCAGGCCAGGCAGAAGATGTGGCCCTAGGGCAGGCCAGTCTGCAACAGGCCCTAGCCCTTGCCCTGAAGTACAACTGCCCCAAGTGGGAGCTCAACTTTGTGTACGCCAACTCTCTGCTGCTCCACTGGCAGCACTCGCCAGCTACTGTGGTGCCTCTGGTGAGGCAGGTTTTCCCAGCTTTGATGGAGCAGCCCTATGGCACTGTGCACCAGCTGCTGCGTTGCACCTGGCCTGAGCTTCAGGTATTGTCCCATATACCCTCCCTGCATCTTTCCTTGCTTCCTGCACCTTCAGTGCATCTTCTTCTTGCTTCCTATATCAGCCTTGCAGCTTCTTGTTTTGCATACTATCCCTGCTTTGAATGACCTCCTTGCTTTGGGCAACCTCCCTGCAACAGTGGTGTCCATTTGCAAATCCAGAGATCAGCACCTGGCGTGGCTTCTGGAACGTTTTCACTGCATTTGTGACAATTTGTGACAATGCAATAGGGTTGACATCACACGGTTGTGTGCTGTTACAAGCTGCAATGCTGACATGTCTAGCTTGTGCAGCATGTCAGAGTGGCTGTCTGTCTAGAGTAAGAGTGCTGATGTGTATGGACAAGCTGCTGATGTTTTGACCAGCAATCAAGTTGCAGGACAAAATTCATCTTTGTCGAGGGAAGTTGCAATCATCACATACTGGAAGCACTACTCGTGCTTTGTCAGACCCTCTTCTTCATCAGTCATTGTGTAAAGATGTGTCTGATACTGCGACCTGTGACTTCAACCTCTGCCTTGTGGGTGTAGGGTCAAAGGCAGCTGCACATAGCCTTCTGCCTCAAGCTGCTGGAGATGTGCTACAAACACACATTCACCAGCACAGACACATTCCCAGGGCCGGCACTGGAGCAGCCTGAAGCCTCCATGCAGCGGCTGGCACAGCTTCAGTCCTTCTCCAGAGCCATCGGTATGGCAGCTGCAGGGCTGGATGTCAAACCCTTCCTCATCCCATACCTGCCTGCACAGTTGCTGGGCATCGTGCTGCGCCAGGCAAGCCAGGAGGCTGAACCTGCTGGTGAGGGTGACAGCCGAGTAGAGAGTGCATCAGGCGCAGAGAGTGTGGAAGCAGACCTTGCTGATGTACATCTGGCTGCTGTTGAGGAGCTGTGCGCGCATGTCAACGGCAGTAATGTGCAAGAAGTGGCTGACCTCATACATCAGCTGCCGGCACCCACCAGCCTTTGTGCCTCACACACAGACGACACAGGCCAGCTCAGCAGCAACGACAGCTCACTTGGTGTCAGCAGCAGCACAGCGTACACAGCGGCCGCCTGCACTGTGTTGCTGGATCTACCCTACTTGGAGCCCGACGGTCAAACCGAGGCTTGCCAAGACGTGGTTGACTTCCTAGAGCAGCTGAGTGCTGATGACTTGACAAAGCTGTTGCTTTGGGGCGTTCTGCAGCAGCCCCACCCGCTGCTGCCAGGCGGGCTGCAGCTTCCGGCACAGCTGCCAGAGGACCTTAAACTGAGCCTGCTGCAAGCTGGCCTGCAGCTGTTGCATGGTCACGCTGAGAGGGACAGTGATCTGACTGTTGACAGCAGGCTGGAGTCAGAAGCAAGCAGGCTGACTGTCATCTGTCATGTTCAGCAGTCATGTGAGCTCACTCCTGAGCATTGGGGCATGTTGGAACAAGCCCTGGACGCTGGGAACAGCAGCCCTCAAGCTGTAGCTGTGGAGCAGTGCATTGGACAGCTGCTGGCGACTGGCTTGCCTGTGGAGGACCTGATGATAGTCACTAGCTCCTTAGAGAGTCACAGCCAGACTGGCACAAGTGCACAGCAGGCTCAGTCTCAATCAGCAGCAGAGGTGGCCACAGCTGTGGCGCAGCAGCTGCTCAGGCAAGCTTTGCCACTGCTGTCTGGCAGCTCGGCAGAAGCCTCAGAACAGGTGGATCTGACCAATGGAGACTCACACATACATCAGAATGGCTCAACGCAGATGGGTGAGTATGACAGCTCATCATCCCTCATGAACCCCACCACCGCTGAGCAGGCTTCCGAATGCATTCGAGGCATCCTACACAGTCTTCAGCCACCAGGGGTATCACAGCAGGCACAGGAAGTGGTGACCCAGCTGCGGCAGCATGTGTGGTCAACATTGCAGCATCACTTGGTGGGTGGTGACCAAGCCTTGAGCCAGTCAAGGAGCCTGCAGCCAGCACAGCTGCAGCTTCTGGAGGTGCTGGTAGGCCTGTCTACCAGCAACCAGTCTCCTCATCTTTCTTTGTCCACTGGACTAGCTCCCTCAACCAGCACCGGCCCAGGGAGGACCCAGGGGCCAAGTCTGGTCCGCTGGGAGGGGTGGGTACCCAAGCAGGCCAGTGGGGATCTGGCACAGGGGCAGCGGCTGCTGCTGGTGAGTCATACCAGGGCAGTGGTGGAGGGCTTGTGGCCTGGGGTGGAGGTTGGGGCTCAGGATGTAGCCAGCCTGGCAGCAGCCCAGCAGCTCTTCCTGGGTCTGCTGGAGTCCGGGCATGAATCTGCTCAGCTGCATGGCTTGCACAGCCTGCTGGTGGATGTATGGTGCAATGGACACACACTTGACGCTGACCAGGTACACAGCTGTCACAGCCCCTGCAAAGATATGGCTCTCATGTTGAGTCAATAAAAGCCCCTATCACTTATGCTGTGTGGTAGCCTTTCCCCTTTCTGCTGCCAAGCAACTTCCCGCTGCATGCCCTGCTCACAGTCAGTCTCATTGCTTCGGTGACTCTGTGATACATGCCAAACTTAAGGTTACCATACTTACTGTGCAGCACACCTACCTTCCAGCTAGTCAGTCGCACACATTGTAATTCTTTGTCACAGCACTGATCACAAGGAGGCTCTGCAATGTATTGTTTCATGCATATTCAGCTTGCTTTGCAGGCCCATGAGGAGCAGGAATCTGGATACAGTCCCCTGCATTCCTGCTGGTCTGCTTTGCTGGAGCAGATGCTGACAAGTGGACAGACTGATGCGGTCCTCAGGGCCTTGGATGCTGCCCTGCCCTCATCTGCCCTGCTGACACCACAAGAGGGGCACCAGCTGGTGGAACACAGCCGCAGCCTGGCTCAAGCAGGTACAAGCACTCTTCCATTCGTCATTTGACTGTGTGAATTCTGAGCACTCTGCCTTTTCTGTACTTATCTGCATCTGCTCTGCTTATTACGTGTATCCTTCATGCTTTTGTACACTGCACACATTGTGTTCTGCTCTGTCTTAACATGCTGGTGCTCGTTGCCAACCCAAATCAGGATTGAAGCATAGTTCTGAAAACTGCTGTAGACATTGCTGGGTGTATGCAGAACAGACGATTCAGCGGAGCATACAGCTGGTCTGCTTCCTTGCTATGTAGCATGGCATGACACACCTGCCGCATGCTTGTTTTGCGCAGGCTTGCACCTTGTGCAGTTTGCACTGCGACAACATCAATGTGATGTGAGACTGACTGAAGCCTGTGTGGTCAATTTAACCATGGCTTCTGTGTTTGTGCAGGTGCCTCTGCTGCTATTTCTTTGCTTCAGTCTGATGCAACCCTGGTCAACAGCGCGCTGCATGATCTGGCAGACAAGGCCATTGTCGACGTTGTGAAGCCAGACCTGGCTTTACTGTCTGTCCTGCTGGACAAGGGGCTCTTTGAAAAGGTCGCTGCAGGCCTGCAAGCCCAGCTCATCAATGTTCTGTCCTCTGACCCACGGCCCCCTTCTTTGGAGCCTTACCTAAGCACCTCCTCTTCTGTTGTCTCATGTGATGAAATTCGTGCAGAAAGCATTCTGATACCAGCAACTGTCTCTCTGCTGATTGCTCAGGGGTGCTATGCACAAGCTGCTGCTTTGTGCATATACCACACACATGCGCACCCTGCTTTTGCAAATTTTGAATCTGGCCTGCAACAGTTGCAGCCTTACCTGACTAGTTTCCAGGAGAACAGTAGATCGAGCAGTGTCACAGTTGCTGATGTGTCTGCTAGCTGGCCATTGCCACAGACTCTAGTCAGGGTGCATGAATCAATGCATGCAAGGTTTGAAGCCGCTCTTGAACGTATGAAAGCTGACAACTATGAATCTTTTGCTTGAAGTTCAACATCGATTTGCTGCTGACAGTGTAACATGTTGATTTATACAATTGGTGTTCTGCACCATGTAAACACGTTGATGAGCTGAAGGTGCATTTACCAAGCCTGAGCTGGCTGATATTCTCTTAGTGTGCGCTTGCAGACATGAGCACAGAAAGCGTAAAGGCTTGAATCAAGATGTGCCAGACATCTTTTGCTGTTGAATATTTCAACCCATAATGGTCAGCGTTTTGAGACACGTTATTGACACAAGATGTGCTCCACTCAACCTTTCTACACGCAACATGCTGAGCTTGGGAACAATCGATCGTATACACTAGTGTCTCGCAAGATGTTGCTATACAATATAGAGCCTCGCTTTACTGGCATATTGCATCTTATGTGATTTGTCCCAGCTGCATTGCATGCCACCTGCCAATGAAAGCTGGTGAGGGGCCACTACAGGTACCCTCTGCACAGCAAGGAGTTGCAGTGGCAGGGTATGGCCTGCACCTGGGTCTTCAAGTTGTATGCTGACTCAGGGCCAGAGATCTTGTAGTTGTATCTGCAAATCAGCAACAGTATCAGCACTTGCAGGGCTGAGCTGGCCCAGGCTGGTCTTGCAAACAGTTTGCAATAGCTACATGGGCACTTCTGACAGAGTAGAGCACGAGTCCTTAAGTGGAGGCTTTAGCATACAACGTTGATGTTGATGGAGTTAGCAGAGCTTACGTCAGCTCCTCCATGGGGGCGATCTGCTGTGTTGCGAAGATGAAGACTCGATGTTGGCCCTTGACATCCACCAGCTTAGCAATGCAATTAGGCCTGCACAGAAGAGCACCTGGTGGCACACCTGCACTTGAGGCTTTCAACCTGAGTGCATACACTTAAAGCAGACACTTAAATGCAGAGACACGCATGCATTCATGGCTGCTTTGACACCCTTGCCTCGATGAGCAATGAACATGTCAGTGCAAATCTCTCTGTCAATGCATATCCAAAGGCTATGTGAGGCGATTCATGGTGCACTGTGCACAGAGCAGTGTAGCACGTCGTCTGAGCATCATGCTGACAAGATGCCAGGCGCAGCACAGTTGTACAGTGCGACAGTCTGAAAAAGTAAAGGATTGTGACAGCACCTGCAAGAGTGGTTGATGTAGCGTGCAATGTTGCCTTGGTGTGTGGCATCTATGCAGTGGTCTCTGTCCACAGCAAAGAAGTAGAGGCCTAGTTCCTGGGATGCATACTGCCGTTCTCTGTTGTCAGCTACAGGCCTTCGGATCACTTCTCCAGCATACTCCATCAGCAACTCACCCTCGGCTAGGTAACCTGTAAAGGTCATGAGGGCCATATCATGCAATCTGTACCCATTCAGCTATGTGGGAGTTGACAGCCCAATTGAGTGTATGCATGTTGCAGATGCTTTAGGGCCGCACTTCAACCCAAGCAAATTGAAACAAATGCAAGTAGAAATGACCAGCAGCACAACACAACAATGGCAAACAAGGCATGCAAGACACTTGAGAACACAGCACAGGTCAGGCTGACAATAACTATACAGTGCCTTAAGTCCTCAGAGCATGAGCAGGGGTCAATTTGTTAAGTAATGATGAAGTCTCACCTGTTGTGAAGACACCCATGCTTGCTACTGCAGAGCGGCGCACTACAAAGCGGTGCATGAGCTGCATGCTTGCTGTGACAGCAGCGTGCAGGTTTGGGGCTCGCAGCTGTCCACTTTTGCTTAGGTCAGAAGCAATCTGAAAGACGTTTGGTGTTTGTCTGCCTTGGACTCTGCCAAGTCCAAGACTGATGACAGCGCATATGCTGGCTGTGGGTTTTGGCCTGTCCTGCCATGACTGCTTGGGCTCTGCTCGTACACAGCCAGCAGTGCTGTTGATTGCATTTGACACCTTGATGTCTTCTATGGATGCATACAAGCAGCTGTCCAACCTGATCATGGCTGCGTTGCTCTGTTGAAATGCCTGCTGACTATTTGCAATGGAGGCAATGCGCTGCACGTGACTTTGGCTGACGAGTGAGTTCATTGGATTCATTGATGTGTTCTCTTGGCAGATGTGCATGTCTGCAGGCTGCTGCATATCAGACCCTGTGTGACCTAGCCCAGGAAGTGGGGATGGAGGCAGGTGGTGTGGTCTGATCCTTGACACTGAATTTCTTGTTTCGGGTTTGAATGAGCGCTTCTGCTGCTGCAGCCTGTGATGACCTGCATGCTTTCTGGATAGGACTGGCAGCATTGCTACCATTGCAGGAGCAGATGTTCTGCATTCTTGGCGCATTGGCAAACTGGACTTTTCATCAGGCTGTTGACGGGTCGCTTCTGTTGTGAGTGGTTGCTGTACCGGTGATTGGCTTGATTTTTTTGCACTTGCACCGCTGGGATAACTGAACATCTGACATGGCTGACACTGCCGACGTTGCTGTGACAACTCAGCAAAGTGCAGTTTCAAAGATGCCAGCAAGTTATACTCCATCATTCCCTGTGTACACCTGAGAAGAAGCAGAGGGCAGTGTAGGAAGTACATAGCAGTTGAGCAGATTATGTAGAAGTATCATCTTGTGTAGCAGTGTGGATCAGCTGAAATGCCCTTTGTTTAGAAAGGTACTTCGGTGCTGTTCAGCTGCACATGGTTCATCACGATCATACTTATAATCTACCTGCGGTTATTTTAGCGTTACTATCCTGCCGCTACATCCACACACAAGCTCGCCATAAAAGAGGTCCAGCTTCAGTCCGTACCACAAGATCGCAAGAGCGACTTGGTAGATCCGACTTGTCCTCCGCCGGCACCAGGATGCTCGTTGTGGGACAACGTTGCAGTTGTAAATGCACCCAATTAGCCACAGAGCCATCTGCCTCTGCGGAATGTCGCCTTCTCCTTGTTTGGTGTGACGAGACGGAAAATTGTGCTTGCATCGGGAATCGAGCCATCAACTACGCAGTGCGTTGCTGTACGTGATTGGATCTCAGATACACGTTCCGTTGATAGATTAGATACAGACACACTTTCTCAAGGATACACTAATTTGCAGAGCTTGGTAAAGTGCCTGGATCGTAGGGGTATTGCATCAGATACACGTTCCGAGGATACACTGCATGCAGCTGCGCAGTCAGCTGACTTGCTGTACGTTCAGCTGCAAATCGTGCATAGCACCAGTGCCTGTATGCAATCACAACAAGAACGTCACATGTAAACGGTATGCAGACATCATGTATGCAGACATCATGGAATGATAGCGTTACACCTGGTTCAGTTCAGCTTCTTCACCAATTTAGTCTTTCTACTTTTGTAAATGGTGTTGAGTAGCAAGCCAGAAAAGACAAGGACCACCGCGACCCATTGCTGGGGAAGCAATGGACTGCCGTGCCACAGGACAGACAAGAGAATGTTGAAAAACTTTCTTGTTGTACATATCAGTGTGTTGACCAATGACCCAAAAGTCCGAATGGTATAAAAGATGAACAATTGTCCAACTGCTCCACACATGCAGAACAAGAACACATCATATGCAGCAGAAGGATGCTGCCTGCAGAAACTGATGAGCTGACTGCCACTGTTGGAAAGGATAAACAAATAAGCACTGTAATACAGACCACCCCAAAAGTTCATGAAGCACATAGTGTGCAGAGGTGATGTAGCTCTGTAGCGTTTTTGTACTTCGTCCTGCTCAGCATTAGTGTAGCCATCAAGCAGAAGATTGGTGACACAAAGGAAGTAGCCCCAGGGTGCATTGGGAGCAACAAGTTTACTGGCTGCAGCACTGGATGACTGTTTCGCAAAAAGAGATATGCCCATGGCAATCAGGCCTGCACAGAGGTATTCCAAGGACCCATAGCGCTTGCCGCCCAATATTGTACCCATAATCATCACAGGAATCATTTTGCAAGACTTGGCTAATACTTGAGCTGGATAGCTGATATTCCGTAAAGCCTCATACCCACAGGCAGGTCCAATGCTGTTGCTGATTGCCGGTTTCCAGTAAGCTGTGAAAGGTGCTTGTCCCTTCTTCTTGGATTGGAATAGCAACAGCAGTCCCGCCCACACAAAGCATGTGATTGCCTGTGTTCCGGTCAGAGCTTTCAGCTCGGGGAACCTGTCCCCGAGCAACCCGTACGTTTTGACGGATAAATTTTCCTGAAGAAGCCCTTGAGTCAGGTAGGAGGCGTATATCCCAGCGACACAAACAGGGAGTTGCCAGGCAGCCTTTGCATCTGTCATCACTTTCGATCAGGGAGCAGGGCTGAAACCAGGGGCCTGACTCGACAGCGCTGTTGTTTAGCTCCACCCGCAAGTGTAAAGACTTGCTTGCTTTGGAAGAGCACCTTCCTGTGCCTTCTCTCTGGCGCTTCTCTCTCCTTCACGCCGCGGCAACAATGCAATTTCACGTGATCGTCTCAGCCTGAAACTTCCAGGAGATCACCCCCCCCTCCCTCATTTCTGACTTTGGGGTGAAACCTTCATTACAGCATCACACCAGCAATTTCTTTGGTGCTCTATTGTCGAACGCCTTGAACACTTAGTGCTTAGTGTATACTGTTTTCCCAGTTATTGTCTATTGACTCCCCTGATGAGTCCCAAAGA
>JAABUP010003232.1_pt1 | contig 29139 bp, 45 predicted proteins | sample 5559201 | NCBI WGS metagenome assembly JAABUP01 (sample SAMN10711887, study PRJNA513373) | rock metagenome | isolation source: Antarctica rocks | place: Antarctica | reverse complement strand
TCAGCAAGGTAAGTTGCAGGTGAGGAGGCATTACTGGGGGCTCTTTTGCATAATCATCCGGTGTCGGCATGGGATTGCTGTAGCTGCAGCAAGACAAACAACCACATTGTAAGAAATGCTCAGAAAACCACAACTCTGCTTGATGCAGCACTGCTGGATGGAAATAGGCCAGCCTCAAGAATGGCAGCCATGGTCCACATGTGAAAGCATGACAACTTTATCAGGAACAGGCAGATCTGTGCTGAGGCTAGATAGCCTGGTACAGTATGATTTGACGGAGTATGCTTTGCTGATGTACTGCCTACCATGACAGCGTATGGACAGCTGATCAATGAAATGCACAGAACAGGTAGGGCATGTTGCCACACAACAAGCAATGCAGACTTTATGCATGCATGTGGCTTACACACCTGGATGGCGGAGAGGCTGGAGGCTCGAACCCAGACAGACTTTCCAGGTTCTCAGGTACATACTCATGGACCTCCATGACATTGATGTAATTGCCCTCATCATCTCGCACGGCAGGCTCATCCTCAGCCCACTTCCATACACCATCCACAATGAATCTGAACTGCAGGTGCCAAGCACACATGCTAACCTGGTTGCAAGCGGTGTGTGTAGCTGCTTGTGCAACACTTTGTAGTAGTGATGAGTGGCTGGGCACCATGTGCTTGAAACTGGTCAAACGAAGCAGCTTCATTCACTGTGTTTGTGATGTGGCATGACAACAGTTACACCGCTGCTGTGTGCTGATGTGTGGTGATGCAAGACTACAGCATATGTTTGTACAGCACAGCACATATGCTGTAGCCTGACATCACCACACATCAGCACACAGCAGCGGTGTAACTGTTGTCATGCCACACCACAAAGTCTCTTTGCACAACAGCTGCAGACAAAGGTTGTTCAGATCTATGGAGAAGCTGCGTGCAGAAATGTGCTGCTAAGGCTGACAGCTTACCTGATAGACCCCGGGGGCCAGCAGTTTCACCAAGGTGAAGTCCTTGCCAGAGCGTTGGAGTGAATGCCTTGTTGTCCAGTTGTCAAAGGACCCCTCTACTTCGACTGAATTACCTCCATTGGTCCCTGAATTGTGCAAATCATGCTGGTGCAAGCTGTTTGCAGGCACTATACAGCTGCGCAATGCACAGATCATGTTTGCTATGGTTGAGCTTCATTGGCTGCCATGTTGTTACATCTCAAAAAGCACTGTCCAACAATGTTGTCTTGCATGCTGGGGGGAACATGCAAGTCACTCACATAGGATTTTGGTTGGCACCAATCTTGGTTGACTAGGCCAACCAGCTACATCAGAGTGAAACTCTGCATGTGTGCCTCTGTGCCCTGAAACCTCTTCAGGACGTGACAGTGCTGGTTCCATGGGCATTTGAGGGACATATGTAAGAGGAGATCCTGGGCTGAAAGGTGGGGATGCAGCAGCATAGCTGCTGTTGCTAGGTTCTTCTGCTGGTTGCGCTCTTTTGGTTTGAGAGTTGCCCTAGAACAGGCAGTGGGATTTGTTTACTTAAAGGCCTGCAACAGGGCTTGAGCAAATGACCGATCAGCTGATAACTCGTGCCATACCATGCAATTTGGTTATCGACAGGATAATTTGATCACAATGTGCAGGCTCACGCTCGCGGAAACATGTCACAAGCCCCTTCTTGTAAGTTGTTCATTGCAGTCTGGGGGCCTGGTCGCAGCAATTGCGCAATCTACAAGTAGCAGCAGATCAAGACTGCAAGCAGCAGGTGTCGACAGGAGATAACTTGGTCAGAACTATCGGTAAAACGCATAGAACTTTGCAATCCTGCAGACAGATCACCGAGTCAAACTCAATGAAGAAGAGGGCTTCGTGCAGGTCGCTGTAGAGACCCTACAGGTCAGCTAGCTCCTTCCGCGACGTCACAACCGTACTGCGAAGCGTCGTGTGGAGCAGAATTTGATCTTCCCGGTGTACACCACAGCCAGCGGGAATGTCACAGCCTGCAGCAAACCAGGTTGCCAACCTGCTGAGCAAAGTCGCACGATACTCCGTATTCTTGGGTATCGGTGGCAGCGCTTTGCAGGCTTCCTTGTACACAGGCGAGCTGACTTTGATCACGATGGCATCATGGCTTGCTCCGCCTCCCTTGTGACCTGCGCCAGACAACATCTGAAGTCTGCCTTGCAGTCGATGGAGGTGAACGAGCAGTCATGTATGACAGAATTCAGGGAGTGCTTCCTGTAGCTGTGACCGAAGGTACCCACTTCCGGGTTCCATGGTTGCAAAGTCCTGCCGTGATGGACATTAGGACCAGGCCCCGGTCCATCAGCTCTGTGACTGGAACAAAAGGTAGGCTTGCAGATCAACCCCGTAGTCCAAAGAGGGTCAACATACTGAAGAAGGGCATCATTGGATTGTGCAGATTTGCAAATGGTCAACATCACTCTCAGAGTACTGTCCAAGCCAGATGTGGACAGCTTGTCGACGATCTATAAGGTGTGCATACTTGCTGAGCGCTATGCCGTTTGACAGCTGTAAGACAGGTAATCTGTTGAACAGCTTGGGTACTGTTGCAGAACCTTGGACTTGACTGGGATGAGCGAGTGCTGCCATCAATTGGCAATGAAATTGTGAAGGCAGCTGTGGCACAATATAATGCAGAGCAGCTGTTGACACAGCGTGATAGAGTGTCCAGGGCGGTGAGTTGCGAGTGGTCATCTTTTGCCTTGTGGTCTGAGTAGCCTGCATGGATTGCAAGACTGTTACACTGGTTTATGGGCTGCACAGTCTGCAATGCACAATCACTAGCAATCAAATGATAGTATTGTCACAATCGCAGATACGGGACAGCTTGACAAAAAGAGCTAGAGAGTTCAACATCCTGGTGGATGATGTAGCCATCACGCACCTGTCCTTTGGAACTGAGGTGCGCACTCTGTGTACATCTATCACGTGAGGCAAGCAATGCTGATGTTCAGCATGAGCGCATCTTGTCTAATATTAATGACAATAATTTACAGGCGTTCCAGCTAATCGTTTTTGCCAGGTACTGCCTAAACCCTAGTCCTGTGAGCCAACATGCACTAACATGCGACAGTAAATTGCATCCAAGGGGTGTGCGCTGACAGGGCGAGTGCCATAGACGCATCTGATCTGCTGCTTGCAAACACAAGTCTCAGCAGCAAACCGCAGGCATGCATGCAAATGCAGGCTTTGCTGCCATTTGCATCTGAGAGAGTGGCATGCAATGTCATTTGTAAACATGACTGTCTCACACAGATGGGACAGGCCTAGCGCTGACACAGTGATTCTCTGCAACAAGAAATTCATACATGCCTACCTGTTTACCTGCAGTTTACCAAGGCTGTGGAAGCCAAGCAAGTCGCCCAGCAAGATGCTGAGCGAGCAAGATTTGTTGTCATGAAGGCTGATCAGGTATGCTACTTGCAGCATGTCAGCCGCTGCCCGAGCTTGACCTTGGGTCCATTGCATGCAAGGCACACACCTTATGACTGCAGTTCCTGTGCAATGTGATCAATGCATTAGCAGTATGTTGAGTTGCCATGCATTTGCATGTTTTGCAAGCTGAGAGATCTCCTGTTCAAATGTGGCAGGAAAGGAAAGCAGCTGTCATCAGAGCTGAGGGTGAGAGTGAGTCTGCCAGACTTATCTCAGATGCCACACGCATAGCAGGACCTGGCTTGATTGAGCTACGACGGATTGAAGCAGCGAAGGATGTTGCAAGCACTCTGGCGCGCAGTGGCAATGTGGTATACTTGCCACATGGAAACAACATGCTGCTGGGCCTGAACCCTAGCATGGGTGGCCGGTGAGGTTAAATCAGTTCTGGTGCAGCTCTTGCACCACCCGCGTTTTCATAACTTTTGGCAAGGCAGGATCCTTGCCTGCCAGCAGCAACCGCCTGTTATCAAAATGTATCTGTGCTCGCTCCCAAACATCTTGCTGCTCAGCTTGCCCAGTCTGCTCGCAATGAAGTTAATGTGTTTATCAAGCCCAAGATCAGTCATGCTGGGATTTCTCTACCACTACATCTCTATGTAGGGTCCTGCAGCTGTGGTTACTGCGTCTCATTGATAGCGGCACAGGGTCTCTTGCTGCTATGTTTTCTGGCAGTATCCTTTGCCTTGTGTAACTAGGTGTGATGAATACAGCTGGTGTGTTTGCTGCACGTGTGTCACGTATGACATGTGGGGTGCACTGTCTTTGCATACCACTTTCGAATCAAGCCAACACCAGCTGCTTAAAGGCTTTGACCATTCTGCAGTATTACTGCAATTATATAACCATCCTGACGATTCTGATCCAGCCATGTCATATTGCGAGGTTAAGATCTTGTAGAAGCAACTGTACATTCAATGCTGCATGCTATGGACCACTGATGTGCACTGAGAGACTGGCTGGACAATTGTGACGGTGTATACATGACCTGCGAAGTATGAGGGCGGTTGCTATGCCGCCACAGTGAAACTTCTAGTCAGATGTGTGAAACATAAACAGATAGGTCAAAAGCGTAACCAAACCCTGTTGGTTAGCTAATGGCATTGTCAAATTATGTGACGAAATACATGCCTTGATTCCCCATCCGATTCATACATTGGTGCTCAACAAGAACTTTTGTCACTGCCTTAACTTCTTGGTGCTGTGCCAACATGGCTGCATCCTAGCCCATACTGCTTCAGCAGGAATTTTCAAATTAGACTGAACAAGGGACAGGTAGCCATAATCAGCATCAAAAGTGTCCCGGCAAGGCTCCCACATGTCATACTGTTCTTGTGTCCATACAGCACTTTGCTGGAGCACAACTGAGGTGGCATGATATTGCTCAAACATCTGAGCATGCTGTGCAAACACATAATAGATTGAGTATTCTGTCCAAGCTGGATCGTGCTGTAGCTCATGATTGGCATCCCAGTTGCGCTGATTTCTGTCAGCAAAAACCTCCAACAGATAAGCTACCCAACTGTCTACCTGGAACCTGTTCTGAATGTACTGCCCTAATTGCAATGAAATGTCTGTGGCCAAGATCTGTGGTGTGACACCAATGGCATACTCCCAATCGAAAGGCACGTCTAATTGCAGTGTTTCAGCGCTGTTGCGCCACCACCGCATGTGCCAATCTTCTTCTCCTCCTGCCATGGGGTAGCAATCGTTCTTGCATCTGTATGATATGCTTTGCTGTGTGTCACAGATATGATGTGCTTGCTGATCACAAGAGTCTGTAACAAACAGGTCCAGAGCATGTGCACGCCTTGCTGCAAATACATCAGCGTCTAGCACCAGATAGAAAGGTGTTTTCATGAGATGTGCACAGGCTAGCTTCACTACTTGCTGCCTAGTCCATCCTGGCCATAGTGTGAGATCTTTGTACATACTGTCAGGCAGCAGCTCCGATGCACACTGGCCGTCCTCCACAACTTGGAACAAGTCTGCTCTCATGCCCGGCAGATCCTTGTGGAGTTCATAGCTGAAGAAGCGCTGCATGCTCTGCAAATGCTCATGAGGTGTCACAATGAGCCAGGCAGCAATACTCTCCAGGTCAAAGAGGCTGTGAAAAGTGCGAAGCTGATTTCGCACATAGCCAAACTCCAAGTGGTTTGGTACCACAGGCAGTAATATGCTGAGCAGTTCGCGGCCGGAGTTTATATCCCAGTGGCCGGGCTGGAACTTTGCAGCATCCGCAGTGGGCCGAAATCCCTCCTTCCAGTTTGCGTCCGGGTACCGCCAAGGTGACGACGCTTGAATCCTAGCAAAGCCCCAAACAAGACACCACAAGACTCCCCCGACCCATCTCATTGACTGTACTAGCGCCTCGATAGCCTGTTCATGCAGCACTGTTGAGTCTACACCAGTGCTGCCCAGCTAGCCCCGACAGTTGCGGCCTTCGGCGCACGCAACAGTCTGAAGGCTCCTAGAATACGGCATCGCACGCAGGTGACTATTGGGCAATGCCTGCGCAGGGCGCTGCAGCATCTGGTCGCGCCTGTTATGGCGACAGTTACGGTTCGTAACACACTGCATGACTCATGAGCTGAGCTTGATGGGTTGTACAGTGCATCTTGCCTTTGGGCTTGCAGAGGGCGACAGGCTGGAATCAGCGATGGTGAAGCTGTATCGAAAGCCTGGCCTCCAATGCCTGTTGTCAGTAGTGATCGCAGCGCTGGTTGGGAAAGCGCTTGGGTTGGGGATGTACGACCCCTGCACGACGCCAGGCCTGGCCACAAAGGTTCGCCGTGCCTCATGTTAACGCATAGAGAACCCGATGGAAGATTAGTTCCACAGCATGCGCTTGACACAGGGCAAGGGCATCTACATGGGTATGGCTTTCTGGCCTGGAGGCACAATTGCAGACTGGGGTATTATCAGCGAGACTGTAGCCAACGCGACAGCCCCCTTGTACCCCTGTACTACAAGCAACAACTGGAACACAACTGGTCTAAGTGATCAAGCCTATCTCGTAGGTGTTGCTGCTTTTCAACCTGTGTCAGGTGTCTTTTACTGACTTTGCTGCCGCTTGTGATGACCGTCAGTGGGGTTGTGCAGACGAGTCAGGGTGTTGTTTTTGCTACATTTGAGTTGGAAGTCGACTCTTTGATGGCGCTCAGAATCAACTACACTGACACTTTGCCACTGTACACCAAGGCCTACAACAATGCTTCAGCTTCCATAGTGAGCGCAGTTATGTTCAGGTCGGCTCCTGAGCTCCTGTTTAAGTCATGTCGCTGACAATCCAGCAGCATGCTGTTCACAAACCCTGCAATGACACTCATATGTAATTCTGATGATACTGCACAACGTGCACCTTACTGTGACTAATACAGCACTCATCATGAACAAGCTCATCTGGAACAAAGGTTGGGACCTGCTCGGCAGCAAAAGTGCCACTGACGCTCTCCAAAGGATGCAGCTGGCACCAGCTGGAGGCAAAAGCTGGTGTCTGCACTGCAGGGGAGGCTTCAGGTCTGAGGCAAGATACATTGTGAGCGAAGACACTGCCTACAGTAAAGGAGTAGGCTGGGTGACTTCCCTGGCAGGGATCATGAAGTTTAGTAAGCTCACAATTGCGCCCACTTGCTCAGCGTAACATCACAGAACCATGTGTTTGTGCCAGAGTCATTTGCAAGCACAGCTGTCGGTATCCCCGCTAATGTGGTATAAATCTAGTCTATGTTTGTGCATAGGTCACATGTTGGGCATGTATTCCTCTTGGAGTGTGTTTGTCATCCAGCAGGGCATGCGCCACATGCACATCACAGTGGCAGCAAGCAATCCTAGCAGCACTGTTTGTTTTGCTTCCTGCAGGCAAGGGGGCGCTAACATACCTGCAGTGGAATGACATGACATGCAACAAGTGTGGGGGCAAGGCCAATGCCCGATGTATACAGGTCACAACAGGCACTGACGCTCAGCATAGTTGTGGAAGTAAGTACTGGCAACCAGGCTCACAGCGTGAATGGCTGCCTTGCTGATATAGACATATTCAGGCTGCCACTGGATGTGCTGGTATTGCAGCTGCGAGGTGTCACTTGCTTTTGCACTCACAATGTCACTGTACTTGGTTGCCGCAATGCATACAGTTTTGTATCTATTCATTCGAGTGTGTGTGGTCCACAGCGGTGGCCAGCACATGTGGCGTCAATGGCACAGATTGCTCCTTGCAAACATATGTGGGGGCCTCTGGGGATGACAGAAATGGAATTGCATTCAATTCTGGCTGGATGATCCAGGAGATTAACCGCTTCTCTGTTCTGTCGTTATACGACAACTCTAAGCAGGATGTAAGCTGTCAATCTTTTGCACTGATGGTGTGCAAAGCCTGTGAGATTGCATTGAGACAACTACTGAACCACAACGCAGCACTGAAAGACTCAAGTATGCCTGAGCACCTGACAGAACACAGAAGCAATGGTCTTGTCTACATCACATTCACTGATGGTACTTTTCTGCTTGTGCAGTTGACGGCGGCAGCAAGCAGTAATTCAGACGCAGTAATTGGGGAGACACCAACAACGTCTTCTTCTAGTATAGCCTTGGTTGCATGAGCCCTCTTCAGCTTCATAATATGCATTGACACAGCGTTCATGTTGCTCCTGCGCTCCCTGTAAGCTGTTATGCGCCATTTCTGTTCCAGAGTTCACGCACAGTCAACCTGTATAACCACAAAGTCGTGCGTAGTCACTGCCAGTTTGTGAATTTTAGCACGGCATTGAGGAACAGCAGCAAATGAAATAAATATGGCTAGCATGACCAGCAGTGTACTATCATGTCTACTATTCTGCCTGGTGGCTAGTCCCTTGCAGTGACAAAGCAGCATACATCAGCAAGCTCAGCAGCAAAGCAAACATAGCGCTTTGACAGAAAGATGTAACTACCTGCCTGAAATTGCATCTGATTGTGACTGCTCAGCTGCTTATTCCATCCCCTCAGCTAGCATCCAGGCTATCTGCTGGAGTGATTCTGACAAACTCACCAGACAAAGATTGCTGTCAAAAGGATGCTGACCAATGTCATCACCTGCTGAGATGGCTTTACCACCAGATTTCCATTGGCTGCTGCACATGCTCTGGGGTACAATAAACACTACAAATGCGCACAATTGATGCAAAACCCCAACCATAACATGGGGTATTGCACATGATGGGCTGCAGCCCAGGTCAGAGGGCTTGGTAAGAGGCGTAGGTGTCCTCTATGCGGGCAAAGCAGCTGTCAAAGTCCTGCTTGTCTATGCCAAACTGTTTGTACTGGTGCAGGTAAGCCCCAGCGTTGTACATCTTGTAAGCTTTGTCTTGCATCGGCCTGATTAGCCCCATGCAAGTCTGCAACACAAGAACCGCAATGAAGTTGTGTGTAATGTTACCAAATTCAAGATTTATGAAAACTTTTGGATCCATGATGAAATGTACATCTGGGCCATGTGTGCCTGCTTTGTGGTGTCCTTTGGCATGACCATTCAGTACCACTGATACAGGTCAGGTGAAGTGCTTGATGATAGTCAGAGTTGATGAAACATAAAATGGAATGCTGCTTGTGACTTGCAACATGTGTGCCATGAAATGCTATCAAGGGAAGATTGTGATAGGCACTGTGGTACATGTATGGTATCCAACCATGCATGCCAGGCTTTCACTGTCAGTGGAGGGCTGTCGCACACTGGCTAAGCAATATCTGTTGTCAGCTCTCGGGATGTCAGAATGAGCAATGGCTTGCAATTTGCATAGAACTGCTTCAGCTTATATTCAGGTTGATGCTTGCCTGGTCATTTGAGAGAAGGCTGGCTGACATCTCACACTTGGCAAAGCGATCAACAGCAGAAGCCACAGTCAGAGGTTGCACAGCCCAAGGGGTGTACAGGCCCGGGTGGCTGAACATTGATACATCTGCTTGCCTTGCTCCTTGACCCCTGCATGCATCCATCAGCTTTTTTGCTCATAGGGCCCTGGTAATAGTTGCTGGACGAGTCAAGGTCCCATGTCATACATGATGCTTGTGTATTTACATTCAGGCCGATGCATGACAAAAAAACATTTTATGCTGAAATGCTGATCCTCACACAAATTGTCAGCTGTGTTGACAATGAGGGATGAGCAAGGCTTGAGCAGCAAGTCGTTGCCTGTCTTCCTGACGAGCATGCAGATCACAGCTGCTACAGACACACAATAAGCACCAAGAGGCCTCCATACACAAACTGGGACATGCTCATGATGCTTGTTTTACTGCTGTAGTGAGTCGAGACAATTGTCCAGTGATGTCAGCTGATGTTGCTGCATTTTGAAGTGAGGTTGCCAGAGTTTGCAGTGGCAAGACACAAAAACTACCTGAGAGTGAGCATTGCTGCCAGTGACTTGTTGATGCGCTGGGATCTGATGTCATCTGAACTGTTCACCTTCACATTCCATTGCAACCCTTCTTCCACTACACTGCCTGCACCGTAACTCACAGCACAAGCTAGTCAAACTATAGCTCAGGCTGGTCAGCCTTGCGTATTGTTTCTGATAAGTGATGAACGACAGCAACATGGTGACTCATCCTTAGGGTCAACAGACCTGTGACTGCAGCAAGTCAGTCCAAAAGCATCATAAACATAGCTATCGCGACCATGTGTACATTTCAAACTCCGCAATAAGCACTCACTCAATGTGCTTCACATGGCAAGAAGAGCCCAGCAGATTTGTATGAATGGGAGGAAGATGAGTACCTGTGATTTGCATCTGGCGCAAGCGGCGCAAGATGGCGGGCCAAGTAAAGGTAGTGAAGTCCAGTGAGGCGGGGGGCATCTGTGGCAGAGCCCTCAGGCTTAGCAGGCGGTAAGCTGGATGACAGCACACCTTCTCCACAATGTCCCCAAAGAGCGTGACTTGCTTGCCTTGCTGACTGGTTCCTCCTGAATGCAGTGCATTGCTAAAGCAGCCTGTCTGCACGAGATTGGGGATGCTGTGCAGCCAATCAAGAGCAAGAGTCTTGGGAGAAATGGGCCAAAGCTGCAGATTCCTGGACAGGCAAAGGTTGCTTGAAGGCAAAGGGTTGCTTGCTACATGGACTGGCTTCTGTCCAGAGCTATATGCTTGTTTACTATCCTGACCAAAAGCAGCTCATTGAGTCTCAGCTTGGCAAGGTGTAAGCTTCCCTTTTGAGATGATTACCCTACCTGCAGCTGGTCTGTAACATGCCGGCAAAAGACTGGAGGCTATGGACCGTGCTGCCACGCCATTCAAGTCCTGCACAAGAGCACAGGTGCAATTGGATGGGCATCCAAAGTAGATAATTGCTGAGGTCAGCATCAGCATACATGCCATTGAACCATGTCCCTCAACAATACTCATCTTGAGCTTTCATATATCCAGTCCTATTTGGCAGCAGATCTGGCAAAATTGCAGGCACGGAGAATCAAGGCAGGCTCAGCCAAAGAATCGACAGCGACACTGACATTGGTGCCATAGCAATGTTACTGGCATGACTTGTAGCGCACCAGAGAAACCTCAACAAATGTGCTTACTGATTACACTTGTTCTCACATTGAAAGAGGGCCGTTGAATGTTCAGGCTGTGTGCAAAGCGCTGTTCTCCATCAGAATGATGCCATCTGAAATTTCTGCCAAGTGGGCCAAAGTCAGTAAGCTGTTGTAGTTCTGCACTATGACTTCTCCGCTTTGGTATGGCCTGTAGTGCAGCAGCCACTCACTAAAAAGCTATGCATCTGGGCCAATGTGATGCACACGTCACCTGCTGGAATGCCTGGTTGTCATGTGCATCTGTTACACCAAGAACTCCCTATTCAAGATACCAGTCTGTGTATTGCATACTTGTAAAGTGATGTAGACATGGCTACGACTAGACCAAAGTGTGTGTGTACCCACAATGCTGCCGTATGTCAGACAGCACAGGCAAGAAGTACACAAGCTTTGGCATTTTGTGTCATGAAAGGTGGCACAGAAGGACAGACACTGAAGCACGCCCAGCATGAAGCTTAACATTGTGTCTGCAGACTTCAAGAATGTGGCAACAGAGTTTTGCTGAAGGTCTGACCATATGCAGTGGTTCATCAGGAAAGCTGATGGGAATGTGTCCCTGATAGCTTCTGCCACGTATGTCCCCAGACCTGCTCCTGTGCCACCTGCCATGCTCTGAAGCAAGAGGAAACCTCCAAGGTAATCAGCTTGCTCAGCCTGCAGATATGGGCAGCTTAATGACAGCAGAGGACTTGGGCATCATGCATTGCAGCTGTTCCTGCTTCAGCACCGCTAAGAGCCAACTTCACCTCTCGACGAACCAGCTCACAGACAGTGCTTGCAAACTTTGGACCATAGCTGTTGTAGCCACGAGCCCAGTTGTTCCCAGAGCCACTTTGCTGCGAAAAGCTGCTATTTGGTGGGTAGCACCAATCTGAGGCACTGTGAGCTGCTGACACAATTGCCCTGTTGACGACCTTGGGTTCCATGTCAACCAGCACTGCCCTGGCATGCCGCCTACAGTAGTGCTTGAGAGGCGATTAATGTTGCAGAATTCCGGCATAACTATAAAAACATAATCCCTAATCACCTGTTTCTTTTAATCCGGGAAGACCGCTCATCGACAGGTCTGAAGAAAACATCCAAGGGCGATCTGGCGGGTCCTTGATCAGACTCTGTTTCGGCAGCTAAGCAATCGAACAACGCTTGTCCAATCTGTACGCAGGCATGGATCAGTCTAGGAGGAGAAGGTGCGTTCTCGTGCCAAGCGTCTTACAGCAATACCTGCGTTCCGCACTGACCAAGCTGAAGAGTGACGACGGACATTTGCACGCTCACTGGCGCGCTTGTACAGATGGTAGCAGTTGATGGAACTAGGAAGTGTGTGCGTAGAGCGCAGTGTGGTGTCGGTCAGCGCTTCACAGCTAACGACGTGTGGATGATGCAAGCAGCAAGAGAGAGAGAGAGAGGATTTTACAGCAAGCTAGCAATGTGCGAAGCACGCATGACGTGTCGTGCTTGGCTGCACGGCGTGCGCAAAGGTGTATGTAATCTAAATTCGTCTAATTCCGACATGCAACTTTCGCACTAGGCCGCCGCAGGGTCTTTTGGAACCTTGCACTCGCTAGGGAGTAGCGATCCGCAGCAGCAATGCCTTTCCAACGCTACGTCGAGGTTGGCCGGGTTGTGATCATCAACTACGGGAAGGAGTATGGCAAGCTGTACGTTATCACCGACGTTGTAGACCAGAACAGGGTAAGTAAATATACGAGCGCCCATAACACGCGATATTTCGCAATCCACACTATCAGTCAGCCTACACGAGTCAGCGTGCTTGATGTCCACATGTACAGCCCAAACTTGGGCTCGCTAGCTCGCAACATCCTGGTGAACGACCCTGATTTCTGCTGCTGTAGGCATTGATCGACAGGCCTGACGAGGTCAGGCGGGTAGAAAACTTCAAGAGGCTGCAGTTGACAGACTTCAAAATCGACATTCCTAAGCTAGCCAAGAAGAAGGCTCTCAAGGAGGCTCTTGAGTCAAATGGTGAGACTAGCGCATATACATAGTACAGCAACTAGCCACAGATGCAAATACTGTGGAGTCAGTATGCACATAGCTGTGATGAAAGCAGACAGTCGCTTCAGGATGTTGCTAGGAGCGCACATCATTGTCAGACCAGTCAGCTCAGCCAGACACGCAGCAATCTGCTCTGCTGTTGCAGCTGCGTTTCCATAGCATTCATTCAGCGCAGTCCAGAGCAGCCCAGCAAGCTTGTGTGTAGTGCAATGCTGCGACAGTGTCATCAACCAAAGCGTGTCCAGCAGCAATAGTTGAGTATCTCCTGTGTTTTTGCAGATGTCTTCAGCAAGTTCGAGAAGAGTGCATGGGGGCAGAAGCTGTCAGCGCGTGTCAGCAAAGCAACAACCACAGACTTCCAGCGGTATCAATGGTCTATTGCCAAGACCAAGAAGTCTCAGGCAGTCAAGAAGGAGCTTAAGAAACTCCAGAAATCAGAATCATGATGACCATGCCCAGGCTGTTGCTCTGTAACTCAATGGTGCTTTCTGCTTGTATTGCATGCTGCATCCATGTGTCTCACAGGACTGCGCAGATTACACTTCCCAACTTGCTGCCAATGCATTGGGCGGGCTGGAAGTTGCTCTGTCAGACAGGTCAGCGGACGATTGTGTCAGCTTGGAATGCTGTCAGCTTGAATACAGTCTTCTGATGTTGGGGTGTTACGTGCTTCTTTGCATGTTACCTTGCAAACTGGGCGTGCTGCACTTCCCTACCTGTCAGAGTGGACACTTGATTGCGCTGTGCCCATTGCTTGCAATGTTCAACACTTGACGGAGACAGCCAGTGAGAAAAGTCAGGGAGCAGCTAGTGGTATTGAGCTGTTAATAAAATCGTCTCACCAGTCTTACAAGTCACTATATTTTTTGGGAACATGCTGCAACAACATAGGAAATTCGCTGCTGCCAGGTTGACTGGCGTCTCAGTACACGATATGGATTCCTGGTCTTTGATGATTTGTCACACACTTGATATGCCAGGGGTTTGAGAAGAGCCAATAAAATGTTGCAATAGAGTACAAGTGGCAGAAATATGATTGCAGCACATCATCTGGATTAGTTGCAAACAACTGAACGCCAACATCATCTGTAGATATAACTAATCGATTGAAAAGCTGATGTTCTTAGTATACAGACTTAGGAGGGGGAGGCAGAGCTGCCTGCTGCGTTGTGCCTGTTTCAATCCAACCAATGATCTCTGAGACTAACAGCTCTGTATCTGTGCCTGGCTTCTCTCCAAAGACTTCCCCAAAGCCTGTCAAGCCCTTGGCAAATTCATCCAAAGGCTGGCTAGCCTGCATGGCAATGACGCCACAAGCGTCATGCTGAGACCAAAGACAAGCTTCTGATGCTTGTGTCTGCAAAATTTTGGTCAAAGAACGCAGCACAATAACCCTATCATCAATACGTTTCCACCTGGTTTGCATGTCAAACAAACATGGACGCATGACACACTGTCGTGCAAGGTGGCTGTTGTTGAGCAGTAGCAGAACAGTCAGCTCACCTCAGCAAACCCAGCTTGCGTGGCCATATTGGACAGGCCTTGCAAGAAGAAGGAGCCCTGCGTGACGGCCTGATTAGCCACCTGTGCCAACTCTGGTGGCAACTCCCCAAAGGCTTGTCGCAGCGGCCTGACATGGTCCCCGGGCATCATCCTGACTGTCACCTGGGATCGGCTGCTGGCACTGTTGGTCACTGTGATGCTGGCTGCCTCTAGGGTGGTGGCCAGCTGGGGCGTCTGGTCTATGTTGTCATCCACAAACTGGATGAGCAGGTTGCTGGGCACCCCTATACTCCAGGATCATGTGTCAAAACACAGAGCACAGGGCAAGCACAGCATACTGCACCCTGCTTTCGCTGACTGACAGAGGAGTTGATAAGCACAGTGGGTCATGGTAACTCAGACAAACAAGTCTCATGCTGCAGCTTTCAGGAAACAAAACGGCAGAACCTTTGTTGAGTGTCTGATTGCACAGACACTGCAGCAACATTCTGACCGTAAATGTAACATCTCACCATAAAATGTTCTGATGAGCCTCTTGGTCTCCTCGGGCTCTGGAGTAAACTCGAGACGCCCCTGAGCAAGGTCTGTGTAGATAGGCGTGAGCTGGTCTAGCAGAGGGAGCACTTGGCGAACCATGGCAGGGCTGAGCCCTCGCATCAGCTCTGATGCATTTAGCAGCTGAGAGGTGAAAGGATTCTTGGTCATCTGCAACAGCAGTGAGACCTTGTCAGCAAGCCAGAAGCCTACGCATTGATGTTCCATGAGATGTGGTATAAATTAACGTGGTAGCAAAGCAGTTTGGTTAGATGCAAAAGGCAGCGGTCTGTCTTGCATGCTTGCTGTGCCGATGCCTTTTGCACCTAACCAAACTGCTTTGCTACCATGTTAATTTATACCATATCTCATGGAACATCAAGACATGGAATTGACTACCACTTGCATGTGTGCCCAAAAGGCAACATCCCTCCTAGAAAGACTGCCGCCTGCATGTTGCTGATGCAGTCCAAGTCAAGAAACACACTGAATGACTGCACTCAGTAGGCCATGCAACAGGCAGACTCACCTGTGCAAGGAATGGGCCCAAGGCACGAGCTCCAGGGGCAATGAATGGTGAGAAGAAAGGAATCGCATCTGTGGCCGGCTTGTTGTTGAAGGACATCAAGATGTTGCCGGCTCTGTTTGTGCTGGCATACCGAGCGCTGATCAGCAGATGCTGCAGGGACCCCATGCTGTGGCCCAGGCCAAAGACAGGCAGGTTCTTGATCTCAGATGCTATCATTGGACTGTGAATGCAGCGATCCCATTTGTAATGGATCTCATCGGCGATGCGCAAATGATTGAATCCTGTAGAGAAGGGTGTTGCAATCACCTGCAAAGCAACACAAAGTGCGTTGCAGAATGTAAGCTGGGGAATGTGTCACTGCAAGGCTGCTTATGGAGAGTGATCTGCCACCAACAGCAACAGCAATAACAGGAAGCAATCACTACACAACACCTGCAATGAGTCAGGCACGTTGTATGTGCACATTGAGGCACAGCATCAGTTGCAAGCAGGAAGCTACAAAAGAAATGCTCACCATGACCCCACGTGCTGCCAATGATTCCAGCAACAATCTGTAGGTCAGCTGTGGAGCAGCCCCAACAAACGCGCCTCCTAAGAAGTGTACAACAGCAGTTGCAGCACCCTGTAGGGGACGCAGGATCCAATTGCCTTCGACCTCTGTCCAGTCTCCCCTCAGACCTGGCTGTACGTTGTTGAAATTTGAAGCAATCATCCTTTCGATGTTTCCAAAGCCGCTTTGGTTGTTTTGAGGAGTCTGCGGGCTTGAGGAGGTGTCCACTGGACTGTGTGGTGTGCTGCCTCTTCTGGGTACTGGAGAGGGCCCTTCTGGCCTGTTCTGATTCTGCTGACATTGACAACGGAATGCTTGTCTGCTTGCAGGTGTCCTTGAACCTGAAGTGTGCAGCGTCCAAGATCACCTTATTCTGCTGCTGTGTCTAAGCGCATTGCAGCCTGCAAATGCTGACCTGTGTATGCACTGGCTTTTAGAGCTCTACGCGCAACAACATGACTCCTTTGTGCGTGTGTGGCTGAGCTGTGTTGGCCTCTGACCACTGGGCAGCTCATCTGTTGGAACAGACGTACACCAACAAAGATACTTTTTCCGAACTATGCTCTGACGACTGTCCAATGTACACGAATAAATTGAGCGTCTCAGGCCTCGTGCAACTGATTGCTGGAGGCGTTGACTTGCTGTCCTCTAACAATGATTCTGGAGTCCTCAGCATGCGCAGTCAGGTCAGCAATTGACCTTCCTTGACAGTAGCTTTGACTGTGCGTTTCGACCGCCTCAGCTGCATTCATCACGACAGTTCAGACATCCTGCCGTAGTGGTTTTCCGAATTGGCCTGGAGACATTGCCGAGATTGGGTGCGCAGACACTCTACAAAGCTTGATCAGATCACCAGCGCATGTCCCAGGTAAACGCGCTGACTCGCTGGCGCTTTGGTGCTCTGGCCTAAGCACGTGGTTGTAGCCGAAGCTTGAGACTTGCCTGCAGTCAATGGCACAAGGCGGTGCAGCCGAGCAAGAGGTCAGACAGGAAGATCAGCAACGCATCAACACCTTCAACAAGCTCAATTCCAGACTACACGAGCTGCAGGCCGGAGTCAAGGCCAAAAAGGTGCTCGAAAGTCATGGTAGCGTTGCCAGCTGCAACCACAACTTTTGATTGAGGCTGACCAGACCACAGGGGCCTGCACCAAATTGTGCATACTTGCAGTCTGAGTTGGAGGACTTGGAGGATGCTGGCAACGAGCTAATGCTGTTGGATGATGACCAGGTTGTGCTTTTTATGTCACCAGTCAGCTAGAAGCATGAGTGTAATCTGCTGAGAATTTGCGTGGGACACAGGTTCGTTTTGTAGTGGGTGAAAGCTTCTACCATGCTGGAACAGAGGAGACCGAAGAACAGCTGCAAGAGGGTAAGTAACATGGTCTTTGACAGGCAGGCATTGCACCAAGCAGGCAGGCATTCCATCTCATGCATTTGAATCGTATCTCACAATTGTAAATAGTCATTGCTGACTTTTTGTACTAGCTTTGACAAAGTCTTCCCGTTTGTGTACAGTAACAAGCGGAGTGGAGCAGGAGATATCAACAATGAATAAAGAGCTGCTAGAGATACAGGAGTCTATGGCAGCACTGAAAAAGGTGTGGGTTTCATGTAGCTTGCTGCCCAATAACTCACTAGAGTTGTCTTCTTCAGCAAATATGCTTGCAGGAGCTGTATGGCAGATTTGGCAACACCATCAACTTGGAGGAGTAGTGCTGGTCATGACTGCCTACAGAAGATCCACAGGAGTCTGCAATCAATGACACTTTATGTGAAGGCCTTGACGTTTGCCATGACTAAGTGCCCTGCTGCATATTGGGGCTGGCACATTCAGGCGCCCCTCGATGTTGTCTCACCGTTTTGGCAATAAGCAGCAATGCAAGCCTGTCTCAACACAATACGCCTGACTGCCTCAAGACATATGTAGCAATGATAAGGCTGAATGTGCATGCTATGCTGCAGCATACAGCTGTACAGCGGATTTGACTCAAGGAGTGAGAATGGCAAGCTTTGTTCAGCTGCTAGCATTCCATGATACTCACAGCAGCTCTACAGGACTGCTGCAACTTTGAATTGAACAATACCAATACAACGGGTGCACTTCAGGTCTGGGCAATGAGCAATGTGCCATGCCAAGTACACCGGATCAGTAATGTAGGATTTCAGGAGCAACTTGCCTTTGAACGCCAATACGGTAACCCATGTTTAGCGCATCTACATCTTGCAAATACATTTCTGATTGTTGAATATTTATAACAGACAAATAATCATGTCTTGGCCTTATGCAGCCATTTTACATTGCCTTGCGAGGAATCCTAAGAAGTTGCCTTCATCTCGTATGTGTGGGCCTAGCCATCTAGCCAGGACTCCAATTGCTTCATGCACTGAGGGAGATTGTGACGGCCGAAGCCAATTCGGAATGAGTTACTGAAATCGTCTGATGGCTCATGATCAAATTGTGAACCAGGCAGGAGCAGCACCCCTGCCTCTCTGACACAGCGCTCACAGAAGCTGTCAGCAGGTTCACCTGCAACTCCACCAAAATCCATTTGTAAGCCTTCAACATCATATAATACAAGAATCTAGGGAAATGTTCATCCAGTACTGTGATACCAAGCAGTTCAATCTTGTGCCAACTGTAGTCAATACTCAGAAGAATTGAGGCATCAATGCCACAGATAATGAGGCTGATGTGCTGCTTTGCCGCTGGCCAGCCTGCCAGCTGAAGACTTGAACGATGAGTTCTAACTACGGTAGTCAACGCTTGGAAAGTTGAATGCAATATCAGCTCATATGCAACAGCTCAAGCATGCATTACAAGCATGGTCGACAGTGGCGATAAATGAGTTGGGTAATCTAGCAAAATCCCCTCACCTGAAGTGAGACCAACCAAGGCGACGCTGCTGCCTGCAGGTTCATGCCATTCAAATTGACTGGTACGCTCCCTAAAAAAGTCCTTCAAAAGTGCCAAGTTGCCTTCAATGCAAGCCATGTTTCTCTGCAAGATTGCTTCCTGTTGCCGTAATCCCATCAGAGCCAACACCTGCACATTTGAACAGGTACAAACGTGAAAGCCGATGTACTGATGAAGCTACAACTGCTTCATGGCATAACCTCATTGCCCACTGTGAGATCCAGACAGTTGTCAGCATGCGTGGCTCAGAAACAGACAGCAGGTGCCCCTTGCACAGGCAAACCTCGCTAGGAGCACTGCAGCAGATTGTGGTGTAGTCCCTGAGCTGCATAATGCGCTGTAGTAGAGCTGTGTCCTGCATGGCCACCCAGCCAATGCGCAAGCCTGGCATGCTGAGAGCCTTTGACACTCCACACAAGCTGATGCCTTTCTCATAGCTGTCTGCGGCTGCGGGCAGCTTGGCTTCCCTGTCGTGCTCTAGTCCTCTGTACATCTCATCACTGAACAAGTATGCACCATGCGTTTCACAGCAGGCGCAGAGCCGCTGCCATTCTGACCTTTGCAGAAGGGCTCCTGTGGGATTGTGAGGGAAGTTGACAATGACTGCCTGCGCAGAAGCTATGGCTACTTTACTCAGTCAGTCAGTCACTTGACTTGCGACAATTAGATATGCCATGTGCGGGCTTGCAAGTGATGAAATCTTGGCGACATGCAAGCTAAGGTTGTTGACCTTTGTGTCTGATTGAACAAGGGCTTCAAGCTGTTGCACTTTAAATTCCCAGCTCCTCTGCTGATTCAGTTCAGGTTGCCAGAAAGAGAGCTTGCATCCAATGCTGCGTGCAACCTCATGAAGTGTTTGGTAGCCAGGATATGTGACAACCACATGATCGCCTGGCTGCAGCAAAGCTTTGAGGGTCAAGTAGATGCCTTCCGCAGGAGCAAGCACAACAATGTTTTTGGCTGGTATGCTGGTGTATGTGAAGCTGATTTCTTCCCGCAATGCAGGCAGCCCGGTCGATTCTGTATATCCAAGAGACAATTGCTCCCACCTGCAATTAACTCAGCATGAATACGCCTCGTGGTCAACTGTAAACTTCAGGTCGTCACACGCAGTGACACGGATACCGAAAATCGATACAGCAACGAGCCGAAGAGGGTACCGGCTCCTGCATGCGTCATCCGCTTGTTGAAGAACTTCCGACAACAAGAAGGGCTCGCAGTCGCTGCAGCATAGAAGGTACGGGGCAGTAAACTCGTGCTCGGCGAAATACCGCTGCAGCGCATATTGTAGCAAGCTGAAACCACGCCATTACTGCCTATCGAAATCACGCAGTCTGTGCTTCAGCATCGCTTGCCTCAAGCATGAATGGGCGCAGCTCCTTCACAGAATACAGGCCGCCCGACCTGTCTGTGATCACAGCAGCTGAAGATACACCAAGTGTGCGTGCGACTCGCGGAGCGGACAAGCGGCCGTGCAGTTTATGTAAAGATTCGCAGCACCGCACACCATCCATGGTCCCGTCACCAGCATGCAGAATGTGGCAAGCCACATCATGTACAGGCAGAGTCTCGCAATTTGCAGGTTTGACCTGGGGCTATTTCGAGAAGGCCCTCCAGAGCGCCCTCTGCTTGTCTGAAGACGAAGGAGATGCGTCTTTCCACCTGGCAGGAGGGCAGGAGGACTGGGCAGATGCTACCTAGGGCAGGCATGGCTAGCGCTTGCACATCAAGCTACGGACTGTAGCCCGTCGAAGCATCAGTATGGAATGATCCATCCAGCACGTCATGGTTTCCCCAACTTGCGAGTATCTTATCTACTATGAGTCTCTGGCGTATTTGATCCCGAGACTCCTCGTATGGCTAGCTCTGTTCGGTCTGGCCACGGCCGACGGCGTTTTGCACAGACACATCAAGAAGCGAGGGTGGCAGCTTCACAGAGGAATCTTGTTGGTGCTCGGAGCTTATGTCGTTCAAGATGTTCTACTTCTGACATACTCTATTGGAGCTAGGAGTAATTTGGGCACACTTGATGATGTTTGCACGGCCTTCATCTTCTTCGCAGACTTAGCTGACAGTCTGCTCATTGTAACGCTCTCGCGAATTCCATGCTATGACTTCTTTTTTCATGCATATAGCTAAATGCAAATGAGCAGCATACACAGAATTTTGGACTTTGACCTGTAAGTCTGCTGTTGCAGGGCCTTCTTATGGCTGTTGCTGCTGGATATTGGTAAGAGCTTGTTTGTCAAGTCAAATTGCTGTCTTGCAGCCCTCTTATGGGTTTCATGGTGCATAGGCATGTCAGGCATGTCATGAACAGCCTCCATGAGGCAGCAATGTGTACAAACTGTAATGCCTGAGCAACCTAGTGCTGCAGTATCGTCAGAGATAACTTAGGGCCATACAAGGTCAAGGTGGTGGTCATTCCAACAGTTTATCTTGTCACCACCATGGTAAGCTTGGATCTAAGACTTGCCATACACTTGTATCATTGCTTGCGGTTGTCCTGTAATGACTGCCCCCAAAGTTTGATGCATGAAGATATTTTCCCGCAGGTTTCTGACTACATCTCAAACAGCTCATATGATTATACTCATGATGAAAATGTGAATCTCGTTATAAGCATTAATCTGGTAAGATTCTACCTGTAAGTTTTTTCGTTTTCTGTCGTTGGTTCCTCCAGGACAGATTACGTGAAACAATATTGTGCATGCTGTACTCTTGACATCACTGCAAGATCAATTGCAGCAGCCATCGTATCAATGTGGGCAACCTGTCCTACTTCTGTGCCATCTGCATGCATTTGCCATTGTAGGTGTCAATGCATTTCCTCATGTACCAAACAACGCATACCAAGGCAAGATCATTCAGCAGCAAGTCTTAGCAGTAATATGGTTTGTATCATGATCATTTTCAGTGCTGCCTCGTGTCAAACCCTGTCTGCATGTTTTCAGCGCTCATGGCAGTGACAATGTCTGCTCACTTGCTTAGCAGTCATCATGATCAGATGCACTCAGCAATGTCAATGGGTACACCTGCAGCTGGTGAGCCTCATAGCCCTTTTGTTGGCGTGGGTCTACATCTTTGACACAGTCCAGAGGGAGCGAGAAATGCTAGAGGGCCCCAAGGAGGGCATCATTGGTGCTGGGGGCCTACAAGACCCATCTGAGGTTGCCCACACAACCACTGTGTTCCCACCTGACAGGGAGGACAGCAGCAAGGCAAAGGATGAGGAGACTGGGGAGATGTCAGGACAGGCTGTCAACATTCCCCCTCAGATGCTTGTGGACTCTGCTGATGGCCGTAGCATTGGCGACATGTATGCACCAATGCAAGGTAATATCAGCATCGTGGAAGCAGTCTTATGCTTAACACTGTCCCCACCATGGATGGCTGTGTTTGGCACTGCTGAAAGTTTGAGGTTCTTGCTTTGTGCCGCTTTCTTGCTTTATCTTGCTTTATCTTGCTACAGCACTGTTTGCACCTGAAGTCCTTGTGCAGCATTTGCACAAGCCTTGGCGGCATCATTGCGGCAGCCAGCTGTTGTGATGCTTCACATTTGACATATGTGATGTGAGGTCAGCTCAAGGCTCAGGATCTGCAGTTTTTTGCCTCAGGAACAGACCATAGAGCTGCTCTTGATGTGTCCCACTGCAGATCAAGACACTGACAAGCCCAAGACCATTGAGGACCAGATGCAGCTGAGAAGTAAGGTGCAGCTGATGAAACAGTTCCAGTGGGGAGTGGCTGGTTATGTTGCAGCCAAGGCAGCAGTCATTCTGGGGCCAGCCATTGTGTGGGCGAATGGCCCAGATGTAGCCACTAAGACCATCTACATCCTGCAGGACTGTGTGCTCTGGCTCTTCCTAGCAGCGCTGTGCTGGATCTTCAGGTATCTCCTGGCCCAATGCTATAGCTTGTTGACAACCTGGTCAACTGTGGCTCAATTGTGGCTGCTGCATGTCATAACAGCGGGCTGTTGCAGCATCCCAAGTTACGTTTTGTTTTCGCTGTGTGTAATCTGCTCTGCACTACTGTATGTTACTGTCACATGTCCATGATGGTGCACACTCTCCAAGTCAGACATACGTCACTAGTTTAGCCAGAGGCTTCAATTCAACCAGTGCCTTGCAAAGCATGTTGGGGATGTCGTGACATCCTTGATGCCATTGCTGCTCATCATCTGTGGTGTGGCAACAGGCCACAAGAGGACAACCCATACCTGCTGTTGGACGAGGGAGCTGACAACCCATCTACAGAATTGCACACAGAGCTGGGCCTGGTGCACTCTGACAGCCAAGCTGATTTAGAAGCCGGCCGGGGCAATGAGAGCCCTGTCAGCATTGACAGGAACTTCTCCATTGGAGACTTGGACGAGGAGGATGATGTCAGTGCAAAGCCAGCCCCAACCCCACCCAGTCCCCGAAGACAAAACAAGAGTTTGATGCCCAACAGACAGAGTTCTGGGCAGGTTGAGAATGGTGACTCATCGTCACAGTCTTCAAGTCCAAAGCATGCTCGGCCAGTGCCTCCACCTAAGCCCTCAGGGAAGAAGGATTGATGACCACATGCTTTTTGTCTTTGTCTTAGAAGTACTGTTGTTACTTCATACAGCGTCTGCACTGACTCAAAGTTTAGTGTGAAAGTTGAACTTGGACCGAGTCATCACTTGCAATGCCTGCCTGCTACTTGACCAGTTCATGTCAAGCAAGGCTGTCTATATTGTTTTTCTGTAGTTCTGCTTGAATCACTTGCGCAGCAGCCACTGTTTGGCTGGTGTAATCTGCACGTTCTGTGATGTTACCAACAGCCAACTTAGATCCGCCAGCAGAGATACATATCTCTTTTGTTGCATCTTCACGCACAAATGCAAGTCATTGTGACTGAAATGCTCGATGTGGAAATGATTGTGGGTTCTCCACACACAGGAGAAGTAAAGAGGCATAAGCAAACACCTAGTACAGCTAACGATGGGCGCAAGACGAAACGCATTGATGATTGGCGAGCTGTCTGCCCTGCAGATCTCGTCATGAGAATGCATCTCATGCCAAACAAATCACTCGCAGCTTCGACTGTCAAGTCAGCAACCACCATCATTTGCACACGATGTCAACCGACCATCAATGAGTTACAATCATTACGTAGACAGCTACATTATAAGGTACCAATGGGCCTATGAGCATATGCACTACATATAAATGACCCTCACAGGCCAGGTAAGAGCAAAAGTTGAGCTAGCTGGCAAATGACAGTTGGAGCATAGACCGCAGTGTCATGAGGCTGGTGGTGCCAATATGAAAGCCAAATCAGGGCTCAGCATCACTTAGTCTTGAACATGGACACAGGAAGCGTCACAGCAGCATAGCAAAGGCATTATTCCATCTCATCTGAACCTTGCATACTGGCATGACTGCTTTCATCATCTTCTTCCCTGGCTGACGCTTCTTCATCTGAAGTTGCCGGGGCTGCTGTTGAATCCCAGCGCCAGATTGTACCATCCTCACAGCAAGCTAAAATAGTGGACGCATCATATGACACTGCTGTCTGTCGCACCTGCAACACAGCCACATTTGTGACATTTGTGCATTTCTCCTGCATTGCATGGCATGTCACTGCCCATAATAAAGCAGTCATTGCCTCATTATTTGGACATGATGCGCAGTTTGGCTAGCCGTTCAAACGTGATCAGTGCCATGCATCTTACTAAAATAGTGATTTTGAAGCTTGCACAGGGTTCAGCATGACTGACAGCCTGAGCCACATGTGCAATCTTGACACTCCTAGCAGCATGCATCAGCATTTACTAGTACACAAGGTGTTTCAGGAGCTGTTCTATGGTGGACAGCACAAAGTTCACCAGATGTCTAGTTGCACCTGTCATGACAGCTGGTGCGCTGACCACTTGGGCACCTCCAACAGCCCAAAAGGCAGAGAGCACCTTGCACGACATCACTGCTCATGCATGACTCACCGTAACATTACCATTGGAGGACTTGGCGGCGGGGCCCTTGCTGATGGGCAGTTCCCTGTCCAGCACAGCTTGGGGCTCGTCTGTGAGGGTGTGCATGTCCCAGAGGTACACATGGCCCGTGACATTGCCGCATGCCATGAGGCTGCACTTCAGGTCCAGGGACATGCGGATGAACCAGACCTTTGCCTTCTCCAGACTGTACTCCTGCATCAACGCTCCAAATTCTCAGGTTGTTGTGTTCTGTGCCGTGTCTGTGGCAGTTTCATAACAGGCTGAGGAATTTGCCCGGGAGCAGAGCGCCAGTCAGAAGTTGCAAATCAGCATTGAGAGTATAGTTTCCCTTTGCTAGCAAGCAGTGCCATCCTGTACACAGGGAGAAAGCCCCGAGAACATGAGTCTGTTCTGGGCCTGCTGGTTATGCTGAGCGACACAAGCAATCGCTGACGAAGCGTATGCTTCAATGCACCATGACATGCACTTTGGCACAGGCATGTGACACAGCCAGCATGGCACCTGGTGGCACTTCACATAGCCCTTGCGCTTGGCCTCTGCGCTTGAACAATCTGGCTCCCACAGGAAGATCTTGTTGTGCACGCTTTTGGACAGCACAATGTCGCCAAACCAGCGCACGCAGTCCACATACGCCCAGTGCACCTGCCAGGCACACCAACAGCGCCCATCAGTCCCTGAGGTTATGAAGCATGCACAAGATCAAGTCAAGCATGAGGTTACTTTGGTTTCTTGCCATTGGACAATGGAGACAAAAGACGACGGTGAATTGGGTTTGTAGATGATTGTCATGTAGTGACAGAACAGTTGCCAGCACTGCTTGTCCACAAGTGTCTGCCTGCCTGCCTGCCTGCCTGCCTGTCTGTCCGTTTGTCTGCCGCAGGTTGTCATACCATGTGTAACTCAAAAAATACTCTCTTGCATGTGAAGCCTCAACAGCAAGCATGGCCGGTGACCTCAATAGTGCATATGAAGCTTAAGTGATGCCCCTGCTTGAACAACACTTGTTCAATCATTCATGCACGATATGCTTGCAGGATTTAGCAGCCAAGACACACCTTGTGAGTGCTGAAGTCTGGGCATGACAAGGTGGTTGTGTGGAAGGCACGTTTGGCTGTCTGGGGATCATATTGGAAAGAGGCTTCAATCTGACTGGACAAGCCTGGACAACAGACTCAATATGACCCCCCTTGTATTTGTTGCAGACACAGCATATGCCATACGAGAAACCAGCCTTTCAAACAGAGCAAAGATGAGGCTTGCTGTATACAGCTGGCCGTACATTTGCTCCTGATTGAAATAATGCTGCTCATCGATAGCCTTGATGTCCAGCTCACAAGGCATCTGTCACAAAGGTGTATGCATGCACAAACAGTTGCAGGGCAGGCTGGGGGTTGTCAGCCCACCTTGCAAGTTCCACATCTTGATGGTGTGGTCCATGCCAGCAGACAACAGCTTGTTGCCATCACTGGCGTGGAAATCCTGCAAGCCACCCAAATTTTTGCTTGCATAACTGCGACTGCTATCTCAGAGACAGGCATGGCCACAATGCAGGCAGAGCACGGTAAGACGATGAAAAGGAAAAACTACACCTTTCGGCGTCAATTCAATGACAAGCCAAGTATTGTACCAGGCTGCCCAGGGTGGTAAGACACTGTAGTTGCCACAGGCTTTGCAACACTGCTGATGACAGGGCCTTTGCAATGCAGCTGAAAACATTTTGCCCTGGGGTAGTTAATGGCCTATGACGCAAATGATGATCAAGTAGGGTCTTACCACACTTAGGACTTCGTTGGTGTGGGCGCCATCGCCAACCATGGTGCACACACAGACTTGAGTCTCTAGGTTCCAGAGACGCAGCGAATGGTCCTGCATGGGACATGCATGCTGACTTTCATGCGGTAGGAACCCAGTGTATAAACACTTGTCCATGCACACTAGCAATGGAGACAGACGCAAAGCACAGGCAAAAGGTCCAAGATTCTTGCAAGCAAACGATCAGGAAATGTTTGCAGACAGCCTGTTTGCCATACCACCATCAATGGCAACTGATCATAAACAGGCAGGCCCAGGCAGTGTTGGGCCAAGCTGAGCCTGGTACAGTGTACACAGCTATAGTGAACTTAGGGAAGACAGGTTCTGACCAGTAACCCAATGAGCTTCACAGCTTACCCTGCTGGCAGTGACAAAAAGCGATGGCCTAGTGGGATGCACTGTGATGTCGTTGATTGCATCTCCGTGGCCCTGTGCTGTCTGCACAGAAATCAGTCATCACCAGAACAATAAACAATGTGTGACTCATGCTCAAAGGCTCCTCCAGGAATCAGAACTAGACAGACTGCAACGGACACCAACAAGAGTCGCTCTGCTGGACAGTTGGCCTGCCAGTAGCTAATGCATGCGCAGGCTGCCATCTACTCATGCTCACACAAGCAATATGTGGCCAGTAGCAAAGGCCAGTCGAGTCAAAGGGTGTCAAAGCTGTATGCCTGTACGAGGTGACAATTTGCAAGGGGTGGCCACATACATTGCTGTGTGCTTTGCAGGATGTCATGCAGAGCATTGTCTCTCACCCACACAACCTTCCTAAGATTGCAATCCACAACTCTGATGGAGCCGGTGAAACCTGCCAGCAGTAGCAGGGGCGCTCCGGTGGTGGTGTTGGTGCTCCATTTACATACAAAGAACTCTTCCTCTGGCTGCAGCAGAACCATACTGCATTCTTGATGTGACAGTCATCAAAATGATCATAATGGTGAGGTATACAAGCTTGTCTTGTGGCAACCAAGACAGCTATGTGCTATGTTTGTCTGTGGGTTTTGCTTTTTGGGTGGTTAATCTATGCTGTTAGACTGAGGTTTGCCTGCTCATACAACATGGCTGTGTGTGATTGGCACATGCTGTCCACCCTATACTGGCATCATGCAAGCATTTTCATCAGCAGGGTACAAGAGGACGAACTTACATTTGGGTCACAGTATGCCTGTAACACCTTGATGATGCCATTTGGTCTACACTCATACACTGTGCCCTGCAACAAGCTCAAGGTGTTAACTGGAACTGCTGCAAGCACCAGGAATCACCACAGAGCTTTTGCTGCATCCAACAAATAGTGCATGATGAATATTGTAAACTGATGTATATTCAGTGTAAAGTGCAGGCTTTGAGCACAGAGCACAGCACATAGCAGCAGCAGCTGAAGGTCGATACAGACCCTGACACCTCCACAAGACGCAAAGACATCCTTGTGCTTGAGGTCCACAAAGTTGAAGCTGATGCACCATGTGGGATCAGCCTTCTTGCCTGTCTTGTTCTGCTCTCTTATGCTGCAACCACAACAGAGCAAGTCCAGTAGGAGCAAAACGAGGTGCTGAGTGATCGTGAGACCCTACTGAGTGGGATGACTGAGCAAGTATGCATAAAATACTTGTAAGTCTGCCGGAAGCTCCAGCGGTCATCGGGTGCCGCGACCGTGCTTTCTACAGCTGGCATATCCCTAGGGATCAATATGCATGCCCTGTTCAGTCGAAGACGGATCCCGCCAGCATCCGCAAGGTAGTAGTGCTGGCCTTCAAAGCAATCCTTTTTCTGATGTTGCGAGCTGCGCCTCGTAGCTACCTATAGGGTCACCGAGCGCTATTGCGGCACGGTGTACTTCGGGCCTCTAGGCCTGTGTTTCCGGTTTGGCGTCACGAACTCCTGAAACGAGAAGATGGCCAAAGCGGTCAGTGGGATAATGATAACTGCACCCAAGATCCAGATGCGCGGCGCGAACGTAAGACCTATGACTATCACAGCGAAGAGGACTGTGGAGAGGTTCGCATTCATATGAGAGTCTAGCGTGTTCGGGCACACAACAAAGTTCCTCCGGCGCAACACTATCAGTGCTAATCTTTGCCTGAGCGAAACAAGCACCGGAGGTGCAGTGTCGATTTTGCCTGTGTCGAAAGCTCTCGACAGTCGACAGGTATAGTGTAACGACCATCACGGCGCTCATAGGGAGCGCTCAGGCGTTATTTTCTGATCCCCAACCCGGAAAACCCGGGTATGGGCCCGGGATGGAAGCCATACCTGCCTCAGCAGTCATAGATTACCCCAT
>JAABUP010003231.1_pt1 | contig 29145 bp, 27 predicted proteins | sample 5559201 | NCBI WGS metagenome assembly JAABUP01 (sample SAMN10711887, study PRJNA513373) | rock metagenome | isolation source: Antarctica rocks | place: Antarctica | reverse complement strand
CGGGACGCGCTCGGCTACGACCCGCGCAGCGGCGACCCGCTCTACAAGCACTGGCCGTTCCTGCTCGCGCAGGATGGCGCGACCGGCACCGCCTACGGGCTGCTGTATGACAACCACGCCGCCGCCGCCTTTGACCTGGGCGCGGAGCACGACAACTACCACGGGCTGTTCCGCGGCTACGAGGCGGAGGGCGGCGACCTCGACCTCTACGTCATGGCCGGGCCGCTTCTCTCGGACGTGACGCCCGCGTTCCTGCGGCTGACGGGCGGCACGGCGCTGCCGCCGCGCTGGTCGCTCGGCTACGCGCAGACGGCGATGGGCCTCGCCGACGCGCCGGACGCGCAGGCGCGGATCGAGGCGTTCATCGGCCGCTGCCGGGCGGAGGACATCCCGGTCAGCGCCTTCCACTTCGGCTCCGGCTACACCTCGATCGGGCCGAAACGTTATGTGTTCCATTGGAACAGCAAGAAATTCCCGGACCCCGAGGGCCTGGTGGCGCGCTTTCACGGCGCCGGCATGCGGGTGGCGGCGAACCTCAAGCCCTGCCTGCTCGACGACCATCCGCAGTATGCCGAGGCCGCCGGCACCGGCGCGTTCGTGCGGGACGGCGAGACCGGGGCGCCGCTGCTGTCGCAGTTCTGGGACGGGGAGGGCGCGCATATCGACTTCACCAGCCCGGCCGGCATCGCCTGGTGGCAGGATGGCCTGGCCCGCAGCGTGCTCGCGCCCGGCATCGATGCCGGGTGGAACGACAACAACGAGTACGAGCTGTGGGACGAGGCCGCCGAGTGCGCCAACTTCGGCACGCCTACGCCGCTCGCCCTGCTGCGCCCGGTGCAGTCGCTGCTGATGACGCGCGCAACGCTGGAGCAGCAGCGCCGCGATGCCCCAGCCCGGCGTGCCTTCACCGTCACGCGCGCCGGCCTGCCGGGGGTGCAGCGCTATGGGCAAAGCTGGAGCGGCGACAACACGACGAGCTGGGAGTCACTGCGCTGGAACCTGCGGACCGGGCTGCAGATGTCGTTGTCGGGGCTGTACAACACCGGGCACGACATTGGCGGGTTCGCCGGGCCGCTGCCGGATGCGGAACTGCTGATCCGCTGGACGCAGGCGGGCGTCGTGCATCCCCGCTTCGTCATGAATAGCTGGAAGGCGGACGGCGCCTACAACAGCCCGTGGCTGCACCCGGAGGCGCTGCCCGCGATCCGCGACGCGATCCGCCTGCGCTACCGGCTGATGCCGTATCTGTACAGCCTGATGCATCACGCGGCCGACCGGCACGAGCCCGTGATCCGCCCGACTTTCCTGCAATTCCCGGACGACCCGGGCTGCGCCGCCGATTGCGACGAGCTGATGCTCGGACCGTTCCTGCTTGCGGCGCCCGTGGTGCGCCCCGGGGAGCGGACCCGGCGCGTGCGGCTGCCACATGGGCCGGAGGCCTGGTTCGACGTGCAGTCCGGCGCCATGCTGCCCTGCGGACAGGCTGAGTTGCCGGCCCCACTCGACCGGCTGCCCCTGCTGGTGCCCGCCGGCGCGATCCTGCCAATGACCGGCAGCCCCAGTATGGCGCGTCTGCACGACGAGCCCTCGCGGCTGCTGCGGCTGTATCTCGGGCCGGGGCGTGGCAAGAGCCGCTTTGTGCTGGTCGAGGATGATGGGCTGACCGAGGGCGGCCCGGCGACCCGGCTGTGCTGTGACCTGTCCTGGACGCCGGAGCAGGTCCACCTCCGCTGCGACGCCCGCGGCGCCTTTCCCCTGCCGGACGCGATCTTCTACGCGCTGCCGCCCGGCGAGCGCAGGCTGGTGCGGATCGAACGCAGCGCCAAGACGCCGACGCTCACGGAGCTGAAGGTGCGCACGGGCGCGTTTGATGGCGCTCGGAGCGGAGAGGCGGGGCAGCACGGCGACCGCCCCCTTGGTCGCCTGGCGCTCGTCCGTATGCGTGCCCAACCCGTCGACGGCTGCCCTAAGCTTCGATCAGCCGGTCCAGCGTGATCGGGAAGCTGCGGACGCGCACGCCGGTCGCGTGCCAGACCGCGTTGGCGATCGCGCCCGCCGTGCCCGTAACGCCGATCTCCCCCACGCCCTTGATGCCGAGCGCGTTGACGTGGACGTCGCGCTCCTCGACCAGGATCGCCTCGATGCTCGGCACGTCCGCGTTCACCGGCACGTGGTACTCGGCCAGGTTGGGGTTCATCAGGCGGCCCGAACGCTTGTCCATCACTGCGTGCTCGTGCAGGGCGAAGGACACGCCCCAGATCATCCCGCCGTAGTACTGGCTGCGGACCATGCGCGGGTTGACGACGGTGCCCGCGGCGAACGCGCCGACGAGCCGGGTCACGCGCACCTGGCCGAAGTCCGGATCGACCTTGACCTCGGCGAACACCGCCCCGTGCGCATGCATGGCGTAGGCGGCCTGCGCTGCCGGGTCGGCCGCGCCGACGCCGCGCCCCTCGATCTCGGCCAGCCCGGCGCGGGCGAGGATGTCGGCGTAGCTCTCGCTGCGCGCCTCGTCGTCACGCCGGTGCAGCCGGCCCTCGCGGGCGATCACGCCCGCATTGCCGGCGCCAAACAGCGGCGAGCGCTCGTCGCCGGTCGCCAGGTCCGCCAGCTTCCCGATCACGTCGGCACCCGCGCCGTGGATCGCCGTGCCGACCGTCGCCGTGTGCGCCGAACCGCCGGCGATGCCGGCATCCGGCAAGTCGGACGTGCCGGACCGGAACTCGATCCGGTCTAGGTCCAGGCCCAGCGAGTCCGCCGCGATCTGGGCCAGCGCGGTCCATGCGCCCTGGCCCATGTCGTGCGCGCCGGTTTCCACCACGCCTGTGCCGTCCTGCTTCAGCAGCGCCCGTGCGTTGCCCTGGAACATCAGCGCCGGGAACACCGCGGTGCCCATGCCCCAGCCCACCAGCATGCCCGCGTCGTCCTGCATCTGCCGTGGCGCAAGCGGGCGCTTGGCCCAGCCGAAGCGCGCCGCGCCCTGCTCGTAGCACTGGCGCAGCGCCTTGGAGGAGAACGGCTTGCCGGAGATCGGCTCCATTTCGGCGTAGTTCTTCAGCCGGAACGCCAGCGGGTCCATGCCGCAGGCCAGCGCCATCTCGTCGACCGCACTCTCCAGCGCGGCGCTGCCGGGCGCCTCGCCGGGCGCGCGCATGAACAGCGGCGTCCCCGTGTCGATCCGCACCGCCTCGTGCGACGTGGCGATCGCCGGGCTGGCGTAGAGCGCGTGGGAGGCATTGGCCGCCGGCTCGATGAAGTCGTCGAACGTGCTGGTGGCGGTCTTGGCGTGGTGGCTCAGCGCCGTCAGCGCTCCCTGGCCGTCCGCCCCCATCCGCAGTGTCTGCCGCGTCGGCGCGCGGTGCCCGACGGGGCCGTACATCTCCTCGCGCCGCAGCACCAGCTTGACCGGGCGGCCCACCAGGCGAGCGGCCATGACGCCGAGGACCTGCGGCCCCGAGACCAGCCCCTTCGAGCCGAAACCGCCGCCGAGGAACGGGCTGCGGATGTGGATGCCCTCCGGCGCGATGCCGAACAGCCCGGCGATGCGGGCCTGTGCCATCGCCATGCCCTGGCTCGGCGTGTCGATGGACAGGGTGTCGCCGTCCCAGGCGGCCACGATGGCGTGGGGTTCCATCGCGTTGTGATACTGCGTCGGCGTGTCGTAGACCGCCTCCATTCGAACCGACGCCGCAGCGAGACCGGCCGCGATGTCGCCGTGGCTCTCCTCGGCCGGGCTGCCGGCGCCGACGGCCGGGGGTGCGAAGCTGTCATCCGAGTCCAGGCCCGTGCGCGCCGGCTCGGCCTGATACTGGGGGGCCAGCAGGGCGGCGCCCTCGGTCGCGGCCTCAAGCGTGTCGGCCACCACGACGGCGACCGGCTGGTTGGGGTAGCGCACTTTGTCGTTCTGCAGCACGTCGAGCCGGAACATGAACGGATTGTTCTTCGCGTCCGGGTCCAGCGCGAGCTTCGGCGCGTTCGCGGGTGTCATGACCTCGATCACGCCGGGATGGGCCTTCGCCGCGGCCACGTCCAGCGCAGTGACCCGGCCGCGCGCGATGCTGCTGACGGCGAGTGCGGCATAGACCATGCCGGGCGGATGGTTGTCGGCGGCGAAGCGCGCGGCCCCCGTGGTCTTGAGCACGCCCTCGCGCCGGGTCAGCGGCTGGCCGATGCTCGACCCCATGCGGACGTGCGCGGGCGCTTGCGTGCCAGGCACTTGCATATGCGTGATCTTAGACATGGGTCATGGCTCCGGAGAAGGGCGAGGCAGGGAAGGCGGGCATGCGTTCGGGCGTGCCCGCGGCGGCCAGGGTGAGCGTGCGCGCGACGATGCGGCGGGCGAGCTCGATCTTGAAGCCGTTGTCACCGGACGGCTTGGCGTCGGCCAACGCCGCCTCGGCCGCCCGGCGGAAGGCGGCGGGGTCCGGACGGGCGCCGGCCAGCTCGGCTTCCGCCGCACGGGCGCGCCACGGCCTCAGCGCGACGCCGCCCAGCGCGATCCGGGCCTCCGCGACCACTCCGCCCTCCAGGCGGAGCGCCGCGGCGGCAGAAACGACGGCAAAGGCGTAAGACGTGCGTTCGCGGACCTTGAGGTAGCGGGCATTGGCGGCGAAGCGGGCGGCTTCGGCCGGCAGGCGCACCGCCGTGATCAGCTCGCCGGGTTCGAGCATCGTCTCCCGTTCCGGCGTGCTGCCGGGGAGCAGGTGGAAGCTCTCGAGCGGGATGTCGCGCCGTCCCGCCGGGCCCTCCACCTCCACCAGGGCGTCGAGTGCGGTAAGCGGCACGCAGAAATCGGAGGGATGGGTGGCGATGCAGTGCTCGCTCCACCCTAGGATGGCGTGCAGCCGGTTCTCGCCGCCCACTGCGTCGCAGCCGGTGCCGGGGTCGCGTTTGTTGCAGGCGCTGGCCGTGTCGTAGAAGTACGCGCACCGCGTCCGCTGCAGCAGGTTGCCGCCCGCCGTCGCGGCATTGCGGAGCTGGGCCGAGGCGCCGGAGAGCAGCGCTTCCGCCACGGCCGGGAACCGCCGGGCGAAGTTCGTGTCGTAGGCCAGGTCCGCATTGCGCACGAGCGCGCCGATCCGCACGCTGCCGTCGCCCAGCGTCTCGATCCCGTCGAGTCCGGGGAGGCGGCTGATATCGACCAGATGGCCGGGCCGCATCACGCCGCCCTTCATCAGGTCCATCAGGTTGGTGCCGGCGGCCAGGTAAGCCGCCCCTGGCACGGCGCCCGCCGCGACGGCCTCCGCGAGCGTCGCCGGGCGGGCGTACTCGAAGCGGTTCATGCCGCGTCCCTCCGGCCGGACGCTGCCCCGGACTCCACCATGATCCGCTGCGCGTCCAGCACCGCCTCCGTGATGCCGACATACGCGCCGCAGCGGCAGAGGTTGCCGCTCATCGCCTCGCGCACCCGCTCGGGGTCGCCGCCGGCTTGGCCCTCCCGCATCATCCCGATCGCGCTCATGATCTGCCCCGGCGTGCAGAAGCCGCACTGGAAGCCGTCATGCGCGATGAACGCGGCCTGGACGGGGTGGAGCTCGTCGCCGTGCGCCACGCCCTCGATGGTGAGGATGTCGGCGCCGTCATGGCTCAGCGCCAGCGCGAGGCAGGAATTCATCCACCGCCCGTCCACCAGCACGGTGCAGGCCCCGCACTGCCCGCGGTCGCAGCCCTTCTTGGTCCCGGTGAGGTCCAGCCGCTCGCGCAGCAGGTCCAGCAACGTGATGCGGGGATCATCAAGCGTGATGGCCCGCTCGGCGCCGTTGATGGTGAGGGTGATTGACAGGCTCATGCGGTACTCCGATCAGAGCTGTTGTGCGAGTGGAAGATACGGAGTCACCCTCCGCTTTGCAAGTGGAGCGAACCTGAGCCGGCATGGACGATGTTCTTCCAGCCAAGCCTGTGCGCGCAGCCAAGCCGGGGCGCAAACCCCGCGCCGACGGCGTCCGCAACCGCGAGCGGGTGCTCAAGGCGGCGAAGGCCGTGTTTGCCGTCGGCGGCCCGACGGGCAGCCTTGAGGCGGTGGCACGTCAGGCCGGTGTCGGCGTCGGAACGCTATACCGACATTTCCCTACCCGCCAGGCCCTGTTCGAGGCGGTGTACCGCCATGAGGTGGAACAGCTCGTGGAACTGGCGGAGCAACTCGAGACGGATTTGCCGCCGCTGGAGGCGTTGCGCCGGTGGATGCACGCCAATGTCGAGTTCGTGGCCACGAAGAAGGGCATGTCCGCCGCCCTCGCCGTCGCCGTGCATGCTTCGTCCGGCCTCACGGCCTACTCCATGGACCGGCTGGGCCGGGCGCTGGGGACGCTGCTGCGGCGCGCGGTGGAAGCGGGGGTGATCCGCGACGATATCAGCACGGAGGACATCCTGCGGACGATCGTGGGCCTGTGCTACACGCACGACAAGCCGGGCTGGCAGGACAACGTGCTCCGCCTGGTGGACGTGTTCGTCGATGGAATGCGGCGAAGCGGGTGCCCTGACACCATCGAAAGAGCCGGCATGCGTCAGAGCGCCCGCTGACCGGTTGCGGCTCGCGCACTGGCCCGGCCACGCCTGGGGCCCCGGCCTCCAAGCCGGACGTCTCACGACGCCTCATGGCCCTTCGGGTTGTCTTTCACCCTCTCACCATGCGCCCGGCATACAGCACAGGCCCGGTTGGTGCCCCGGTCCGAGACCCGCCAGACGGCTCCGAACTGACGAGCAGCCGCGCTCCCGCCGGCACGATGACCCTTATGCGTCGCCGACCGGTTGTCGGAAGCAGGCCCAAGCTGACGGGCACGGTGGCTCCCTCCGGCAGCTCCCACAGCTCCAGCGAGTTGCCGGGCTGCACTTCGGCGGCGGTCGCGATCACCGTCGCGTAGCCGTCTCTCGTGACCATCACCAGGAATGCCGGCCCCGATGCCCCTTGAGCCGACAGCGCGGCCACCGCCGGTTCTGAGATCAGCAGCTTTGGCAGCACGCTGGCGAACGCGACCGCAGCGCCGCACATCGCGCTGGCGAACACCGCGCCGCGCCAGAACGCAAGACTCTCCCGCGTCGTCTTGAGGCGCCGGCCTCGACGCTGGACCGGTTCTTGCCGCAGGCCAGCCGCGATCTCCAGCCGCGCCCACACGCTGGGCGGCGGCATCTGAGACGGCACGGTTTCTGCAAGCGGCCCCAGCCGACGTTGCCACGCTACGATGCTCGTGGCCATGGCGGGATCGACCAGCGCTTGCGCCGCGATCGCCCGCGCTTCGCTGGCTGACAGCAGCCCCATCACATACTCGGCGGCGTCGAGGTCGCGGTCGTCTGGAGTTGGCGTGCCGCCGCTGGGCCCGCTCATGCTGGGCCGCCCAGACAAGCCCGCAGCGTCGCCAGCGCTCGCCGGATGGTGGACTTCACGGTGCCCAGCGGCTGGCCGACGCGGGCGGCAACCTCGGTGTGGGTCAGGCCCTCGACGAAGGCGAGCCTGACGAGTTCGCGGCGGTCGGCCTCGACCTGCTGCAGGCAGCGGTGCAGCGCCGCTCCCTCATGGGTGGCCAGCAGGCGGTCGAGCGGGTCCGGATCGGTGTCGGCGACCTCGGGCGGTTCGGCGCCGAGCACCTCCCGCCCGACACGGGCAACGGCGTCGAGCGCACGGTAGCGGACCAGGCTGAGCAGCCAGGCCCGGGCGGTGCCGCGTGCCGGGTCGAACCGGGCGGCGTTGCGCCAGACCTGCAGCATGGCGTCGTGCACCGCGTCCGCGGCCAGCGTCGGTTGGCGGGTGATCCTCAACGCCACACCATAGAGCCTCGGCGACTCCATCTCGTAAAGTTGCCGGAACGCAGCCCCGTCTGCCTGGGCGCAGCGCACCAGCAACAGGGCAACCTCGTCGTTCTGGGCTTGGCCCTCGGCGATGTCCATCCTGCCAGCGTTCCAATCTAGAGGCCACAAGACAATATGCTGTAGAACTCAACAAGTCTAGAAACTAACCCACTCACGCGAATACCGCCGAGTTTGATCACTTTTATGTGAAACTAGGGTTGCGCTTAGATTTGCAGTGTCAATAATCGACAATGTGCTTTCCATAGCCAGTAGCAATGCAGCAGAGCTACTTGAAACGGCTTTGGTATATAAATCGAGGTTTGCCGGTTTTGGCTACAAGATGGGGCATATAGGGCCGCTCCCTCGTTCTGTGGATAGCCGATGCCCTGCAAGGCCAATGAGCCGAGCCGCCACAAGGTCCGGCGGGCGCGCTACAAGGTGGCCAACTGGCCTGACGACGACAGGGCGTTGCAGCAGCCTCCGGCCCGCGAGCGTGACGCTACCGGCAGCTTTCAATGCTGAGCCCCTCGGCCGCCGCACTCCTTCGCGTTCGGAGACGGCCGCGTTCGGAGACGGCCGCGGTCGGGCAATGACGACGGTTACATACCCGAGTTGGCGAAACGGCTGAAGCTGCGCTTCCGAGGCGCCGGCATCCGTGATCAGCGTCCATGGCCGATCGAGCGGCGTCCAGGCAGCAGACGCGGCCCTGCCGAGTTTCTCGGCATCCGCCAGAACGAAAACCTGTTCGGCCTGCCGCACCATCAGTTCTTTCAACGAAGCCTGGGCGTCCGTCGCCTCGCAGATGCCACGGCCCGCGACGACCCCGTCCGCGCCGAGGAAGACCTTGGAAGCGGAGATCCGGCGCATGGCGCGTTCCGCATGCGGGCCAACGAAGCCTAGGCTGACCTGACGCAACTGGCCGCCCACACAGATCAACTCGACGTCCGCAGCACCGGCCAACTCCTGGATGGCCGTGAGCCCATTCGTCACCCCGCGCGACCGGTCGCGCGTGGCCAGCAGGGCGGCCAGCGCGCCGGTCGTGGTCCCGGCATCCAGGATGACCGTCTCTCCCGCCTGCACGAGTGCCGCGGCCTCTGCGGCAATGGCCCGTTTCTGCAAGCGGTTCGTCGCGGTCCGTTGGCTGAGCGGTTGTTCCGGCAGCAGCGTGCTGACTGGCGCCGCGCCGCCGTAGGTTCGCAGCAGCCGGCCATCCGCCGACAGCCGCGCCAGGTCGCGGCGGATGGTGGACAAAGAGACGTCCAGCGTCGCGCTGAGGGCTTCGGCATCCGTCTGGCCCAACAGGACCAAGTCCATGATCCGGGACCGGCGCGCCGCTGCCGCCTTCATGCGGGTGCGAGCGCGATCCCCTGGCGCAACGCTTCCAACAGGCTGCGCTCGTCGGCACGGCCGGTGCCGGCGATGTCGAAGGCAGTGCCGTGATCGACGGAGGTGCGGATGACGGGCAGGCCGACCGTGACGTTCACCCCCGCCTCCAGCCCCAGCACCTTGACCGGGCCGTGTCCCTGATCATGGTACATCGCGACCACCATGTCGAAATCGCCCCGGCCCGCGCGAAAGAACAGCGTGTCGGCGGGAAGCGGCCCCTCCACGTCCCACCCGCGGGCCTGGCACGCCTCAACCGCCGGCGTGATCTTTTCCGCCTCCTCGCCCCGGCCGAACAGCCCGTGCTCGCCGGCATGCGGGTTGATCGCGCAGACGCCGATCTTGCGGCGCGGCAGCCCCGCCTTCGCCAGCACGCCGTAGCCCCGCACGATGGTGCGCTCCACCAGTCCAGGCTCGATCTTCCTGATGGCGTCGAGCAGGCCGATATGGGTTGTCACGTGGATCACCCGCAGGTTCGGGGCGGTCAGCATCATCGAGACCTCGGGCGTGTGCGTCAGTGCGGCCAGGATCTCCGTATGGCCGGGAAAATCATGTCCCCCGGCGTGCAGCGCCTCCTTGTTCAGCGGCGCCGTGCAGATGGCGGCGACCTTGCCGTCCACGGCCAGTTGCGTCGCCACCTTGATGTACTGGAACGCCGCATCTCCCGCGACCGCTGAAACCTGGCCCCAGGGCATGCCCGCCGGTATCAGCCGGAGGTCGATGCAGTCCACCGTGCCGAAGCTGTAGCGCGCGTCCTCGGCGGCGGTGATGGCGCGCACCCGCAGTTTGCTGCCGACGATCTTGCCCGCCTCTTCCAGCCGGGCCGCATCGCCGATGACCAAGGGGCGGCAGCGCTCGTAGAGGTCGGCGTGGGCCAGGCTTTTCATGATGATCTCGGGGCCGACGCCGGCGGCATCACCCATGGTGATCGCGATGGCGGGAAGGCTCATGGTCGGTTGATCTCCGGAGAGGGTCCAAATGCAGTGGTGCCGCGGCGAAGGATGGCGCGGCAGCGGACCAGCGTGCTCCGCGTGCCGAACGCCCCGGCCTTGGTGACAACGGGCAGGTGATGGATGCCCTCGGCGGTCGACAGGGGAACGCCGGGCTCGATTTCACCCATCAGGCGCAGCCCGCTGGCATTGAACGCCTGCAGCACGGCGCGTGCCGTCTCGCCGCCGGTGGACACCAGGGCGCCAATGCGCGGCCCGTGCGGCGCCACCATCCGGGCCAGGCCGCGGCAAAGGCGCAGCCCCTCTGCCAAGTCGATTTGCGCCCCGCTGCCGAGCACGGCAACGACGTCCTGGCCGGACCGGACCGCCTGGTCCAGGGCGCGGTCCACGGCGGCCCATTGGGGATGCTGCGGCCCGGCGCGCAGGATGGCTGCGGGAACCGTGACGCGGCGGACGGCCGCATCGAATTCCAGGTGCGCGACCTGCTCGCGCGAGACATGGGACAGGCTCCCCACCACGAACAGGATCGGCCCGTCCACCGGGGGCACCGTGGCCGGGCGCGGGGTTCGGGCGATGCCGGCGGCCACCGGCAGGTAGCGCGCCAAACCGGCCGAGCCGGCCCAAATCGTTCCAGGCCCTAGCGGGATCGAGGCGGACGCGATGGCTTGCAGGTCGGCTTCGGTCTCGGCGTCGCAGACCACCGCATCATGGTCGCGACATGCAGCCATCACTCCCGGCAGCCCAGGACGGCGGACCTGGCCGAGTGCGACGTGCGCAGTGCGCAGGCCGGCACGGTGCAGCATCTCCGGGATGTGTGCGCTGTGCTGGACACCTTCGCGCTGCCACATCCCGGTGCGTTCGAGCGGCGTGCCGTGCAGCAATTGCACGCCCCCGACGGTGGTGCGCCCGGTGGCGGGAAAGGCAGGCGCCATGACGATGCACGCCGGGCCTGCCGCGCGCCGGGTCCGCAGCGTGGCGGCAAGCTCGGGGCCCACGTGGCCGCGCAGAGTGGAATCGAGCTTTTTATACAGAAGTTGGCCCAGGGCGGCGTATCGCCGGGTCAGCCGTGCGGTTTCGGCTACGGCTTCCACCTCGGACCGGCCGCGGGTGTCGGCATCGATCGACAGCACGTCGGCGTAGGCGGCGTCGGGGCTGTCGCCGAGGAGCACGAGCGTGTCCAGGCCGGCTTGGGTGCAGACGATGCCGCAATCCGCCGCACCGGACAGGTCGTCGGCGAGGATCACCAGGCTTGGCGTCACCCTGCGCATGTCATGCAATCTGCTCTGGCGCCGGCTCGCGCAGCTTGACGCGGGCCGCTCACCAGGTCGTCAGCATTGGCAGCATTGGCAGCAGGATGCTCGTGACGATCGCGCTGGCGGCAACCAGCGCCGTGCCGCCTGGCACATGGTCCAACGCATACTTGATCCCGATTTGCATGAGCGCTCCCCATTCCTTAGTTTTTGCGTGCATCGCGCAATAACCCCCATCCCTGCCTGTGTCGAGCGAGGGCAGGGTGTCTTCAAGCCGCGTTGCCGACTCGCTTCGGCCAACGCTGTATGTCTCGCTTAAAGGGTGGATTGACCCCGCTAAGAGGGCCCGGTTAGGCTCCGCTGCAAGACGACAACAAGGGGGACGTGCAAATTCTGCGAGTTGCGTCCGCCGCTCTGATCATGCTCGCCAGCTCGGCAGCCTACGCCCAGCCGGCCTCCGAGCCAGGGTTGCAGACCTACACCATCGGAGACCTGCCGCTCGAGAGCGGAGAGGTCATCCACAATTTCAGCATCGCCTACATGACCAGCGGCACGCTCAACGCCGCCAAGTCCAATGCAGTGCTGATGGTCACCGCGATCGGCGGCAACCATCACCGGATCGACTTCATGATCGGGCCGGGCAAGGGCTTGGACACCGACCGGCTGTTCGTCATCAAGACGGACGCGATCGGCAATGGCGTCACCACCTCGCCCAGCACGAGCACGGCCCAGCACGGCACCGCCTTCCCGCATTTCACGATCCGCGACATGGTACAGAGCCAGTACTTGCTGTTGCAGCACCTGGGGATCGACCATCTCGTCGCGGTCGCAGGCGCCTCCATGGGCGGGATGCAGACCCTGCAATGGGGCGTCAGCCATCCGGGCAGCATGGATGGGCTCGTGGCGCTGACTCCGATGGCCCGCACCTCGCCCTGGTCGATCGCCGTCAACCAGGCGACCCGGCACGCCCTGATGCTCGACCCGGCGTTCAAGGACGGCGCCTACACCGAACAGCCGGTTGCCGGCTGGCGCATGCGGGCCGATGTGCTGCAGGTGCTGGCGACCCGCACGCCCAACGCAATGCGCCAACAGTTCGCAGCGCCCATGGACGTCCTGGCCTGGATGGACGGGCAAGAGGACGCCGTCGTCAAATCGGGCTTCGACGCCAATGACTGGATCGCGCAAACCTGGGCCTATGACCGCCACAACGTCGGCGACACGCTGGTGGACGGCAAACCCGTCTATGGCGGCGATCCCATTCGGGCGTTGCATGCCGTCACGGCCAAGGCGCTACTGATGTCAGGCGAGTTGGACCTCTACAACCCGGTCGAGGAGGGGATCGAAGCCGCCGCCGCAATCCCCGATGGCCGGCATGTCACCATCCCGTCCGTGCAGGGCCACGTTGCGGCAACGGCGGGTTTTAAGCCGGCCGATGTCGAGTTCATCAACGCGGCCGTGCGGGGGTTCATGCGCGATCTGATGAAATGACCCGGTGCGGCGCTCCCGCACCGGGTCTGCGGCGATGGAGGCAGGTTCCGCCTAAATTCCGCCGCCCGAGATGAACGTCTGGCCCAGCGCCTGGCGGAGCGCCCCGACCTGCTCGCCCTGCTCCGCCGTGCCGCGCTGGCGCGGGCGCGGCGCCGTCACCTCGATCTCACGCACGACACGCGCCGGGTGTCCGCCCAGCAGCACCCTGTCGGCGAGGTGGACAGCCTCGTCCAGGTCGTGGGTCACAAAGACCACCGAGGAGCCGGTTTCCCGCCAAACCCGCAGCAACTCGTCCTACAGCGTATGCCGGGTGATCGCATCGAGCGCCCCGAACGGCTCGTCCACCAGCAGCAGGTCCGGCTCGACGGCCAGCGCGCGTGCGATCCCGACCCGCTGGCGCTGCCGAACCAGGTCAATCCCATCATGTCCGACCTGTTCCGCAATCACTTCAGAAACTGCGCCGCGTTTGCCTTGGTGACGACATCCAGCCCAACATAGGTGACCGGCGTTACCGCTTGGCCCTTCTTCAGCGCCAGCAGCATGTCCATCGCCTTCTCGCCCATCTCGAACGGCCGCTGCCCGACCAGCACCTGCGCATAGCCCTGTTGCAGCAGCTCGACCTCCACCCGCAGCGTGTCCGGCATGATGAGGGACAGCTTGCCGCTGTCGTACCGCGCACGGTTGGCGTTCACGAGACCCTTGTACGCCTCGGGCGCGAACAGGGCCCAGCCGCCGACCGGCACCACGGCGTCGGCGTTCGGGTTGGCGGTCAACTGGTCCGACAGTTGCTGGTTCGCCAGCGCCGCATCATCGTTGCAGTACGAGGGAGAACCCGGTGCGATCTTCCAGCCTGCCTTGGTCAGCACCTCGCCCAAACCCTTCAGCCGCTCATTCAGGTTCTCCGCGGCGGGGCCGCCGGACTGCGTGATGTAGGTGCCGGGCTTCGGCTGACGCTGGACAAGCTGGCGGCCCATCTCGCGGCCCATCTCGGTGTTGTCGGTGCCGACATAGGCCTGGCGAGCCGATTTGGGCGCGTCGGCGTCGAAGGTGATGACGGCAATGCCCGCGTCGCGCGCCTGCTTTATGACGTTGACGGCCACGTCCGCGTCGGAAACGGAGAGCGCCAGGCCGTCTATGCCCTGGGTGATCAGATCCTGGACGATCTGCACCTGGGACGCCGGTTCGTGCTCGACGGGTCCGCGGTAGATGCACTCGACGTTGCCGAGCTCCTTCGCCCGCTTCATGCAGCCGTCGCGCGCGAGATCGAAAAATGGGTTGTTCATCGCTTTCGGCACCACGGCGAAGCGGAGCGTGTCGGCGGCCGGGGCCGCCCGGACCAGCAGCACGCTGGAGATGCTAGCCAGCAGCAAAGTCTTCAGCATACGGGTCATAGGCTCGTTTCCCCATTTATTGTTTGAAGCGTCTATTGTTGCCGGGTCCGCAGGCGGTCGACCAGGACGGCAAGTATGATGATCAGCCCAATCAGCGCGTCTTGCCAATAGGCGTCCACCCGGCCCAGCACGAGGCCGTTGCGGATCACCTCGATCAATGCGGCGCCGACCACCGCGCCAACTGGCCCGCCCGCACCGCCCGCAAGGTTGGCGCCGCCGATCACCGAGGCCGCGATCACCCGCAGCTCGTAGCCGTTTGCGAGGTTTGCCGGCGCCGAGCCCAGCCAGCCCGCCAGCAGGATGCCCGTCAGCCCGGCGGACAGGCTGCAAAGCACGTAGGCCCCGACCTTGACGCGGGAAACCCGCACGCCGGTTCGCACCGCTGCCTGCTCGTTGCCGCCGATCGCGAACAGGTGCCGTCCCCAGCTCGTGTGGTGCAGCGCAAACCCGAGCGCCGCGGCGCAGGCCAGCATGTACACGACCGGCGCCGGGAGGCCGCCGAAGTTTCCATTGGTGATCGACAGGAACTCGGGGACATACGGGCCGGTCGGCGGCTGGCCGCGTCCCTGGGTGATCACGTAGGTCAGCCCGCGGCAGATCGACAGCATGCCGAGCGTGGTGACGAAGGGCGACAACCCGACGCGGGCGACCATCATGCCGTTCACCCAGCCAACGAACGCCGACAGCGCAAGTCCCGCTGCAACCGGCACGGCCAGCGCCGCCCAGGGCACCGCCGCCAGCCCTGAGTCCGCCACCAGCCGCATCGCCACCATGGTGCAGACGGCGGTGAGCGCCGTGACCGCGCCGACCGAAAGGTCGATGCCGCCCGTGATGATGACCACCGTCATGCCGAGCGAGATCAGCGCGATGTAGCTGAGGTTGCGCGAGATGTTCAGCAGGTTGCCGGCGCTGGTGAAGTTGCCGGCCAAGGCCGCGACGAGCACGGTGACGATGACGAACGCCAGCGTGACATAGGCCGTCTGGCTGCTCAGGAAGCCGCGCCGGTGCCAGGCGGGCCGCTGTACGTTGTCGAACTTGGGGTCGAACTTGGGGTCGAACTCGGGCGGGGCGCCGGGTCCGGCGGTCTTGGACAAGGTTGCCATCACGCGGCCACGATGGCGCCGGTGATCAGGCCAGTCACCTCCTCGGGGCTCGACGCCGCGATCGGCTTGTCCGCGACCTTGCGCCCGCGCCGCATCACCACGACCCGGCCGCAAACGGCGAACACGTCCGGCATGCGGTGGCTGATCAAGACGACGGCGGTGCCGCTGTCGCGTAGCCGGCGGATCAGGTCCAGCACCTCGGCCACTTGGCGCACCGAGATGGCAGCCGTCGGCTCATCCATCAGGACCAGCTTGGACTTCGCGAGCCGGGTGCGCGCGATCGCCACGGCTTGGCGCTGGCCGCCCGACATCTCCCGCACGGTGTCCTCGGCACGGGTCTCGCTTTTCAGCTCGCGGAACAGCTCGGCCGCGCGGCGGTTCATCGCCCGGTGGTCCAGCAGGCGCAGCGGTCCGAAGCGGCGGTGCAGCTCGCGGCCCAGGAACACGTTGGCGGCGGCCGTCAGGTTCTCGGCGATGGCGAGGTCCTGGTACATCACCTCGATCCCGGCGTTGCGGGCGTCCGCCGGCCGGTCGAAGGCGACGGGCGCGCCCTCAAGGCGGATCTCACCCTGGCTGGGTCGAAAGTTGCCGGCGATGACCTTGGTCAGCGTGGACTTGCCGGCGCCGTTGTCGCCCATCAGGCCGACCACCTCGGCCGGGCCAATGGCCAGGTCCATGCCGTCCAGTGCCCGCACTGCCCCGAACGACTTGCCGATCCCGCTGAGTTCGAGCAGTGGGTTGGGATGGGACAGCGCGGCGGACTCGGCGTTCTGACCGCCGGCAAGCTCGGTTCGCATGGCATGCGGCACCTGTTTCCTCCTCTCCGATTGTCCCGGAGTCGACTATTTGACGCCGATGCAACTGTGCATGAGCGGCAGCGTGTCCACAATCCTGCCCGCTTTCAGCAATAGCGGGGGGAGGCGCCTGGATGGCCCATGCTAGCGTGGTGCAGGGATCGGGCGGTGGTGCTGAGGCGTTGGGCGACGCAGGGGATCACCCTCGCAAGACCCAGGAAGGCACGCACCACCCGGACCAGCCTGCGCGAGCTGGGCCGGCGCATGGAGCAAGCTTTCCGGTGGGCGCCATGCTGATCGGCAAGCATTGGGACGAGAGCACGATCTATGCTGATGCCGCGGCCTCCGAGGGCGCCGGCGACTAGAAGCGTTTCCGAACCGCGGCGTGGCCGGCAAGCCGCGGCCTGCCGGCGGTTGCGTCAGGGCCCATGCCGCAGACCTTGGCGCCTGGCTCGCTGGCGGGGTGGATTTGACACCGGGCGCCGACGCTCCGCACGGGCTGAGGCCGGCAGAACGTTGGCGCGTCAGCTTTCGAGCAGCTCTTTCAGCTTGGAGTCGATGAAGGCGGCGTCGACCGGGCTGGTGCCGGGTCCGCCGGCGAAATGCCCCCATACCGAGGGGATCGGGATCAGGCGGGCGTTCGGCATGCAGGACACCTCGAACTCGCTGTCCTCAGGCGGAAAATACAGGTCCGTCTGCCCCGGCATGACGAAGGCCTTCGCCTTGATTGCACCGAGGGCGCGGCGGAAGTCGCCCTCGTACGTCTCGTTGGCGCTGATGTCGCCGTGCTGCCAGGTCCAGAGCATGGCCAGCAGGTTGTTGGCGTCCTTGGGAAGAAAGAAACCCTCCCAGAACGCCACAAGAAAGTCCTCCAGCGACGAGTGGCCGAGCGCCTTCAGGTCCAGCTCCTGCCGGTAGAACGCCTGCGAGAAGCCCCAGCCGGCGTACACCCGGGCCATCGCGCGCAGCCCGGTCTCGGGCTTGCTTTTGTACCACCCGCCGGCGAACGCCGCGTCGGCGGTCAGCGCGGCCTTGACGCCCTCAAGGAAGACGAAGTTGTGCCGCGAGCACTTGGCCGAGCCGCAGAACGGCGCGATGCGCTCCACCATGTCGGGGAACAGCGCGCCCCAGTGGAAGGTCTGCAACGCGCCCATTGACCAGCCCGTCACCAGCCGCACCCGCTCGATGCCGAACGTCTCGGTGATCAGCCGGTGCTGCGCACGCACGTTGTCGGTCGCGGTGACGTGCGGGAAGCGCGGGCCGTTATACGGCTCCGGCGTGTTGCTGGGCGAGGACGACAGCCCGTTGCCCAGCATGTTGGGGACGACGATGAACAGCTTGGCGGGGTCGAGCGCCATGCCCGGCCCGATCAGCCACTCGTTCTCGTAGTGCTGGGCCGAGTACCACGTGGGGTAGACCACCACGTTGTCCTTCGCCGGGTTCAGGGTGCCAAAGGTCTTGTAGGCCATCTGGCAGCCACGGATCGTAGCGCCGCCCTGCAGGCGCACGTCGCCCAGGTCGTGAATTTCGTAGTCCATCGTGCCTCGCTTTCGTCTCTCTGCCGTGCGGTCAGTGACTGATCATCCAGGGTCTCGCGGACGGGAAGCTCTTGGCTGGGACAGCCTCTGCGGACAGGGTCCGGCTGCGCGGCTTGCAGCAGCCGCAGCCAGTGGGATGCCTGCCCTGGGACCGCGTCGGCGCGTTGGCGCTGCGTTCGTTGGTCGCGAACGCCTGACGCCGCCCAGCGTCCATCGCCCCGAGCCGCGGCGCCGACAGCAGCACGCGGGGCGCGGCACCACCGCACCCGGAGCAGGGATGCGGCGCCTGGAACTCCGCCATGGGCCGGGTCGCCTCGAACGGGCCGCAGCTTGGGCAGTCGTACTCGTAGGTGGGCATGGCGGCCTCACACGTCGGGGGCGAGCGGCATGTCCACCCCGCCCTTGATGCCGCCGCTCGGCCCGTCGGCGCCGGGGTTGATGTCGAAGTCGAAAATCTCGGTCGGCAGCCACAGCGTCGCGCAGGAGTTGGGGATGTCCACCACGCCGCTGATGTGCCCCTGCACCGGGGCGGTGCCCAGGATCGAGTACGCCTGCGCGCCGGAGTAGCCGAACTTCTTCATGTACTCGATGGCGTTCAGGCAGGCCTGGCGGTAGGCGACGTTCACGTCGAGGTAGTGCTGCTCCCCTGCCTCGTCGACGGAGATGCCCTCGAAGATGAGGTAGTCGCTATAGGCGGGCTTGATCACGCTCGGCTTGAAGATCGGGTTCTTGATGCCGTACTTCGCCATGCCGCCCTTGATCAGCTCGACCTTCAGGTGAATCCAGCCCGACATCTCGATGGCGCCGCAGAAGGTGATCTCGCCGTCGCCCTGGCTGAAGTGCAGATCGCCCACCGAAAGCCCTGCGCCGGGCACGTAGACGGGGAAATATACCTTGGCGCCGCGCGACAGGTCCTTGATGTCGCAGTTGCCGCCGTGCTCGCGGGGCGGCACGGTGCGGGCGCCGGTCGCGGCGGCGGCGGCCTTCGCGTCGCCCTTCAGCCGGCCCATGTGCGCCGTCGGCGCGAACGGCGCGTTGGCCAGCGGCGGCACCCGGTCGGGGTTGGTCGCGATCAGCCCGGTTTCCCGCCGGTTCCAGGTGTCCAGCAGCTTCGGGTCCGGCAGGCAGCCGATCAGGCCGGGATGGATCAGCCCGGCGAACCGCACCCCCGGCACGTGGCGGGACTTGGTGAACATACCCTCGAAGTCCCAAATGGACTTTTGGGCCTCGGGGAAATGGTCGGTCAGGAACCCGCCGCCGTTCTTCTTGGAAAAGAAGCCGTTGAAGCCCCAGGCGTTGTGCGGGAACGCGCCGATGTCCAAGAAGTCGACCACCAGCAGGTCGCCGGGTTCGGCGCCCTCCACGCCGACGGGTCCGCTCAGGAAATGCACGATGCTGAGGTCGATGTCGCGCACGTCGGCGGCGGAGTCGTTGTTCTTGATGAAGCCGCCGGTCCAGTCGAAGCACTCGATGATGAAGTCCTGGCCGGGCTTCACCGTCGCGACCATCGGGATGTCCGGGTGCCAACGGTTGTGGATCATGTCGTTGTCGTAGGGGGACTGCGACAGGTCGACTTTGATGAGCGTGTCTGGCATGGGGGACTCCCTTCGTTGCGAGTTGATTGGGCTACACGGCCAAGTAGCGGGCGACCTTCTCCTGATCGACGTCCGCCCGCGCGCTCTGGTGGACGATGGCACCGCCCTCCATGACGATCACCCGGTCGGCGATGTCGAGCGCGAAGCTCAGCACCTGCTCCGACGCCACGATGCTGAGGCCGCGCTCGTCGCGGATGCGCTTCAGGGTGCGGCCCAGTTCCAGGATAATGGAGGGCTGGATGCCCTCGGTCGGCTCGTCCAGCAGCAGCACCTTCGGCTCGGTCGCCAGCGCGCGGGCGATGGCGAGCTGCTGCTGCTGGCCGCCGGACAGGTTGCCGCCGCGCCGGGCGCGCATCTCCTTGAGGACGGGGAACAGCTCATAAAGGTGCGGCGGGACCGCGGCGCGGCCATGCACGAACAGCCCGGTCTCGATGTTCTCCTGCACCGTCATCGCCGGAAAGATCATGCGGCCCTGCGGCACGAAGGCGACCCCTTTGGCCACCCGCTGGTAGCTTTTCAGGTGCGCAATGTCGGCGCCGCCCAGCTCGATCCGCCCGCCAGAGACCGGCACCATGCCGATCAGCGACTTCATCAGCGTAGTCTTGCCCATGCCGTTGCGGCCGACGAACACGACGATCTCCGCTGGCGCCACCGCGAAGTCCAGCCCGTGCAGCACTTCGCTCTGGCCATAGCCAGCGCGCAATTCCTGGACGCTTAGCATCGCGCCCTCAATGGCCCCAGTCTCAATGGCCAAGATACACCTCAACCACCTTGCGATCAGCCTTCACGTGCGCGATCGAGCCCTCCGAGATCACCCGGCCCTGGTGCAGCACCGTCACCTTGTCGGCGATGCTCTCGACGAAGCCCATGTCGTGCTCGATCACCAGCACCGAGCGGTTCTTGATGACCCGGCGCAGCAGCTCCGCGGTCTTCACCCGCTCGCTCACGCTCATGCCGGCGACGGGTTCGTCGAGCATCAGCAGCGCCGGGTCCTGGATCAGCAGCATGCCGATCTCCAGCCACTGCTTCTGCCCGTGGCTGAGCGTGCCGGCCGGGTGGTCGAGCTGCTCGTGCAGGAACACGATACGGGCGATCTCCTCCACCCGGTCGGAGACCTCGCTGTCCCTGCGGAACGCCAGCGCCCCAAACACGGTGCGCCCGCGCGGGAACGAGACCTCAAGGTTCTCGAACACCGTGAGGTCCTCGTAGATCGACGGCGTTTGGAACTTGCGCCCCACCCCGGCGCGGACGATCTCGTGCTCCTTCATCTTGGTCAGCTCGGCGCCGTCGAACCTGATCGACCCGGCCGTCGCTTTGGTGCGGCCACAGATCAGGTCCAGCACCGTGGTCTTGCCGGCCCCGTTCGGCCCGATGACGACGCGGATTTCATTGCGGTCAAGATAGAACGAAAGGTCGTCCACGGCCCGGAAGCCGTCGAACGAGACCGTCAACCCCTCGACGGCCAGCAGGTAGTTGGTTCCTGGCGCCATGGAGCTGCCCCTCTACTCGGCTGACACGACGGGTTCGGCCTGCAGTGCGGCCGGGTGGTGCGCCAAGGGGCGGCGGCGGAGCCACGGCAGCAGCCGGTCGAGCATCGGGTCGAAGGTCCGGCGGTAGATGCCCGCGAGCCCGTCCGGGAAGGCGACGACCACAAGGATGAACAGCGAGCCGAGCGCCAGCAGCCACAGTTCGGGGAACGCCTCGGACAAGCTGGTGCGCGCCCAGTTCACCGCCAACGCGCCATACGCCGCGCCGAGCAGCGACGTGCGCCCGCCGACGGCGCAGTAGATCACCATCTCGATCGAGGGCACGATGCCGACGAAGCTCGGCGACATGAAACCGACCTGCAAGGTGAACATCGCGCCGCCGATCCCGGCGAGTGCGGCTGCGAAGCAGAACACGAAAATCTTGAAGTCCGACACGCTGTAGCCGGAGAACCGCACCCGGTCCTCCTTGTCGCGCATCGCCACCAGGATGCGGCCGAGCTTGCTGCGCCGCACGTACTGCGCCAGCAGCAGGCAGCCGATCAGCAGGCCGGCGTTGATGAAGTACAGCACGGTGTGCGCGTGGTCGCTGCGGATGTCCCAGCCGTTCAGCGTGCGCAGGTCGGTGATCCCGTTGACGCCGCCGGTGTAGCCCTGCTGCCCGATGATCAGGATGGTCAAGATCGCCGCGATGGCCTGGGTGATGATGGCGAAGTAGGTGCCGCCCACCCGGCGCTTGAACATCGCGAACCCGATGACGAGCGCCAGCAACGTCGGCACCAACGGGATGGCGATGAGCGTCAGCGGCAGGCTGTGGAACGGGCGCCAGAACAGCGGCAGCTCGGTGATCTGGTTCCAATCCATGAAATCCGGGATGCCCGGCGTCGACTGGATCTTGGTCGCCTCGGGCGTCGACGCCTCAAGCTTGAGGTACATCGCCATGCAGTAGCCGCCGAGGCCGAAGAATACGCCCTGTCCGAGGCTCAGGATACCGGCGTCGCCCCAGCACAGCACCAAGCCGAGCGCCACGAAACCATAGGTCAGGTACTTGCCCACGAGGTTGAGGCGGAACGGCTCCAGCGCCATCGGCAGCACAATGAGAATAAGCGCCGCCAGCAGGGCGATGAACAGCGCGTCCTTGCGGTTAAGGAAGGCCATGGTGCGCTATCTCCGGACCTTGAGGACGAACAGGCCCTGCGGGCGCAGCATCAGGATGCCCACCACCGTCAGCAGCACGATGACCTGAGCCATGGAGCCGCTGAGGAAGAACTCCAGCGTGGAGCGCGCCTGCGAGATGGTGAAGGCGGACGCCACGGTGCCGGCCAGGCTGCCCGCGCCGCCGAACACGACGACCAGGAACGCATCGACGATATACAACTGCCCGGCGGTCGGGCTGGTGGAGCCGATCATGGTGAACGCGCTGCCCGCCACCCCGGCGATGCCGCAGCCGAGGCCGAACGTCAGCCGGTCCACCCGCGCCGTGTCGATGCCCACCGCCCCCGCCATGGCGCGGTTCTGCATCACCGCCCGCACCTGCTTGCCCCAGCCGAGCCGGAAGATCAGCAGGTACACCCCAATTGCGATCAGCGTCGTCAGCGAGATGACGATCATGCCGTTGATGGGGATTTGTATGCTGTCCGTTACGTTGGCTGCGCCCATCATCCAGTCCGGCTGGTCCACGCCGACCTCCCGCGCGCCGAAGATGGAGCGGTAGATCTGCTGCAGGATCAGGCTCAGGCCCCAGGTCGCCAGCAGGGTGTCGAGCGGGCGGCGGTAGAGGTGGCGGATCAGCGCCCACTCGACCGCCATGCCCGCCAGCCCCGACGCGCAGAACGCCAGCACGATGGCGACGAAGAAGTAGCCGCCGAACAGGCCGGGCAAATAGGTCGTGAACAGGCGCGAGGTCAGGAAGGTGACATAGGCGCCGAGGATCATGAACTCGCCGTGCGCCATGTTGATGACACCCATCTGGCCGAAGATGATCGCGAGGCCGAGCGCCATCAGCACGAAGACGGAGAACAGGATCAGGCCGGCGAACCCCTGCATGGCCATGATCGAGCCGAGGTCGCCGAACGAGTAGCCCATCAGCATGGCCGGTTCTCCGCCACGGTGCGCCCCCCGGCTACTGGTAGCCTTTTGGGAACGGGTCGGGCTCGACCAGGTTGGCCGTTTCGTAGACCAGCTCGTACTGGCCGTTCACCAGCGCCTTGCCGACACGGGTCTTGCTCCAGAGGTGGTGGTTCTCGTGGATGCGGACGTAGCCCTCCGGTGCACCCTTGAACTCGACGCCGGGCGAGGCGGCGGCGATCTTGTCGATGTCGAAGCTGCCGGCCTTTTCGGCGGTGAGCTTCCACAGCCACGGACCCAGGTAGGCCGCCTGCGTCACGTCGCCGATCACGCTTTTCTCGCCGTACATCTTGTCGAAGTCCGCGACGAACGCCTTGTTGTTCGGGTTGTCGAGGCTTTGGAAGTATTTCATGCAGGCGAACGCGCCGGCGATGTTCTCGCCGCCGATGCCGCCGATCTCGTCCTCAGTCACCGAAATGGTCAGCAAAGTCTGCTTGCTGAGGTCCACGCCCGCCGCCTTGAGCTGCTTGTAGAACGCAACGTTGGAGCCGCCGACGATGATCGCGTAGATCACGTCGGGCTTGGACAGCTTGATCTTGTTGATGACCGAGTTGAACTGCGTGTGGCCGAGCGGGAAGTAGTCCTCGCCGACCACCTTGCAGCCCGCCAGGTGGCCCTCGATGTGCTTGCGGGCGATCTTGTTCGACGTGCGCGGCCAAATGTAGTCGGAGCCGAGCAAGTAGAACGACTTGCTGCCCTTGGTCTTGTTGACCCAGTCCAGCCCGGCCAGGATTTGCTGCGTCGCCTCCTGCCCGGTGTAGATGACGTTCTTGGACTGCTCCAGCCCCTCGTAGAACGTGGGATAGTAGAGCATCCCGTTATACTGCTCGAACACCGGCAGCACCGCCTTGCGCGAGGCCGACGTCCAGCAGCCGAACACCGCGGCGCACTTGTCGTTCACCAGCAGCTTCTTCGCCTTCTCGGCGAAGTTCGGCCAGTCGCTGGCGCCGTCCTCCTGGATCACCTTGATCTGCCGGCCCAGGATGCCGCCCTGGGCGTTGATCTCCGAAATCGCCAGCTTCTCCGCCTCGACCGAACCCGTCTCGCTGATCGCCATCGTGCCGGTGATGGAGTGCAGGATGCCAACCGTCACCGTGCTGTCGGTGACGGCGAGGCCGGTCGTGTTGACGGCGGAGGTGGGCGGCGCCTCCGCCCATGCCGGCCGCGGCAGCAGCGCCGCCGCCGACGCGCCTGCCATGCCCTGCATCAAGCGCCGGCGCCTGATCGGGCTATGCGACGGGCTACGGGTGTCTTCGGCCATGGTCATTCCCCAAAATCGTGCGTGCCGCAATCGAACCGGGGGAAAGTCTTCGAGGATGACCGGGGGCCATATACGTTAAATGACGTATATTGGCACGTACGCTTTATGATAATAATCGCGCGCTGCCGACGTTCGGCACAGGAGGCGGACCACTGGCACGCGGCGCCGCGCACGACCTGGATGGCGCCTGCCCCGCACAGCCCGCGGCCTATCGTCCATGACGACCCGGCAGCGCATCGTCCGGGTGCGGCGCGAGTACAACCAGTGGGTCGCCAACGAAACGCTCGAAGACTACGCATTGCGCTTCACCGCCAAGACCGCCCGCCGATGGTCCGCCGCGCGCGTCGCCAATACCGCTTTGGGCGCCATCTCGTTCCTGGCGCTCGAAGCGATCGGCGGCACCATCACCCTCGAATACGGCTTCACCAATGCCGTCGCCGCCATCCTCGTCGTCGGCGCGCTGATTTTCGCGACCGGCGTGCCCATCTGCTACTACGCCGCCCGGTTCGGGGTGGACATCGACCTGCTGACGCGCGGCGCCGGGTTCGGCTACATCGGCTCCACGATCACCTCGCTGATCTACGCCTCGTTCACCTTCCTGTTCTTCGCGATCGAGGCGGTGATCCTCGCCTCCATGCTGAACGCCTGCTTCGGCGTCCCGCTGCCGCTTGGCTACGTCCTTTGCACCGCCGCCGTGGTGCCGCTGGTGACGCATGGCATCACCTTCATCAGCCGCTTCCAGCTTTGGACCCAGCCGGCCTGGATCGTGCTGCACCTGCTGCCGTTCGCCTTCATCGCGCTGCACGGCGCCGTCCCGTTCGCGCAATGGACGGCGTTCCAAGGCCCCGGCGGCGAGGCGGCCCGGTCGTTCCGCATCGGCCTGTTCGGCGCCGCCGCGTCGGTCGTGTTCTCGTTGGTCGCGCAGATCGGCGAGCAGGTGGACTACCTGCGTTTCCTGCCGCCCCGGCCCGGTCCCGCCGCGCCGTTGCGCGCCCGCGCAGCCTGGTGGGGCGCGCTGCTGGCCGGCGGACCCGGCTGGATCGTGCCCGGCATGCTGAAGCTGCTCGCCGGGTCGTTCCTGGCGACGCTCGCGGTCGGGCACGGGCTGCCGGCCGCCGAGGCCGCGCTGCCGATGCAGATGTACCGGGTCGCGTTCGGCTACGTCGTCGGCCCGCCGGTGGCGGCACTGGCGCTGGCGGCTGCGTTCGTCGCCGTCTCGCAAATGAAAATAAACGTCACCAACGCCTACGCCGGCTCCATCGCCTGGTCGAATTTCTTCTCGCGCCTGACCCATAGCCATCCTGGCCGGGTGGTGTGGCTGGTGTTCAACCTGGCCATCGCCCTGCTGCTGATGGAGATCGGCGTCTATGCCGCCATCGAGCACATCCTGGTCGGCTACTCCAACGTCGCCGCCGCCTGGGTGGGGGCGCTGGTGGCCGACCTCGTCGTGAACAAGCCGCTGGGCCTCAGCCCGCCCTCGATCGAGTTCAAGCGCGCCCACCTGTTCGACTTCAACCCCGTCGGCATCGGCGGCATGCTGGGCGGCGTCGCCGTGTCGCTGTGCGCCTACGCTGGCGCGTTCGGGCCGGCGGCGCAGGCCTTGTCGCCGTTCCTGGCCTTCGGCGTGGCGTTCGCCATGGCCCCGCTGATCGCCTGGGCGACCGGCGGGCGGTTCTACCTGGCCCGTAAGCCCCGCGCGCAGTGGTCCCGCCTGTCCGCACTGCGCTGCACCGTCTGCGAGAACAGCTTCGAGCCGGAGGACATGGCGTTCTGCCCGGCCTATTGCGGCGCGATCTGCTCATTGTGCTGCTCGCTCGACGCGCGCTGCCACGACCGCTGCAAGCCGGCCTCCGCACGGGCGCCGGAGCAGCTCCGCCGGGCGCTGGCCGCCGTGCTGCCCGGCCGGCTGCACGCGGCGCTCGACAGCCCGCTTGGCCAATACGTCCTGGTGCTTGGATTGTTCGTGGGCGCCATTGGGCTGATCCTGCTCGGCATCCACTCCCAGGTCGCTGGAACCGCACCGGCCGGCGCGTCCCCCAGCGACGCAGCCATCGTCGCGGCGGCGTTCTGGAAGGCGTTCTTCGTGCTGGCCGTCATCGCCGGGGTCGTGGCCTGGCTGCTGGTGCTGGCGCGGGAAAGCCAGCGCGTGGCGCAGCAGGAGACCGACCGGCAGACCAGCCTGCTCACCGGCGAGATCAATGCCCACCGCCGCACCGACGCGCAGTTGCAGGCGGCCAAAGAGGTCGCCGAGGCCGCCAACCTCGCCAAAAGCCGCTTCGTCGTCGGCGTCAGCCACGAGCTGCGGTCGCCGCTGAACGCAATTCTTGGCTACGCGCAGCTCCTAGAGCACGACGCCTCCATCCCCGAGGCACGGCGCGAGAGCATCGGCATCATCCGGCGCAGCGGCGAGCACCTGACCGGGCTGATCGAGGGCCTGCTCGACATCTCGAAGATCGAGGCGGGGCGGATCGAGCTTTACCGCGACGAGGTACGCCTGCCGGAGTTCCTGGGCCAGATCGCCAATATGTTCCGGCTGCAGGCCGAGGCAAAGGGGTTGGGGTTCGCGTTCAACCTGCCGCCGGGCGCTCCTGCCGTGGTCTACACGGACGAGCGCCGGCTGCGGCAAATCCTGATCAACCTGCTGTCCAACGCCATCAAGTTCACCCAGCAGGGCACCGTCAGCCTGGGGGTCCGCTGGCGCGGCGCGGTCGCCGAAATCATCGTGGCCGACACCGGCATCGGCATCGGGCAGGCGGACCAGGGCCGCGTGTTCGAGCCGTTCCAGCGCATCGACCAAGCGCGGGCCGCTGTCGTGCCGGGCGTAGGGCTTGGCCTCACCATCACCAAGCTGCTGACCCAGATCATGGGCGGCGACATCACCCTGGTCAGCCAGCCCGGCGTCGGCAGCCGGTTCACCATCCGGCTGATGCTGTCCGAGGTCATGCGGCCCCGCATGGCGGCGCCGGCCGGGCGTGCCATCAGGGGCTATGCCGGGCCACGGCGCACGGTCGTTGTCGTCGACGACAACCCGGTCCACCGCGCGCTGCTGGAGGACGCGCTGGTCCCGCTCGGCTTCACCGTGCTGGCCGCCGAAAGCGGCGCGGACTGCCTGTTGCTGGCCGCCCGGTCCAAGCCGGACCTGTTCCTGGTTGACCTCGCCATGCCAGGGATGGACGGCTGGGAGCTGGCCGGCCGCATCCGCGCCATGGGGCACCGCACGGCGCGCATCGTGATCGTGTCGGCCAACGCCGGCGAGCTGCGGCGGCCCTTGGAGGAGGGCGCCCACCACGACGCGGTCATTCCGAAGCCGATCGACTTCCCCCTACTGCTCGAAACCATCGCCGCACGGTTGGGGCTGAGCTGGACCGACATGCCGGTGCCTGGGCCTGCCGTGCCCGAGCCTGCCGTGTTGAAGGCCGCTGGAACGCCTGCCGCACCGCTTCACCCTGAACAGGCCGCCCAACTGCGCGGCCTCGCGCTGATCGGCTATGTCCGCGGCATCCGCACACGGCTGGACGAGATGGCGGCCGAGGACCCGCCAGCGGCGCCTGCCCTCGCCGCGTTGCGGGAGCTGGTGGCGCAGTTCCGCCTCGACGAGTTCATGGCCGAGCTTGACCGCATGCAAGAAGGGCGCATGCAAGCAGGGCCACACCGATGACGGCCGGCTTGCCGGGCGGCCCGGCCAGCGTCGTGCTGGTGGTGGACGACTCGCCCGGCACGCTCGGCATGCTCAACTCGGCATTGGAGGCGGCGGGCTATACGGTGCTGCTGGCCCAATCGGGCGCCGCGGCGCTGGCGCTGATGGAGCGGGTCACGCCGGACATCGTGCTGATGGACGCGGTCATGCCCGGCATGGACGGCTTCGAGGCCTGCGAGCGCCTGAAGCGGAGCCGCATGAACGCCGGCGTGCCCGTCGTGTTCATGACCGGGCTGACCGAGACCGAGCACGTCGTGCGCGCCCTGGACGCCGGCGGCGTGGACTACCTCACGAAGCCGGTGGCCCCTGCGGAGCTGGTCGCGCGGGTGGGCGTCCACCTGGCGAACGCACGCCTGACCCAGAGCGCCCAGGCGGCGCTCGATACGACCGGCCGCTACCTTTTGGCGGTGGACCGCAGCGGGAACCTGGTCTGGTCCACGCCGCAAGCGGGTGTGTGGCTCGGCATTGGCGAGGCCCCGGTCGAGGCTGCGCCGCTCATCCGGGCCTTGCCGGATGCGGTGGTGGCCTGGGCACTGGCCTGTGCGGCTCAGCCGGACCGGTGCAAGCCCCTGGCGTTTGCCGCGCCGAGGACCGGAAGGGCGCTCGAAGCCTCCTATGTCGGGCAGATCAGCGCCAATGAAGTCCTGCTCCGGTTGGTCAGCGTCGACCAGGCTGCGGACGAGCAAACCCTGCGCCGCCGCCTCAAGGTGACGGCGCGGGAGGCCGAAGTCCTGCTATGGGTCAGCTTCGGCAAGACCAACCGCGACATCGCTGACATCCTGAACCTAAGCCCACGCACCATCAACAAGCACTTGGAGCAGATTTTTGCGAAGATCGGCGTGGAGAACAGGGCCGCAGCCGCCAGCCAAGTGATCAATATCCTGCAAGGGGGATGATGCCTCCGAGCAGACCGGAGACCGTGGGATGCCATAGGTGTCGCATTGCAGTTGATCATGGGACCCGCGCGGTTGGTGCCGGTTGCTGCACTCAACCGTGGGACTCAAAGGGCATTTGTTCTCAGGGTTGCTGCGATCCTGAGAATGAGCCAGTGCTCGGCAGCCTTGCCTAGAGTACAATGCTGAACCGGGTTTCGTTTTGTCAGGCCTAATTCTGGAGGGGCTGTCCCTGAACGTTGGCCCTATCCGCCCGTCTGTTGGGCCTCGTTATGAACAGGACATCTGAGCTCGACTTTGGCCATTTCCGGTCATGCGCTGGTCCAGAAGTGCGGCTCTGAGGCGATGTAGTCGAGGGCTTTGCCGAGCGGCATGGTTGCGATGCCGAACGGCCCTGAGGCGCCCCAGC
>JAABUP010003230.1_pt1 | contig 29145 bp, 32 predicted proteins | sample 5559201 | NCBI WGS metagenome assembly JAABUP01 (sample SAMN10711887, study PRJNA513373) | rock metagenome | isolation source: Antarctica rocks | place: Antarctica | reverse complement strand
CCGCGAAACGACCAGCACCACCCGGAGAAGCCGGCAGACCGGCCGAACAAACGCGCCCGCAACCAGCAACATCAACCGAAGCGAACCAGCCCACCGTCAGACCCCGATCGGTGGATCCAGGCTTAGGGCACTACGGCCGGCCGAACGGCCGCCGGCCGCAGTAGGCTGAGAAACTGACCGACATGACCGCACCGATGCCTGACTCGACGTGGCCCCTCTCGCGCACCGCTGCCTCCGCGGCGGTGGAGGCAATCGGTTGGCGCTATCTGCTCGGCAACCTGGCCACCTCAGTCCCGGTCGGGTCGCTGACCCAGGCGAGCGCCGCGGCCGCCGCCGCGATCGCCGCCGGGCCGGGCATCGACGCCCACCTCCGGGTCGACCTGCGGCCGGACCGGGTCGAGTTGTCCCTGCAGACCCGTCTGATCGGACGGGTGACGGCAGCCGACGTCGCACTGGCTCAGCAGATCTCGGCGGCACTGGGGGCGGTCGGACTGATCACCGGCGGCGCCACGACGGCCCAACGGTCGCGACCGGTACAGATGCTGAAGCTGGCCATCGACGCCCTGGACATTGTGGCCATCCGACCATTCTGGGCGGCGGTGCTGGGCTACAGCGGCGACCCGGCGGACGACGGCCCGACCGGAGCCATCCTCGACGCGAGCGGCCAGCTGCCGACCATTTGGTTTCAGCAGATGGACGCACCGCGACCACAGCGGAATCGCATCCACTTCGACATCACCGTGGCCCACGACGAATCCGAGGCACGAGTGGAGGCGGCACTGGCCGCGGGCGGAAAGTTGCTCTCCGACTCGGCGGCTCGGTCGTTCTGGGTGTTGGCCGACGTGGAAGGCAACGAGGTCTGTGTCTGCAGTTGGCCCGATCGCGACGAACGCGACGGACTGGGTACGGCACAATAACGGTCGCGTGGCCCGCGGTGGATCGGATCGACCTCGAAGCCGTTGTGCCCCAGTTGCCGGCCGAAGTTTGCGGGACCGACCTGCGAGAGATAGTCCGGTTGTCGATCGTCGAGTGGAACGCCTTCAGTGAGGGAGCGGACAGAGTCACGGTTTTTTGGCCTGGAAGACGAGAGTTGACGAGTCCTTAGCAACGGATTCGTTGCTCCAACCCCCATGCACGTGGATGTCGACGAATCCGGCTCGTTCGAGGTCAGTGGTGATCTCTTCGGCGGTGCGGAAGTACAGAACGCTGGTGTAGACAGCTTCGCGCCCATCCTGGAACACATTGTGCGCGTCGAACACCACCCGGCCGTGGTTCACCTCGGTGACCTCGAGCCACTCCCGGAGGTGGCCGGATGGGATTTCGCGCTCTGTGTAGGTCTCGGACCGGTTCCAATGTGCCCAAGCCCGGGCTGCGGGGTTGCGATTTTCGAAGCTGATGACTCCGCCAGGCCGCAAGGCTTCGGCCAGTGAAGTCAGCACCGACGGGTAGGCCTCTGGGCTCAGGTGCATCATCGTGTTCCCACTGCTCACAACTAGATCCACATCACCGGCACCTTCGACGGCGGTGGCGTCACCGTCGATCCAGGTGACGGCCTCTGCCCCGCGTTGACGGCGCGCGTAGCCCAACATGGTTGCGCTGGGATCGACACCGATGACCACCCGCCCCGGCGTTGCCAGGGCGCGAGTCAGAAGCCCGGTGCCGCAACCGAAGTCGAGGATCTTGTTCGCCTCTACCGTGTCGGCCAGGGTGCGGTAGTAACCGTGGTCGTCGCGGGCCGCATTGTCGCTGTCGTACAGCTCTACAAGCTGCTCGTCGCGGTACGAGTCCTTATCCATGCCCGCAGGCTACGAACGTCGCCTGATGAAATGCAACCAGTTTTTCCCCAGACCAATACAGCAGGCACGCGTTCCGCAACCCGATCCGTCAACGGGCGCTGCGTGTCAGGGGCCGGGTCCTTTGGTCCAGTCGAGGACGAGCGTGGTGTGCGGTAGTTCGATGAAGGTGTCCGCTGGCGCGGTGGGTCCGGTTGTTGGCTTCGGGTAGGCGCGGATCGTCAGGTCTGCAGTCCCCGCCCGCCCGTGGCGATCCCAGGCGTGTAGCTGTGCTAATAACCGGGCGGCGGGCTCCGCCGCGTCCGGCCCGAACAGCTGAATGATCGTGGTGGGATGCTTGGCACCGGCCGCCGGTTCAGATCGGACAAGGGCGGCGAATGAGTGGTCGCCCAGAACGGCCAGCGCGATGGTCATCCCGGTGAGCCGCCGCGATACCGGTAACACCCCGGCATCCGCGGCGGAGCCGACCGCGGTGAACAGTGCGGCGTACGGCTCGTGCAGGACGATCCACAGACCCAGCTCGCCCATGATCTGGGCATCGGTGACCGCTATGTCCAGGGTGATGAGCCGGCCAGGTTGGTCAAGGGCTGCCTGCAGCTCGCCCGGGTTGATGCTGTGACTGCCTTGGTGCAGGACGAATGTGCCGGGGCGGCCCAACGGGTGCGACCCGTCCGGGCCGGCGAGCGGTCCGCGCAATGGCATGAATCCGCAGTTCAAGATCGAGTGGCTGGTCAGGTGTTCGCCGTCCCGGACGAGGGCCACCGACCGTTGCATGCCGCGCAGTGACAGTGGCAGTACCAATCGACCGGTGCGGGTCAGTTGGGCCAGCCAGGCCGGGGCGAGGTCACGAGCACTGGCGGTGAGAATGATGCGGTCATACGGCGCGGCCGCTGCCCACCCGGCCATGCCGTCGGCGTGGATGACCTCGACCGTCGACCAGCCGGCGCGATCCAAATTGGCTCGTGCCTGCCCCGCGACGTGCTCATCGATGTCCAGGCACACCACGTGACCGCTGGGCCCGGCCAGGTGGGCCAGCAGCGCCGCGTTGTACCCGGTGCCGGCGCCGACCTCGAGGACCCGGTCGCCGGGCTGAACGCCGAGTTGTGCGAGCATCGCGGCCATGATGGAGGGCTGCGAGGAGGAACTGAGTGGTCGTCCGTCGCTGTCCCACAGGTTGACGACCGCCTCGTCGCTATAGGCCTGCGCTGCGGGAATACCAGGAAGGAACAGCTCGCGGGGGACCGCCCGGAATGCGGCCTCGACCGCCGCATCGTAGATGTGGCCGGCGGCGACCAGGGCGTCTACCAGGCGGTCACGCCACTGTTGCGGGCCGGTCACGCTTGCTCGCCGTCGCTGGGGTGGTCGTCGAGAAAGCGTTCCAGCAAGGTCCGGATGACCACCGCCATGCTGAACCCGTTGGCCTGGCAGAACTTCCTCAACCGTTCGTAGTCGGCCTCGGGCAGGCGCACCGGCAGCACTTTAAGTGCACCCCGCCCAGTGGTGGGCACGTGGGCAGCTGACCCCAGCCAGGCGGCGAGCCGGTCCCGATCAACATCAGCGACCAACGGGACCGGCTGGGTCACGTGGCTCGGCCACAGCGGGCCCGTGCTGCTGAGCTGGCCCAGCAGCACGGCGTCCAGCAGCTCATCACGCTCCGCAGGCTGCAACGACTGCAATGCCTGGCGCAAAAGGACTGCTGCTCGATCCGACATCGCGATATCACCTCCGATATCGCACCCTAGATTGACAGACGCGACCGGTCAACATCGACAAGACTTCGGCGGCGCACCAAGAGATCGCATGGGTGCCACGATCCACATGTCCACGTCCAGCGAAGTTCGAGCGCTGGAGTAGAGCCATACTGTCGTCACGCCCGAGTCAGGCCCAGGGAACACCGGATGACCATCGGCTATAGGACGACGGAGAACCTGAACGGCTCTGGAGGTGCAGCCCGGCACGCCGGTGACTCGTTGTTGCTTTCTCGATCGGGGAGTATCCAGACATCAGCAAGCGAGAATCGACGCAGCGATCCAGACCTACTATGAGGATCTCTTCGATGAAGACACCCGACTGACTACCCGATCAGCCCAGGGACGCTTGGAGTTTGAGCGCACCCAGGAGATTGTGCGCGCGGCAACTCCGGCACCCGCACGCCTCCTTGATGTCGGGGGCGCGACCGGCATCCACGCTGCAGCGCTAGCTCGGGACGGTTACGAGGTGACATTGATCGACCCGGTGCCGGCTCAGGTGGCAACAGCGCGAAAGTACGGAACGTTCGAAGCGCTGGTGGGTGACGCCCGGACTCTCGATCTCACCGACGGCTCGTTCGACGCGGTCCTGATGGCTGGCCCCCTTTATCACTTAGCTTAGCAGCCCGGAGGGATCGCGTTCGTGCGCTGAGTGAAGGTCGCAGAGTGTGTCGCGCCGACGGCTTTGTCCATGCTGCGGCGATACCACGAATGTCCGCCATTGCCGTGGCAGTCTTGGACTGGGATGTCCTGAACCCGGCTCCAGAAGCGGTGATGGACCTGATCCGGCACGGCGACCCTGCCGCCGGACGGTTTCCTGCCGGGCACTTCCACACCGCTGAGGAGCTTCATGAGGAGCTGACCGACGCAGGGTTGAGGAATGTGACAGTCGTCGGACTCGAAGGGCCGGCGGGGATGGCCCTCGAGACGGTTGACGACGTGTCCCAGGAGGACTTCTCCGCGGCCAAACGTCTTGCCTTCATGTTTCAGAGCAGTCCCCAGATCCGCGATTACAGCTGCCATCTTCTCGGTACCGGACAGGTTTGAAGAGACAGTCACGGGAGCCAAGCATGAAGACCCACGGCAGTGAGCTCCCGGCCGACGGCGCCCAGAGCGCTCGCCAAGATCACGCGCGTCCTTTTGCCGAACCGTGACCGGACAACGATCGCTGACCGGTCGCCGACGGCTGCCCGGTCACCAATCCTGTTACGGGCACCAATCGTCGATCGGAAGCCGGAGCTCGGAGCTTGGAGCCTGACTTCCGGGTCGAATCTGCCGTCTGGGATTTATGAGCCCGGCCTTGAGCGTGTCAGAGTGTCTGCCATGTCGTTGGTGGTGATCACGGGTATCCAGGCTGCCGGAAAGTCGGTAGTCGCCCAAGCGCTCGCTGCGAGGCTGCCGCGCTCGGTGCACCTACGCGGCGATCTGTTCAGGCGGATGATCGTGAACGGTCGCGTGGATATGGGACCGGTAGACCCTGGTCCGGAAGCCCTACGCCAACTCCATCTGCGGTATGAACTGGCAGTGGACGTCGCAGACAGATATGCAGCCGCCGGGTTCAGCGTCGTCATGCAAGACATCATTCTCGGAGCGGACCTGGCTCGAGTTGTCGACCGGATCCGCACCCGCCCGATGGCCGTCGTCGTGCTGGCACCACGAGCTGACGTCGTGCGGGACCGAGACGCGGAAAGGCGCCGACGCCTGGGCAAGGTGGCTTACGAGCCTGGCGACCAGGACGTGGCAGATCTGGACATGGTTCTACGCACAGCTACTCCACGCATGGGCCTGTGGATCGACACCTCGGATCTCAGCGTCGAGCAGACCACCGACCAGATCCTCAAACAGCTCGATTCGCAGGCCACGGTTCGCCGCCAATGACCCCCACGCCTCTTGATGTGCTCGCCACCTGAGGTCGTGTCACACCACGATCGGTGACCGTTCAGGGATCGTCTGATGAGACGGTCAGAAGCAGACGATCGTGGAGGCTGCGTGGCTGGAGCTGATGGTGTGAGTGATCCACCGGCCACCGCTGTCGACATGAAGTAGGAAAGACGTCGGTTCCGCGACGTAGTGCGGCACGTCATCGTTCAAAGCCAGACCGCTCGCAAGATGAGTGCTCGCCGCCGTTGCGAGGATCGTGGCGGACATCGGAGCGATCACCGACCGGTGGACATGGCCGGCCAGGACCCGCACCACGTTCTGGTGGCGATCCAGGACGGCGACGAGCTCGTCACCGTTTATCAGACGCATGCCGTCCAGAAACGGCATCCCCAGATCAACGGGAGGGTGGTGCAACGCAAGGAACGCCGTCACCTCCGGCCTTCGCGACAGCACCTCGTCCACGAAGTTCAGCTGCTGGTCGGTGAGTCTGCCGGCAGCGCTCCCGGCGACAGATGAGTCCAGGCACACCAGCGTCAGGTCGTCTCTTTCCACGCAGAAGTGGGTCGATGCGCCGTGCGCAACGAACCTGGTGCCGCCAAAGACCTCCAGGAACACGTCGGGATCGTCATGATTTCCCGGGACCAGATACAGCGGCGACGGAAATCGCTCAACCAGCTCGTACAAGGCCTGATACTCCGCGCGAGTGCCGCGATCGACGAGGTCCCCCGTGATGACGAACAACGCCGGGGTCGGGTTGATCGCCAGACCCCGGCCCAACGCCCGGTACAGCCCTTCTGCCGGCGCGGTCCCCAGTGGCCCGACGGCGATGTGCGGGTCACTCAAGTGCGCGATCGACAATGCCACCCATACAGCATGACGGCATCTCCGCCCGATCCGACCTCCATAGACGTCAGCCCCCGGCGAACAGACCCCCCGGACAGCGATCCGCTCCCGTCAGCGATCCGTGACCGGTCAGCGATCCCGCTACGGGACGACGATTGGGTCCGGCTTCGATGGCTCGTGGCCGGCCAAGCAACGGTTACCTGATGAAGTTCCGGTGGCCATGCGCAGGTTGACCGGTCTGTCCTGATGCATGATTTCTATGGCAAGCGGGTCGTCGGGCGATTTCCACGAGCTTCTTGTTCCGTCGCAATGGGGGTTGAAGATGGACGAAGTGTTCGGTCATCCGCGGTTGGCCGCGGTGTACGACGCGCTCGACCCGGACCGATCCGACCTGCTGCCCTACCTGGACACGTCCGCCGAGTTCGGGGCAACGCGGGTGCTGGACCTTGGCTGCGGAACGGGTGTGTTGGCGTTACTGCTCGCCGGCCAGGGATGCGATGTCGTGGGTGTCGACCCCGCTGCCGCGTCGCTGGCGGTAGCTCGCGGCAAGCCCGACGCAGACCAGGTGCGATGGATCGATGGCGACGCCAGCTCACTGGCTGATGCCGATATCGGCGCCTTTGACCTGGCCACGATGACGGCCAACGTGGCGATGGCCATCGCCGATGATGCGCAGTGGGCGGCGGCGCTCCACGCATTAGCCGTCGCGCTGAGGCCAGGAGGACACCTGGTGTTCGAGTCTCGCATCCCGGCCGCCCGCGCGTGGGAGCGCTGGACTCGTGAACAAACGTGGCACACGGCCAACGTGCCCGGGGAAGGTCGAGTTGAAGCTTGGGTGGAGGTCAGCGGCATCAACTGGCCGCTCGTGGGCATCACCAACAACTTTGCCTTCGCCGACGGAACGCAGCTGACCAGCGACTCGACCCTGCGGTTCCGAGAACGTGAAGAACTTGCCGCCAATCTCGACCACGCCCAGATGGACCTGCTCGACGTCCGGGACGTGCCAGATCGGCCAGGCCGGGAATGGCTCTTCATCGCACGGCGAAGATAACCCCACCGGCGGCCTCGGTATCAACGCGCGCGGCCGGTAGCGGGCAGCGCTGCTCGGTCTACCTCCACCGCTTCCGCGAACGCGCCGTTTACCCACCGCCTCCCCTACGAAGGAGCCATCCATGACTGCTGTACTTGGCCCTGGTCGCCCGTTCACCGGCACCGAACGGGAACTGCTGGAAAGCACACTCGAGCTGCATCGCGCTGAACTGGTGGCCGCCGTCCAGGGGCTCACCGACGCCCAGGCGCGTCAACAGCTCGTGCCCTCCCTCAGGACCCCGATTTCCCTGATCAAGCACTGCGCTGCGGCCGAACGCATCTGGTTCCAACGCACCCTCGCCGCCATGGCCGCCGAAGACTGCGACGGGCACAGCACCGGAGGCGACAGCAGCTTCCACGTCACCGCCGACGAGACCCTGGCCGGCGTCATCGCCGAGTACGACGCGGCCTGCGGGAAGTCGAGGCAGATCGCCGCGAGCCACAGTCTGGACGACACCGCCGAACACCGCCCGGTCGGCACGGTGAACCTGCGGTTCATCTACCTGTGCATGATTGGAGACATTGCCCGGCACGCTGGACAGGCGGACATCCTCGTCGAACAGATCCGAGCGGGTCACCACAAAGCCTGACTTTCCGAGCACCCGGCCCATCGTGCCCGCATCGGCATCGCCTTGCGGTCCGATGCCACCTCACCCCGTAGCGTTCATCCGATGATCGATACGGACCCTCACTTGGGACTGTTGCATCACGTCGAGCTGTGGGTACCCGACCTCCGCGCAGCCCACCCACGATGGCAATGGCTGCTGAATTCCCTTGGCTACCAGCAATTTCAACTCTGGGACAACGGCGTGAGCTACCAACTGGGACCGACCTACATCGTGCTCGAGCAATCGCCGGCGCTAATCGACGGTCCCCATGACCGCCGACGAGCCGGCCTCAACCACCTGGCCTTCCACGCCGGCACACGCCGAGCCCTAGATCGGCTGGTCGATAGCGCCGACCAGCATGGCTGGCAGCTCATGTATGCCGATCAGCACCCCTTCGCCGGCGGTACTGACAGCTACGCGGCGTATCTCGAAGACGACCAAGGTTACGAGGTAGAACTCGTCGCGGATTAATGAAGGCCCCGCGCCTGCTGTTCGCGCCGTTTCGTGGTGGCGGGCTCAGCGATCGTCGCAAGACTTCACCGGCGCGATCGCTGATCGCGACCGGTGGACGTTCATCACCCAGTGGCCGCGGGGTTTCGCCTCGCACTTTGGCCCCTGCGGGTTATGCAGGCTCTGCCCCAAGGTCAGGCAGGGGCGTCAGCCGTCCTGTCCCCACCCGACGATCAGTCAGGCGATGCGGGCCCATTTGTGCCACGCGCCGGTCGGGTGCAGGGTCCACCCGCAGCCACGTGGGTCTGCGGTGGTTCCAAGATCGACGAACTGATCAACTGCCCAGCGTCTGAGGGCCTCCGTCTGGGTGCCGGTAAGACCCGGGATCACGGCGGCATACAGATACCAGGAGCCCTCAGCAAGATCCGGGGTCGCAGCGATCATCCCGTAGACACCGGCCTCGGCCTGCATCAACCCTTCGACCGGCATCTGTTCCATGTTGTCGATCGCCTCTTCGGCTGCACGCCGTGCCTCCACGTCACCACCGGGGTACATCACTGGATTATGCGCTTGTGACGCGAACGGATCGTTCATTTCACCTAGGTGCACCGTCGGCTGCGCCGCTTCGCTCGCGAGCTGATGACCGCCGTCCAAATGTCGTCCCGATCATGGGTCCACGAACGCATCGGATCTCGCCGCGCCACCAGGTGCCACGGGGTGCGGTCCCAGTTCTCCCCGGCAGCGCGTCAGCTTGAGATGCGGGCTTCGATGCCGTCGAGCAGAAAGTCGAGGCCGGCGCGGAAGGTTTGGTCGGCGTCCAAGTGGGCGCCATCGCGTACGACCGTGGCCAGCGCGGGGAATCGGCCCGTTGCGAAGGTCCGCACCAGATAGGGCCCGAAGGCTGCCTGCCACTGCCTCTTGTCCATCCCGGTGGCCCGCTCGGCCCGCCGCTCGGCGATCTCCCGGCGCACCGCACCGATCACGTACGCATCGACCGCGTCGACCATCGGCATGACAAGGTGCACGTCGACCCCGCCCATCGCGGCGAACACAGCATCCCCACGGGCCAGCGCGTGCGGTCCGAGGTGGGGCCGACCACCGATCAGGTCGGCGAGCCATTCGTGCTGGTGAGCGGCCTGCCGGGTGGTGTGGGCTAGGGAGCGCAGCACCTCTTGCCAACCGTCGCCAGCCGGCCGGATCTCGGCGTGGACCGCATCGACCATCAGGTCAAGCAACTCGTCCTTCGTCGCGATGTAGCCGTAGAGCCGCATCGGCCCGACGTCCAGCGCAGCGGCAACCTTGCGCAGCGACACCGCCTCGAGACCGTCTGCGTCGGCCAGAGCGATCGCGGCTCCGACGATCCGCTCCCGGCTCAGTGGGGCCAGCACCGGTCGATCCGGTGGCTCCGGCCGCTCCCACACCAACATGCCACCCACGATACAGCGCATACTGCGATACAGCGTATCTCGACGAATCGGAGGCGACATGACTGTTGCGATTGTTGGAGCCGGCTTGGGCGGCCTGGTCCTGGCCCGTGTGCTGCATCTGAACGGCATCGACGCCGCTGTCTACGAACGTAATTCCTCTCGTGCCGCGCGCGCTCAAGGTGGCATGCTCGATCTGCACTCAGGGACCGGGCAACGGGCGCTGCGGGTGGCCGGCCTGATCGATCAGTTTCACGACGTGGCCCGCGGAGAAGGTCAGGACCTACGACTTCTCGAGCCGGACGGGACCCTGCTACTGCGGCAGGACACGCCCGCGGATGCGCCGCTCGAGCGACCTGAGGTCGACCGCGCCGATCTGCGCAACCTGCTTCTGGACTCTGTTCCCGCACACAAGGTGCGCTGGGGCCAGGCCCTTGAATCCGCCGAGACTGGTCTGCTGCATTTCACCGATGGAAGCAGCGCCACGTGCGACCTGTTGGTCGGCGCCGACGGGGCGGACTCCCGGGTCCGCCCGCTTCTGACCGACGCCCACCCGGCGCACACCGGTCAGAACGTCATTGAGCTCGGCATTCCCGACATCGACCGCACTCACCCCGACCTCGCGGCGATGGTGGGACGCGGCAACTACTGGGTGCTCGGCAATGGACAATCCCTTTCCGCGCAACGCAACGGCGACGGACGCGTACGCATCTACCTCAGTTTCTACAAGACTGCACAGGACTGGTTCGTCACCAGTGAGGTCCCATTCCATGACCCGCCCGCCGCTCGGACACGGCTGGTTGAACTACTCGGCGGGTGGAACTCGACGATCACCGCGTTGATTGCCGCCTGTGACGACGCCATCCGGCCATGGTCGATCGCCGCTCTCCCGGTCGGTCTGACCTGGCCGCCCACGGCACATGTCACGCTGCTCGGCGACGCCGCGCACCTGATGCCGCCGGTCGGGCAAGGCGCCAACATGGCCATGCTCGACGGCGCCCTGCTCGGCCTCGCGCTGGCCGCGCACCGAGACAACTTTCCCGCCGCCGTCAGAGAATACGAACGCGAGATGTACGAACGCACAAGCGCTGCTGCTCAGCAGTCCGCGAACATGCAGGAACTCCTGACATCGCCGAATGCCAGCCAGATGATGCTTGCGTTCTTCCAGCCGGGCTGAACACCGCCGAACACGACCAGACAACCGGCCGTTCAGCATTGCGAATCGCCCGCGACCCGACCTCCTTCGATCGTCACACCGAACGTCGTACGGGGGGGCCAGTTGCACAACCGCTCGGGCTGCGGCGCATGCTGAGCCCGCCCGGTCGACGATCGACTACCGACACCGCTTCGAACGATGTCAATTTCGTCGGAGGGTAAGAACCGCAAGATCAAGGGTTCGGTCCACGTCTGTAGAGGTCAGGGGCTCTTGCTTGAGTCGTCCGATGGCCAGGACGAGGTCGAGCAGGTGCTGGCGGATTCGGTCTTCGGGTATGCCGTAGCTTCCCGCGAGGCGCTCCACCTCTTGGACGAGACGGGGATTGCGGGCGAGGCGGTCGGCGCGGCCGGTGTCGTCTTGGACCAGTTCCGTCGGGGCGCCGTCGTCGACGAGCGCGACATGCAGGCGGGCGCCCAGGGCACGGGCAAGTTTGTCCAACGCCGCGAGGGTGGGGTTGCCTCGGTCGTTTTCCAGGTTCGCGATGTACGGGACGGACAGTCCTGCTTCAGCGGCGACGGAGGCTACCGTGCGACCGGTCGCAGCTCGTCGGGATCGAAGTCGCCGACCCAACGACTGAGTCTCTTGTGAGGACACAACCGATCAACTCCTATTCTGCTGGCATAGAGTCTGTGGGTGTCCATCCTGCAGCATCACGGTCCATCGGGCGGTGACCGCCATCCCCAACCGGTCACTCAGTCCTGCGACAGAATCGGGCCCACTGCTACTGGCCTCGGCGTGCTCTCGGAGGTTCGCCGTGTCCTTTGCGTCTGCTCGTCGCCCTCCCGTCGGCACCGCCGGGGTCGATGGTGGTGCTCTGCCCTCCTCAGGCCCCAGCGCAGGACTCCTGTCGGCACCGACTTGATCAGGCCCAGATCGTGCCGTCGCCGACTAAGTGCGGACCATCGATCACACCCCAGGGTGATGGCTAGTGCTTGACGCACTGAAGATCCGAGACTTCCGGCGTCTGTGGATCGGGCGGTTGATCAGCACCGCAGGATCGTGGCTGTTGGTGGTTGCTTTGCCGGCCTATGTGTTCCACCTGACCGGGTCACTGCTGGCCACCGGGCTCACCATGGTCGCGGAGTACTTACCGGCCCTTCTGCTCGGCCCGTTAGTAGGAGTATTGACCGACAGGTGGGACAGGCGACGCGTCATGCTCGCCGCCGATGTGTTCCGAGCCGTCGTCGTGGCCGGGATGCTGTTCGCGACGTCGGCAGGATCAGTGTGGGTGATCTACCTCGCGCTGGTCGCCGAGAGCGTCGGCTCCGTCCTGTTCCGGCCCGCAGCGCAGGCGATGACACCAGCGATCGTCGGGACCGGGTCCGGGTTGAGCAGCGCGAACTCACTCAACGCGGTGACCGATGGGACGGTACGGCTGATCGGGCCGCCGGCCGGAGCTGCTGTGCTGTCGTTGGCCGGATTCCAAGCGCTGATCTGGATCGACATGGCCTCCTACCTGATGTCTGCGGTGGCCGTCTACAGGACCACACGCCAGCCCCGTCAACGACGGCAAAAGGACACCAGAGGTCGAGTACTCACCGATCTCGTTGCAGGGTTTCGCCTGTTGAGAGCGGAGCCGGTTGGACGCGCACTTCTCCTGCTGACCACGGTGTTCCTTTTCGCGAATGCTTCGCTCAGTGCGCTGCTCGTGCCCTTCGGTATCAAGCGGCTCGGGGGCAGCGAGCAGGTCGGCATCGTCGTGTCGGGTTTGGGCGTCGGGTTCCTTCTCGGTGCGGCGGTGATTCGCGGGCTGATCGACCGGGTGCAACCTCGGTATTTGCTCGCGGCGACCCAACTCGCCACGACTGTCGGGTTCCTCCTGCTGTTCGGTTCGAGTTCGCTTGCCGGTGCACTGCCGGCCGCGCTGATCATCGGGGTATTCGGTTCCATGACACTGGTGACGCCGCAGACCGCGCTGCAGCGGGTCATACCGAATACGGCACTCGGCCGAGTCAGCGCGATCTTCTTCACCGCCGAAGCCCTCGCCAATCTCACCGGCGCGGTCGCCGGGCCGGCGCTGGCCGGTGCCACCTCATTCTGGACGACAGCGGTCGCGAGTTGCGTCGTCAGCGCAGTCGGCGCGCTGGTCGGCCTCGCGCTGCTGCCTGTGTCGTTCGAGCTGCTACCCGCACGCGGCGAAACAGCAGCCAAGTAGCCAGTACGGGTTCCTGACCCACCGAGCAACACCGCAAGCCGATCCGTGATCGGGACGCGAACCGCAATCCAGTGGCGTGGGTCTGCTCTCAACTGTCAACATTGGGCATGACGTGGCCACGAGTCGAGGAGTTGGAGGCTGTCCGCGTTCGATTGGAACCGCTCACTGTCGATCACGCCCTACCGATGGTCGACGTGCTCGCCGACTCGGCGCTCTACCGGTTCATCGGTGGTCGGCCGCCAACGCTGGATGAGTTGCAGCGGCGCTACCCCGCGCAGGTCGTTGGTCATTCGCCGGATCAGACGCAGTGGTGGTTGAACTGGATCGTCATGCTGCGAGATCCTGCCTGCGCGATCGGCTACGTGCAGGCCACGGTTGAGCAAAGCCCGGTGACCCTGGAGGCGGACATCGCCTGGGTGGTCGCGCCGGGCTTTCAGGGGCGTGGTTTGGCCACCGAGTCGGCGGGCGCGATGATCGGCTGGCTGACAGCGCGCGGGGTCGGCCAGCTTGTCGCCCATATCCATCCCACGCATGTGGCCTCGCAGGCGGTGGCGCGGAAGCTGGGGCTCCGCCCTACCCGGGTGGTCGAGGACGGGGAGGTCCGATGGCAATCACACACACGATGAGGTAGCGCTTCCCCGCCGCCGGTGGACGATCGGCGACCGGGACGGGGAGACGGGACGTGCGACGCTTTGCCGCATTCGTGTAGTTCACACTGACCCGGTGACTTCATTGGACCCTCGCCGCGCCCGTGTTTTTGGCACCTTCGCTCAGGACTATGCCGTTGGCGGCCCGGGTACCCGCCGGATGCGATCGACTGGCTGGTTCCTCCGAACGCGGCGCGCATCGCTGATGTCGGTGCGGGTACCGGCAAGCTGACTGGCCTGCTGCTGGGCCGCGGTCTACAGGTGGTGGCCGTCGAACCAGACGCAGAAATGCTAGCGGTCCTGGCTGCGAACTTTCCCGGGGTGAAGGCCGAACAGGCGGGCGCGGAGAACCTGCCGTTAGACGATGCGAGTGTTGATGCGGTGCTGGTCGGGCAGGCTTGGCATTGGTTTGATCACGAGCTGGCGCTGGCCGAGGCGCGGCGTGTGGTGCGGCCCGGTGGTTGGCTTGGGTTGATCGGTAACACCGCGTTCCCACGCACCGACTGGCAGCTGGAGTTGGCGCGGTTGGATCCTGACTTCGCAGGCCGGACCTTCGACGAGGAAGGCGAGGAGTGGGAGCCGCCTGGGCTGACCGGGTGCGTGGGTCGAATCGGACGAGTTTTCGTGGCAGGAGGAACTGACCGCGCCTGGTCTTCGAGCACGGTTGGCCACTCACTCGGCCTATGCGTTGATGGCCGACGATGAGCGAGAGCGCAGCCTGGATGAGGCCGCGGCAGTTCTCACCCGGGAGCTGACGCGGTCCGGCTCGCCTATGGTGTTGTTCGACCACGTCGCATACTGCGCCCGCGTCCGCTTCTAAGGGCCGCCTTGGAGTGTCCAGCGGGCAGTCGCCGCCCGCTCGACGATCGGCAAACGACACGTTACGGGTCGGTACGCTGCTGCTCAACATTCCCCTGCGGAGGTAGGAAGCGTTGCCCGAAGCGCAGTCACCGACCTTGGTGCCGGAACTCCTGGTTGCCGACCTTGATGCCAGTCTGTCGTTCTGGTGCAATTTGTGCGGGTTCGATGTCGTGTACGACCGGCCCGAGGAAGGCTTCGCGTACATCGCGCGGGGATCGGCGCACGTGATGCTCGAGCAAGTGGGTTTCGGCAGAAACTGGGTCACTGCGCCGCTGGACCCGCCGCTGGGACGCGGGATCAATTTCCAGATCTCCGTTCCTGACCTGGCACCAATCTTGCATGCCCTCAACGAGGCGGGATGGCCCCTGTTCATGGAACCCGAAGAACGTTGGTATCAAGTGTCTTCCGGCCGAACAGGGGTCGTGCAGTTTCTGGTCCAGGATCCCGACGGGTACTTGATCCGGATGCAGGCACGCTCCGAGCTCTGATCGCGGCCGCGCATGCAGGCTCAAGCTTTCCCAGCCGACCATCTGGGCCAAGGGACCCCAGACCGGCAGGAATCTGACTCCGTCACCGCCACGGGATCGGTGACCGGGCACCGATACATCCCCAGCACGTGGTCGACTCGGGCCAGCAGAAAGCCCAGCAGCGGGTCAGAGGACCGAGTAGTCGGCTGGCAGGGGACGACGGCCGGTCAAGGCGAGCAGCGCTGCCGATGCTGTTCCCTGTGCGGCCGCCAGACCGCCGATGACGGCGAACGCCTCGGCTACGGCCTCTCGGGGGACATCGGCGGTGACGCCGAGGGCGGCTGCCAAGTCACAGGTGTGCACCGTCAGCTCAAGAGTGCCGGTCGGGAGATAGCCCTCCAGGGTCATCGTCCCGAACGGCGTGCGCACCAGGGCGGTGGCCGGAGCGGCCCGGACCAGTTCTGGTACCCGGAGTACCAGCGCGCTGAGCGTGGCCAGCGGGTCCTCGCCGAGGGCGGCGCCGGCGTCGCGTCCGCGCTGGGCCACTGCTGCGGTGTCGGCCAGAGCGCCGGCGATGGCCAGGTAGTAGGCGACGGCATCAGCCAGGTCCACCGGGCCGGAGTCGAAGGTGGAGACATCGAGGTAGGTCTCGACCGTCGACAGTGACCGGCTGGTGTGCCCCAGTAGGTCGCGCACGGACCACTCGCCCAGGCCTGGGGCGTCGTAATGATTTGTTGCGGAGGCACTGACTTCCAGGAACCAGCGGGCGGCACTGTCGAAGGCATGAGCGGCTGGAGTGTCCATCAGCTCAGCATCGCAGTCGCAGTGTTGACGCCCCGTACGGGTTGCCGTCCCAGTCGCCGATCCCTTACCGGTCAGTGTCGTGGGTTGGATCTGCTGGTTTGGTATCGTCCGAATGATCGGGGCTTTGGGTGGTGTCGCGGTGTGGCCGGAAACGGGGTTTCCACCAGTTCACTGGTCCGAGGGCGGCGACGAGGGCGGGGGCGAGGATGCCACGGACGATGGTGGCGTCGATGACGATGCCCAACGCGAGCGCGGTGGCCAGGATCTTGACGTCGACGGTGGGTACGCGGGACAGGGCGATGAACGCCAGGAACAAGATCAGCGCGGCGCTGGTGACCAACCGGCCGGTGCGGGCAACGCCGTGCACAGTGGCCTCATCGGTGCCGTGGCCCTGGTCGTGTTCCTCCCGGATCCGGGAGAGCAGGAACACCTCGTAGTCCATGGATAGGCCGAACAGGAACGCGAACACCGCGATCGGTACCCAGACGGTGATGGCGCCGGAGGCGGCCTGCCCGAACAGGACTTGGGTGCCGAATCCGTGCTGCCAGATGAGCACGGTGATGCCGTACGCGGCGCCGATGGAGATGACGTTGAGAACCAAGGCCTTGATCGGCAGCACGATCGAGCGCAACGCCCGCGCCAGCAACGCGAAGGTGACGGCGATGATGATCAAAGCGATCCACCAGGCATTGCCGTAGACAGCGGTGATGAAGTCGGCGTTTTGCGCCGGGGCCCCCCCGACCCGGGCACCGGCGTGTTCGGCGGCGCTGCGCACCGCCGCGGCCGCCGCGGAACCGGTGTCGGTGGAGGCATCGGCTGTGGTCCACACGTCCACGACCGAGGTGCCGCCGCTGGTCCAGGTCGCAGGCGCGATCACCGCCTGGACCCCGTCGATGCCGGACATCGCCGTGCGCAGCTGGTCGGGGTGCGCGGTGAGGATCTCCACCGGTTGGGACAGTCCGGCGCCCAGCCCCGACTGATCCAGGCGGGAGATCGCGGTGGCGGCGGCGCCACCGGTGGAGGCCAGCGAGGCGTTGGTGGGTGGCCCGAGGCGTAGGCCCAGCGCTGGTGAGGCCAGCGCCAGCAACAGCACCGTGGCTGCGGCCGCGGCGATCCACCGATGAGCGACCACGGCCCGGCCGATGTGCCGCCACAGCCGGCTTTCGGGGTCCGCTTTGCGCCGGTGCGGCCAGGCCAGCCGATCACCACAGATCAGCAGCAGGGCAGGCAGCAGCGTCAGCGCGGCGATGACGCTGATCACCGGGATGAGCAGTCCGGTGAACCCCACGGAGCGCAGGAACGGTACCGGCAACGCGATCAACGCGGCCAGGCTGACCGCCACGGTGGTCCCGGAGAACAGCACCGCGCGCCCGGCCGTCGTCATCGCCTTTTCAACCGCCTGGGCGTTGTCGGCGCCGCGGCCGCGTTCCTCCCGCCACCGGGTGACGATGAGCAGGGCGTAGTCGATCGCCACGCCGAGGCCGATCAGGGCGAGCAGGTACTGCACGATGAAGGACACGTCGGTCAGCCCGGTCAGCCCCCAGACGATCAGGAACGTGGTCAGGATCGACCCGATCGCGATCGCCAACGGCATCAACGCCAGGAACGAGCCGAACACCAGCACCAGCACGACCAACGCGCCCACACCGCCGAACAAGGTCTCCACCAACACGTTGGACCCACCTGAACCGCCCCCGGCGGCCAGGGCATCCTGCCCGGTGACGACGACTGGAACCCCGATCTGCCGGCCGATGTCGCCCGCGACCTGCTGCAGCGCCGGCAGCGCCGCGGCATACCGGTCGGGTCCAGGCACCGGGTGCGGATAGACCATCACCACACCGGTCCGGCCATCTTTCGACCGCAGCGAAGGGGTTTGTGCGAAAGACACCATCCGTGCGCCCGGCGTCGCCTTCATCACCGCCTGCACCACCGGGCCGGCCTGTGCCGCGGTGACCTGGCGGGTGCCGTCCCCCACGACCAGCAGGATCGGGGCGTCATTGCCACCCGAGCCGACCGTCGCGGTGATCTGCTGGTTCGTCTCGTACCCGGCCTGGCCGGGTAGCCCGAAGTCGTAGCTCAGCGCCGACGTCGCCTTCGGGGCGGCGAACCCGCCCGCGACCGATAGAATCAGCCACGCCGCCAGCACCCACCAACGGTGCGCTGTCACCCACCGGGCCAACGTGTTCATCAGGTACCCCTTTTCCAGATTGCAGCGGACTGTCAGGGACCTTATACCCATGCATCAGGGTCCTTATGCCTTTGCTTTCAGTTTCGCTGCGTTGGCCGTGGGCCGGATCAGCGGGCGCGAGCACTTCGTGGCGGTGGTCGGCCTGCGCGTACCGCTGGGCGGTCAGGGTCCTTACAGTGGTCGTCATGGAACAGGCACCTGCAGACGAGGAGCACCCGGCGGCAGCAACGTTCCAGCCCGAGGACATCACCGGGTGGACGCTGGTCCGCACCTACCAGGTCATGGCCCGGCGCTTCTATGCGACCTTCGCCGAAGACGGCCTGACCCCAACGCATTTCGGTGTTCTCGCGCAGCTGGCCCGTCACCCCGGCACCAGCCAGGCAGCGCTGGCCCGCAGCGTGTTCATGACCCCCCAGGCCATGGGCGAACTGCTGACCTCCATCCAGACCCGCGGACTCATCACCCGCACCCCCGGGCAGGCCGGTAGACCGACACCGGTCACCCTCACCGATGCTGGACGGACGGCACTGCACCGCGCTGTCCCCCGCGTCGAAGCGATGAACCGGCCCGAAGCGCTCGGCCTCACCGCGGCTGAGGACGCCACCCTGAATACCCTGCTGCACAAGGTCCGACACGCCCTAGGTGACGACTCCTGACCCACGACCACGTACCAAGCTCACCGGCCTCGTCTAACTGACAACAGCCGTACTGCCGACCTCAGAACAGTCGGCGACGATTTAGCCGAAGTGCCCGAAAGCCTAACGTGCTACGGGACACGGAACCGTGTTCCCAGGCAGTGGACGAGCAAGATCACCATATCGTCGTTTGGGGATCCGCATACGGGGCATCGCATTCTCGCCCTCACCCGTCAGTCTTCTAGATCGAATGCCTCGTGGAACGCTCGCGTCAGTTCGTACTCCTGTTGTTCCAACAGCGCCCCGATAGGGCGCACCAACAGGTCCCGTGGGACGGTCGTGATGGAGTCCAGGTTGATAACCGAGTCGTGATCGAGCCCGTTGCGTTGACCAACGATCACCTCGCTGCGCAGACCTCGCACCGTGCTGGTGATCGGTGCGATCGTGACGAGCTGACGCACGGCCCTCACTTCCTCGCGAGTCAGCACTAGCACCGGGCGCGTCTTGTCGAGTCGAGCCAGCCAGATCGGGTGCATCAGTCGAGTTCTGACCACACCTGGCTGGCATTGCGCGTGGCCCACTCCGCGTATGCGTCGGACTCCAGGTCGGGATCGGCGCTCGACGCGTAGACCTGTGCGTCCTGCCCGGCGGCGCGCCGCCGAATCTCCCGCTTGATCACGCGGTTGATCACGTCGGCGCGGCTTCCTTCACCGGCTTTCGCTGCCTGGTCAATGAAGGCGGCCAAGTCGTCGTCGACTCGGATAGTCATCTGTACGGACATACCACAATCATACCACTGCGGTATGAGCTGCACCTCGTTCGGCTGCCCGGTGATCGTACGGGCCACCGCTGAGACCGCCTGTCCCATATGAGGATCGCTATACGGCGAGCCGTTTGGCACTCGCGTGGGCTATGGACGTTCGACGGAACCGGACGGCTTCAGATCCAGGACTGCGCCGAGCAGTCCAGCCAGGCCCAGCCGGTCCAGCCAAGGTCCTCGAGAAGGCGATGTCGGCCCGGGAACCAGCTAGGAAAGATCAGGTTTCCCGGGCGGCCGATCGTTGTGTGTGCGCATCGCACGGTAGTCCAACAGCTCGTTGATCACGCTGTCGGCGTAACTGGTTGACCGCAGCTCCGGAGCCGTAGGTGAATACGCCCTCGCCGATTCCTGTGATGTCCACGACGAGCGAGTTGAAGAAGTTTGAACTGTGGCGGCGGCAAACACGTTGTGGCTCAATGACTTCATCGCCCTGCGACTGACGAAGGCCAGTTGCGTGTTCGCCCGATCAAGGACGTCCGGTCCAATCGGATCGCTGCCCGTACTCAATGACGGAGGTGGGTATGACAAGTCGGCGACCTACGATGGTGGGGTTGTCGAGCTGTTCGCACAGTAGGCGGGCTGCTTCGCGGCCAAGCTGGCGTGCGTCGTAGGAAACCACGGTGAGGGGTAGTTGCAGCAGGTCGGCGAACTCGAAGTCATCGAACCCGGCGATGGCGGTGGTGGCGTTCCGGTCGCGGATGGCTCGATAGGCCCCGATGGTGTTGCGGTTGTTGGCGGTGAACAGGGCGGTGGGCGGGTGTGGTTGGTCCAGGATGGTGTGGGTGGCGTGGGTGGCGGCGGCGACGTCGGGTTGGTTGCGCCGGATGTAGCGGTCTTGCAGGGTGATGCCGGCTTCCTCCAGTGCGGCGCAGTAGCCGCGGAACCGTTCGGAGCCGGTCCAGGTGGAGGCGGGTAGTCCGAGGAATCCGATGCGGTGGTGGCCCCGGTCGATCAGGGTGCGGGTGGCTTCCCAGGTGCCGCCGAAGTCATCGAGCATGACCGAGTCCACCGTGATGCGGTGCGGGGGGCTGGCAGCCAGCACGACGGGCATGTGGGCCAGGTTGGCGGGGTCCAGGTGCTGGTGGTGGTTGGAGGTGGGGACTGCGATGAGGCCGTCGAGGCGGCGGCTGGCGAAGTCGTTGACCAGTTGGCGTTCTCGGTCGATGTCCTCGCCGGAGTTGGCGACGACGACGCGTAGCCCCTTTTCTCCGACGTAGGACTCGATACCCAGGGCGAGCTGGGTGTAGAAGGGGTTGGCTAGGTTGGTGATGACTACGCCGATCAGGCCGGTGGACCGGCCCAACCGCAGGTTCCGGGCTGATTCGTTGCGCCGGTATCCCAGGGCGGCGACCGCGTGCAGGATGCGGGCTCGGTTGCCCGGCGATACACCGGGGTCGTCGCGTAATGCTCGGGAGACCGTCATGGGGCTGACGTTCGCGTGGTCGGCAACGTCGCGCATGGTCGGCGACGCCGTCGTCGGTGCCGGACGCGAGGGGTTCATCGCGTCACGGGGTCCGGCGAGTCGTCATCCACATACGGTATCGCAATCATCGGTGGGGTCTTCGTCGGCGGCTGGCGATGTGATGCGGTGAGGAATGCTCCGGGCTCCAAGCTGCTCCGATCAAGGCGGCAGTATCCAGGTGGACCGCTTGCCGCGGTGTGAGGTCGCAGTTTCTGCTGCGGATTCCCGCCTGCAGGGCCGGCGCGAGGAGGTCCCAGGATTGCGCGATGGAACCTCCGACGACTAGGGCGTCGGCGTGGAACGTGTTGAGCCACGGCGCAAGTGCGCGACCCAGCTTGTCAAAGACGCGGTGCAGGGCCGCCTCGGCGGGGAGATCGCCTGCGCGGGCCCGGTCGGTGACCTCACGAACCCCGCTCGTTCCGGGGGCCATGGCGGCGATGATCGCCCGGGTGCTGATGGTCTCCTCCAGCGGTTTGTGATCGATGGTGAGCAGGTCGACCCGGCCCTGTGGTGGCACGGTGGTCCCGGTGTCGATGAGTTGTCCGCGGTCCAGAAAGGCTGAGCCGACGCCGGTGCCCAGGGTGATCCCGACGACCCGGTCCGCTCCGCGGCCGGCGCCGGCGAACCATTCACCGAGGGTGAACGCGGCCGCATCGTTGAGGAAGCTGATCGTGGCCGGCGGCGGGAAGAGAAACTGTCCGAGCATCGTGGCCAGGTTGATCCCGTTCAGGGCGTCGAATTTTCCGACCCGGACGTCGTAGCGGCCGACGCCGGTGGCGTAGTCGAATGGGCCGGGAAGGGCCACCCGCAGGTGGGTTCCACTCAGTGGCCCGAGCGTCGCTGCGCAGCGGGCGATCGCCCCGATGAGCTCTGGGGCGGCGGCGCCTGCGTCCAGTGGCAACCGCGAAACCGTCTCGGGAAGCACGGTGCACCAGTGCGGTTCCACGCGGGCAGCGGTGACGTGGCTGCCGCCGATCTCCAGCACCGGAACGAAACTCATGTGACGAATGCTTTGACGACTCTTGTTGGCTCGTCGCCGGTCCCGACGATCCGGTAGCTGCCGACCGAGGCGGGGATGACGATGGTCTCGGCGAAGGACAGTACGTGTTCGGCCAGTTCGGTGACGATCAGCACGGACTGGCCGGCGACGACGTTCAGGACGTGGAATCTGCCCTGGGTGGACTGCGTGACCTGCGCCCCTGGTTGCAGTTCCAGGCGATGGACCTGGAAGAACATGTCGGGGAGTTGGCCGATGATCTCCTCGTCCCACCCCGGTCCGGTCGCGATGGTGCGGGGCTTTGGGATCAATGTTTCCTGCACCGCCTGGCCGGCGCGGGTGGTGTCCAGGTTGGCGAAGGCGTGATCGACGTGCACCGGTCGCTGCCGCTGGTTGGATCCCTGGCGCAGCCAGTCGTAGAACCGCAGTGAATACAGGTAGGGGGTGGCGCTGATCTCCAGTACGACATTGTCCTTGCCGCTGCCGTGCGGGGTCCCTGCCGGGATCAGGAACAGTTGGTGCTGCTGGGCGGGGTGGGACTGGACGAACTGCATGATGTCGAATTCGACCCCGTGGTGGGCTGCCCGGTGCGCCTGCTCCTGGAAGTCGTCGACGTCGGCGTCGCCGTGCAGGCCCAGGTACACCACGTTCTCGTCTCCGCCAACCATCATGTAGTAGGTCTCGTGCTGGGTGTAGGGCCAGCCGAAGATCTCCTGCATGTAGGCGGGTTGCGGGTGGCAGTGCACCGAAAGGCTGCCACCGCCGAAGGTGTCCAGGTAGTCGAATCTGATCGGGAAGGAGGTCCCGAACATCTCGTGCACCTGCCCGCCGAGCAGCGCTTGCGGGTGGGACCCGACGAGCAGCTGGAACGGAACCTCCACGGCGGCGGCGCTTGCATCGCCGATGAGGATGCCGCTTTCGGGTGCGATCAGCTCATATCCCAGGGCGGTGTTCGGGGCGTCGGTGTTCATCGAGAGTTGCTGCTGGGCCCAGTGTCCACCCCACGGGGTGGTGTTGAACGTGGGTCGGGTTCGAAACGGCCGCTGAGAGAGTCCGCGGAGCGTGGCGCGCAGATCGGGACCCGCGATCGCTTTGGGCTGTTGCAGGTCTCGGGTGTCGATCCACAGGTCGATCTGGTCGGCGAGTTGCTCTCGGTGCCGGTCCAGCATCGGCCAGTCGATGTAGAACAGCCGCTTGGTGGTGGCCCCCTGGTCTCCGCGTTGACCCAGGTTGCGGCCACGGCCGGCGACGGTGTCGGCTTCGGCGAACCGCTTCGGGCGATCCAGGTACCACAGCACCTGGTGCTCGACCAGGGCCGCGCCCGGTCCGAAGACGATGCTCGCCCCCGATGCTCCCGAGGGGGCGGGGGGGAGATCGTCGAACAGATCCCGGACGCAGGCCGAGGCCAGCGTCGCGAAATCGGGATCGTCGGTCAGCTGCTCCACCGAGGCCGTCCGTGTCTGGACCTGCTCCCAGTCCACACAATGTTCCCGCATGTCCACCAGGTCGACCTGCCCGGCCAGCCCCCTCAGGCCCGCCAGCAAGCCGTCCCAGTCGGTGAGCATGGGTCCCTCGACGGCCACCACCGACCCGGGGGGAATCAACGCGATGATGCCCGGCCAGCCGCTGATCACGGTGCCGCCGGCCGCCGGGTAACACGGCTCCGCCTCGTACTGCGCCATAGGGCCCACCTTCCTACCGTTCATCGCTGATGACGTGACCATCAAATGGTTCCCAACCACAGCCCGGATGTCACTCCCGGCGACCAGGGCTGCTCAGGCCCCGCGAGTGACCAAACCTCAAGGGGGGACCTGTTTAATGGCCACGGGGGTGACCCTACCGCGCATTTGGTAGCTTTCAACGTCTTGCGCGAAATCAATGGTAGCGATACCGTGCTGGCTACGGCCGACCTCGGGCAGGCCGGTTTCCCTCTTTCGGTAGGAAGGCAACGATGCCAGAACACAGTCCGGGCACCGCCCCTTCGGTGCCACCTGCCCCGACTTCGCCTGCGGCCGGTGCGCCGGCGCTGGCGGCGGTGAACATCGCGAAACGGTTCGGCCACGTCACCGCGCTGACCGGGGTGAGCCTGGAGGTGGCGCCGGGGGAGGTGCTGGCCCTGATGGGGGACAACGGTGCGGGAAAGTCCACTTTGGTGAAGATCCTGTCGGGGGCGCAGGCCCCGGACGAGGGCGAGATCCGGGTCGACGGGCAGCTGGTGACCATCGATTCACCCTTGGCGGCGCGGGCTTTGGGTATCGAGACCGTGTATCAGGATCTGGCGTTGGCCGATGACCTGTCGGCCCCGGCGAACCTGTTCCTGGGCCGTGAGCTGGTGCGCCCCGGGCTGCTGGGAAGAATGGGGTTCCTGGATCGGCGGCGGATGCAACAGCAGGCCGCTGAACAGGTGCGGGCTCTCGGGGCCAGGATCCCGGACTACCGGTCCTCGGTGCGGATGTTTTCTGGTGGGCAGCGACAGAGTGTGGCCATTGCCCGGGCCAGCATCTGGGCCAGCCGGGTCATCATCATGGACGAGCCGACCGCGGCCCTGGGGCTGGTGCAGACCGCGCAGGTCGCCGATCTGATCCGCCGCACCCGAGACCGGGGGATCGCGGTCCTGCTGATCAGCCACAGCGTCCCGTTGGTGTTCGAGGTGGCCGACCGGATCGTGGTGCTCCGTCTGGGCACTGCGGCGGCGACCCTGTCACCGGCCACCACCAGCCACGACGAAATCGTCGCCGCCATCACCGGCGCATCGGTCAAGAAAGCAGGTGTCTGATGATTCCGGCGACCAGCACCCGCGGATCCACCGTGACGCCGCAGCCCGAGGACACCCCGCAGGCGAAGCCGCCCCGACTGAGCGTCGGCAACGTCGTCGCCGCGGTGACGGGTAACTGGGTCTTCCTGGCCCTGCTGGGTGTCATCGTGGTGTTCGCGTTCTGGGGTGGGACGACGTTCTTTTCGGTGTCGAACTTCCGGGACATTCTGTGGAACTCCACCAGCATCATCTTGTTGGCCGTGGGCACCGCCTATCTGATCATCGGCGGCCAATTGGATCTGTCGATCGGGTCGGTCCTGGTGTTCAGTTCCCTGGTTGGCGCGAAAATTGTTATTGCGGCCAGCGGCACCGTCGATCCAGGGACCGGGACCGCGCCGCACGCCACCTTCGGGTTGCTCTTGGGTGGGCTGAGCTGCATCGTCATCGGCGCCGTGTGGGGATTCGTCAACGGACAGCTGGTCACCCGGCTGAAAATTCCTTCGTTCGTGGTCACCCTGGGCACGTTGGGGATGGCGCTGGGCCTGGCGCAGGTGATCGGCAAGGGCACGGATGTGGTAGGCCTGTCCCCGTCGCCGCTGCAACATGCTCTCGGCACCCAGGATTTCCTCGGCATCAAGATCGTCGTCTGGATTGCGTTGCTCATCGCCGCGGTCGCCGGGATCGTGTTGGCCAAGACCCGTTTCGGGCAGTACACCTATGCGATCGGCTCCAACTCCGAAGCGGCCCGCCGCAGCGGTATCCGGGTGGACCGGCATGTGGTCATCCTGTTCCTGATGACCGGTGCGCTGGCCGGGCTGGCTGGGTTCCTGGAATTCACCCGTTTCACCACTACCTCGATCAATGGCCACAACTCCGACAACCTGCTGGCCATCGCGGCTGTCATCATCGGCGGCACCAGTCTGTTCGGCGGCCGCGGGACCATCTTCGGGTCCGTGGTCGGGGTGCTGATCCCGGTGGTGCTGAGCAACGGCCTGCAGATCGTCGGGGTGCAGCCGTTCTGGCAGACCGTGCTGATCGGGGCGTTCCTGATCGTCGCCGTCAGCGTCGATCAGGTCAAACGCAAACAGCAACTCAAAAGCTGACACCCCGACCCCGCCCGCATGCCCCCACGGGTCACCTTGTTGCCAATTACTTCTGAAGGAGAAACCATGTCGCCTCGCCCCCTGCTCGTGGCTGCCCGCCGGTCGCTGATCGGGCTTCCGGTGCTGCTACTGGCCATCACCGCCTGCTCCTCCACCAGCACCACTGCGAACTCCAACGGCGGCGCAGTCACCTCGAGCAGCGCCAACGCCGGCCCCGCCGCAACAACGTCCAGCGGCGAGGGCATGTCTAGTGCGCCCTCCAGCGCTGCGGGCGGCTCGACGGCCTCCTCCGGCGCGGTGATGTCCTCGGTCGCCGGGTCCAGTTCGTCGGCGGGAGCGGTGAGTCTGAAGGGGAAGACCGTCGCGTTCATCCCCGGTTGCACCTGCGACCCGTACTACTCCACCGAAACAGCCGGGTTCATCGCCGCCGCGCAGGCCGCCGGAGCGACACCACTGGTGCAGGGAGCAGCCGACTTCCAGGCGTCGCAACAGATTCCGGTGCTGCAGGCCGTCATCCAGAAAAAACCCGACGCCATCGTAATCGACCCCACCGACTCCACCGCGCTGACCGCACCGATCAACGCGGCGATCGCCGCCGGTATCCCGGTGATGACGACCGGTAACAACGTCAGCGGCACCAAGATCTTCACCGCCATCGCCGCCAGCTCCGAGGTCGGCGGCAAACTCGGCGCCCAGGAAATCATCAAGGACAACCCCAATGGCGGCCAGGTAGTCTTCGTCCACATCAAACCCGGCGTCAGCTCCATCGACGACCGCCTCAAAGGCTTCAAGGAAGCATTCGCCGGCAACAGCAAGTTCACCATCTTGGACAACCTGTACGCCGGAGCCGACTCGGCGACCCAAGCCGCTGGGCTGGTCTCCCCGGTGATCGCCGGACACCCCAAACTGGTCGGCATCTTCGCCTCCAATGTGATCACCGCCAACGGCACCGCCAACGCCATCGCCGCCGCCGGGAAAAAGGGCAAGATCACCGTCATCGGCTACGACGCCGGACCGCAGGAACTCATCGACCTCAAAGCTGGCAACCTCACCGCGATGGTCTCGCAAAACCCCGCTGTCATCGGCAAGCTCGCCGTCCAGGCCGTCGGCAAATACCTGGCCGGTGACCGTTCGATGCCGGTGGATCAGCCGTTCACCCCGTTGGTCATCACCGCGGCCAACCTGACCACCCCCGAAGCCCAGGCCGGGCTCTACAAATAGTCAACGCGCCCAGCAGATCTCGCACGCCATCCGCGGCGACCTGCTGGCCCGACTCGGGCGAGCAGCCCAGGCCCACCAAGCCTTCGACGCCGCTGCCCGGCTCACCCAGAACCAGGCCGAACACGCCTACCTGATCGCGCGACGCAACGAACTCACCTCACCACCCGAATGACACCGGGACATGGCCCGCCACAACGGCCGCGTTTCGGACTCACGTCCGCAGTCCCGTAGCTCGCCGATCCTTCTACGGTGCCGGTCAAACGATCTCGGTGATGGAGAGCGCATTGCCGTCGGGGTCGCGGAAGGCGAACATGGCTGGGACGCCGGTCCAGCGGAGGATGTCGTCGGTGTCGACCCCGACGCCCTGGAGGGCGGCGTGCGCCTGCTCGGCGTCGTCGGTGGTGAATCGGATACCGATCGCCCCCCGTGTCACGCCGGCTGCGGAGGGGTCGAGGGTGACGATCACGTCGTCGGTCCCGGGTGCGAGTTCGATCCAGCGCCCGCCATTGGGTGTCGGACTGTCACGCAGCGTGGTGAAGCCGAGCGTGTCGACGTAGAAGCGCAGCGCGGCGTCTTGGTCCTCGACCGGGATGCTGACGGTGCGGATGCCGGTGATATGGGTCTTGGTGGTGCTCATCGGGTGCTCCTTCGTGGGGTGGGCGGGATGCGTTCCTCGAGGTGGACGGTGATGGCGTCGCCGGCCTCTTTCCCGATCTGGGAGCGGACATCGGCGGGGACGGCGAGCTTGTGGGTACCGTCGCCCAGGGCCATGAACGAGCCACGGAACGGGTGACCGTCGATGCTGCCGCGGATGCGCACGAGGCCGCGGGTGCCGAAGTACTCGGCCGATCCGGGCATCACGACGTAGGTCCAACCGCCCTTGTTCGGGCTGCGTTGCAGCACGGCGGTGAAGTGCTTGTCCAGGGTGCTCATCGCGGTCCTCCGTAGCTGAGTGAGCCGGGCGTGGTGAGTTCTTGGCCGGTCTCGAGCCAGGTCTTGAGCCCGGAAAGGATCATCGGCCAGCCGCCGTAGAGGTGCTCATCGGCGTCCTCGGGTAGTTGGTCGTGGGTGACGGTGAGCCGACACGAGTCGCCGACCAGCTCGATGTGCCAGGTCACGCGGCTGGTGCCTTCCGCGGCGACGTCCTCGCCCCACACCGCGTGGTAGGTCTGCACCAGCCGGCGCGGCGGGTCGATCTCGAGGTTCTCGCCCTCGATGAGCGGGCCAGACGCACCAGCGTGGCTGACCTGGTAGCTCGATCCGGATGTCCAGTCGGACTCAATCCGTGCGCCGAATTGGTAGCGCGCCCGGACTTCGGGGTCGGTGATCGCTTGCCACAACCGTTCGGGACTGGTTCGGATGTAGATCTCGAATACCTTCTCCATGCTTGCCTCCAGGTCGCGTTTGAGATCGACGAGGCCGGCGGCCCAGGCCTCGGTGTACTTGCTGACCCATCGGTCGTGGACGAGCCGAATCGGGACAGGGTTCAGGTAGTGCAGCTTCTGCCGGCCTCGCCGGTGGGCCGTGACCAGACCGGCGTCCTCCAGCAGGCGCAGGTGCTTGGCCACCGCCACTCGCGTCATCGCGTACCGGCCCGACAGCGCGCCCAAGCTCTGCCCATCGTGGCGGAACAACTCATCTAGCAGTTCCCGCCGAGTCGGATCCGCGAGCGCCTTGAACACCAGTTCCACACTATCCACAATAGGAAACCAATTGGTTTCCTGTCAAGGAATATTACGGTACCGGTTCCCTTGGTGACCGCGCAGACCCGGGAGTCTGCACGCCTACCGGCGCTCGTCCTGTTGGAGGATCCGCAACTGGGATGGCGTGGATCGGCCGAAGGGGCGACGAGGCGCATCCCGTTGCGTATGACGGCAGACGCGGCTACTGTCATACGCGTGAGGACGGGTCGTGCGGATCACTGAGATCGAGATCGACGACCGCAACGAAGCGCATCTGACCAGCCATGGTGTGTCCA
>JAABUP010003229.1_pt1 | contig 29149 bp, 29 predicted proteins | sample 5559201 | NCBI WGS metagenome assembly JAABUP01 (sample SAMN10711887, study PRJNA513373) | rock metagenome | isolation source: Antarctica rocks | place: Antarctica | reverse complement strand
ATCGATGATATCATCATTAAAGTCATTAAAACAATTCGCCAGCTGTCCGAGGTGCATTAAAAATAAGAAATAATGCAATGAGGATCTATTCGATTAAATTTTATTCTGGCGGAGCGCGAGGAACATTGGTACGCGAGGATCATTAGTACGAGTACGGTAGTAATGCGTGGTCAGTTAAGCCATAGTTGGGTTATCCCAGGACTGAATCAAGGACGGTTTGGGATTAGAGGACTATTAGCTCAGTTCTAGGGCTATCAGCCCTAATCTAACGTGATTCAGGCTGATTCTTATAATTGAAGGCTAATGGGACTAACTTCAGGGCTCATATGTGAGGCCCTGGGCGGAAGCACCTCCAATTTGGGCTGATTGATGTAATCAAGGGCTGATCGGACTGATTGCAAGGCTTTTGCTTTAGGCCCTGGGCTGAACGATCTTGCGCGCTTTGCATAGTGATGCCTGTACGCATCACATGCCTGCTTTATTGGGTACAAAAGCTTCAGCAACGCTCGAGCATGCATGTCACCAGCGTGAATTTGACTGGACTATGCTGGTGACCTGCGCATATTGTATGTGATTGTTGTTGGTCATGTCCCACAAAAGGACGCACGGGTCAGGCGGCTACACTTTGACTTGTTTGAGTTTGGGATGTATACGATTGTCTATGTATAGGTCTGTGACTTACAAACGCCAGCCACTTGTGTGGACCTTTGCAGCTATGCTGAGTCTTTGGTACATGCTGTGCAATCCTCAACTGGTGGCTTAAACAAAGCAGAATAGTCAGCAACAAGATTGTGATGATGCGAAATTGTGTTGATCTTGGGTATTGCTTCGAAGTTATGAAAAGATCCTGGGAATCCTTTCGAAGGCACGAGAAGCGAGACTCCTGAGGCAGGCAGCTCGTAGGCGCGAAATTTTGTCATCATGACCGCGTGCTAACGGAAACTGTCACTCCCTAAAGTACTGTTTTGTACACCTGGAGCGAGGACGTGGCCTGCAGCAGCAGCAGGTCTGACCCTCTGAGCTGAAGGTGCGCAATTCACGCGCCTTTTCGTCACGCTCGAGACACTGTCTGCTGTGAAGCAAAAAGCGCTGTCATTTGCCAGCAGCCTTCAACAGGTTCGTGAAGTGCCTCCAGTGTGTCCATTACCGAAAGATATACACTGGCTGCGGCCGTCTATAGCTGAGCGTCATATTCTCAGCCTGGCATCGTCAGCAGTGTGGCACACTCATTGCCAGCCTGGCATCGTCAGCAGTGTGCACAGGACTCTACACCTTTCCTGCACCTCTGGCAGCGTACAATCAACAGCACACGACACAGCAGCCAGAGACCTGCTGTCAGCGGGGCGGCTAGAAGGCTCATGACAGAGCAGCAGCAGCAGGACCCGTCAGGCAGGGTTCAGCAGAGGCAACCTATGCAGCACCTTGCAGCCGCAGCACTTGCACAGGTTGTGCTGTGCCGGAACAGTGCCATGCTGACATCATCTTGCCTCTCAGCGCAGAAACGCAGGTGAGTTATCGCTACTGCTGTACAGTCCCGCCGTCGTCAGCCTGTTGAAAACTTCTACAGAGCGCCCTCTGATGATCAGCCTCTCACGCGGGCACTGCAGGCGAGTCATCAAGTGCAAGCAAGACAGTGGTAGCAACCTCTATGTGCAAGGCGTCCGCCATACGCTTCCCAAATTGGTCAAGCAGGTATTTGCATCGGCAAAACAGCTGTTGAGTTGCCTTACTCAAGCGTTCAAGCCATGTTGACCATCACTAGAGGTCAAGTAAGTCACCAAAGCTGCCCTTGTATTGGATGCAGACAAAGCGAGGCTCCATCTTGTCGGGCAGATGTAGCAAGGACACTCTACAGGCTCCCAAGAATTTCAGTGTGACAGTGGTGCAGCGCCAGGTAATCTGACTGTCGAGCCCTTCTGATGCCATACAGTGTACTTTTACTGTTTGTCAATGGCTGTTGCACCCATGATTTGGACGGCATACATGTGATTTTCAGTAAAGCTTGGCCTCAGCATCTGCTCAGATCTTGCATGTACATGGGTTCGGACCTTATTCAATGTTCAGCTCTTTCACTGGTTTCTGCAGCCTTTGGTTCTGTCTTTCAAAGACACATACTAGCGTGCACAGCTGTCTGGTTTGGTGTGCCGTCCATATGCAGTCTTGTTCCATATGCAGCAGTATGTTGCTGTGTGCTCTATTTGATGACAAGCTCAGCATTGATACTGGGGCGCGTTTTGTGACAGCGCACTGCACTGTGCCTGATGGCCAACAAGGTACCTTTGTTATGTCAATGTAAGCAAGCTCTTCTGACTTCAGCTGTAGAGTATTGCATGTTGCAAAAAGTTGCAGTTACGTTTACTCTGTTGGAACATCAAAGCCTATGCTTGTTGGCAACCCAAAAGGAATAGAATTTGCAAGCTGAGAGCTGCAGCTGCATACTCAATTCTGGCAACATTTCTGTTGTGTCTGCCTTGACATTAATGGTTAGCAAACCCAATGGTGGTCCTGTTCAGTTCTGCACAATTCTAGCGCCAAAGCAGTAGCTTTCACCTGAGAGTAGATGTCCCTGTGTTGCTGTGAGCAGACAGAACTTACAAGCAGCCATAGTTCCCATCATGTCCAGTCACGCATGCATTCATGATGCAAGACATAGCTGCAATGCTGTGTGGCATATATCTATGCACCCTATGCCTGTATATGTATTTGGCCAAACATTACCTGATGCTCTGCAATGGTGTGCAGTATGTACAACCACTGACTCGATGTATCACACCTGAGGCATTGGAAGATTGCGCTTTGCGATGGTGCAACAAGCCATCTGAAGTCTTCCTGGTGAGCTCTTTGCCATGATAGGACAAACTGCCTTGCACAACAGGCGACTTGCCATATGCCTATTGCAGCTTTTGGGCATGCTGTTGACTGCCAACAGCCTTGCTAATGTGAGGCCCTTGTTATGTTTGTTGCGTAAGTGTCAAATGGCGGTGGGTGTGTGCATGCGCATTCAGCAGTACATCTTATGGTCGTGGGCTGCACCTTTGCCTTGTACATTCTCTGTTATCTCGTGCATGCTCTGACTTGTGCTCTCAGCAAACAGTGTCATCTAGGCTGTGCTGCAGGCTGACAAAGATGACACCTCATTTAGCCTGGATAGGTACTCCTGTCTAGCTGAGGCGTTGCAGTATGCAGCCACGGTGCGGCAGCCAGCATGCCAGGCACACAACGCCAGTTCATAGCACAGGCTGGCCATCAACCCCCTGGACCCCCCACCCGCAAGCTGCCAAGCAACATGTGGGACAGTACATTCATGGCTTACAACGAGCATCTTTTGTCTAATTGGACAACACAACTGCCTGAGATGGCCTCAAGGCAGCTGCACAATCCACTCAGAGCAGACCCCATCACCACAACAAATGGACTTTTGCTCAGACTTGAGAGTGCTAGGACTGGCAGCCTCACTTCAATGGACTTGGATACTGCCAATAGTGCTTACACAGGTTCACCTGCTTCATTGCACAACGGTAGCAGCAGGCTACCAGTTGCAGCCCTGCTACAAAATAGTGCCCAGCACGGCGCAGCTGCCTCCCATAATTGAGCGTTCTTTTGTAGGTAGGCAAACATACATCACTCACAGAAGCGCCTGTCTTGCCCACCCCCCAATCATCCATCCACCCTGTCTTTTTGCTTGCTTACTCAACTTGATCATGCAGCACAGACTGCAACACCCATCATTTGTGCGTTGCCGATGTCCTGGTGAGCTTGAAGGGTCTCTGCGTTGACACTTGGTTCTTGTTCAGCAATCAATACTGCTATGCAAAGTCCCAGATGGTCAGATGCATGTAAACATGCAACACAATCTTTACACCCCACACTTTCAGAGAACCAGGACAACCTTGTTGTCCACAGCCTTATGCATTGCTACATTGCATAGCCTTCAGGGTCACATTTTCAGCCTGGTATGCAAGCTATGCTGCAGATGCATCAGTGTTTACTGAAGATACTGCTAGCACACGGCCATTGACTAGGGTCAGAGAAGGGCAGGGTTATGCACATATGTCAGACTGTAATGCTGCTGACAAACACCTCGATGTGCAGGCTGTTCTGGTTCCCTGTTCAGCAAGGACAGCAATGCTATGCCAAAGCTGTTGAACAGTGCTCCCAGACCTTCCAACTCATTGTTCAGAGCGTACTCATCCCCTTTGTCAGCTTCTGATTTGGTCCTTCACCCACACTGCAATTCCTTGGCCACCCCTGCTTGGCCTCAGCAGACACCAATTGACCCTTTGGTACCTGTGTCACAGCCCTGGCAGGCCCTGCTGCAGCCGCCGCATCAGGGCCCCTCTCAGCGTTTCCTTCAGGCCCCCCTCCGGGCCCCCCTTCAGGCCCCCCTTCCGCCCCCCTCACAGCCCCCCCTTCAGGTTCCTTTTCAGGAGCCTTTTCTGGACGTCCTTCAGCCCCATGACTGGCATGCCCTCAAGTCAGCACTGACCCTGCAGACCTAGCATTTGCAGTACACACATTCTGCAGATTGGATGTGTGGCCTGAAACACCTCCTATCTTGGCACTACATCACAGCCTCAAGGCAGATCATTACTCAGGCCCGCAAGCATCTGATGTCAGACATCATCAAGGTCCACATGCTTGTAGTTGTTGCGGCTGCCTCTGAAAACTTGTCTGGCGTCTGTCAGCGCGTTAGACTTGGGGTTTTTTACTGGTGTTAGCTGACGCAGCATATAGATTATGCTATGAGTTTTGACAGATATTCAAAACACATCGTGACAAAAAGCAATGCCTGACAACTTTGCTGTGCTCATGTGTGCAAATCCCAATTGGTGTACTGATTTCCGGACTTCGACTGAATCTGAGACTTGTATTCAACTGATGGCTGCAAGGGCCCCTCTGTGCTAGGCTTCTTCCATGGATTACTGCCAACAGCAAAGCAAGCTCAACTGTCTGCTTGCCAGTCAGGGTTGCAGCAACACAGTCTGCACAAGCTTTGCACAGAAATACATGGAATCACACGTGGACACCTGTTGACGCACAGTGAGAGTGCAGTTTCTGCAAAACAAAGGAAAATGTGTATGTAGCAAGGCAGCAGGTGAGTAGTCGTCATGCGTCTTTGCTCACTTATAGATCATATGGTGCTGCATTCCATATGACTCAATCTGCCATGCTCTGAAGATGTCTGCCCTGGGTCGTGAGTCTTCTTGGATGCCTTGTAAGTGATGAATACATAGCTCAAGCTCCATGCATACGCAAATCATGAGACTAACGTCTCTCCAGCATGCCGTTATACACTGTGCGATCGCCTAAGCAGTGGTGGCAGCCTACTAGATGTTGGTGGCCGTACAGGTAACATTTGGGAGCGCAATCATTACGCAGCAGTCATGACATCGCACTGCCATGCATGATCCACTGCAGACAAAGATGTGATGAGCGCCTGTATGCTTGCGCGAGCGCTTAATCGTCTGTGTACGAATGTCAAACTATTTCAGCAGTTATGTGCAGATCTGAGCACATCTAGGTCAATCAGTCTCAGTAAATCATACGGCAGATCACAAGCATCATGATCATGCTGCCAGCTTGTACACCTGCTTCTCACACTTGCCCAGCTGCATTATTTTCTTTGCCATAGTTGCTGTCAGATTTGTTGTATGCCTATGCATCAGTCGCAGCATCAATTAGCTTGCAACACACAGCCTTGCCTCTGCTTCTGTGGCTGATATTGTAGGTCAGAAGACAACTTTCAGGAAGCGTACATTTAACCAAAGCAAGCTGACATTGCAATAAGCAGTGGATATTACTGCTGCTTCTTTTGGACTGGTAATTGACTCTCTACAATCTCTGACTGGAAGGCCATGTAGCCCTTCTGAGGGGGAATCTTAGCTGGGAAGCTGTATCTCAGCATCCTCTCCCAGCTTAGGCACACCGCAAAATCAATGCAACTTAGGATGACAATTCCGGATCTGAGTGGCTCAGGAATGGGCACCTGCAAGGACCAACACACCTTAAAGTCACGTCAGGATCAAAACTGCCTGTACTATGACCATATACCAAAGTTCTCGTTTGTGACACAATCTTGCAGCTTGTGATATAGTATTGTAAGTATTAATGCAATGTGCTGATGATCCCAGAACAAGGTGCTGCAAGTAAACACTCAACAGGCTTGAAGTTGGCAGGAAGTCATGAGACAAGCAGCTGGCAATGGGAGCTGAACAAAGGCAGTGCTATGTTGCTTACCAGTGAGAAAGCAGTGCCGATGCCCATGACATCATATATGATGACTAGGCAGAAGATGTAGGAGTACTTCAGCATGTTGAAGAAGCCCTTGGTCTGCTTGATGGGCGTGTTGAATGGTGCGCCTTGATAATTGCATGCAAAGGTGCTGAGCTGGATGATGAAATTCACCACAAAGCAGACAGTGTTGACCAGATTTGGCACAAAATCTGCATCAGGCTTCTGCTTCTGGTCCTGCACACATCGCTTTAGCCCGTCAAATGTAAGCCCTAGTTTGTTTTCAATGCTTACCCATTTGCTGACATGCACAGAGCGTCATGTGCCAACCAGCGTGATGACTGTGCAGCAGGGCTGACACAGAGACTGCCAGCACACTTTGACACGGATCAAGGCAGCATTACACAAGCGCAGTGACATAAAAAACCACGTGAGCCACTTTTGATGAAAAACTGCTAAAGCGTTATATGTCAGAGGTCATTGCTGACTTTGAAGGCTTGCTGGCGGGGTAAAGCAAGAAAACTTCACGTGAGCAACAGGACTCACAACAGTGGCAGCAAAGTGCACCAAGGCAGCATATGCCATACTGCGTGCCTACAGCTTACCTCTGGCATGAGCCTGAGAGCACCAAAGTAGAAGGAGATGAGGAGGGCAGTGTGGACTGCGGCCTGACCCAGCACTGACAGGAATACGTACAGGCTGAAGATGGTGGGGTGAGGCCTCTCTGCTGACAGTGTAGGCAGGGGGGTGGAGTTGGAAATGACAAAGAAGAGTCCTGTGGACAGGAAGCCCTGCACTGTTGCTTGCATGTCACCCAGCTTGACACCCTGCAGTTGCAGCCACAGATCAGACCAGATACCAGCATTGATCAACTGTCAATTTAGGCAATCATGTAGCTGACAGCGCGGTGGCTAACAGAGGAAGCATGCAACAGGCAGACTGAAATGTAGGCTTGACAGCAGCACAGTCATGCTTGCACGCGTGTGCAATATGCTCACATGAGCTTGGCAGGCACAAGAAGGCAGGGGCACTGAGAAGGCTGACCTGCAAATACATGACAGATAGAGAGTAGGCGGTGGAGAGACACAGCAGGCCCAGGATTTTGAACATCTGGACTGTGGTGACCAGGGTACTCCTGCCCTGTTTGAGGATGTCAGTGCAGGGCATGATGTGGCCCTGCTTGGCTGTGAAGGGAGATGCCATGGATGCATCTCCTGGCTTCACCATGGCTACCTGCAAGCAGTGTCATCAAGCCTGCCATACTGTTGATAAAAATGATCAGAGTGCCTGCACATGCAACAGCAATGCGCATCATTTTGGTGATTTGAAAATCTTCCTTACACAGACTGTTATTTATACTGGGAGCACAAGCCAAATGAGAGCTGCATGATCAGATTGCCACCTAGCTTTAGCTAAACTCATGACAGTGTTGACAGCCATCACGGGAGATTTTGCACAACAATATTCTGGGTTACCTGGCCATCATCCAGGGTGCTGGTGTCCAGGCTGTCAAGCCAGAGCGCCATCTCTTCCAGCTTGGGTGTGACAGGCTTCCCCTTCTTCTTCAGGTCATCCAGCATCTTGGTGCCAGCTCCCTTCTTCTTTGACTTCTGACCTGCACCTGTAGCGCAGAAGAGTGTCCAGCATCTGTAATCCTTCCAAAATGTCATGGTCACTTCAGCATTCCCTTGGTGGCAAGCAGAGCGTTTTGCTTGGTTGCAGATACAGACTACTGCACTGCCTGAGGAGCATTGCATGTAGAATGCAAAGTCAACACATTGCATTATGCCAGGTAAGATGCCGAGTGTTACTGACAACATCATGCAGCATGCGCTTGGCACAGTCCATTCAACACCACTGCCCAGTCAATTCAATAGCAAACCAGTGCCAAGCAGGGCACATCATGCTCTTGGCATTACAGCATCATGGAACAAGGTGCAAGTGGCTCTCGTGGTGCTGCTCAACAGTGCAGCCACACTGCACCACAGGCCTGGAGCTCACCAGGACCAGTTGCACTGACAGCACCCTTGTCACTTGGACCAGGCGCAACAAGCTGCCCAGGAGTGGGAGCAGGGGTGGCAGGGCCATTGGAGATGGGCGGCGGCCGGATACCGCGGCGCAGAGCTGCCTTTCGATTCGCTATATCTTTCTGCCGCTGTTTAAACTGCTCCTCGCGCTCCTTCTGTGCCTTGAGCTGAGCCTCGGAAGGAGGCAACAGCGCCACCCCAACATGTGCCGCTTTCAGAGCTCCAACGTCGTTTGTGCCGTCTCCGCACATCAGAGTCGTCCATCCCGCCGCTCTGAGCGTCCGCAGCACAAGCTCCTTCTGATCTGGAGATACTCGAGCAAACACCTGCAATCCCATACCACTTGGAGCTCTCCAAACGTATCAGTGCTTCTAAGGAAGCTGATGCAAGGTTAATGGCGTGAGCCTGCGCAGTGATGGACTGGCATGCATGTCTACAAGCAGGTTGTTTGTGTGAGCTTGGTAAGCGGTACTTCGCATTTGCTGTTAGGAGCAGCAGCAACACTGTAGTGAACAGTAGCATAGTACAACGGTTCAGCAGTACCTGAGCAAGAGGAATGAAAGCAGCTTCTTGACCAATCTGCTGCAGATGCGCCAGGCCATCTCCAGATATGCACAGGTCCCATTCACTTGCCATTTGTAGGACAGCTGCCCTGTCCCGGGTAAACTCCAGGTGAGAGGACTCGTCTGGTGTGATCCACTCAAAATGGCTGTCAGGTTCAGCCTGATCTGGATGCTTATGCGCTGGGACCGCTGTTCCCCTGAAGCAGAAATAAGCTGCATCAAGCATGCATGCATACTTTGCACAAGGCACTTCCTCTCTGCTACAGTGGATTAAAGGCATATGTGTGAACAACACAAACATGTTGTTTCAGGCCTGTGTGTCTAAAGGAGCATTTGCAGGGTTGGCTACTAATCTTGCCTCCAAGCGCATTGAAAGGAAACGTTCTGCAAGTGCTTTGCATTGGCAGAAGCTTACAGGCAGGTTATGCTTTGTCGAGCCAGGCACAAGAAGCACTCAAGTGCAACAAGCAGTCTGTACATACCTATGCACAAGCAGCAAGACTGGTCTGTCCACGATGTGAACCTGGGCAGCTGTGTAACACGCTGTGAGGGGTGCATCCCCTGTGATCATGACCAGCTGGTGACTAGACTCCTTCAGCATCTTCAGTGCCGGCTCAGACTCTGGCTTGAGGGGGCACCTCAGCACTGCAAACCCTCCAAAGCTCAGATCCTTCTCAATCTCTGCTCTTGGCATGGTGCGAAGGTCTGAGGCGGTTGTGGTGCTGTCCAGCTGCTTGTAAGCCAGCGCAATAACTCTGCAAGGAGATGGGCATGTAAAGAGCCTCAGATGAGCAGATATGTCTTGTATAGCACTAAATGGTGACAAACAGTGTAGAAACCTGCTGATTGTGATGACGTGTCTCCAAATGAAGATGCTTGACTACCCAGATGAACAAGCCAAAGATACAAAACTTGTTACATACAAAAATTCCTGAATACTGAGCACAACAGAGAAGCAATGCCAATCTGCCAAGTGCAGCCTATTCTTCTGTTTTGTGGCAAGCTTGTACAGTACAGAGCAGGTTGGCAGCGGGGTGACCTGGCACCCTGAGAGGCGTAACGCTTGTAGGACTGCTCATAGTCGGCAGGCGCATCACGCAGGAAAGGCTGGACCACTTCAGGCGCCCCTTTCAGCAACGCCCATAGTGTGGACCCACTGCCCCCTTCGTTCTCTACCTACCAGAAGCGACAGAGCACAAGTAACACATAGGAGGACAGCACTCCACTCACATGCGCTAGGGTGAATGTACAGGATCACATGTAATAAGTGTCACCATGGACAAGGAACAAAAACACATCAAGACATGTCTTGAGTGCTTGCAGTAGCTTGCATGATTGCTCATTGCAAAGCATGATGCCAATCTCCAGGCATGGTGCTGCAGGACGTACCCTGACCAGCGTGGCCATACGCTTCAAAGCAGATGTGAAATGCAATCTGTGCAGGATGGTCACCACCTCCTTTGGTTTGCCAGTAAGCTTAGGACTGGTCACAGATTTCTCTGAATGCTGCCAGCCTGCAGCATGTACATACATGACTGTGTGAGTGCTCAAGTCACAAGACAACAGAGAGAAAATAGACTGGCTGTGCTGGACGCTAGACAAATTGAGCATGCCTTGGGTGGGGGGTGGTGTGTGTAAAAATGCATGATCGTGAGATGCATGGCAAACAGTGTGTGTGATATTCACATGACAATAGTGTGAATGTCCTGCAATTGTGACAGACTTGCAAGCCAGCAACCAGCCCTTCATGCAGTCAAAAACGAGCACAATGAGAGGTGTGAAAGGTTCCTCATCCAGAGGCAATCCAATGTAGTTGATACTTGTGTAGGTACTTGTGTGGCTTACCTACGGCTGTGAAGGAAGCTTTCTCCAGAGGGTCCCCTACAAACTTGCCATCTACCTGTATGAGGGCTTGGCAGGAGGCCAGCACACGCACCACCTCTTCACCTGCCTGCTTCATGTCTGTCACCAGCTCCTCCCCCTTGCCTGTCAGCCCTGTCAAGCCCTCCAGGACCATGTTGTCTGATGTCAGGGTACCAGTCTTGTCAAAACAGCAGATGTCCACCTGTGTCAGTAGACTGGCTTTGCCACCATACCAGCAAGCATACACTACTGGCTGCAACCCTGACTCTCACAGCATGAGCTTGTGTGCTGTGCAGTGTGGAGCTTGGACCTCAAATCAGAGTTGAGCTGTCAGTGCACATCAACTGGCTGTTAATAGATAATGCTGACACACAGGCTGGTCACTGTAGCACTAAGTTCGACAGCATGACGATACAGCATGAAACCACTAGCGCGGGATAAAGCTCTGTACGTACTTGTAGGGTCAAGCTCAGCTGGCACTGTGCAAGTCATAACCGGCTTTTGTTGTGATGCACAGGTCACCTTTCCTGCCAGGGGTATCCTGAAGGGCTCTGTGCAGAACACCAGCTTCTTGGACAGAGCTAGCAGGGAGGAGTTGACAGCAATTGTGAGCTCCATGGGTAGCTCTGGGGGGATGACGGATGTCACAATCATGGTACAATTCAGGAATAGCTTGAATCGGTTGCGGTCAGGGTCCTGCAAGCAACACTCACATTGGCACAGCAACACTGTTGTCTGAATCATGTCATGACCAATATCATCATCCTGCATACCTATGTCATCATTCTGGTCATGATGAAACAGAACATATGACGCTCCTGACACACACAACAGTAGGACAGGTGCTGTAAGACCTGGCACACTCATATGGGCAGCTCATACAAGCTGGATGAATGACTCATGTCCAAACATATAAGAGCACAGGCAGAAAGCCAACTTGAGAGGAACAAATTTCAGCATGTGTGGCTTACCTGAAGGCCATGATACAGCACATATGCAGAGGCAGCAATTGCAAAGACCATGAGGAAGAGGATGAAGAGGCCAGTCTCCCAGTTGTTGGCACTGACGTGCTCGGTTGAGTACAGAATAGTCCTCATCAACCTCCCTGCAAAACAACAGCAGCTTTCTTACGAGCAAAAGATCTGCAAACTATCAATGTTCAGTCATGCACCGCACTACACATTTGTCCCTGCTCAACTTGTTGACAGCATAAGTGAGCACAAGATACAATGACATTGCAGAGCAAACAGGCTCTTGTTGGTGGTTGCGCTGCCGCAGCGTTTCAAAGCACAGAACATGTGTACGGTAACAGTGACTAGAGCGGTCTGCACCTATGACAATATGGAAGCAAGTGCCATGCACACAATCAGTGGTTTCACCTGAAAGGGATTGTGGTGTATAGATAACAAGGCATACCTTGGGATGTCTCGAAGCCAGTTCTCAGAACGATGGCAAGGCAAGCTCCATCTGGTGTCTTGATATGTGCATCCTTATCACCAGTATGCTGCAGCAGCTTGGTGCCACTGAACAGCACATGATTCTTGTCCCTTTTGATTGACAGACGGTGCTCCAGGCCCTCTCCATGAGCAGCTAGCTCGTCCCCATCAGGAGTGCCTACTGGGGCTTTCCACTGAGGGGTGGACTCTCCTGTCAGGACGGCCTCATCCACTATGCAGGTGCCAGCTAGCAAGAGGGCATCGGCTGGCACTAGCTTCTCCACATCACCAGCATTTGTGCCTGCCAACACTGACATGTTGCACAAACTTTCTGATCTTGTTGAAACCCCACAAATGAAATATGTATTTGCATGCAACCCCAATACATACACGCTCTGTGATTGCTACATCAACCCAACTTAGCATCTACCCCAGGATAGTTGTGGCAGCAAAATCATGGTGGCTTCAGCGTCACCACTGTTGCCACCACATCATACCCAGTGGCTTTGTGATGCACACAGCCTGCTGTGCCAACGCAGCCACATTGACACTACGACTGACCAACCTCCAGCAGGGCGACCAATAGAGATGACATCTCCAGGCAGCAGGGCATCCCCAGGCAGCTGCTCCCACTTGCCCTGGCGGTACACCATGATGGGCTGCTTGGGGGTCTGCAGGGACCGCAGCTCCTTCAGGTTGCGCAACCTCTGTGTCACCACGGTGCTCTCAAACATCACCAGCATACCCAACGTGAATAGGGAGTAGTACCTGCACCGTACCTGACACTGTTACCTGCAGACGCTTTGGCACACTGTGTGCTCAGCAGCAGCATCGCAAGACCGTTTTGGCGCACAATGTGCCTGCACTATGCCAAAGCAACATGCATCAAAGCTCTCAGACTTAATACAAGCAACAGTACATGAACAGTGCACTCCTGTTCAGAGTGCCATGGCAGATGCCTGGGAGCCTCCGGGTGGCTGCTGCTTCTGTACACTGATGCTGGCTGGTACTAATGCGACTGCTGTGCTGGCATGCATCAACCTGCTGACGAGAAAAAGGACAGGCAAACAAGGCTGTTCAGTGATGCCAGGCAGACAGCCAGTAGATTTGCCAAGCAGGAGAAGGTCTTACGCACCAATATTCGTCCAGAGCCCACAATCCAACGCAAAAAACTTGAAAGCAGAAGAACGGTGCCAAAAGCTGTTCCCCCAGAAGACTTGAGAACTGAGGAATTGGTACCACAAACTTGTTTGGGCCCCATCGCATTAAAGCTGCCAACACCTTGCTCTCTGTGCCATAGCCTGTGCTCTTTCGGTAGTGAGAGAAAGTCTCCTGCAGCAGTGATAGGGCATACTACAGATCACACAGCCTTAGCTGAATATCAAGCTGGTAAGTAAATACGGGCCTTGCCAAGCTGCCTGCGCTACTGATACTGCATGTCTTGCTTTGTCATTCCAGTGCACATGACTGGTGCATGGTGTGCAGAGTGCTTATCCTTCCAGTAATGCAGGCAATGCATCTCTGCTTCAAGAAATGCTCAAGCCAAGGCCACTCAGCTTATAATTGCAGCAAAGCCTCTGATGGTAAGCGGTGCACTGTGCCTTTTATAGCTCAAGATTGGCATGTGCTTGCAGTATGTACATGCATGCTGATGAGACCAGACCAGCTGCCCTACTCGAGTTGGGTATTTCAGCTTTTCAAACATGTTGGTCGTCTGATCATAACAGAATCGTTGTCTGTGGAACTCAAAGCTGATCTCCTCCTCTGCTCCTGTTCCTTCACCCTGCATGACTGATGCCTTTTGTGAGTTATCTAATGAATGCTGACTGACATTATGTTAAAGGCTACAAGCAAAGCAACACATTGCTTTGTCAAATGATATAACTTACCACTGCCCTCCGTTGGACTTCCACAATATCTTTCTTGCCTGCAAAAGTGCCTGGCAATACCTGCATTCCAGGTATCAGTGCAAGACTGCTAACAACAGACTGTAAAAGCAGGTGTTTCGTGCAAGGTGCTGCCTTGACTAACCTTGCAGTGTGATGCTTGACTCCACTTTGAACAGGCTTTGAACGCCACTATGCTTCTGACGCCCACTGACCAATGTGAAAGCAACCTAATCAGGGCATGCCCAGCTAAAACAGACCCGAAAAGAACCTTCCACCAGGACCAGGGCATAAATCTGCGAGTTTGCAAAACGTTCTTGTTACGCGCTGCATTTCGTGCAGATCGATCCTGCAACAAAGTGTATACATGCATAGGCTGCGTGCATTGCTACAGTGGCAAGCTTCCTGCCAGATCAAAGTCTCACCCTTTAGTCGACATGGCGCTGCTGAGAGCTGCTATCACGACAGCTGGGTAAATGACGTAGAAAGGGGCCGTGTCCAGTCGCCACGTCCGTTCTCGCGACTTGTGAAAGGTGACAGACTTGAGTTCATTCCCGCTGACACCTGGTGTAGCCATTTTACCAGCTTCAGGAGTTACCATCGGCGGCCGTCAGCACATCAGTAAGGACGCCGCATATGCATCCTGATTTCTTTGTTCTGGTGGGACCCGGGCGATTTGTCAACCGTGGAGCCAAGGCATCGCAGGCATGCAAACCAGGCTTTCGTCGTGAAGACGAATGCGTAAACAGCTTCTTCGTCTGCAAAGTCCCTTCGAAACGAACAAGCGCGTGTTTGCAAGCGCCCTGCAGAGCAGAGCAGAGCAGGGCGCTTAGTTGTTCTCTTGTGGTGCAAGTAGCACATGAATTTCAAGTCATACTGCTTGCCGTTTCGTCACGTCAGAGGTGTCCTGGATTGGCCATTGACTTGAGGTCTCATTTCTGCGCAGGCACACAACCTAGCCTTGCAAATGCAATGAGCGCCAGTCTGCCCACTGTTGTTCTAGATCAGTCTCGACAAAATTCAGCTGCTCAGCTGGTCTGACAGTCACTCAACTCCCGGAGCGAGGCATTGTAGAGCAATGGTCGCAAGCATGTTTGCCTCAGACATGCCATGCAGGCACCTGCCTTTGCTGAAGGGACATACTGGTGTCAAACCAACGAAGCCCGCCCTGCTTTGTACTTACAACAGACGGCCTCGACCACATACACCCCTGCACATAGCTTCGCATCGACGGTGAGTCCCTCATCAGCCGTGTTCTGTGGCTCTGCTGTCGCTAGCAAGCGACGTTGGTTGTTGCAGGCTTAGTCAGCATAGTGTCAAACGCTGTTGCCAGTCTCCAAACACAACAGCCACGTGCAATGCCACTGGGTATCAGGTTCCTCGTTCCAGATGTCAGCCCGTTTCTGCAAGTAGGATGTGCAGCTCTCCAGGCAGAAGTCACAGGGTACAGGGCATAGCAGCAAGCAAGAGGTGACCAGAACTACGCAATCATAATCACTTTGGGAACCAGACTTCCCTGTCTCTGAACATGTGTCTGTGCACAACTCCAAAGAGTAGTTCTCTGCTGCACAGGAACAGTCCCAGCGAAGCCCCTGTAGCGCCTGACCCTGTCAAAACATCAGCAGAACGCGTGAAGCGTCTAAAAGTTCTAGTGCAGCTACGAAAGCTGTACAGAAATTTGTTGAGGGCTGAGCGTCTTCTGTCTACCTCCTCGCCCGTGCATCAGAAGCCTGAAGAAGTAAAACCCAGCAAAGGTGGTGCCTGCCTGCCTGCCATGGCTTTCACAACCCTCTCTTTTCTGCCTGCACACAGCCCTGCCATAATTACGGTGCTCGTGAGCGCTCAGCAACGCTAGGTTGTCTAATATGTGCACTTGAGTTCATCTTGCACATACCTTGATATGCAGGCAGGAAAGCCAAGAGGGTTCCTGTGCCAGAAGACAACCTACAGGAGCAGGAAATGCTGGAAGCTGCCATTGAAGTAGTAGCTGAAATGCAGCTGACAGCAGATGAGCTGAAGGTGCACCTCATTTGCCAGCATATGTGTTGCTTTCATGCAATTATGCTGATAACATAGGCAGGACAATGCTAAATCTAAACCCCTGGTAGCAGAGCAACTCCACATCTTGGCATGGTAAATGCTGTGTCTGCTGTGTCATGTAAACTATCCTGTGCTGTAACGCTCGATTATTGAGGTTACTTTGCAAGCCAACTGACAACCTTCTTGTGTCATGCACAGCTTGGCCTCAGAAGACTGGTCGCTGGTGAGAAGGACTTCTGCCAAGTCTTTCAGCCAGATGATCAAACCGATGCAAAAGAGCAGATAGTAGCACGGGCAAACAAGTATTCTAAACGCTTGGTGGAGCGGGCAGATAAGGAACTGGATATGTTGCCTTTCCCCTCGTGAGTGCTGACTGTCCTTCACATCACTGTTCTGCAAGGACCATGGTTCAGCATCAATCAGTTGAAGTCGAAAGGCAGCTCTGACAGTTTTGTGCTTGCATCAGCTTTTGTGCTTCAGTTGGTCTAGCACATACAAAGCAGAGCATGTACCAGCAACTTTGTACATTCCATGGAGCCAATATTATCTTGAGGCTCTTCTGGCCAGCAAGTTGCATCTGATTTGACATTTGGTGGACCAAGAGTGCGGCCTTTCATCTGCTTTTTTGTGTTACAGATCCCTGGGTCAAGCAGGCAATAGCACGCTGGCTGACTGTCGTGAAAGCAGGGCATCAACTTTTGCTTGTGACTGGTGCAGGCATGCTGCTGCTCAAGCAGCTCTAGATGCACGAAATGCCAGATTCCGCAATGTTGCCAGCAAGTCACGGGATCTGGATGATGATGACTCCTCAAATCGGGTTGAGAAAGCTGAGAAACGGGTCGGGGAGTTTGTTGCCAGGCGACTGTCCCCAGCTGTCCAGAGAGTTAGGAAAACACCTGTTCGCCGCTGGTTTTCCGGTGTGAGATCTGGAGCTGGCTATGTTGGAGGCCTTTGGGGCAGGTTGGCCTTTTGTGCTTGACATTTGTGACATCTTAGCAACACATGTTTTTTGAGTCTTAGGCAAGCAAATTTTGCTTGTGATGCCTGATCATGAATCATGAAGCAGACTGCATGCAGTTGTGTATTCTTATGTTGCGTTGAAGTGCAAGCCATATGGACTTGATCATCACAAGCTGATGGGCAAATACAAACCAGCTATGCTATGTCTCCATTCCTCAAGTTGTTTTGTTTCAGCCCCAGACGATGTACAGGTTGAATGGAACAGCACGAAGGGATAGCATTGCCAATTGCCTGCCAGAGGGCCTGCCTTTCCCTTCTTCCACCAGGGAGGCTTGTCAAGGCACCATCCAGTCCCTACGTATGGAGGTTGATGCCCTAGAGAAGAAGCTGCAAGAGGCTAGCAAGGTAACTAGCCTTTGTAGGCTATTATGCTGCTTCCTGATATGTGATTGATGCTTTGCAGTGATTGTGCATGTGGCGCTGACATGCAATGCACAAGCCTTGTGCGGTGGGCCATTGACCTGGTTCCACAGCCTGCTTGCATGTTTATCAGTCAGTGGCCATGGACATACTCTTCACATCGACTAAATGTGGAGACTGCATGCCACACATTGTTTGTGGATCTTGAAAGCTTGTAGTGGCTTGTGTGGGATTGTCTTGAAGGGCTGAAAAGAGTGGATGTGCAGCTGCGAGAGAGCAGATTGAGGAAAGCCGGCATAGCTGGGCGTGCGCGCATGGCCAGCGAGCTACGTGATATGGATGAGGACGTCAGCAGCCTTAGTCGAACCTTGGCAGTGCGTACGCTGCAGCTGGAGATGGAGTACATCTTCAGCTGTTTGGAGGATGAAGCTCTTGACATTGCTCAAGATCTGAAAGGCGCAGGCTACTTGCTGTTGAGGTGTGCTAAATTGCATGCTTGTTATGAGGCAGAGACGTCTTCTGCTGCAAAGTGTGTGTGTGTCTGTGCATCATGCTGCACACAAATCAAAGGGAGTTTGCATGTTGCTTGCGTCCCATCCACATGACTTTGCTGTTTAATTCATGTGAGTCATGCGTCCCCAGCATTGGCTTCTTGTTTGTCTGCAGGCAAGGCTCTAGTGATGAGGTTGCTTTGTTAGTAGCAGAGTTTGGGCTGCTTGACCAGCAGCTTGCCAGCCTAGCAGCTGCCATCGAAGAGTCGCATGCCATTCTCATCACAGAAGATGAGCTCATCCCTGTAGCTTCAGAGATACCAGATATGCGCAGTCGGCTGGGCATAGCGTAAGGCTCCCACTCATTGTTGTGTAAATCCAACATGCTTGTCCAAGCTTCACAAGCGCACTGTGTTGAGAAGCCTTTGCTCATTCATGGCATCAACACATTATCCACCATATGAGTCAGTCTCAGTCATCTTCAGCTGACGCATCAATTTGAACCAGGATAGAGCGCAAGGATTATATGCAGCCAATGGACAGCAGCTGCTGTGAATGCACATGCACTGACAAGCGAGTGATGTGGCTTTCAGGGAAGGAGTAGTGTTTGGAGGTCAGGGCATCACCTGGATGAAAGTACGCTTCCAGATTAGAGAGGCTGTTGGCAAAGTCACTGAGGGAGTCCAGTTCTTCACTCGAGGGATCCGCTTGTTGGGCTCTGACTGCAACAACTGTGGCCGACTTTTCTACAGGGCTGCTTTGGGTAGGCACCTGCTGCTGCATGCATCATGTGTTCCTGGTCCTCTTCCATAATACGCTGGTGTCAGAAGGCACATTCCATGGTAGTCAAGCATGACTCCGACGCTCAGGTTTTAAATATTGGCTTGTGTGTGCACACAAACGAGAAGGTGGTTTCTACATACAGAAAGCCTGTCATGTCACCCACCTTTACAGCAGATAGCTGCTGAGTGGTAGATGTTTGTCACTGCAGGACAGACGCTGAAGCCCAGAGAGGTGCAGGCTCTGCGCCGCACAGCGTGGGATGTGCTCATCTTCGTACCCTTCACCATCATTTTGATTGCGCCTCTCACCCCTGTTGGTCATGTTTTGATCTTTGGCTTCATCCAACGATACTTCCCAGGCTTTTTCCCATCCCAGTTCTCTACTAGACGGCAGGAGCTCATGACTAGGTGAGCATCACCTCCAAGTCAGCAGGAATCAAGTGTACATTGGGTGCTGTACATTGGTCACTTCATTTCCAGGTTCAGTGGCTTGAACTGACGGCGCTGTCATCTGCAGCCATAACCAATGCCAATAGATACACTATCTCATGTATACACATGTTCAGGATTGCCTGAACTTAATGTCAGAATGTCAGAATGCATGGCTTTGTCCTCAATATATTCTGTAACAAGTGTTCCATCTCAGCTGCAGTGGGCAATGGAGATGCTGCAACCATTGACTCTGTGTATTGTACAGGTATGAAGACCTAAAGCAGCAATTACTTGCCGCTCAAAACCTAGCAGAGCAGGAAGGCGACCAGGAGCAGCTTGCAAGGGCTGCAGCTGCTGTTGCACGCCTCACCTTCCCGTCTGGCAATGTGGACACCTCCTCGCGCCCCTCCGCCACGGTACCCCAGTCTGCAACCGTCTTCTGACCAGCACCTTTGTTTTCTGCCTGTTTGCTAGCGCGCATCGCTCTGTACATCGAACATATGTTGCAGAGTTTCTGAATGAAGCTTTGTGTGAGCATCCAGACTTCTCTCTCACAGGGTATTGACGACATGGTGGCTTGCATCTTGCAGGCAGTCTCAGATGCTGCGTCAGCCTCTGGCAGCAACGGCAATGCCAAGGTATGCTTTTGTTGATGCTTGTTCTGATGCACAAACGACACATATGACATACATGTATACTGTGCTCTCTCCCCTAGGCTGCATGTTGGGCGAATCAGGTCTGGGCAGGCTCTTTATCAGGGATTGCTCCCATATGTCAAAATGACAGGATCCTGTCCAGAAATGCTCAGTGATGACGTCTCAGCTGTTGGGCCTGGTAGTCTACACTGCACACGTGAATGTGCGGCATATTGCAATTTGTTGTGCCGTCAACATGCTTGGCATGTTGATGTTTTCCTAAGGTGCTGACATTGGAGTCAATGGCTGTGCAGACTAGCTGGGACAGCAGTGATGAGGGTGCTGAGGGTCCTGCTGTCAAAGCCTTGAGGTCTCTCGAGCAGCAGGTTGGCTCACCTCTGCAGCGATACATGCATTCACTCATTGCTGCACCTACGGTGTGCAGCTCCTGAAAGTGTGCCGGCAGAAGATTTCATGTCATTGCGAATGAATGTTGCTGGCTGTGACAGCAAATGCGTTGTGCAGATATACAACTGCACTGCTAGGCCAGCAGGCATTATGTTGCCTGGTGTTGTTCCAATGCATGCATTGCTGAGTGACAGCCACAAGAGGATGTGCATTGACAGGTGGCTGCTGCGGAAGATGACACCCTGCGAGGCACAATAGATGAAAGTGGGGATGCAGCTGTAGGATCTGCAGCCCGCTGATGGCATGCATTTGAAGACAACCTGATGTTTTACAATCTATGTGCTATCCACGCATTGTTTTTTGGCAACTACCCTGACAACTTCAATCGAAATGTAATATTTGGCATTAGCTAATATGTACGCTGATATTCCAGCGTTAGCTTACAAAGTATGACTGCAGGCAACATGTGAGCTCAACTCAACTTGGTGATAGAACAGAACTTGCAGTGAGAATGCAGCCAAAACTTGTACGCTGTGGACTTGATGCTTTGACCACTTCAAAACCTTGATTGCAGCTACAGCAAGTTTGTAAGTGACTCAAATGCAGACAGTCATAAATGCTATAAAAAACAGGTCACAGAGGGTACAGCTGCTGAAAGCCACACCGAAATCTGTCAGTCAAACTTATGCCCTGAAGTGGATGCAAGTGTGTTTGCAACATGATAGTAGTTACACAAAACTACGCATTGAGATAGATACTAAGCATGAAATGCCATCAGTGGTGCTCTGCATGTTGGACAATCATGATGATTAGCATTCCACTTCACAGCACAGCCATGATGGAACACATGACAGCATGGCAGAACCACAAGCCTTGGGCTGTATCCTCCCGACACCTGGGTTGCATGTTTTGCATCAATGTCCTCTAGACACACGGCACACTGTGTTGGCTCCTCCCGACCAGTAGAGGTCATGGCAGCGATCAAATGCTGGCGATAAATAGCTGCCCTGTCTCTGAGGCTCTGCAAGCCTGCCCCTGGCATGGACTCTTCGTGAAGTTCCAGGTTGTTGGCCAGCGCAAGAAGTACATCATATTCGACCAGCGGATCTCCAGTGTAGTCTTTGTACTGCATGACAACCAAGACAGCATGAGCGGTAGAGTTGCGGGCTGCACAACAGTGCCAATATCATCAGCGCTGACGGCCTTGGGCAGCCACTCATACACTCAAGGGAAGCCACAACTCATCAGGTGCGCAAAGGCAAGGCGGCTGAAAGGCAAACCATACTTTGATGAGGAAGTTCCTTTTACATGCATGTTGAAATGCTGATGACTCACCAGCAAAGCCTCACGCAAGACAGCTTCTGATTCTACTGCCTTTCCTCTGGTTGTCAGGCTTCCAGCTATGTTGATGAGCACCTTGACCAGATTTGTGGCACATGACCTGATACTTCTGTCTTCAAGGTTGCCATCAGCCCAAGTCCATGCAGCCTTCATCAGGTTTGACCACATCTCTCTGCTCTGCTGCAGCACTTGGAACCCCCTGCACACCATGCATGCCTAATTGCCCATTCTGTGGCCTGAAGTAGCTACACGTCCGCATGACGTTGCACTGAAGTTTGTCCACACAGTTGCTTCAATGCAAGCTTTTGAACTTTCCAGTGCTCACTTGCTATTGGGCATGCTGCATCATCACAAAATGCAGTGAGATGGGTGAGGCATGCTGGTCCCAAAATTGCAGCCTGCATGAGTAAGCAGTGAATGTCCTCACTCTGGTGGATTGTACAGAGCCTCCATGCCGCCTAGCGCGTGACTAGCTTGAGCTTGCAGGTTCAGATCATGATGCCTACATCCTAAGCGCATGCCCTCCTTACAACATTCCACCATGCTTTGCAGAATGTTTTGGTCCAGGTGCCGACACATCATGACCTGATCTATGACATCATACTGCTGATTTTAGACAAGTTGACGAATGCGTGAGTAAAGCGCAACTGCAGACCGGAACCAGCTGAGCTTGTACATGGAGGCTATCATGTGACTCCAAGACATCATGCAAGACTGCACATGCAGCTGGCAGCATGTATCAGAACGGCCATCAAGCAAGAATGGTATGTGAAGGATGTCCAGTTTGTGAACCCTTGAGTGTTACTTTATGCCATGCTGACATGCCTAATGCCTCTGATAACTTTGCAGATCACTGCACAATTCACGTGTAAAAGCAGACGCCTCACAATCTTACGTATTTAAGTCTGCATTGTTGCTGCAGAGGGCATACACTGATGCTTACAAATCATGCAGGCACTCAGAGCCAAAGGATGCAAACAGATCAGATAGGGTCAGGTCTGATGAAAGCTATACTCACATAGTAAGGCATCATTCTGTATACTCCAGACTTTTAGTTCCTTGCCAGATGCAAGAGCTGCCTCCAGATACCTCCATGCCAGCGCAGCACTCAAACTGTGATTTCTGCATACTTGCAGATACAGACGCACTGTTTGAGGTTCCTGCATGAGCATTGATCAGCCTTCCTGCAGTTTGTACTGTTGTAACATGTGCACCTCAGATGCAAATACACAGCTGAACCTATGATGTTACCAAAACCTCTAGGACATGATTTGCAAGTGTGTGTGGTCAAACGTGAACTTGCTCATGTTGCCATATATATAGAAACGCGGAGTCGCACAGTAGCACAGAATGGTCACATTGCGCATCTTGAGTGTTGTTGCACTGACCAGTGGGACAGCTGCATGATGTAGGAAGTATCTGGCGACTGTCAAATTGGAGTATGCAGCAAGCATCTTTTCGTCTCTTCCTGTTGGCCGCTTGTCAGCAATGTCCATCAAGCGTTTCAGACTTGGAGGGAAGGGTGGATTTGCTGAGTTGCTGGGCGCTGCCACTGCCTGATGCAGCCAAGGCTGCAGCCAAGAATGCTTGCTAAGCGTACAGGGCGACAGTTGGTCCATCCATTGCTCAGACAAGTTGCATAGAGATGCGGGAACACTGCTTGCAAGAAGACAGGCATGACACCACACCACAGCAAAGGTTATGATCTTCTGCTGGCTCCTGGGCGGTTCAAGAGCCAGGAGGGCTGGTCGCAGTGTACACGAAGAACCTTTGCAAAGGGCTTTACCGAACGTCAAAGCATGAGACAATTTCATCAAGGGCTAACAAACACACACAGACAGGTCGCAACTAACCTGTAATCTTATGCTGAACTGCTGATCTTGCGCTGACTGGCAATGGTATCTGTGCACTGAGAACCCTTTCCTTTGGCAGTCTGTGTTGCAGAAGGAAACCTGTCAAGACCACATCTGTAGAGCGAATGCAGCACAGGCTGAGTTCTGTCGTGCTTGATTTACACATCTGACGTTTATACTTCTGCGTAAAGCACCTTTTTACATTTCGAGCACCGAGTATTTGCTTGCAGATCTGGTATATGGGCAGTGCACGCAGCACATTTTGACTGCACACGAGAGGTGTCGTCTTGCTGCTGAGTGTGAGACTGCTCATAGGCAGCATGTGCAGCCCACACAGTAGCCGGGATCCACTGTGGGTGCTCAGTGGTCCACTCAGCGTCAGGCAAACCCTGAACAGAAACGCCAGGAATACTCGGTAAACTGCTGGTGTTCATGACGCTTCAAGCACCTGGTTGGCTGGCCTAATGCAGGAAGGTCGCGCTCACTCACGGCACCTTGGAAGATCGCACAACATGCCTATCATCCAATCTTGTCAGGCAAGATTCAAACTCGAGGTTGGGGTTCGCTATTAGGTTTTCCAGGGTTGAATTCCTACGTGCATGTATATGTTAGGCAAATATATAATGTTTGGCTGAAAGTAACGTTAAACGATCAAGCATGGCCTCACCCCGATTCAGAACCCATACAGCAGGCCTAGTTTTATGACTTGAGGGTGTGCAATCGATATGGCAAGGACCGTGCTGCATATCAATCTGGGACAAACTACATACTTGCACCGCCGACAATCCTAATACCAAGTTCCAAAAAAGCCTGAGAGGCAAATCGCTACACTGTAGACTAGGTGGTGCTATGGGAAATACCTGTGGAGAGATGAGATACCACAGCGAAACCCACACGTCTTGTCAGCTATGTATAGATCTGACGCGGGATGTTAAGTGACTTGCACTGAGCGCAACAGCAACAGAAGCACTGATCTCATATGTGTTGGTACGTGGCAGGCATCATCTTGCTTGACTCCTCCACAGTGAGTGCGACCTGCAGATGCACAAGCAGTATTATGCACCCAATGCACTCCTTCAAAGCCATATGCATTGCCAAACAACTGCATAACACAGCACATGCATGCCTGCTAATTGACAAGCAACCCAGCATCCTGTTGCAGTAAGGCCCCAGGCATGGTGACAGTAACGCATAAATAGTGCTGACTAAATACCTTTGAGTCAGGCGATACAGGCAAAGATTTGCTCTCTGCAAGTACGGCCTTTAAAGGTAAATGCAGTTGCCAGAAGCCCTGTGCAGCCAGTCATTCACCCTTGACATATGCAAGTTACAACTCTTTTCACTCTTGCCACGCTGCAGTCAGCGAGCAGCAGCAGCCTCAGCAGATGTGCACATGGACCTCCCATTATTGTCTTTCTGCAGCTGCAGTGAATGGCTTTTCTGGCCAACTTTGTTTTGCATAGATCAAAAGGTGTATCATGTATGCAGGTTGGCACATAGTAGGCCTGCATCACACCAAAAAGCTCTGGAAACAACACCCAAACCCTGCCCATGTAGTTGCTGTCCTTGCGACCAAGAACTGAGTGCACACAACATGATAACATCTGCAAAATGGACGACCTCGGTTGTGGCAACAAAGTAATCTCAGAGGCAGCAAGCATGATCAGGCAGTGTCATGTTTAAGCACAGCAGACAGCAATATCTTCAGGCGCAGCGTGCACTCAGTCAGGCCTCAGCAGCATGGAGTCAGTACTGCACCTGTACATTTACCAGCCCCAGGAGATCTGCTTGAACACCTTTCACAGGCTGGGAGGGAGTGTAGTTCTGCTGTGATGCAAGTTTGTAGGAGATACATACAGGCATTTGCAAAGCTGAAAGCACTATACATCTTGCTGTTGCGCCTGTAGCACGACAGAAAGTGCTTTGCAGGCCTGGATTTGCTGCCAGCAGGGCCAGGCTGGAGGCTGACACAATGACACAATTTCTTCTCATAGGCTTGCCTGATGGCAGGTCAACAAGACTGTCGTCAGTCTTCTCAGTCTGTGAATACAAGTAGTCAAGGAGTCTTAAAACAACTTGGTCCGTTTGCTCTTGGTCAGCTGCTTGCGAACAAGCCTGTTTGAACTTGAGCATCCATCGTAACCTTCTGACTGCAAGCAAACCAGTGCTGCTGATCTGACTGCAGAGCGGCCTTTGAGCGTCACCGACAGCAGGCACCCAAATTTATCACAGTCAGGGTTGAGCAGACGCAAGACGTCAGTGGAGCAACAAAATACAGGATCTCGCAGTCATCGCGGCGCAGCTCGCTTGACACAGCAACATCGCGAAGAAAGTGCGTAAGCAGCAGCACGACAATCGCGCGGAGAGCAGCTCCTTTAGCGGTTTTATATTTTTATTCAATATATTCACAGTGGAGAGGCTGCACTCTGGTTTCTCAAAATCGCTCTATTAAGATTTTGCAAATGGACAAGCTTGCTGCATGTGTGGTTCCAAAGCATCATTGTGTGCCGGCACAATTTTAGTGTGACAAGTGGGCTGCCCACGTAAAACTGCCTCGAGCAGAATTTTGGGGAGGGCAACAAACTGTGATAAGTGCAGCTTTACACGCAACTTGCAATCATAAGTCCGATCGACATTAAACGCGCTAGCTAGAGAGAGAATGCCCACAAAGCAATCAACGCTGAAGGAGGGCTCCTCCCTCCTAAAATTAGATTTTGAAGGGGCCCATCACTGCTACAGGCCTCTCCTAGGTGAGGCCTCAAAAAAAGTAAAAAACACCGCATGACGGCTTCCTCGCTTATACATCAGGGGGCGGATCCCAACTGGCTTTATGCAAACTTGGGGTGTCAGCAGCCAGCCCACCGGGCGACCATATGTCCAGCAAAAAGAACATAACGCAAGATCAGGTTGCAGAAATCAATGACACAACAATTCTGCGCAGTATTTCTAATTCGCAAGCACACAATCGCATGTCAGTCGTGAGAGCCAAGAAATAGGTACAATCAATATACAGTGACTGCCTGGGGATCATCCAAACTTGTGGCTGATTCAAAGGCTACCGCCACAAAACATCGTCCAAGCACATCCACTGAGGGTCAGGACGGGCGTTCAGAAAATACACAGCATTGATCTCATCTGCTGCACGCCCTTCGCAACCCACAAAGATTTTAGCGTCAGGCCCTGCGCTGCAAGTGTCTGTGCTTTGGAGACTCGGCACAAAAATGCTGAAACTGATCCATCCTGAATCTTCGGTGATGGGCTTGACAGTTCCAAGCGATGCATACGGACAAGTTCCTGACGAGTTGGCATGGTTTCCAATGGACACATCAGCATCAAACGACGTGATGTTGGCAGAATACACCCAAAACTGCAACAGCGTGGTGTTCACGGCAGTGACAGAGTTAGAGTAGAATCCAATCCCTTGTCCTGATCCTGCATACACACAGCTTGGAGTGCCCGTCCCGCCTCGCCCGGTGGTCACGGGTGCTGATGGGGCCGACCCGTTGAATGGAACGGCATTGCCACTTTGTATACTTAACATTTGCCATCCAGGCAGCAGGTCCCCCGCAGCTGTGCTATAAATGTTGGGAGGATTGACTTGCTCTGGGTTCAATGCTTGATAGTCTTCTACAGTCACCCAAGACGCAATCAAACCTGCAAGACCAGAAAATGGCGCACAAAATTATTTTCGAAGAGAGCCTTTGCTGTACATATCACGAGAGTGTATCATGAACATTTGAGATCTATAGGATCAGCATTCTCACCTGTCCAATCAGCTTGTGTCCTGTGCAAGTCTTGTGAGCTGTCGGGTAGCGGTGAAGCGTACATGGTTGTGTCTGTGACCGGTGCCAGATTAGAGGGCTGATAGTCACAATCTACTTGACGCCATTGTGTCCCGATCACGCCCCATTTCAGATCGGCAAGCCTGGCAAAGGCTTCTGTCGATATGTCGAAATGAGGCAAGTTTTGGCATCGGCACCATCTATTGTTGCTTTCTAGGTTGGCGGGATAGTACCTGAATGCGCATGGCTTTCGATCAGCTGCTTGTTTCGTCAGCTGCGCGTTAGCAAGTGCTGAGATCATACCCAACACTCACGAAGGGCAGCTGTCCACATTTCTTAGCACTACCGATGAAGTCTCATCGTAGCAGACGTTTGATCTGTCCAACACAAGACCGTTGTCATCTTCAAAGATGCTATTGTAGCACTGGACCTCAAAGCAGATTCCACAAGAGCCTGCAGACAGAAAGTGCTGCAAAGCCAGTGTCCAGCGAATGCACGCACACTTTGCTTACAAGTGTTCAACAACAGCGCAGGCTTACCTGGAAATAAGGGTGAACAATCAGGTATAGCGAGTATCGAAAGGGGATCTCCCAAACTTTCATCCGGAAAGATTGGTCCATAACTGTACACACACTGGCCAGGTCACAGACAGCATTCGAATGCTCATGTTGATTGATGTGGGCAATGCGCACCCGCAAGAGCCAGCTTGATTGTACGCATAGTTTGTTGCCCGGCCTTGAGCAAAGTCATAACTGATAGGTCCTGAGCTCTCGATATGAGATTGTCCAGTGATTGTTGAGAGCCAGGCAGTCTCAAGGTCGCCTTGGGAGTTCAGCGCTAAGCAGCCGACAACGTGCGGTACCAGCCATAAGAAAAAGTTTGTCAACATCCTGACCGTACTGCAAGCAAGGCTGGACGTTTTTTAGAATGCATCTGTCGCATTTTGAATCTACATGCAGAGTAGCAAATCCGCAGATGGGGAACCCGGATCCTTCTTCTTCATCCCGTTTATGGCGACAGAGTGCTAACGCAACAGGGCTTTAAAGTTGGCACTGAAGTGATGCCATAGCTGCAGACTGTTCAAAACGGTCAACACACGCATAGCCACAGGACTAGTCAGCAGGATCAACAGCAGTAGTCAGCACGATCAACAGCAGTAGCGCAAGTGTACCAATGCGGTGCTATTGCCCGATAGTTCTTTACATTAACCTGAGAGCAAGCGAGTGTTTGGTGAGTGCGGGTACAATGATTCACATCGCAGTTGAATGGTCGAGCTGCTGCTGCTAACGACCGCTCAACCTTATTTAAGTTTGTTATCTAGGTGATACGCTTTGCCAAGCCTTTGACAGATTTGCTGTCAGATGTGCAGAGAGCCGACTGTATCAATCAATAAAACTTAGTGTGCCACCCAAGCCTCTCTGTTTTGCTGCATGGCGTGACACAGCGCAGCTGTTATGTCAGCTGGATATGGCCAGGTCACGCGCAAGTGCAAGAGTTGCCACTGTGTGACACTGAAACGAGCACCGATCGAGGTACGGTGCGTAACACATGGGGACCCGGTTTGCAGAAGTTTTGGCCTGTCGTAAAGAATCTTGCCGTACGCGGAGCATCCTGCACTGCATCAACGAGTCTTGAGTTGCAAAGGAATCAACCCTGCTCGGTTAAATTTGGGTGATCTTTGAGGTATGGGGTACGGGCCTTACCAATTGGGGTCCGGGATAAGAGGCTTTGAAATCGTTCATTTGGTCCAAATGATTTGGAGGCTAATCATGAACAGGCCGGCTATTATTGGGTGTGAAGTACTTAATATGTACTTGAAATGCAATGTTTATAACAAAATTGAAATGGAGACTAAGGGCGAACAATGCAAAATTGTACAGCTGCCGTCAAAAGTCTGCTTACAGTAATGGCACTGCTTCAGCAGAAACCTTAGAGTGAATGCTGTGCGCAATGCAAATGGCGGTGAGGCCAGCCAGTGTTAGCAGACGAGCCTGCGCAC